>WNGJ01012237.1_pt1 | contig 16531 bp, 18 predicted proteins | sample 5400611 | NCBI WGS metagenome assembly WNGJ01 (sample SAMN13153375, study PRJNA577476) | soil metagenome | isolation source: 40 cm soil or saprolite under Garry oak tree replicate 1 | place: USA:California | collected 2016-06-15 | reverse complement strand
TGCCGGCCGCATCGCCGGAGCGGCCAATAAGGTGGCCGGCAAAAAGCATCCAGATTTCGCTTTCAACGTCATTGACAGCGCCTTCGCCTGCGATTAAACCGGACAGCGACGTGGCCGGAGCAGTTCAGCGGGCGCTCGCGAGTTGGTCGCGCGCAGCGGACGTTAACTTTGTTGAAGTTTCTTCGAAGGCTCAATCCGTTAGCCCGGCGAGTGGTGGCGACGGCATAAGTCTAATTACCGTTGCGGCAACAGCGGAAAATCTCGCCGTCTTCAGCGAAGGGAGTACCACAGCTCGCACGCGCGTTTTTTATGATCAGGATACAGGAGAGATCAACGAGGCCGATATTGTTATCAATCCTTATCCATATTCGGAATCGGGCGAGCCTCTGCAGTTTTCAACCGATGGCACACCTGGCACTTACGATCTCGAATCGACGCTGGCCCATGAGATAGGACACCTACTGGGTTTGAATCATTCGCACGTCATTGGGGCGACGATGCAGCCTTCTCAGGCACTAAATGGAACCTACGGCTTGCCGGCGATCACCGAGCGTACGCTGAGCGAAGCAGACGTAGCAGCGGTTCGCAGCCTCTATGGGACGCAGGAAAAAGTTGGTTCTGTTGAGGGAAAGATTTTGAACAGTATTGACGGCAATCTTTTGCCGGCAACGGCCGCTCATGTTTGGCTTGAAGATCTCGCCACTGGACGGGTCATAGCGAGCACTATCACGACTGCGGGTGGGAAATTCAGCATTCATGGAATTGCTCCCGGCAATTACAGAGCGATGGTCGAGTATCTGGATGGGCCAGCGCGCGAATCGACGGCACTCTCCGCGGCTGGTGACCGCAAACCGATCGGGCGCCAGCGGGCCTTTCGCAGTGTGGAGATTGCCAGTCGCGTGCGCGTTGCGGCAGACAAATCTACGCCGTTGAATTACGTGCTGGTACCGCCCCAAAATTCGCCTCCGGCTCTGAATCCACGCTTCATTGGAATCAACGACGATCTTTCGACGGTGCCGGTTCCGGTAGTCGCCGGCAAGAAGATTACACTCTTTGTTAGTGGCGAAGGAGTAGATCAAATACCCGGTAGCGGTCTTATTTCCAGCTCACCCTTCATTATCGTCGACGCGGCGAGTTTGACGTTGCAGCAACTCCGCAATGCAACGCCCGTTATTAGTTTCGAAGTCTCAGTCGCCGCTAACGCGCCGCCGGGAGACTACAGCCTTCGCCTGCAATCAAATTCCGGTGAGATCGCATACCTGGTCGGCGCCTTGACCATAGATCCAGCCAATTAGCTTCATTCATCCAGACTTCAGAGAAGATTCTTCGCAACTTGTAAGCTGTTATTATCTGCCCTACATTTGTCCGCCAGAGACCAGTCACGTCATTACTTTTCATAAGTGTGATACTCCGGTTTTTCTCAGGAGAAGCATCAACTACTGCCCCCGATATGAAGAACAAGTTACTCGAATATCTAAAATGTCCTTCGTGTGCTGGAACGATAATCCTCGCAGCGGTAGTAAATACGGAAGAGTTGGAGATTATGGAAGGCCAACTCGCTTGCGATTCCTGCCAACGCACTTTTCCTATTATTCGCGGCGTTCCGCGCTTCGGCACGCCTGAAAAACTTGACTCAGGTAAAGCGGCCACGGCGGAGAACTTCGGATGGCAGTGGCAACATTTTGTACAGAGCGATGAGCTCTATGCTGATCAATTCCTGGGGTGGATCGCACCGGTTCGACCGGAGTTCTTTCAGGATAAAGTTGTGTTGGAAGGCGGCTGCGGAAAAGGTCGGCATACGCAACTCGCGGCAAGCTGGGGGGCGCGTGATGTAATAGGCGTGGATCTAAGCGACGCCGTTGAAACTGCCTTTGCCGCCACGCGAAAACTGGAGAATGCTCACATCGTTCAGGCCGACATTTATCAGCTGCCGTTCGCGCGTGTGTTTGACTATGCATTCTCCGTCGGCGTCTTGCACCACCTGCCTGATCCGCTCTCCGGCTTTCGGTCGCTGGCTGCGAAAGTGAAAAATGGAGGTTCACTCTCGGCCTGGGTTTACGGAGCAGAGAATAACGAATGGATTACACGGTTTGTCGATCCCTTACGGAAGAGATTCAGTTCCCGCATTAGTCGCCGAGCGTTGCTCCATATTTCCAAGGCGCCGGCCATCTTGGTCTATCTGGCAACAAAGCTGGTTTACGGACCGCTGAATCGATCACCAGCCGGCGCCAAAGTGGCTCGTCATCTCTTTTACAACGACTATCTGAGCGCGATTTCGCAGTTTGGCTGGCGTGAACAACACACGATCGTTTTCGATCACCTCGTGGCGCCGACATCTCACTACATACAGCGAGAGGATTTCGAGGAATGGTGGCTCGAAGTGGAGGCCAAGGATGTAATTGTCGGCTGGCACAACAAGAATAGCTGGCGCGGCTTTGGTCGGATTTGAAGGAAAAGAAAGAGCGGGGGCGAGCCCGCCTTCCCAACCTGAGAGATTTTCCGCGTCGACTGTTTGCGCCAGGCTTGAGAGGCTCTCGAGCTCACAAAAGCGACCCAATAAAGCTAATCTCTCAGGTTGGGAAGGCGGGCTTGCCCCCGCTCTTACAGTTCCGCGTACAATGCGTCCACCAATGATTTCCGCTCAAACAGCCCGGCGCGCCGTTTGGCGACCGCTCTGGGAGCTGCCCGGTCGCTTTGAACTGATACTCTCGCTCGCGCGACGAGAACTGGTAGCGCGTTATAAGGGATCGATGCTGGGAATTTTCTGGGCCGTTCTCACGCCGGTGGTGATGATCGCGATTTTCACCTTCATCTTTGCCGGGATCTTTAACGCTCGCTTCGGTGCTCGCGGTACGCCCTGGGATTACGCTCTCTACCTTTTTTGCGGACTGCTGCCCTGGACCATGTTTCAGGAAACATTGCAGCATTCATCGACGACGATCGTCACTCATGCAAATCTGGTCAAGCGCGTTGTCTTCCCGCTCGAAACGTTACCAGTGGCGCAAGCCTTATCGTCATTAGGCAATCAGATGTTTGGGACGCTCGCGTTAGTAGTAGCAACCTTGATCGTCCGCCGCGAACTACACGCCACAATTCTCTGGCTGCCGGTTTTGCTCTTGCCGCAATTGATTTTTGCCCTCGGAGCGGCCTGGTGGGTTGCTTCGCTCGGCGTGTTTCTGCGAGACATCGCCCAGGGCATCACGCTGGTGCTGATGGCCTGGATGTACCTGACGCCAATAATCTACCCGGAGTCAATCGTGCCGGAACGTTACCGGCCCTTCATCAATGCCAACCCGTTTACCGCCCTCGTACGCAGCTACCGGCACATCTTCCTCGAAGGCCTCGCCCCGGATTGGGCAAGCCTTGCATACTTCACGGCTATTGCCCTCGTGCTTTTCGTTTTTGGTTACTGGTGGTTCGCTAAGTCTCGCCGCAACTTTGCCGATGTGATTTGAAAGTGCGCTGGGTACTGTAGCGAGTAAAAGCCGACTTTCCTAATCCGGAGTTATTCCAGGTTCAAACGAAATACTTTTGTTGAAGGAATTATTCGGCAGAAAATCGCTCACCATGAGAGTGTCGTAGGTTTGGAAGCCTGGCTGGCTCCTGCTGTCCGTTCCCTGTTCACGTCCGACAACACCACCACGATTCCCATCAACCACCAAAACACCAGCGCCACTTCACCGTCACCGAAGTTGTAATTCACCAGAGAGCTGGCAAAGAAACCTGCCAGCGCACCCGTGGCGCCCAGCAGGATTCCGTAGCGGTTCGTGTCGCTCGAATCGCGCAGCGATTTTTCGCCACGCGATGCGGTACGCCAAAACACCCACATGATCCAAAGCCAAAACACGAGCGCCGGCAGACCCCGATCAAACGCCAATTGCAGCGGCGTTGAATGCAGATGAAGCATGTCTGTGCCGGGGAAGCCCCATTCCGCCCAATGCAAGTGCATTGAGTCCATCCCATGTCCGAACAGGGGGTGAAGCATCATGCGCGATAGTCCGACTTTGGCTACTTGAAGGCGCAATGAAGAGCTGGGATCTTGGAACGACAGGGCGTGTTGCGCACGTGTTTGATAGACGACATATGTGCCAAAAATCAGCAGCAAACAAATACCGGCCAGGCTCAACAGTCTTGCTCTTCGTTCCAAAGCGCGCCAACTGACTACACATATACCGATGGCTAAGGCCACCAATACCGTGCGCATCGCGGTCAGCGCAATACCCAGAGCCAGAAATGCGAAGGCAGTTGCGGCGAGTTTCGAGCGCAGATTCAAACCATGGTTTCTAAAATTTGCCAGCGCCAAACCAAGAGCAAGTTGCGCGAGGATCTGGAGAATCTCGGAATAGGTTTCGTAGTGACGGGTCCAACCAGAGGCACGAAAGCGATGAGTTGGTTTGTTGCCGACAACACCCGAAGGCGAGGCCCGTTTCTTGATGGTGTCGGTGACGAGCAGGCCCGGACGTTCCAGGTGTTCACCCTGTGAGATCACGCTGACGGTGAGTTTGGTTTGCTGCGGTGTGTTTCTAATTGCTTCGTCAATATCCGAAACTGAATAGACTCGCCGGCCGCCAATTCTCCAGATGGCATCACCCGGCTGAATTTGAAGTGACTGCAAAGGACTGTCCGGTGCGACGAACTCTATGAGGACGCCACGGCCGCGAGCCAGATCAAAAATGCTGTAGACGGTGCCGGCTGTCCCCGACAAGAGCATCACGGCGACCAATAGCACCACTGTTCGCCTGGTAACGATTGCCTGCGTTAGATAGAAAAGGAATACCACGCAAGTGGATTGAATCTTGGCGATACTGATGCGCGGTTCCTGAGAAAGCAACGACGAGGCTAAGGTCCAAACGAAAAACAAGGCGATGGGCAGATCCAGGGCCGTCCGGCGAATCCCCGCCTTTTTGCTGGAGATCGTGCGGACCAGCCAGCCCGCGCCGACAATAGCCAGTGAAATTTCGGCTGCCGCGATGGAGTGAGGCGCGAAAACGGAATAAAGTAGAAAACCGATTACGGCCGTCTGCTGGCCCAGGCGTGACCATTGCTCGCGTCGTGTTAGGGTGACTAACTTGCCTGAGGGTTGATTCGCTTGAGTGCTCAAGAGTGTGCGGGTTTGACTGGTTAGTGGTTTAATGACCGTGCAATGGGAAAATCGAGTGCGTTGACAGCCATATTTTGTGCGTGTTAGCGTAGTTTCCGTTGCTGTGATTCAGAAACGCCAAAGCTTAAAATAGTAGCGTATTGGGTCCTGCTTGTTTCCAAACCCATCGGCACGTTTGACTACCGCTCCCTTATTCAGTGATACATAATACTCCCAATGGCTTTCGAAAAAGCTAAGGTCATCAAAGCCGCTGAGAAATTCCTTTCACAAGGAAAGATCAACGCCGCTATTAAAGAGTATCGTCAGATCATCGCCAACGATGATGACGATCTTACCACTCTCAACATGCTGGGAGATCTTTTGGCGCGCGCTGGAGAAAAAGAGGAAGCAGCTTCCTGCTTCCTGCGCATAGCCGAATATTATCGCGAGCAGGAATTTACACTGAAAGCCATCGCGATGTATCGGAAGATCGATAAGCTCAAGCCTCGCGATCCCGAAACCGCAAAACAGCTCGCTGAACTCTATTCAACTCAGGGCCTAATCGCCGATGCGCGGGCACAGTATCTCGTGGTGGCCGATGCATACACCCGTGCCGGCCAAAGCAAGCAGACCCTGGAAGTGCTCCATAAAATTGCCGATCTTGATCCGCATAACACTGATGTCAGACTCAAACTGGCGGCGGGTTATCTGAAGGAGCAGATGCAGGCAGAAGCTGCCAAAGCCTATAGCCAAGCGGCAAGCCGTATGTTTGAGAATGGGCAGTTTGAAAAATCTCTCGAGGCCTACTCTAGATCACTGGAACTTCGCCCCAATGACCGGGCAGCGCTTAAGGGATTGGTTTCCGCCCATGTGGCGCTCGGCACGGCGGATGACGCGGCAGAGCTTCTGGAAAAAGCAGTTGCTGATTTACCAGACGATCCCGATCTCATTTCGATGCTTGCGCAAGCGTATATCGACGCGGAAGACGCGGCCGGCGCCGAGCGCGCCACGGCCATCCTGATGTCGCAGGACGTTTCGAATTACCGCCGTTACATTGAAGTCGCACGGGTATATCTCAAGCTTGGGAAACAAGATGAAGTTGCCAGAGTGTTGGCAGGAATTATTGAACCAATGTTGGCGGGACGTGAAGAGAGTGATTTGCTCGAACTTGTCAACGAACTGCTTGCGCGCGATCCCGAACATGTAGCCAGCCTGCGTTTGCTTGCGAGAATCCATTGGTGGCAGCGCGATATGGAGAAATTGCGGGCGGTTCTTGAACGCCTCGCTGAGGCAGCTACGTGGACCGCTTAAATATTCTGGGGGGGTTCCTGGAGGAGAGTGCCGAAGGAACAAGTATGATGGACGATCCATCACTAGCTGCTGTGCCCTCGTTTGAGGGCTTTGCCCTGGGGGAAACTGCACCAGACATCTCCGGCCAGGATGCGGTCAGAACCTCGGAATTCGAATGGAACTCAGTCGCCGAAGAGGCACCTTCCAAAACAGCAGTTTCCTTCGCAGATCTAAATGAAACTGAAGCAGGATCAGAATCCACCGTTTTATCCGAGCCGGGGCTCGGCCAGCCGCTTTCTGGTGGCGCTCAAACTGCTGAAGGTCCTGCGCAAACAACAACAGGACAGCTAGTCGATCGGGAGCAGGGAAGCCCGGCCGACAAAAAGGTAATGATGCATCAGGAACTGGAGAGCGTGGACTTTTACATTACGCAGGGATATTCCGACATTGCCTTCGATACGCTGGAATTGCTTGAACGCCAGTTTGGATCTCATCCGGAAATCGAGTCTCGACGCGAAAAACTGCAGACACAACAACAGGGGAGTAGGGCCGGCATTTCAGAACCGCATGCCGAACCCGTTACGAGTGGTTCAGTATCGAGATCTGAAACCGATGCGGTGGTAGACGTTGCTTTCGGCGAGATCGAGCTCGAGCCGCCACCCGTTGTTTCACGTCCTACCGTGCCCGGCAGCGGCATCGACTCCGGCCTGGCAGAGATATTCGAAGAATTTCGTATGGAGGCGGAAGGGGAGAGCGCCTCGTCACACGAAGACTACGAGACACATTACAACATGGCCACCGCCTACAAGGAGATGGATCTACTCGACGAGGCGATCCGTGAATTCCAGATAGCCGCAGGATTGACTGGGTCTACCGATGGCACGTCGCGCTATTTCCAATGCTGTAATATGTTGGGCCACTGCTTCATTGAGAAGGGTATGCCGCGAGCGGCGGCGCTTTGGTTCAGGAAAGGTCTTGATTCTCCTGGACGGACTCCTGAGGAATACAAGGCGCTACAGTACGAACTGGGCTCTGCGTATGAAGCGATGGGAGACCTGACGCGCGCCGTAGCAGCGTTTACTGAAGTGTACGGCGTTGACGTTGGTTATCGCGATATTGCTGTGAAGCTCGAAAACCTTCAGACCCGAGCCGCATCGCAAAAGAAGAAAAAGAAAGGCAAGTGAAAAGCGGTAAATAGTTAATAGTAAATCGTAGATGTAAATAGTTAACCTAAGCGATCTGAATCGGACGCTTTCTATTTACCATTCACTATTTACTATTCACCGTTCGAACCATGTCGGCAAAGCTGAGCGTCATTTTCTATATTATTCTTTGCCTGGAGATTGGCCTCGTGCTTACGCTCCTGCCCTGGATACCGCAAGGCACGCTTGGACTGAGCGACTGGGGTAACAACTATTTTCTTTTGTACGCTGCGCGAAAAACCGGGATGCATGCGTTGCAGGCCGTGGTTGCTTCGGGATGGATGCGCGGAGCAGTTACAGGCGTCGGCCTATTGAATATAGGGATCGCCTTTTGGGAGATATTTCATTTCAAGCAAACTGTCCGAACTCTCGAGCAAAGCAGCGAGCTTCCGAGCAACTCCAGGAAAAATGCCGCTGAATCCAGCAAGGCCACAAACCCCATTCCTGTATCTCATCACCAGCGGGAAAACGACCGCCCGGACAACGCCGGCCACTGAAGAATTTTCAAGCGTCCTCCACCTCATTGAAGCTGCCGTCGTTGCCGGCATCGATCTCGTTCAGATCCGCGAGAAGAATCTGCGCGCGCAAACGCTTTACCAACTCTCTGCGAGTGCAGCCGGCATCAAGAGAGGAAGCGCAACTAAGCTACTCATCAACGATCGATCCGACATCGCCGCCACGACCGGCGCGGACGGCGTTCACCTGACAACACAATCCCTGGCCACTGATGTGGTACGCCGCACATTTGGCGATGATTTCTTAATCGGTGTCTCCACTCATTTAGCACCGGAGGCACGCGCCGCTCGTGATAACGGCGCCGATTTCGTCGTATTTGGTCCGGTTTTTGGGACCGCATCCAAAAGTGAATACGGCGCACCTCAGGGACTCTCCAACCTCGAAAAGATCAGCCTGGAGGTATCGCCATTTCCTGTCTTCGCACTGGGTGGATTAACGATTGGTAAGGTGGCGGATTGCATTCGCGCGGGCGCGCAGGGAATTGCCGGGATCAGCATGTTTGATGATCCACGACGGCTGGGTGATGTTGTCAAAGCCATCCGCGCAAGCGTACAAGAATCTAGATTAAACAAGTCAAGAGAATCCTAAAATGGCTGCCGTTGAACCTTCGCTTGACCTGCCTCCAAGGGCGCTGACGATTGCGGGCTTTGATCCTTCCGCCGGAGCCGGCGTGCTGGCGGACGTGAGGATTTTTGCGGCCTTTGGACTTCAGGCAGTAGCAGCGATCACGTCAATTACCTTTCAAAATACGAAGCAGGTTTTTGGCGCTGCGCATCAGACAGGCGCCACTGTCCGGGCACAACTCCTGGCCGGATTGGATGAATTCAGAATTATATGTTCGAAAACCGGCATGCTCCCGACGCCCGAAGTAGTTCTGGAAGTGGTGCGGTTCTATCGAGAGACAGACGTGCCACATCCGGTGGTTGATCCCGTCATCGTTTCGTCTTCCGGTCAACGGCTAATGGATCAGAAGGCATTGGATGTCTTGATTAAGGAGTTATTGCCTCTGGCACGACTGTTAACGCCAAACATCCCGGAGGCTGAAGCAATCAGCGGAATTATGATTACTTCGGAAACTGACATGCGACGGGCTGCTGCCATTATCCGCGGGATGGGTGCGCGCGCTGTCTTGATCAAAGGTGGTCACCTCAAGAGTCAGAAGGCAGAAGGCAGTAGGCAGGAAGCAGGCAGAAGCCCGACCGTCAGAGAGGGCTCAAGGGCCCAAGCTGAATCCGACGACGCCATTGATGTGCTCGACAATGAGGGGAAGATGACAGTGTTTCGCGAGCGCCGCATCGTGGGCGCCGCGTTGCACGGCTCGGGCTGCATCTTGTCCGCTGCGATCGCCGCTGGGTTAGGTAAAGGAATGAGCCTGGAAGATTCCGTTGGCGCGGCGAAAAGCTTCGTGTTGAAAGAGATTCGGAATTCGTTATTTAAAGGCACGACGCGTAATCCTTGAGGAGCGAAGTTTAGAGTACAACCTTGAGGTTGCGGTTGAGTACCAAAGCTAGCTAAAGCCTGGACTCTAAACTGGACCAGGCGACACCTTCGCGCATTAACCTTCGATTGTCACCTTCTCCATCTTCACTTCCGAAACCGGCTTATCACTGCGATCAGTCTGTGAGGTGGCAATCGCGTCTACTACATCCAATCCATCGATTACTCGTCCAAAGATTGTATAGCTTGGCGGCAAAGGGTAATCCGCATGCATGATAAAAAACTGCGAACCGTTTGTGTTTGGACCAGCGTTGGCCATAGCCACAGTGCCTTTCTTATATCCTCGCTGATAGAGCGCTGAGGAACTATCAATCTCATCATTGAAGCGTCCACCCCAGGCCGACTCGCCGCCCCGTCCAGTGCCGGTTGGATCGCCACCCTGAATCATGAACCCTTTGATTACGCGATGAAAGATAACACCATCGTAGTAGCCGCGTTCGGCGAGCGTTATGAAGTTTTCGGTTGTTTTGGGTGCATCCGATTCCAGAAGTTCGAGTTTAATAGTACCTTTGTTAGTTTGAATTGCAGCGATGCGATTTGGCATGGTGCTCCTTACTAGTTGTGCGACTGATAGATTGAAATGTGTTGGATGACAAGATACTTGGTTTGCCTGTAATTTGTCATCCGCATTACTTGCATGTTGATTATCTCTGCGCAACCTCCGTGTTCTCTGTGTCTCCGCGTGAATTCTTTTTAGCAACTGATCAACACTGAGTCACAGAGAGCACGGAGCTTGCACAGAGATAACCGACCCGGGTTGGCCAGATTCTTTCGCTGCAGGATCAATGCTCCACCTGCAGCCTAACCAATGCAACCGCCGACAACGTAATATCTCAGACTACAAAAAACTGCGCGAGAAAGGTCTTAATCCATGAACGTTACGCACCTTGAATGCGCCGCCTGTCAGTTGGAACACGAGGCACGGCGGTTGCTCAATCTCTGCCGTGAATGTGGAAAGCCACTGCTTGTGCGCTACGACCTCGAACGGGCCGGACGCACGTTGACAAAAGAATCATTAGTGGGGCGGCGGCCCGACATGTGGCGCTATCGCGAGATGATGCCGGTCGACCACGACGAGAACATCGTTTCGCTTGGCGAAGGTTGGACGCCGCTACTGCGGGCCCGGCGCTTGGGAAAGCAACTCGGAATTGATCAGCTCTACATCAAAGACGAATCGCAGAATCCTACCCAGAGCTTCAAAGCTCGCGGAATGTCGGCGGCGGTGTCGATGGCAAAGGAACTGGGCGCCAGGAAGCTCGCCGTGCCTTCTGCCGGAAATGCGGCAGGCGCACTCGCTGCTTATGCGGCGCGCGCCGGGATCGAGTCTTACATCTTTATGCCCGCAGACACTCCGCGCGCAAACATAGTCGAGTGCCAGCAGACCGGCGCCCACGTGACGTTGCTGCCGGGACTGATTACTGACTGCGGCGCGGAGGTGGCGCGACGAAAGGAAGAGGAAGGTTGGTTTGATGTTTCCACTTTGAAAGAGCCCTATCGCGTCGAAGGAAAGAAGACGCTGGGTTACGAGCTGGGTGAGCAGCTGAATTGGGAACTTCCTGACCTAATCATTTATCCGACCGGTGGTGGAACGGGATTGATTGGCATGTGGAAGGCGTTTGATGAAATGGAGCAGATGGGCTGGATTGGTTCGAGGCGTCCACGCATGGTGACGGTGCAGGCAAGTGGCTGCGCGCCGATCGTCACTTCCTTTGAAGCAGGAAAGCGGTTTGCCGACGAGTTTCCCAATGCGAAGACAGTAGCTTCAGGACTGCGAGTGCCGAAGGCGATTGGAGATTTCCTCATTCTGGATGCAATACGCGCATCAGGGGGCACGGCGCTGGCAGTTACTGACGAAGAATTGATTGCCGCAACTTACGAGATTGGCGCAGCCGAAGGAATATTTTGTGCGCCCGAAGGCGCAGCGTGTTTGCCGGCGCTGAAGAAACTGGTTGAAAGAGGGGAAGTCGCGCGCGACGAACGAATAGTTTTGTTCAATACCGGCGCTGGCGTGAAATATTTGGAAAGCTTCAGCGGATGAGATTCGGTTGGCAGGCTCCTAAACTCTGATTAGCCAGAGGTGGGGGATAACTCCCAGGTAGTTGAGGTCAAAAACTTGAAAAGCTTACTTATACTAGCGCTGCTGTTGGCAAACAGTGGCGCGGTTTGCGCGCAACAGCCGCAAACGAGCTCGCCCGAGGCAACTGATAAGACGAAGCTCGATTCGCTGCGCCGCAGCGGAATCGAGGCACTCTACAATCTTGACTACGAAAAAGCTGAACGAGACTTCAAGGAAATCGTCAAGCTTTATCCGAGTCATCCTGCTGGTCCACAGTTGCTGGCCGCGCGCCTATGGATCAAAACCCTCTATGAGTCACGACGGCTTCAGTCGTCTCTCTACAGCTCGCAAAGTTTTTATTCGAGCGGCGATGATAGGGTTGATCCGAAGATCATCGCCGAATTTCGCAATCTAACCCGCGAGGCAAAACGGCTTGCTGAGTTGCGACTAAGACAAAACCCAAAAGATATTGAAGCGCTCGATTGGTTGGCCGCAAGTGAGGGACTAAAGGCGTCGTTTGAAGAGGCGGTTGAGCGGCGCCACTTTGCCGCACTCAAAGACGGCGATGATGCAGTGGATCATCACCGCGAGGTGCTCAAGCTCGACCCGAATTTCATTGATGCCGGAATTACGATAGGCCTCTATGAATATGTGGTGGGCTCATTGCCTTTACCGATCAAGGTAGTTGCCGGCATTACCGGTTTTCGCGGTTCGAAGAAGCGCGGGTTGGCAATGCTCGAACGCGTTGCGCACGAGGGCACCTGGTCGCACGACGACGCCAAAACTCTGCTGATCGTTCTTTACACGCGTGAGAAACGATTCTCAGATGCGCTTGGCCACGCTCGCGACCTCAGCGCGAAGTATCCGCGCAATTATCTCTTCCGGCTGGAAGCTGCTGATGCGTTGGTCTCCCAGGCTGAGATTGAACGAAAGAACAAAAACATCGAGGCCGCCGTCAAAGCTGAACATGAAGCATTCGCTTCCTTCGACGATTTGTTGCACGACCGGACCTTGCGAGACACGGTTTCGCGGGCCCTCGATCTGGTTCACTTCAAATATGGCGAGGTGTTGTTGACGGCCGGGGAGGGAGAACGAGCAGCAAAGGAATTTCTCGCGGCTACCAGAGTTGAACATGCCGAACCCACTCTGGTGACAATGGCCCATCTTTACGCCGCCCGTGCATTTGATCTCGCAGGTAAACGCGAGGACGCATTGTCTCAGTATCGCGAGGTCTTGACGCGGCCGGATATCTACGCTGCGCACGATGAAGCAAAGAAAGGCTTGCGTCAGCCCTACAAAGCAGAAATTGCGGCGGCGGAATCAAGAGGAACTAGTGGAGTACCAAATGAATAACCGAAGTTTTGAAGACGCCCGGCGAGAGCAAACGAGCGTGCTGGCGCCACTGGAACGGGTGGCGCTGCGAGGATTCGCGCGCCGGATGCCGCAGTGGGTGAATTCCGACCATCTATCGCTGCTCGGCCTCGTGGCCATGTTCCTGGCGGGCGTGTTCTACGCGGCAAGCGGGCAAAACCCAATGATGCTGCACGTCGTCAACGTTTGCATATTTCTGAATTGGTTCGGCGACAGCCTGGATGGAACGCTGGCCCGCTATCGAGATCGGCAACGGCCCCGTTACGGTTTCTATGTTGACCATATCATCGACACGTTTGGCACTATGTTTCTGATCTTCGGGCTCGCGCTTTCTGGTTATATGACAGAACGAGTGGCAGCGGCCGTGCTGATCGTTTTTCTGATGCTGGCAATCAACTCTTATCTGGCCGCCTACGCGCTGGGAATCTTCAAAATCTCACAATGGAAGATGGGGCCAACCGAGATCCGCTTGCTTCTTATCATCGGCAACCTTTTCTTGATTCATAGTGCACATACACGCTTGTTTGGTCATCGCTTTCTGCTTTTCGATGTTGGGGGTGTCGTTAGTATTGTCACGATGTCAGCAATTCTGATCTTCTCGTCCATCAAAAACACGCACACACTCTACGAATTGGAGCGACTGCCGTGAAAGATCAGAGGGCAGCGGTCAGAGGTCAGAAGTCAGAGGTCAGAGATCAGAGGTCAGAGGTCAGAGATCAGGTCGGAAGGCAGAAGGCAGAAGTTAGAATACGTAAGATTAAATCTATTCCTGGGGCGCTGTGAACGTAATGAACTGCGCTCCATGACTTCTGATCTATGATTTCTGACCTCCAACCTCTGACTTCCGATTTCTGATCTCTGATCTCTGACCTCCGACTTCTGACCTTTGCCCTCTGACCTATGCTTCACTGGATAAAGTTTAATATCGTCGGCGTGTTTGGCTTTTTCTTACAAACGGCTGCACTCTATCTTCTCACCCACACCGCGCTTCATATTAGTTACCTGGCAGCGACCGCAGTGGCTGTCGAGCTGGCCGTCCTGAATAATTTTGTTTGGCATCAACGCTGGACCTGGAGTGATCGACCTTCGACAACGAAGAAGCAGACTCTGCGCCGGCTTGCCAGGTTCAACATTACTACCGGCCTGGTTTCCATTGCCGGCAATTTACTGCTTATGAACCTCCTGGTAGGTCGCTTCCGCCTTCCAATCGCGCCAGCCAACGTGGCCAGCGTCGCGACTTGCTCCTTATTTAGTTTTATCCTCGCCGACCGAATAGCGTTTGATGTGAGCGAAACTCTACATCAGAACCCCAACCCATCGGGGTTCTGTTAAGTGTTGCGCTTCTGGCATGACGCTTGACGATCCGCTCAATCCACGCGTACAAAACTATGAATGATAGAGCTAAGCACTGGCGACTCTTCGGACTCCTCCACAGCCCGCATGGCGATTGAAACTTTCGATCTCGTGCGCCGCTTCCAGGATTTTGTCGCCGTTGACAACCTCAACCTTACGGTCCGGCGCGGCAGCTTCCTGGGCTTTCTCGGTCCCAACGGCGCCGGCAAATCAACTACCATAAAGATGCTGACAGGTTTGCTGGCGGCCACGAGTGGCAAGATACGCGTGCTGGGCCGTGATCTTGCCGAGAAGCCTCTGGAAGTCAAGCAAAGGATCGGCGTGGTGCCTGAGGATCTAAACCTGTTTGAGAGACTGACCGGCGCCGAAATGCTTGCCTTCACGGGAAGAATGTATGGTCTCGAAAAAGCTGAGATCGGCAAACGCTCGCTGGAGCTCCTCGATCTCATGGACCTTCGCAACGAGCCGCGCAAACTGATTGTTGAATACTCACATGGCATGAAAAAGAAACTCTCTCTGGCGTGCGCCCTGATTCATCGCCCGGAGATTCTTTTCCTTGACGAGCCCTTCGAAGGTATTGATGCAATCGCCTCGCGCACACTAAAGGATTTACTATCGCGACTCACCGCGCGTGGCCTGACCGTCTTCCTGACTTCCCACGTGCTTGAGATCGTGGAGAGGCTATGTAGTGATATTGCGATCATCTCGCAGGGCAAACTGCTCGCCGCCGGTTCCCTCGATGAGCTGCGAAAGGGAATTCAACTTGAAGCCGAGGGTCAGCTCAAGGGACCAATCTCGCTCGAAGAATACTTTTTTCATGTAGTGGGCGGCGAGCGCAGCACGGGCGAAGAGGAAGTGTTGCAGTGGCTGGCGTAGGATGTTGTCTGTCTTACAGGTGACTAGTTATGCCCTATGCTATAAGAAAAATTCCGCTTAATTGGTACAGGTACGACGTGCAATTCTCTCTCAATCTGCTGCTCGAAGAATACTTTTTTCATGTAGTGGGCGGCGAGCGCAGCACGGGCGAAGAGGAAGTGTTGCAGTGGCTGGCGTAGGATGTTGTCTGTCTTACAGGTGCCCTGATAACGCTATGTTCTTTCTTGGAATATGAGTTGAATGGCTTATGTCAGTTGTTTACGATTCATCAGAAGCTCAAAGTTTCGTTGACTGACATTCAAGGACGAGGGATCGAACTGGCAATGTTATTTCTTGAGAGAATAGTGGGATTAAAGATAGATAAGGAGAGAGGCGCCTGGCAGGAAGTAAAGAATATCCAAGAGCTGAGGAATACCATCGTGCATGCCAACGGCAAGTTGAAAGGGCGATCAGGCGAGCAAAAGAACATTGCGAAATACGTCAAGAAATCCGAATACCTAACGGGAGACAACGAGATTAAGATACTGGAAGGCTATTTGTTTAATGTACTCGAAACATTTGGCTGTCAGTTCCAGGAAATTGACGAGGCCATCGCGTCATCATTTCAGTCGTCGTGATAGAATCATCATGAGGTTATCGCAATGACTTTCACAGTTGAGTATGAGCGCGAGGATGATGGCCGCTGGCTTGCCGAAGTGCCCGAACTTCCGGGCGTCCTTGCTTACGGGCAATCTTCGGATGAAGCCATCGCTAAAGCCCAGGCACTGGCTCTCCGTGTACTGGCAGATCGGCTAGAGCACGGGGAAGGTGCTCCCGAGTTACTTAACATTTCTTTTGCGGCGGCATGAGCCAGTGGTCATCAACTAAGGCAAAGCGCGTTCTCGCCGCGCTTCTTCGAATCGGTTGGAGTATCAAACGCGAATCCAGTTCTCACAAAATTCTCTCTCGTTCTGGTTGGCCAGATGTTGTATTTGCTTTCCATGACAAGGATGAGATAGGTCCGAAGATGCTGGCCCGCATGGCGAAGCACACCGGCCTCGAACCTGAAGATCTCTAGTTGGGAGAGCCTCTCACAGCGAGTGAACATCTTGCCTAACAAGCACGAAGCCTCAACCCTACGTCGATGCCGGCCACGGTTTCCACCGTGTTCGTTAACCCGAACGGACGAACCTCGGTCCACCGACCCATAGAAACTACGGAGGTTAGATATGGAATACTTCACACGACTGCGCCGATTTTGGTTTCCCGATTTGAGTGCATTTTTATGGTTGCTGCTGGCCCTTCCAGCGT
>WNGJ01005519.1_pt1 | contig 16532 bp, 9 predicted proteins | sample 5400611 | NCBI WGS metagenome assembly WNGJ01 (sample SAMN13153375, study PRJNA577476) | soil metagenome | isolation source: 40 cm soil or saprolite under Garry oak tree replicate 1 | place: USA:California | collected 2016-06-15 | reverse complement strand
CGCCTGCTATCCAGTTTCTCCTTGACATCCTGACGATGATGAATCTCACCTGAGAGCAGGATGTCTCCTTTGCCAACGCACGACAGACCGGTCACGTGACTCCCCTTATCGATGCCCACGACCACTTCCTGCACGCACTCTTCGCAACTCCAGAGCAACTGTATGGTGAATGGACTGCGCTGTTTCACTTTGGCGCGTCCATCCCGTAACAGTTTCCGTGCTTTTGCGGGTTTGCAAGGCATCAGCGGATTCCCATTTTGGTTGATGACATACACGATAGTTGACATCGCTTTAAGCGCTCTTTTCAGAGTAAGATGCCCCTTGCGACTGTTCAATGAGCTTGTCCTGACCTGCACACGTTCAGCTTTCGCTTACCCTTAATACAGATCCACAGAGCCTGGCACTGGAACAACATCCCAGGGTGTGATCACCCATCGAACTGCTGCTTCCGAAGAAGCCCGCTGGTAGTCCCATGAATGTGGAGCCCGAAAACTCCACATTTTTAGGAACTATTATATCGAACACCTGTACTTTATCCTATTCTGCCTGTATTGTCAAAAAACGGTACTGATTGGGCTGCATCAACCCACTCGCTGCTTGACACATTCATAGAACTCTTCTAAAATTGACGTAGAATCAGACTTGATGGTCGGAAGCAGCACTTCGAGTGCCTCTCATGGCCGTCGGCTCAACATGCAAGAGATACTTCAAGCTACTTGACTTCACCAACTACAATAATCAGGCGGGCATTACAGCTAGCAACTATCCAGTCCTCATTATGCTCCGGAGGGGGTTAACAATGGTAAACCGCGAGGGACAACAGCTTGGCAACTACCACCTCGTGCGCTTGCTGGGTCGCGGTAGCTTCGCAGAGGTCTACCTGGGTGGGCATCGCTATCTCAAGACTGAGGCTGCTGTGAAGGTGCTGCATGCGCAACTGGCAGCCAGCGACGCCGAGAACTTTCTGAACGAGGCCCAAATTATTGCCCGCCTGGTGCATCCACAAATTGTACGCATCCTCGACTTCGACGTGCAAGAAGGTACAGCTTTTATCGTCATGGACTACGCGTCCAATGGCACCTTGCGCCAGCGCCACCAGAGCGGTGAAATCGTCCCGCTGAAACTGATTGTGAACTACGTGCGGCAGACAGCCGATGCCTTACAGTATGCCCATGATCAAAAGTTGATCCACCGGGATATCAAGCCGGAGAATATGCTGATCGGGCGGCGCAACGAAGTCTTACTCAGTGACTTCGGCATTGCCCAGGTTGCCCAGAGCACACTCTTTGAGAAGACGCAGCCAATGGCTGGCACTGTGGGCTACATGGCCCCCGAACAATTACATGGCCGAGCGCGCTTCGCCAGTGACCAGTACGCGCTGGGCATCATCGTGTACGAATGGCTGAGTGGAAATCGGCCCTTTCAAGGCTCTTTCTTCGAAGTAGCAAGTCAGCACATGTATGCTCCCCCCACGCCATTATCCAGCCAGATACCATGGATATCGCCCGCTGTTGAGTCAGTAGTGATGACAGCCATAGCTAAAGATCCCCTGCAACGTTTCGCAAGCGTGTCAGCATTCGCCAACGCTCTTGAACAGGCCAGCGGCATAGAAGCCTCTCATCCTCCTCCCTCTTCATCTTCCTCTTCATGGCCCGGCGCTGCATCTGCACCTTCTAACACGCCGGTGCTGCTCCCTCCGGTAAATGGATTTCCACCCACCTCCGGTTCTGGAAGTCCTTCTCTGAACCCGTCGCTGCCTCCCGGCTCTCCATCGACTTCTATGCAAGCCCCACCCGGCTTCGCAACTCTTGACCACTCCGCGCCCACTTTTTCTGTATCTGAAGCGCCGAGCCAGCAAACACCCTCACGACCCAGAACTCGTCTCTCACGCCGCGCAGCCATAGGTGGTCTCGTAGGACTGGCCACAGCCATAGCAGCAGGTGGCGGTATCGCCTGGTATGAGCTTTCTTCCACAAGCCAGGCAACTGTCCTCACCTATAACGGTCATCCCTATCCCGTATACGCGCTGGCCTGGTCTCCCGATGGGCAGAATATAGCCTCTGGCAGCCAGGATAAGACGGTGCAGATATGGAATGCAACTACTGGCGACAAAAGTATTACCTACACACGTCAGGGAGCTTCTGAGAATGCCGTGACGTGGTCACCCGATGGGCGGCTCGTCGCCTCCGGCAGCAGTGATACAACGGTACAGGTGTGGAACTCTACTACGGGAACATATATCCTCAGCTATCCAGATCATACCGATATCATACGTACGGTAGCCTGGTCTCCCAAAGGCCCCTCTATTGCCTCCGGAGGAGACGACAATACTGTGCAGGTCTGGGATGCCGCCACAGGCCACCGCGTCAATACCTATCGCGGTCACTCTGCTAAGGTCTGGTCCGTCGTATGGTCGCGCGATGGAACACAAATTGCCTCCGCGAGCGCTGATGCCACGGTACAGCTATGGGATGCCGTTACAGGCAAGCCCTTGTTCACCTACCGTGGTCATTCCAAAGAGGTGAAGGCTCTATCGTGGTCGCATGATGGTACCCGTATCGCCTCTGCAAGCGACGATCGAACGGTACAGGTGTGGGATGTCGCCACCAGGCATACTCTCTATACCTATCGCGGCCATGCTGATGTATTGAACGCCGTGGCCTGGTCACACAACGATAAGTACATCGCCACCGGGAGCGGTGACTACACGGTACATATTTTGGGCGCCGCTACGGGCAATCGTATCTCTGCCTATTCTGGTCATTCCCTTGCAGTGCATGCTGTGGGCTGGTCCAATGATGATCTCCGCGTCGCTTCTGCCAGCGATGACCATACCGTTCAGGTATGGAAAGCCATGTGAGCGATGTTCTCAATAACTGTTTGAGCCAGCGATCCAGGCTGGCTCTTGCGGAAAGAGGATCGCAAGCAAAGGAAGAAGGGGAGAGGGAATACATTGTGCCGGTTGGTGGACAGCCCACATGAGAGGACGGTATCCAAAGAGCAGTTGGAGAAACACACGAGATGTCAGACGCACAGTGTCTACAGGGGCGCAAGGGGACTCTCTCATGCGAAGAGTGCCTGAACGCACTTCGAGATAGCACGTTGAGTCGTCAACCTCCAGGGCAAGAATGCCGGACCACGCAACAGTATGTCGCTGCATGCGCTCCTGCCAGAGAGGGACGAGCGAATGCAAAAGCGTCGGCACGTGAGCAGGGCACGCCATCCAACCGACATCTAAGATACGGTAGCTACTTCCAAAACGTGATAGGCTGGCGTACGTTTCTGGAACGGGATAAGGTATCCACGAGGCTCATCGTCTGGGGTGAGAACCATGACGGGCGGTTCTTCTGCAAAAATGAAGCGATGGCGCAAAAGATGTTCTTGCCACTCTTGCGTTCGATCAAAGGAGCCAGGATAGGACCCGTAGTGGCGTTGATGAAGTGTCAGAAGCGCGGGCACATCATCAAGAGTGGCGGGGCGCACTGTGTAGGGACTGGGAGGGTGAGCATGGATCTCCTCAGAAGCAATCGCATGGTGCAAGCGATCCAGGACGTTGACATAGCCAAATTGGGAATAGAAGTTGGGAATGCCATCAAGAAGAAGAAGAGCATAGTGACGCTGAGTGGCGTACGCGATCGCGTCACGCATGAGTGCCCCAGCGATTCCTTGATGTCGATACGCAGGGTGAGTCACAACAGCACCAATTCCACAGATGCGTAACCGGGCCGGTCCCATATGCACAGTGAACGCAGGGATGCCATAGCCGCCTAGATAGGTTGTGCCCAAGAAAGCTCCACGTAATTGCTCGGGATGAAAATCTGGTGCCTCTGTAATGAACCTACGGCGCCGTGTCGCAATCAAAACGGTGTCGTGATCGGGCCGGAACACCTGGGCATTGAGCCGATAAAAAGCTTCAATCTCAGGAGCAGTTGTGAGTGAGCGAATCACAAAATCTGGCGACGACGTGATCGTAGATCCCATAGACTCACCTCCTTCCTTAACGCGGAGCCAACATCTCCGTAGGCATATCCGCCAGAACCAACATTCCAGTGAGGCGGGTACTGATCGCTCTTCCACGCAACGGGACATCTTCCACCTCATTCGTACGGTATGCCGTACGAATGGAGACATCAAAGGCCAGCGGTCTGCGCGCAGCCTCCATGCCCTCACTGCGCAGGAGCTGACCCTTGAGCCTGGGGGTAGTCTTGATCAGGATGGCGCAGACGGCGCACTCGCCAACGGCTAGTATACCGAGCGCGATCAACAATCGGTTCCAGCCTTGAGGAAGGACCGGGCTGAGTAGAACCAGTAAAGGGATAACGATACTGATGGTGACAACTATTCCCGTACCGCATGTGTATCCGAGCAGTTGCAGGATCTCGCGGATAGTGTCTCCCTGCTTTTTCTCTCGCTCAGCAAAAAATAACCACCCCAGGCATAGCACACTCGTCAACAGTACTGGTACGACCCAAATCAATTCTCCCCATTGAATACCGGCCTGCCAGTCTGGTACCTGGGGCGAGATGCCGTAGAAGGCGGACTGCAGCCAGAGTAGCAGCGCGGAAATGCAGAACATTGCTCCCAGGAACCAGCAGCGGCGCAGCCAGGGGCGGCGAGCGACGAACAGTATCGGCTCCTGTTGAAGAAGTGCTGCATCTCCCGCTAATCCTTGCGTCCCCTCTAAGGCAGCAGGCATCAGCCGTACCGTTGGTTGATTCCAGGCCTCTTGTCGTTGCGTAGATAAAGGGCCTAAGAGCACTGTCGGCTGGTTCCAAACTTCTTGCCTTTTTGAATTCAATTGATATGGCGACTCGCCAGAAATCTCCTGTTGCTTCTGCGCAGGCATGATTTCCAGGTGCACTGTGCGTTCATTCCATATCTCCTGTTTCTTCGTTCTCATAGCCCCTTGCTCCTTCAGGCTAGAGGTGATGTATACCAATGATAAAGCACATCGGCCGCCGGCCTCTGATTTGGTTCGAATACCGGAAACGACCATGCCCAGAAAAAGATGCCTTGAATGGAGGTATCCGTAATCGTGTTCGCCAGGGCGGCGTCATATGCCGCCCTCTGCTCCTCTAGATCCGTGGCTGCACTCGTCTGTGATTCCCACGGATGGTAGAGCGCGTCCGAGGTATCGCGATAGCCAATCTCTGATATAAGCACCGGTTTCCGCAATTGCAAAGCGAGTGCATCCAGAGGGACTTTCACTTTTTCTTTCCAGAGCGCTGGCAAGGCGTGTGGGTCAAGCCGCTGCCGCACACTGGTTAATGGGATATAGACCGATACCCCTATATAACTCAAGTAGACACTACTCATCCAGGATGGAGGCGGTTTTTCGAGTGACGTCCAGTTCATATCGTAGGTCAGTTTCCCACGATAAACGCTGTGCACTCGCTCTATCAACTGTTCCCACAGGGAAGCCGGTGCCTGCTGTAGTAACTCGTACTCTGTTCCAATCGCTACTTCTTCCACACCAGATTGGGCTGCTACAGCGATATAGGGCCTGAGAGTTTGCCAGTAGCTATCAAACCACGCCCTCGTCTGCTGTATGCCCTTATAGTGGATGGATCCCGCCCACGCGTATAGCCCTTCTACCGTCAGTTGCGGCACCAGAAACACATGATAATGCCTGGCATGTGCCAGAGATATGCCCTCTGCTACTGCCTCGGGTGTGGGCGTTCTCGCCGTTGTTGTAACTTGTGTCGAGCTGAGTGACGGCTGGAAGAAGTTTATCGTGAGTTCTATCCATCTAGCTCCCGTCTGCTGTCGAATATCGTCCAACCCGACTCGCCAGTGCGAGTCCTGTGTACTATAGGCTGTCCTTCCCCACTGGGGAAAGGCCACACCCGTTTGAAATTCTGGGCGGAGCATCTTTTGCGCTACGCTGGTCCCGCCAAGACCTGGGCCGGTGGCAAACGGACTGCTACTGCTGAACAACAACCATTGGAGGCCAACCCCCAGCATGAGCGCCGTTGCAAGGATTGATAATCCATACTTCCGACCGCGGAAAAGCCTGCCCTTTGTTGCAGGCCGTACTATGCTGATTCCTTCGCGATTGGCAATCTTATCTGCTTGTTTTGTCTTCGGTGTGGGCTGCCAGGTAACGTTACGCTTCCCTGTTATCCACCGCGCGACCGCCCAGAAAGCGGCTGAACTTTCCAGGATGCTGGCGATAGGCGCTACAGCGAGGACACACGCGGCTTCAATCCAGCGCTGGCGCGAAGACATCTGCGAGGCATGAGAAAGGTTGTGCCATACTCCTATGAATATTGAATTGAGCCAGAGAAAGCCTACTATGTAGAGCCAGCACGCTATCGGTAAGGGCAGCATTGGAACGAGGTATTCACGACCAGACACCACCTCTATCGTTTGATAGAGGAGATAGGGTAGCGAGATCAAGCCGGCGGGGAACCCGAGTGCGAATGTCAGCACACGGTACCGCGTCCCCCAGACGAGATGGAAGCGCACTTTTGCGGGCAAGGCGTGAAATGCTGGTAAACGCCGCATCATCTTGATGCCCTGTAGCACGCCTACAATCCAGCGGTAACGCTGTCTGAATGCGCTTTTGAACGAAAAGGGCGGTTGCTCCAGCATGATACTTCCATGCCAACCGAAGATCTCCGGACCTCGCTGCATGTAGGCTAATACTCCGAAGACGTAATCCTCAGATATGAAGGCTTGCCCATCTAGCGTACCTATATCCCAGCCAAGCTCATTCTCCAGGGTCTCGTCGATGACAAGATTCGAGCCATGCAGGTGCAGTGGCATCCCTTTCTCCATTAACTCCCGGCACTCATAGCAACATACCGGGCGGTTGGCTTCCATCGCTCGACAGATCACGCTGGCATCGCCGTACTCCAGGGGATAATAGATTGGTCCTTCGGAAAGCTTTTTATCGGTTGTAGCCAGGTAGCGGATGAGCCTTCTCAGTCCATCGGGCTTCATAACACTCTCTTCGTCGTAATGAACGATGAATGTCTGGCCTTGCTTGCGGTTGAACCCTTGACGCCGCAGTTCCACCATGTAGTGAAGCGAACGAGCCTTGAGCCTGGTGCCTTTCGGTGTCTCGTACTCGGATGGGACGTAGACCACGAACCCCTGCACCGACAGTGAGGGACGAGCGAAATCCCGTTCCAGAACCTGCTTTTGCATCGACGATTCGGTGACCACCTCCACGCAGATCTTATCGCGATAGAGACCCGGTGCCTCTTTGACCAGGGCATCAACGTTTTGAATGCCCCGGCGAATCACCTCAGTACTGCCGATTGCTCCTCTGGTCGTGATCTGCACCTTCACAAAGGGAATATATGGGAGAGCCTCTATATCACTGTTTGTGACCGTCTCTACCTCACGATAACGACGCCAGTGCAAGAAAAAGCTATAAAAATAGAAGAGTAAGCGGATACCAATAATGCTAATGCATATCGCTATGATACCGCCCAGTAATGTTTCCCATTCGAATCCAAACGCAAAGTTAAACATATATACCTTCTACCAATAAGCGGCCAGAGGGCCCCCGGCTTTAGCCGTGGGGAGTTGTCACTTCATAGGTCCCTACACGGTAATCAGGGGAGCATGCGCCATTACTTAAACGCAGATGAAAGAAGTTTTTTGCCAATCACTACCACTATGCCATATTTTTGCTTGCAACACTATGAGGCTGTTCACAATCCGCGCAGGGTGTAAATCACGATTGTCAACCAGGCCAGAGTCTGTGAATGATTGCCAGGGCACCCGCGAGGGTCGCCCAATAGGCATCAACCGAAGCCGGGAAGTCAGGCACAGGGCTGGATAATCCGTAGGGGCGAGGGAGGATGATGCGGGGCAGGGAGGGCCTTTATGGTCGCCCGCGTACCTGTTCATCTCGCTCAAACCTTGCAGCAACACGACCACACCCCACCCCCGGGCTACGGAATCGCCTGGCCTCCTCTTGCCTTCCCAGCTTCGGTTGATGCTCAATCGTATAGGGCACGGGCCGGGCTTGCCCCCGCCCTGGAGCGTCGTGTCGCACCAGACCTGAGCCATACGTTACAGCCTTGCCTCAAGTAGTCGTCCCGCCTGCGCACAGAGCCAGCCCCGACGAAGAACCATGCTAGTCCTGGCTCTTGTTCTCCGGCCCGGAGAGCTCGATGGCAACGTAGGTAACGGTATCCCACGCGTTGTGGATACCGATGAACAGGAGCAGAAGCGTCACCGCACCGATGACGAACAGTGCCGGCACCGCATTGCCTGGGAGCATAATCGCTGCGACGACGAGTGCTGTGTAGGCGACGAGCGGAAAGACCGTATACCACAGCCAGTCTTCCAGCACTGGTTCATAGTCCGTCTGCTGGCGCCCCCGCCGTAGCACGATGACGACGTAGGTCGCCCCCCCAAGTCCCGCAAGGCCCAGCAGCAGGCCAGCATTCCAGAGCACCTGCCACGGCGCGCTGAGAATCGCGGCGACAAGGAGCGTGACGCCAAAATGGAAGACCGTTGGCGTGGTGAATACCGCAACCCCCGCACTCGACCTTCGCTGCTGAGCCCCCGCGATCAAGGTGATCACCACGAACGTCAATCCCGTCAGCGACGCAGCAGCGGAGCCGATGATAACGTAAAAGTTTTGCCAGGTGGGAAGCGGCGACACCGTAGCCACTTGCATGATGGATCCCCCTTCGATGTTTCTGAGGATGAAAGCTACCTTCTCTTCATGCTATCACATCTCTCATCAGCGAGGAAGCGTATGAGCCAATCATTTACTGACACAAAAATTATTGCCCTAAAAACACATAAGGAACACGTCGTTATAATGACGGCGAAAGCTTTGCAGCGTTTTCATTCGGCCTCCTAAATTAAGTTGTAGCGTAGGCAAGTCTAACAGGTCCTCCTCTTGAGAGGCCGCCCATTTCTCTTCAAGTAAATGGTTTCCCTTTAGAAAGGATGTACTTTTGAAAAGTTTTTTCCCTGGGAAAAGAGACTTTAAGTCGCTTTCCATACATGATCTGCTTCAGGCTCGTGAGGCCTACCATGTACACCTTGCCCACTTAGAAAATGTCGTTGCGACTGCTATTGGCTTGTATCGCATCCGTAGCAGTGATCCTGATGCGAAAGTAGCAAAACATCCGCCTGAGAAGAGAAGTGGGAGAGCTTCTCCTGTTCGCACTTTGCAAAATACGGTAGTGACGCCCTGGTCATGGCCCTGCGTGCTTGTGTTTGTGAATCAGTGGCAGTCGCAGGAGGAGCTACTTAAAGAGGATCCCGACCAGGTCGTTCCGCGTTTCCTCTATATGCCCGATGGCCGGGTTGTGCCTACATGCGTCCTGCTTGTGGAAGAACAGGAACAAGCACCCCCGCCGCTTCAGAATATAGCGTTTCCTGACATGTTGATTGGCGGCGGCTATCCTGTGCTGACGGATGTGCAGGGCGAGGCTCACATCGGATCGCTTGGTTGCCTTGTCTCAGATGGAGATGCGGTTTACGCACTCACCAATCGCCACGTTACAGGGGAGCAAGGGCGTCCGGTTTACTCCTTACTTCGTGGAGAACGCCAACAAATAGGTAGATCTTACAAGAACCAGGTGGGCAAGAAGCCCTTTCAAGAGGTGTATGAGGCATTACCGGGGACTCGCTCCTACTTGAACATGGATGCCGGCCTGATTGATGTAGAAGATATGAATTGTTGGACTGCCCAGGTGTTTGGTGTTGGCGAGCTTGGTGAGCCCGTGGATCTCAACTCCGATACTCTCTCGCTCGATCTCATTGGTTGTCCTATGCGTGCCTTCGGTGGCGCTTCCGGTGAACTGGTCGGGGAAATCCAGGCACTCTTTTATCGTTATAAATCAACAGGCGGGTTTGATTATGTCAGCGAATTGTTAATCGGCCCACGCAATGAGCAGATGCCACTGAACACCCTCCCGGGGGATTCCGGTACGGTCTGGTTCTTTGATGAACCCATACCAGAGCAAGGAGGGCGAGCACGCCGTTATCGCCCAATTGCTCTTCAGTGGGGTGGTCATGAGCTGCTGGATGGGCAAGGGAAGGTGACTTTCCGCTTTGCGCTTGCAACCTGCCTCAGCACAATCTGCCGCGAGCTGGACGTCGATGTCTTTCGTGGCTGGAATATCGGGCACAGAGAATACTGGGGCGCGACCGGGCACTACAAGATTGCGGCCAAAGCCTGCGAACTGGTGACCGATCCCAGGCTAAGCCAATTGCTTCATAACAATGTTGAGTCGATTGCCTTCCGTGACGAGGACATTCAAGCTGGACAGATTCGAGCAATCGATGCGCACCAATTTGTCCCGCTGGCGGATGTGGCCGACCTGGTCTGGCGAAGGACGCGCCCAGAGGATGAATTCAATCATTTTGCGGATATGGATCAAGAGGGCCAGGGAGACTTCAGTGGGAAAACCCTGTTAGATCTGTGCCAGGACCCGCATAACCTGAGTATTGACACGTGGAATCACTACTACGAGAGTCTCAATGTGGACAAACGCGGCGCACTTCCCTTCCGCGTCTGGCAGATGTATAGTCAGATGGTGAAATTTGTCAGGGCGGGAAAAATTACCGAGTTTATCTGCGCGGGGGGCATTGTCTCGCATTACGTGGGCGATGCCTGTCAACCGCTCCACGTGTCGTACCTGCATCATGGTCGACCGGATCACCACGAAGAGATCCCCGTGCATTCAAAGTACGAGACCAGTATGATGGACGCTTTCGCGCCAGATGTCATTGCCCGTGTCAATCAGGCTCTGCAACAGACCAAAATACAGCCTGCGTTTCAAGGAGGGCACGCCGCTGCTCTAGCCGTTGTGGACTTAATGCGCAGGAGCATTGTTACGCTCCCTCCTATGGATATCATCAATACGTTCGACCAGGGAGGCGGAAGGCAGCTGCTCCAGAATATGTGGAGTGTCCTTGGAGAGCGCACGGTCACCTGTATAGCCGAGGGCTGTAAATGTATGGCCGCGCTGTGGGCAAGCACGTGGGCAGAGGGAGGTGGGGAAAATATTGCTGATTCTGCCCTTGCTGCCGTGACTCGCGAAGACCTGCAAGCACTCTACAACCAGAGAGACTTTGTGGCGTCCTTTAGATTAGTCGATCCCCAGTTTGCAGCCAGTCTGCAAGAAGACCGGGTGCCAGCGTAAGCAGACATGATGAGAGGCGACCAGGCTGCCTGGTCGCCTCTCCGCTTCACTCAATCCGCATCCCAACTCCCTATGGAATAGTTACATCCCGTAATACGACAGGACCCAGTGTGTAGTCCAGTTCAGTAGACTGATTAACTCCAAGCGGAGTTATTACGTCCATCGCCTTTGGCACCGTGTTCGGATCCACCGTGCAGCGCGGGTCGCTACTCCCAGCAGCGCACACACCGAACTGGAACGGCTGAGGTGTCGGGGCGAAGCTACGTGCCTGGTCTGGACTAAAGCCATCCTGACCTGTCAACACAACGCTAAAGCCCCATCCCGATCCCGGCACTTCGTTTGTTGTGGAAACGAGGCTAGACGTTGGCACACTGAACGTGATGAAGCGCGAGATCGCATTCGCACTGATAGCAATTGTTCCCTTGTTATTGCCGCTGGCATCTTTGTAGGCCTGTCCGAAACCCTGCACTTCTAACAGCCGACTCCACGCCGAACTCGCTGCAATCGTATAATTGCGCGAGGCGTAAGCAGCTGCCGTCGATGTCGTCGTCGCGCTCGGATCGTGGACGTACACGTCGACCAGTTGCGCACCCAGCGGGCTACCGAAAGTCGGCGTCAGGTCGCGCGTCTGCAACTTGAAGGTGACTGTTGATTGATCAGGGCTAAGGATGACGCGGAACTCGGTGATGTCGAACGCTCCTGGTTGGAAGTTACTGGACGTAGGGTATACATAGTTACCTGGTCCGTTGTCATCTCCTATCGGATCGGTCACATCCAGGAGTACTGTACCAGGAGTGAAATCGAAAACAATGCTGCGCTGGTCGTGGGCGGTAGCTCCTGTTGGGCTGACAGCTACAGTATTCAACACAGTGGTTCCACCAGTTATTGGGAGCGACACACTGAACGAGCCATTAGAATTGGTTGGGGTACTGACTACCGTGGTCTGGCTGTTGTTGTCGGTATTGGTGGCTGCCACGTAAATGGTGTTGCCAGGGGCCGATGTACCGGTAACAGTCACTGGGGAACCATTGACTGCCGATTGGTTCGGCGGCGAGGTCACCTTGAGGATGGTTTGCCCCTGCTGATTGGCCACATAGCGGTTGTAGGTATCGGTTGGTTGCTCGAGCAGTTTGTTCGTGGTGAGGTCACGCAGCAGACGCACATACACGCCCGCGGACCATGTCAGCGGAGCGGCAGAGCCGGCGGCATGCCCGTTCTGGAAACCAATCGAGGCCACAGTAGGATCCGTGCCGTAGGGTGAAGGAGCAAGATTAGGCAGCTCCCAATCTTGTTCGGGGATCAGCCCTACGCCGGAGGCAAAGTTCTGCATCGTGGTAAGCAGCGTTAGCGCTGTGGATGCTTGACTAGAGGACACAGCATACTCGCCGCGCTCTTCCGTAAGCAACGGCCAGACATGCCCGGTGCCTTGACCGGTAGGTGCCCATGGATGGCCGTCGGAGGCTCCGTCACCATAGCCGTCTCCGTTGTAGCGGTGCCAGCCTTGTCCACTCGCAGTGCTGGCCTCAATAGTTGCATCGACCACAGGAAGCGACTCAGTGACCGCCGGATCGGTGGAAGGCTTGAGGCCGAGCCGTACCAATTCCAGGAAGCCTGCATCGATCACGGAGCGCTGATCGAGCGTGGGACCGCCATTGCCTACGTTGTAGCTGATCGCTGCGTTCGGGTCGCCCGTCTTGGAAAGGCGAATAAAGTAGGGGTGTGAGGCGAGAGGCCCACTGGTGGTCACCGTCCATCCCTCTACGGACCGCTGCCAATCGTCGGCTACCCCTAGCCAGAGCTGTGCGCTCAGCGTATCACCGTTGACCTTCGCGATGTCAGCCGCCGCTACCAGGCCGGCAATCTCGGCTGCGATGGTAGATGGCGAGTAGCCATTCTGCTCCTCCCAGCGCTCGACGCCAAATGCTGGCCCGTGGCCTATCACAAAGTTCGCCGCTGGCTTGATGTGGTTCTGGTAAAGAGTGGCATCGGTCATCCCCAGCTGGAAGGCCATGATGATAGGGTAGCTGGCCTCGTCGAGCTGCGTACCGAAGGAATCGGGCGCGGTCATTCCGTTGAGCAGGCTATTGCGCGGCATCGAGCCGTCAGCCTGTTGCTGCTTATTGAACAGGAAGTTCACGACATCTCTTGCTGTCGCCAGGTCGCCGTCAAGTAGGAGGCCCGTCCATGCTTCATAGAGATCGCGTGCGAAGACTTCGCGGTAGGAGCCAAAGAAGGGGTTGTTGGGATCTCCGGCTGAGATCGCTTGTCCCCAGGGCGAGGCGAGGCTGGCCACGATAGCGCCTGGAAAGGTCTTATCCTCGGACGCCTTCACCACGTTCGCGCTCAGATAGTATTCGGCTACCAGTTGGCGCCACTGACTGCCTGACGCTCCATTGAAATGCGTTGGTGGGGCTATCAGCGTGCTATCATAAGCGTTCCACCCTGACTCGTAGCCTTTTTGGAGCTGGCTGAATTGGGTGGCGAGCGAGGCTTCGGATGCGCTCACGGCAGATGCCTGGCTCGTGCCGAAGCCCAGTGCCAGCGTGAACATACCGCCGTGGGAGATATTCGCCTGGGCCGTCTGCACCAGGTTGCCGTTGGTCGCCTGGATATACAGAGCCGTGAGAGTGTGAGAGGTATCGAGTTGTACCAACCCGTCACTCGGCTGGCCGACGAAACCGTTGCTCACCCGGGTAAAGGGTGTCGAGGCGTCGAGGGCGCTATAGACAGGCACAGCATAGTTTCGATTGAAAGGATTGTTCTTTGCGACCGTATCGAAGGCGATAGGCACAGTGTGACCGCTCGATGTGTCGATCGTGCCGGTGTCACCGCCGCCGTTCCCACTGCCACCACCGCCATTGCCGTTGATGCTGGGATCGTAGCGCACATAGAGTTGATAGTTGGACAGAGCGCCAATGAGCGGTACAAAGTCGACATTCATTACCAGTGTATTCTGGTTAGGATCGGTCAGGTAGTCGGTAATGATGCGATACTTTCCGCTCTTGGCAGTGGTCCTCACCTGACAATCAAGGGCCTGAGAGTGCGTGTTGAGCAACTGCACTGTGTAGGTGGTATCGCGTGTCTGCAAGTCGGTGAAAGTGCTGCCGTCGCTAACGATATACTGGAGTGTCTCGACATTGGTATTATCGATAGTGGGGTAGTACACATCGCTGAGGACGCCGTTTGCAATGGTGAACCAGACTTTAGAGGTCGTATTGCGAGCGGTGCCCAGGCAGTCCTTACGTGCCAGGTCAAAATGGGAGAGTGCTCCTGGACCATCGGATGCGGCGCCTCCAGATGCAGCCGCAGACGTTAGGAGGTGCGAGGCGATTGGGAACACCATAGCGAGAAGAAGGGCGAGAAGAACGAGAACTAAAGGGACAGTAGTGCGCCAACGAATGCGCGAAAAAGTCGGCATAGCCATACAGCGCTTCTCCTTTGAGTTGATTGAGGCTCCTGAAGAACCTGCTGAGTAGTTAAAATATTACAGATTGCCAATGCTAAGATAGAAGAAGCATATGTGTTTTTGGTGATGAAATCATGGAGAAACCGTTACGAATAGCCGGGTAGAGTGGATATTTCCGCCGACAATGCCCTGGCAGCGCTGGCATCTCTGGCAACTAAAAGCTCCGTCCACGGGGTGCATAAAGAAGTACGAGCGTTGCGCTATTACTTTCAGAATATGTGCGCGGCTCCAGGCGAACTCGTGCGCATCACGGCTCCGGGCAAACATCTCGTGCTGATCGCCGGAGACTCCTATCGACGCGGCGTAACCATCCCTACGTCAGCCGCGCTTTGCGAAATGGCATGCAGCGCGGGCTTCGAGTTGGAGCGGAAGTTGGTGCGCCGGCAGGTCAGCTTTGACTATTCAGGCTTCACGAACCGCCAATACGCCACAGGCAAAAGCAGGCATAGCAAGTCACACTACAGTGGCACTTGTAACCTGATCCACAGAAACCTCCTCAGGCGAGAAAAATCCTCGTGCATTGCTCGATGAGATGTGACACTCTACAAGGAAGGAAAAACACCTTGAGAGAGATCCATCAGAAAAGAGAAACGCATGAGGCCCCTCCACCATACCACAGACCCTGCACTCGAACCATCCCTCCAGCAGATAGGAAGATGGCCTTTGGCCTTGATCCAGATGCATCAGCGCCTGGCGGCCTACTTCGCTCGTCCCAAACCCCACCAGCACGCCTTGCTCTATCTGCAAGCCGTGATCAGTGACATCCCCAGAAAAAATGGCTGGCCTCGGCTTTCCTGGTGGGCATCCGCGTGCAAGAGAGCCGTCCTCTTCCTGCGCCATCGCAAGCCCCAGTGGCCTTGCCTGCCCAGGCACTCATTGCTTTGACCACCTCCGAAGTGCGTCACCTGCTCGCCCGCCTCGTCTGGCCTGCCCCCACGTCCGCAGCGCTGATCTGTCAGTGGTCGTGCTGGAGACGAGCGCATCAGTATTGGGCCGGCTACTATCATCGTCGGCGCCACCAGAAAGCCGACGAAGCCCTGGCGCTCTGCGGCGTCTGGGGTGGCTTGCCTTGCCTGAGACCGCTGCTCTTTGTTCCCGGGATCTCTCTGGGGAAAACTGCCAGGAGTTCTCCCGGGAACCTGCCCCAGACCTTCCTGGGGAAAACTCCTGGGACAAGTCCCAGGAAAACTGCCGGGAAAGTGTCCCGGCCGGTTGTCGTCCTTGTCACCTGCAACACGAAAGGAGTTGTACGATGACCCTTCTCGCTTTGACCGAATGTTGCCGTCTGCTTGCCATTGATGGCAAAACCCTCCGCCGTTGGCTAGCTCAGGCTCAACTGCCCGTTGCCGCCCATCCCAGCCATGCGCGCTGCAAAGGACTGACTTGCGACCAACTGCTCCTCCTCGCCAGCGCCCATCGTCGCAGCCTGGCCGCCCTGCCACAGCAGTGGCCTGCGCCCACTGCACCAGCAGAGACGTCGCCTGAGCTCTCAGCTGAGTTCATCACGGCGCTCCAGACGCTCAGCGCACTCCCAGCCCAGATGGCGGCTTTGCAGCAGCAACTGGCCGAACTCACGGCGCTCGTGCAGCAGCACCCACCCCGGCCATCAGTCAGCATCCCCCATGCCCAACGCAGAGCCGCGCGGCTGGGTTCACCCACCCCGACCAGGGCTTCGGCCAGGTCTCGTCCAGCCGCTTCGTCGCGCGCGAAGCAGCCAGGGCCCTCTGTTCAGGTTTTACCGCTCATTGAATTTGGGATTCAGGGGACCTACGTGGTGATCTGCCCCACGCACGGTCTGCTCGCCCTTGAGCCAGATACCCCTGCATGGTTTGCCTGGCTGGCGACCCTCTCGTCGTTTCGCTTTGTGGGAAAACAGGGTCGTTTGACCGCTCATCGCGAGGTCGAGCGCTTGCCCAGGGCCGCCTGGCGCGCTCATCGCT
>WNGJ01010355.1_pt1 | contig 16536 bp, 15 predicted proteins | sample 5400611 | NCBI WGS metagenome assembly WNGJ01 (sample SAMN13153375, study PRJNA577476) | soil metagenome | isolation source: 40 cm soil or saprolite under Garry oak tree replicate 1 | place: USA:California | collected 2016-06-15 | reverse complement strand
TCTGCGGCATCGCCTTTGGTTGCTTGGCGTGGTTCTTCAGCTACCGATTCATTCTGCGGGCGTTTTCTCACAATAATACTCGCGGGCCTCTCATCTGGCTGGTTGTGTGCGGGTTGGCCGGTGGCATCATCGCGGTGTTTACTGTACCCCACTGGCAGACCCCGTGGTACAAAGGAATTCGAGGTCGAGATGATGACGAGGCCTGACAGGATCCGTCGAGCGCGCCGCCGTCCCGCTTCTCCGATCGACGCTGGGCGGGTTGAGCACGAGGCAACGGAGGGAACGGAGACGCGATCCTCCGTTTCCTCGGTTACCTCCTGTTGAATTTGGAGGCCGGGAAGTATCGCGCCGACGCCACGGATTCCTTTTCGTGTGGTTCGCTTGCAGCCCATAAGGCTGCCAGTCCAGAAGGTTCACGGCGCGGCCTATGGCGCGATGCGCTCTTTGGCAATCCGGAGCGCTTTCTTTCTGACTTTTGTTCTGATCTTGGATACCCGGTCAGTGACAGCGGGGCGGAGCGCGACCGGGGACGGGCGCTCCACCGCCTCCAGCAGGGCGCAAGGCGGAGTGCCAATCCGCGATACAGCCGACTGCCAGTCGGCGCTACGTCCAGTGAGGCATTGCGATCTTGGGCGTTTTTCAGCTTGAAAGGAGTCTTGAGATGAACGACTTTCTTGGCCGTCAGCTTCAACGAAAGACCATCGAAACCAAAGGTTCTCAACGGTCTTTCGGCATCGGTGGCGCGGTTAGCTCAGTGGTAGAGCACTTCCTTGACACGGAAGGGGTCAGAGGTTCGAACCCTCTATCGCGCACCATCCTTCTTTAGCGAGAAGCGCCACAAAGATCCCTGATTCCGTTGGTTATTATGGCGGTTTCCCTGCTTGGAAGCCGAAACGCACAAGCCGCGTTGATAGCGACAAAATACGGGGTTGACACCGACTTCATACGGCTATAAAGTGGCTATATTAAGATACTAAGGAAGTCACTAGCCGAATTCGAAGGCTCGGTCCTGGTTCATGGGTTTTTGTCCGGCAAACAGGGATTGACGCTCTTTTTGGCTGAGACGATCCGCAAAGATCCCAATACGCTTTCCAGCGCCGATCCCCAGCGGTTGTGGCTCGTTGACATGCAAGGCAAGCGCCAGGTTACGGTTCCAGCGAGCACAACAAATTGGTTTGTCGGCAAGGGGAGTATTTCTCCAGACGGACAGTTCTTGGCACTGCACTCGTGGCGCAAGCAACCCAAACAGCAGAACACCCGGGTGATTCACCTGGGCGACCTGCAGAATGCAACGTGGCAGACCGTAGAACTGGCCGGCACGATTCTGGAACTGGTCGGTTGGACCAGCGACAAGCCAACGGGAGTGGTTCTCGCCGGCGATACGCTCAGCAAGAACGAGAAACGGAAGGCATACTCTCTCGATCCTCGATCGGGCAGACTCTCTCCATTAGAGACGATCCCTGTTGAGTTCGATCCTGACGTGGTTCTTGCCCCGGGCCACCGTCGTGCGGTAGGGGTGCAAGAGAAGCAAGGGTTAACCATCACTGAATTGCCCGGTGGCCAAAAGCGGCAGTTTACGTTTCATCCTTATGACAAGCGCAGTGCTTACCGGGACAGCGTGCAGTGGGCGAGCGATCGCTACCTGGTATTCCAAGGACCTCGCACGGGCCTGATTGATGCCGACACGCTCAAAATGAACTTTCCAGTCACGAAGGAATCCGGGTTCAGTTCGGTCGAATTCAGTCCGGATTTTAAATGGGGCCTCGCCACCAAGAATGGCGAACAATATCTCGGCCGGGTTGAATTGCCGGATGGCAGAGCAGCGAGCCAATGAGGCCCTTCCCCTGACCTCGCCACCGAGCATCGTTGTCCGCGGAAATCCGATCCTTTTTCAGGTGATTTACTGCCCGGCCGCTGCGGCCTCACGGACTGGTTCGCATTCGATAGTGCCCAGGTCGGCGGGGGATGAATCGTCGTTTACCGGCACGTCGGGGACGACGACCACGTGATGGTATCGCCCCTCAATGCCCGAGGGACCCGCCGGGAGGCCGACAGATCCCAGCAGCATTATATCAAGGTCATACTTGCCCGGCAGGATCTCCTCGGCACGGAACGAGCCGTCCGCAGAAATCGTAATCGGAAAGACACGATAATTCTTCATCGCAATCTTGGCTTCGGGGGTCGCAAACCATGCCGACTGTTCCTCGGGCGTCCGCCCTTTGTTGAATCCCCCCGGAAACTGGTTGTGAAGGCTGGCGTGAACATTCTTCCAATTGACCTCGCGCTCTACCACGTGAACCTTGCCGACAACCGTTACGCCAGTGCCTCCCACCGATACCTGGGTCACGACTCCCGGTTTAACCGTGACGGTAGTGGGCGCTGAATGCTGCCAGGATCCATTTCCTATCGGAATCATCCGGGCGATCTTCCGCTCTCCCGGTGGAACGAAGGTAATGACGAAGCGACCGGCGTCATCAGTTCGAGCCTGAAAAGCTTCCGCATCTAAGATAGGCGCGTTGCCAAACGCCATGTTGTCTGACTCCACGATAACTTGCGCGTTAGTCCCTAAGCGCCGGCCAATGTGCAGGGTGCCTTCAATCCTGCCCCATGCTTCCAGCGTGATCTCCGGCGTGGTCTCAAATTTGGCCAGCGGCACATGGGCGAAACCCCGTTCATGAACCACGACAAGCCCTGTCGTTCCTTCCACCGCGGGCAACGAGAAATGCCCGTCAGCACCAGAACGAACGACCAGCCCTTCCTGTCGAGCCTCGTAAGCACGCAAGTCCCCCTTGCCCAACGCAATGTATTTGCCGCTCACTAGGAGCGCGACTTCGGCATCAACGGCTGGTTTGCCACCTGGAAGCAGGATGTTGCCAGTGGGTCCTGGTCCTGGTTTGTGAACCGCCTTCATCACGCCACCAGGGGGTGATGATTGGACCATCGGTTTGGCAGCGGCCCGGGCGGGGGCGTGGATTTCGACCTGCAGGTCTTGGCCTGGTTTGAGGGTGATCTTTTCAAGCGGGTCCCATGTCCAACCCCGACCGTTAAGCATGTTTCTTCCATTGATCTGGAGTCGCCCCGGCGGCACGTGATCAAACTCGAAACGGCCCTCAGCATCGGTCCTGGTATGATACTGCAAGTTGAATTGCGGCCCATCCTGAAAGGCCAGATCCAGGTCTTCGTTGGTGCTCAGGTTCTCGGCACGATGTAATACGCCCTTGATATGTCCCCATGATTCAAGCACCACCTTCGAATTCGTTGCCAATTCCTGGACCGAGATCATCTTGAATCCCTCCTTAGTGGCGGCAACCACTGCCAACATGTCCAGTTCCGGCGACAAGACGAAGCTGCCGTCCGGGTCAGTGTATTGGATCAACTCCCGGTGCTGCCAAGCCTGCAGCGTTCCATCGCCTCTAAGGCCGACCTGGAATTCCCCCAAGCAAAGGAGCATCAGGCAGGCGTCCTGGGCCGGCTGGCCATCCGGCAGCAGCACCGTGCCGCTGGGGCCGGTGCCTTTCTGGAGCGTCAGATCAAAATTGGTCCTGGACTCGGGCAGCAGTGTGAAATTCCCGGGCAAATAGCCCTCGGCTTCCACTTTCAAAACCGGCTGGCTGGTTTTCTTGTCGAGATAGACGAGATAGCTCCCGTTTGTGCCTTCGGCGGAATTCCTTTGGTTCCACGAACTGCGACCGTAAGCTCCTCCTGCATTGCCCGGTGTAACCCGGAACTGTGGGACCGGCTGTTTAGTCTGCGAGTCCCGCACCTGGCCAGAGACCACATATTGGCTGGAATGATCTGGGGCGGTTTCCGCCCCGCGCAAAGGCCGGTTTCGCGGCCATTCCGACTCCGGAAGCTGGGAATCGAATTGCGGCTGTAGGTCCGGGCCTTTTTCCAAAAGGAAAATCAGGTTCGTGACATCGTGGTCCATGCGCCCGATCAAACCGAACGGATTCAGCAGGTCGAGACTCGGGTTCCGGTCCGAGATGCGATACCCGGCGATCCGGGCGCTCAGTGAAAGTGTTTCCCGCGGAATGCCGGACGTGTCGAAGCGGCCATCCTTGTCCAGTTCGACTTGCATTGAATCCCAAGCGGCTTCCCGGCTCACTAACAGGCGCGTCTTGGCTGGCACGGGCTGGCCGTCAGCGCACACCACCCGCCCGGCCAGTCGCTGGGCTGATTCGACGACCAGGTCGCCTGCGTCCAGCGTGGCGCCATCCTCCCCGGTATGGACCTTTCGAATCGGGATGGCACCGTAGGTCTTCAGGGTGCCCAATGCCCACGGAAACACCGGCGAGCGGTTTGGCATTCTTTACCACCCGTCCTGTAACCGTGGCGCCTTCGGTCAGGGTCAACGTGTGGCGGACCGTTCCGCTGGCCAGCATGGTGAACTGCTTGTGCGCGAACGCCCGCGCCTCAACGCGGACGTCTAAGCCCTCAAAAGGCTCCCGCGAGGTCAGCAGGAACGCGCCTGCCTCGTCGGTGACAGCCAAGGGATCGACCCCAGGAAGCTGGCCCCACATCGTTCCGGCGTCGTTCTTCTTGCGAATACCATGCGCTTCAACCACCGCGCCGACAACAGGCTTGCCTTCAGGGTCCACCACCCGGCCATGAATGCTTTTATCGGGGGTTATCTCCCGCGTCTCGACTGCCTCCAGATCGACGGCTAGCGGTCCCTTCGCGGGATCAACTTTGGAAACAAATTTGGGTTTGTAGCCTTTGGCAACTACCAGGATGCGGAATATGAGTTGGGGATCGAGGGAGTCGATCTTGAATTCACCTTGCGCATCAGACTTGGCACTCTTGCGGCAGTCTGCGTAACAGGAAGGGCAAAAGGTGCTGGTGCCAACCTTCGGCCCAGCGGTGAAGATGAAGATGGTCGCCTTGGGGACGATGTCCCCTGCGTTGACGTGACCCACCAGGTCGGGCCGGGTGCCTTGACTGCTCGGACTGCTTACGGTGGACTTTGAATTATCGGCGGTTGCTTGTCCCAGAGCCTCCAGGGCCATGAGCAGCGCAAGCGCCGGGAAGAACCACCAGCACAAACCGCTCTTGACCCGCGCAATCATATTACCTTGAAGGTATGGTCTGCTCCCGTGTTCTTGGATCGTCAAGGTTAATACTTTTACTTAGGCCGTGACTCACTGCACGTCAAACGGTTTGTTGTCGTCAACGGGGCTGTCCGGGATGACAAGCTGAGGACAAACAATTCGAGGCTTGGAGCGATATGCCAGCGGCTGGCCCAGTATGCTCGGTTATCGTGCGGCGGCACGCTCTTGATCGCATCGTCAAGGATGCCGCTCTTTCTCTTTTGCTGCGGCAAACCTCCGGCAGGCACTCAAAGCAAACAGCCTGGCCGGGAAGAGCAGCGATACCATCAACCCGCACGCAATCCAGGCGAAACTTCTCATGTGGTGAGTCTTCAATTGCACCATTTGTGTTACCGAATTGGAACCTTCTGAACCAAAAGGGAGTGAACGCAACAAGAAAAAGTCTTGCCAATAGTGGGATTCTGGTTTTTTATTCATCCAATCCTTCGCTCAATTGCCTCACTGGGCGAAATCAGGCTTTTAACCGGAAGAAACCATGAAGAAATCATTCCGAATCATCATTGGTTCAATATTCGTCTCATTAACCAGTTGCGGCCTACTCCTCGCGCAGCCGGATTCGTCGCCGCAGATGCATGCGCATTTCATCAATGTTGGGCAGGCTGACTCCACCTTACTGGAGTTCCCTTGCGGAGCCGTGCTCATCGACGCAGGCGCGCAAGATACTGCGTATCAAGACAAGCTGATCCAATACTTGAACACATTTTTCCAAGGCCGCCCCGAACTGACCAACACGCTCGAAGCGGTCTTTATCACTCACCCACACATCGATCACACATTTGCGCTGAAGCGGGTGGTTCAGGACTTCAACGTGAAACGATTTATCGAGAACGGGCAGACTCGCGGGTCCGGGGTGGCCAACATAAATTGGGTGAGATCGGAAGCACCGCAACGGCACATCACTCTCCGCACAATTCTGAACAGCGAAGTCATGAAGGCTGGAAATAAAAAAGGATTAACGGATGACACAATCGATCCGCTCCACTGTGACAAGTGCGATCCGAAAATAGTCATCTATTCCGGCCAGTGGGACAATCATCCAAACTGGCCACAAAGTGAACTGGATAGCAACAACAATGAGCACAGTCTGGTGATCCGCATTGACTTTGGGCAGTCCTCGTTCTTATTTCCGGGCGATCTGGAAACGTACGCGATCCAAAGTCTGCTTGATTTTTATGGCGGCACACCGGGAAGTAACGGAACGAACGCACTAAACGTTTTCGATGTGGATGTCTATCACGTTGATCATCATGGCTCGTCCAACGGCACGACTACTGCCTGGGTCCAAGCCCTCACCCCAAGTTTCGCTGTGATCTCTTGCGGCCAATGGAATTATGGGCAGGGAACTGCAAATCCATTCACCACTTGGGCCTACGGCCATCCCCGCAAGGTAACGTTGGACCTGCTAAGCAGCGTTATCACCGCAACGCGGACCGACCCTGTTTGGATTCAGGCCGCGACTGGCGCAAGGAAGTTCTCCCAGACAGTTGTCCGCAAAAATATCTATGCGACAGCTTGGGACGGGAACATAGAAATCGGGGCGTCACTCCAGCACGTGTTCACCGTTTCTCGAAACAACTGAACTGCGTTGTCCTTCGCGCCCAGACTCGGAGTATTTTTATGATCGATTTCATTACACCAACGCAATTGAGTGCGGCTATGAGACTCGCGTTGTGGTGCCTCTTGTTTCAGACCTTGATTCTTTTGCAGGGGTGTTCACGAGAGGATAATATGGCCACGCCGCCGGTTGCCGCTTCGACAAATTTTCCGGGTGGCACTCCAAGTGGCGCTCCAACGTACGCTATGCTGCGCGTTTTCTACGGGACTGACCGAAACGTCATTAGTAAATCAGGAGGCCGCGTCGTCTATGGAGGTGACCGCGCAGAGGTAAGTTATGGGACTTGTGAGGTCAGCATCCCAAGGGACCACCGCATGGGCGAACTTGAATCTCCATCAATTTTGAAATTAGAATTCCGTGAAGACCCAGAGAAACACGTCGTTTTGCTACGAATCTCTGCGCAGGAAAAAGGTGTGTTCTTCGCCGATCTTGGTGCTCGCATCAAAGCCTCGCGTGATAAAAAGGCGTTCGTATTCATTCACGGCTACAATGTCACTTTCGAGGACGCGGCGAGGAGGACAGCCCAGATTTCCTATGATCTCGGATTCGACGGAGCGCCAGTCTTTTACAGTTGGCCGTCCCAAGGCACCTTCGAGGGATACCCTGTTGACGAAACCAATATCGAATGGACGCAGGCGAATTTAAAATTGTTTTTAGAGGATTTCCTGAACAAAACGGACGCGGAAAGTATTTATCTGATTGCACACAGCATGGGCAATCGTGCTCTTACCAAGGCGTTTGCCCTCCTGATCGCGCAAGAGCCTCTAGCACGGAAAAAGTTTCGGGAGTTGATACTCACCGCGCCTGACATTGATGCAGCCGTATTCAAGCGCGACATCGCTCCACAGTTGCGCGGGGCCGAGACCCTGGTTACTCTTTATGCCTCCTCCGCCGATAAAGCTCTTGCCGCCTCGAAGCGTTTTCACGGCTATCCAAGGGCTGGCGACGCGGGCGACAATATTGTTTTGGTGGCGGGAATTGACACCATCGATGCCACTGCGGTTGACACGAGCTTTTTGGGGCATTCTTATTTCGCTGAAAGCAGTTCTGTACTTGCGGACATCTACCACCTAATCCGCGAAGGGACGCATCCAAACAAACGACTCGGTTTGTCTCCGGTCACGACGCCTTCGGGACAATACTGGGTTTTCAAAAAGTGAAATTGATTGATGCCCTAAAAAACCTCGTCGCTAGGCGAAGGGCAGACTCGGCAGGGAGGGTATATTGAGTGGATACTTAAGCCCAACCGCCCATTTGATTAGGACAAACAACAGCGCGCTGGAAATGCCAAGTGCGACCGGCCACCCCGCCACTGCAGCGGCTGTTCGAGCGATACGACCGGCGGTATTGGCGGGGCAAATTGAGTCGAGTTTATGCAGTTGAGAATGCCGATTTATCAAAGAATCGTTGTTTGGGAATCTGCTATCGGAAGACCAGGAAAATCGTCCTCGACATAACCGCACATTCCAAGGATCGCGAAAGAAGAGCGACCCTTCTGCGTGAGATGGCGCACGCGGCTGACAACTCAAAGTCAGGCCATGCGCACGGAGACGGTTTTTTGGCGCAAATAGAATATCTGCTCCGTAAACGTGCGCCCATCACATTGCAAATGCCTGAATTGGGGGCCGGTCATAATTTCCCTCTGGCAGCCGTGCCGAAGAAGTTCCCGCTTTGTCGTCGGGCCGCTGCTCGGCTGGAGGCCCATCGGTCCAGACTAGTGGAGCAGGAGGCACGCAAGCTAAAGGCCGGCACCATTCTCGTGACCGAGAACATGATTCTCGAACAATTTGTAGACGCTGCTTTGGAACTTACTTGGAAACGGGCCAAATGGCACATCGGGTAGAGCATGGCCTCATCGATTGCGAAGGCCGCCCCATCTCTGGCTGGGCCGACCGGCTGATTGTAGAGGCCAAACGTGCCTATTCGAATGCACGACGGCTTCACTTACAAGCGAAGAAAATGCAGCAGATGTGGGTGTCCCACGGTCGTGGTAATAAACTTAGGGCTGAAGAATTTCCTTTGCAGCAACCTACCAAAAAATGTTCATCTGCTGAATTAGCAAAAGGACCGGTGGCAAAATTTTGAAGCCATCGTATCTCCGCCGATTCATTAGGCGAAATCGGAGAAACCAGTTATGAGCGAAAAGAAAAGACCAAAGACAAAATGCCCTAAAGAGATCCAGGTAGTCAGGGGTTTGGAGCGGTTGGTGCGGCGGGCGACTTCGCGGTCGGGCATGGTGCCGAGCATTGCCAGCTCTTTGGTTGTCCACGGACGGAAGGGCGGGTGGCGTTGTGTTGCCGGGCTGGGACGAGACGGAGCATTTGGTATGGCCGCCAGACAACCGGATCTTGCGTATTGAAGAGGTTGGCCCTCACACTCCATTGTCAACTTCGTGAGAGGTCTTATAGCGCCCTTTGAACGTCGGCATAGGAACGCTGGAAATGGCATATCAAGGTTTGTGAAAGGCCAGGGCACGGGCCAAGTAGATTCGCTTGTCATCCCGCAATGAGGGCTATTTCATCTGAACCCGCTAGGCCGATGAGGCTCTTTTTTCACCCACGAAACGCCAATGAATCTGCGGGGAGGGATGGAGGTAAGAGGAGGGGATCTTGGGGCTTGAAAATTGGCCCCGAGAAGCGCATGCTCTGTCTGAACGCTAGACTGTCAAGCCCTCTGACAACGTGGAAATCAACGATGGTGTGAGAGCGACATGGGCTTTTTGTTTCTCGGTGGCGTTGGCGTGGTCGGCGGGAGTCGGAACCGCCAAAGCAGTCTCGATTGACCCTTCACATCGTTATTATCAGGACGGCAGCGGCAGGCCAGTGTTTCTGATGGGCTACTACGACTGGGCGGCAGTGCCGGACGGTTATTTCATCGACCACCCGTCTCGATATTCCGTGATGATCCAAAAGGGCGCGCCTTACAAGCTTAACTACATCCGCATCAGCCTGGGCGTCAACCACATGACTTCTTTGACCAACCCGCAGAGTTGGAACAACCAGCCCACCCCGGTGCCCTTCGCTTATGTCAACGGTCTGGCCAATCTCGACCAATGGGATTCCACCTTTTGGACCGGCCTGCAAAACCAGTGCGCTCTCGCAGGGCAAAATGGGGTAATCGTCATGATCTCCTTCTTCGACGGAGTGGAAATCCGCAGCCAGGGAGGTGCGTCATACGGCTACAACAACTCCTTTTGGAATCCCACGAAGCAGTCGGCCAGTTTTTATCCCAACCCGGACTTCAACCAGAACGGGCAAATCGACGAAGCCGGCGAGTTCTATCAGACCGGCAATTTCACGAACAACATCGGACTGGGCAAATACCAGAGGATGTTGATCGCTCAGGCGATTTCCCAGACCGCCGCTTTCAGCAACGTGATGTTCGAAGTCAGCAACGAGCCTCTTGGGGCGGACGCCAACTGGATCGCGGCGGTGGTCGCTTACGCCAAGACGCTCACCACCAAACCGATCACCCAGATCGGTGGGGCACGGGCCGGGAATATCGACGGCTGGTCAGAGCACGACGACAACACACCGGCGCAGGCTAAAAGCAACGCCGCCGCGATGGTCGGATTGGGGGTGCCTGCGTGGGGAGATCCCGACGGACCGGCTCTCAGCGACGCGAACGTCTCCTCAGACGATCTTCGCCGGGCGGCGTGGTATTCCTTCGCCGGGGGCACCGCCGGCTGGGGTGGGTTTACCGTGGATTACTGGTCCTTCGGCCACGGCTTCAACACGACCACGGTCTGCGGTTACAGAAATTTACAGTCCTTCATCCAGGATTCCGGCGTCCAATTCTGGAACATGGTCCCCAGTCATAATCTGGTCAGCAATAATGGCATTAATTCGTGCCTGGCCCGCACCGGGGAATACGTGGTCTATGTGCTGAACGACGCCAGCGTTAACGTGGACCTCACCGCGTTCTCCGGGAGCCTTCCGTACCGCCTTTATGACCCGCGCGCGGGTACGTGGACCACTTCCCAGAATGTCACTGGCGGAGGAATCCGGACCTTCAACAAACCCGCCGGCGCGGACGATTGGGTCATCTACATCGGCAATGGCAACGGTGGCTTCGCTGGCGGCGCGTGTCCGCCGAACCCGGGGTGGAGTATTCTGGGTACACAACAGACCTTGGGCGCGGGCACCACTCCCGGCGTGGCGACAGATTCCCAGGGCAACATCCATGTTGTCTATATGTACAATGGGGCGATCTTTTACAAGAAAGCCAATTCCACCGGCGTGTTCGGCGCCACTGAGCAGATCCCTGTTCCCGAGGGAGCGGCGAATTACAATTCACCCCACGTGGTTTGCGACGCAAACGGCGATCCTCATGTAGTCTTCGAGCGTGATTGGTATCCGAGCACGTCGAAATGCTGGTACAGCAATCGCAAGGGCGGAAGCTGGAAGCCGCCGGTCCTGGCGTTCAACGGCCTCGTGGTCATGTACTCGCGGCTGGCCCTTTATGGCGCCAATGCTTTCGTGGCCGCCTCGACGGTTAACCCCGGGGGCACGCTCGCCCGGTTTTCGAATCTCAGCGGCATGCCGCAGCTTGACCTCACCAACGGCACATATCTCCTGGCCCCTTATCCGGTGATCGACAGCAGCGGCAAGCTGTTTGTCATCGGTCGCAATTCCGCGGCAGGACATTATCTCCAGCAATACGATTTGAATCTTAATGCGGTCGGAAATGCCGTGAAGATGTCCACCGGCACCCCGAACAAAACCGGCGAGCCCACTGCCGCCGTCATTGATGGCGCCGACGTGATCCACGCCATCGGCAATTGCGGGGCCACCGGAATCGACCCCGAATCCAGCAGCGATATATGGTATAACAAATCGGAAAATGGCAGTGCCCCCGCGCAGGGCAGCGTCCTCGGCCTGAGCGGCGCGGGATGGATGGGCCAGGTCGTTTATCCGCATTGCGCCCTGGATGCCAACGGCAGGCTCTATGTGGCTTATCGAAACGAATCCACCGGCGAAGGCAAAATCACCATTGTCACCAATGGACAGTTCGCCGATCCAGCCACGTTCACAGAGGCGATCACCGACCCCAACACTTCCGAGCAGCGGCGCTGGAATTGTCAGCTCGCTCCCGCGTCCGGCGGCGGTGTCTATGTCACCTGGGATTACAGCGGCATATGTTACATCCGGCCGGTGGCCGTCACTGTCACCTGGCCGCCGTTGATAGCGATGGCCACGGCCACGCCTACGAACGGCGTCGCACCATTGACCGTCCAATTCACTGGTCAGGCCAGTGGCGGCCGAAGCACCGTCACCCCGATCGACACGACCGACGACCATCTGGGGACCGTGACCGCCGCCGGTGAAAACAACGGCATCAACGGCTTTTGGGAAGTCGCCACCAACGCCTTTGACGACACGGCCGGTACCAAGTGGCTCGATTTTGCCACTAACTATCCAAATACGCGGCAAAGCTGGATTCAGTACCAGTACGCGAACGGCCAGAGCAATGTGGTCACCGAGTACACGATTACATCGGCCAACGACGCCGCCAGCTACCCTGAACGCAACCCAGCCGACTGGCGGCTGCTCGGCTCGAACAATGGCGGCGCTTCATGGGCGACCCTGGACATTCGCACCAACCAGGTTTTCACCGCCAACTTTCAAAAGCTGGCGTACAGCTTCACCAACACGACAGCCTACAACACGTACCGATTCCAAATTGACCGGGTGGCCAATCCGATCCAGGGGGTGGCCATGCAAATGGATGAACTGGAGTTCCTGCTGGTTCCGACGCCGTATTCGTACTCCTGGTCCTTCGGCGATGGAACCACTTCCACGACCCAGAATCCGCAACACACTTACTCCTCGAACGGCGTTTACACCGCCACTCTGGTAGTCTCAGATGGCCTCTCGACCGCGACGAATGCCCTCACTATTCATGTCGCGCCTCTGGTTCTGACAATTTCGCAAACCGGAACGGGCGGATTTAACCTGAGTTGGCCGACATGGGCCACAGGCTACACACTGTACAGCACGACCAATCTTACGTTTCCCGTTGTCTGGTCACAGGTCACCAACTCGGTAGCCATCGTCGGGGATCGGTATGCTGTGACTCTCTCGAACAGTTCAATCGGCAAGCGCTACTTCGAGCTACGATGAGTCGGTAATGTTCATCCGCCTTGGCCCCGGCATAATATTCAACTTGGATCGGGATGAGCTGCATTACGAAGCCGTGTTTTTACCAAATCCGCTCGAACGGGAACAGCCGTTAACCCATGGCTCACGCTCGAGCGGCTTGAGGGAAAGGGTTTTCGAATGTAGATATGGACTATGCCTTTACTAAAGCTCGAAACCACAGTCGTTCTCTCCGAGGACAACCGGAAATCCCTGCTGACTTCCCTCTCAAAAGCGGTTGCAGGAACCATCGGAAAGCCGCAGCAATATGTAATGGTCAGCATCGGCCACGCAGCCATGGTGATGTCCGGAAAGCCGGGTGATGCCGCCTTTGTGGACATCCGCAGCATCGGCGGTCTGACCGGCGACGTGAACCGCAAGCTTTCACAGCAAATCTGCAAATTGCTCAACGATTCCCTTGGGATCGCGCCGGATCGTGTTTACCTGAACTTCACCGATGTGGAAGCCAGCAATTGGGGCTGGAACGGGAGCACCTTCGGCTGAGGCGCGTGGAATTGCCTGACGTCCCCGACTCACCTGATGGGCGGCGCTCGGTTATCTCACCAATGCCTCGCAATGCAACGACAAATTCGACGATCTGCCGATTTCATTTTGTGATCGAGAAAATCATTTCTGGCGGTCAAACGGGTGCGGATCGTGCGGCGCTGGACTGGGCGATTGAGCACGGCATACCACATGGCGGCTGGTGCCCGAAAGGCCGACTGGCAGAGGATCGCCCTATTGACGCACGTTATCAGTTGCAGGCTCCGTTGAGACACGCATTTATTGCGGGCAGGTCGCCGAATGTCATTGCGCCTCCTTAACAGTCGCCGCTAAGAGCTCGGGAATCGCTCCCACTCCAAGGGCGTCAAGTGGTCCTCCTGGCGCCTGCACCACTCCACCGAGTAGTTTGCCATCCACATGGTCCGGTGCGCCTGACGTCTGCGCCAGCCAGGATTGTCTTTGGATTATCAAACCCACAGTGAAGATCGTGCCTGCCAGCAAGCTTAAGGCGCCGCATAGAACATGCGCCGTGGCGACGTCCGCGGCTTTGTTGCTCCATATGGTTGCAGCGCCAAGGACCGCTTGCAGACAGTTAAGCCACAACCACGCAGCAGCGAGCTTTGCCGGCAATGAACCGGCCCCCTGCTCACGTCGCGCCTTCCAAGCCAGGCAGCCGACCAGCAGGAGGAGCGATAGAGCAACCAACCGGTGAGCCATTTGCAGTCCGATCTGAAACGGATGGCGCATGGTCGCTCCAAGGATCAGTTGGATGAGAACCAGGCTGGCGCTGGAAATGGTTAGCCAGAACAGTCGGTTCGAAATGTGAGTCGTTCGAAGTGAGTTGGTAAATTTGTCAGCCTTGCCGGAGCTGAACAGCGCGATGAGAGTTACTAGAACAAAAAAACTTTGAGCCAGGGTCGCGTGAAATATTCCAATTGCGTCCTTGAGCAAGATGACACGCAAACCACCAAGCACGCCTTGCAGAAGGATGGCGAAGAAAGCGCCTGTGCCGAGCCAGCGCAGCCAGGACCTGGGTTCCCGCAACCAGAGCCAAACCGCCAGAATAGTGGTCAATAAGCCGACGAAGGAGGCAAGAAGGCGATGCGTGTGCTCGTAGAGAATGTTGTAACGCCAGAAATGGACTGGAAACAAGAACATGTTGTAGCCATAGGTGGTCGGCCAGTGGTCGGCCAATCGGGCACGGCCAGGCCCGCTTCGTGGCTGGTTACAAGACCGCCAAGGCCGAGCAGCAAAAAAGTGGCCCCCGCAGTGAGCCAGGCGAACCTGTCGAGCCAGGGATGGCAGGCGGAGCGGGTCATAGATGGTGCTAAGGGTTGCCGCTATTACGGCCATGAAGCTCGCGGCAAATGCCGGCCCAATGCCAGCGCCACTTGCCATCGTGGGCTAGGCATATCAAATGTAGTACCACGCGACCAGAACGGTTCTTAGCGAGCATGAGTGCCATCGAACGCCTTTCGCGCTATTAACCAAGCGTTGCGGTTCCTCGGCTGATGATATTTGGTTCTCAGCATTGCTCTCCAAGTTAGGCACGAAGAATGCCAAATGCCGCTGAGGATCACGCGGGTGCTTGGAAACCGCTTTCCACCAGAGAGTTGCGAGGATGTGCACACACATTTCAAGAGGAATTGGTATGAGTTGGCAGGCCAGCCGGCGTCGCAATTTCGACAGCCCGTCGAAATGGTGACGCAGGCTTTTGTGGCGAACGGAGCGCGGACAGCCGTGTCCAGCGCGAATTGGAATTTGCCGTGCAGTATGCGCGGACAAGGTTGTCCGCGCTCCGCTCTTTGCGATCAACCCCTGTCAGGCGCGAGCTCGAAGGCCTGGAGGGGTTCCACGAGAATGAGCTCGGCTAACTTGCAGCTAAGCGCCAGGCGGGTATTGCAGACCTGGCAGATGTAGTTGGTCTGAGTGGTCACGAGGCGGATGATTTGCTCTTCGCAAAAACCAACCTCACGAAGGCGGGTTTGAATTTCCGGCGAGGCACACAGCTTTTTGATTCGCACTACCACGCCTGCTTCCATCAGGTTCAAGGGGCAGGTCTCGCATTGGGTTTGCACTCGATCAGCCCGAAGAGTGGTCTCGCGAATGTTCATACCGCCGACGTCTCCAACTCGGTGCCCTGGCTGCCCCAGCCCCCGAGCACGGCTGCATCACGAAAGGCCCAGCCGGCGTATGGTCGAGGTTCCGCTTCATCAGCCTGCTGTCTTCGGAAACTCAGCTTTTCCAACAGCGTGACGGACCCCGTTTCGATAATCCGATCACAGAGTGCGAGGTCTTGCTCACGATTATGGACGTGCTCACGGACTATTTCATTCAGGCCATCAATGTTATAGAGATACACGTTGTCGAGGCGCTCAACGTTCGTCTCAATATTGCGCGGAACGGAGATGTCGATGAGAAGCAAGGGGCGATTCCGGCGCATCACCATCACCTTTTGCACATCCTCGTAATTCAACAGAGTATTTGGACAACCTGTCGAAGCCACGACGATATCCGCGCCGGCCATTGCGGTGAGGCGATCATCGAATCGCACGGCCTGCCCGCCGAATTCCGCGGCCAGGTGGAGGGCGCGGTCGAACGAACGATTGGAAACAAGAATCGAGCGGGCGCCTTTCTTCGCTAAATGACGGATGCAGGCCTCGCCCATTTGGCCGGCGCCGATAATCAGCACCGGTTGGTTGGGCAGTCCGTTCGGAAAAATCTTCTCGGCGAGTTCCACCGCTACACCGCCGATGGAGGCGGCGCCGCGGCCGATAAGAGTGCGTGTGCGGATCTCCTTCGCAACCTGGAATGCCTTTTGGAACACACGGTTCAAAATGCCGCCTGTGAGCTGCGACGAACGGGCGAGCTCGTAAGCTTTTTTGACCTGTCCGGTGACTTCCGTCTCGCCAAGCACCATTGAGTCCAGACCGGCGGCCACACGAAACAGGTGCCGCGCGGCGTCGAGGTCCTCGTAGCGATAAGTGTGGGAACGCAGATCGGGCGAGCAGTCACAGAGTGATTGGAGAAGCGAACGGGCGCGACCGTCTTCATGCCGAGACGCCGCGTAGATTTCAACACGGTTGCACGTTGACAGGAGAACGATCTCATCAAGATCCCCTTGAAGCTTCAGGCGATTGGCGTGCGGAACAAGGTTAGATGCATTCACCGC
>WNGJ01005326.1_pt1 | contig 16536 bp, 18 predicted proteins | sample 5400611 | NCBI WGS metagenome assembly WNGJ01 (sample SAMN13153375, study PRJNA577476) | soil metagenome | isolation source: 40 cm soil or saprolite under Garry oak tree replicate 1 | place: USA:California | collected 2016-06-15 | reverse complement strand
CTTGGAGCTGCATGTACCCCGGCCGCGACGAAGCACGCCCAGCGTGTCATCTGCGGCGAATCTCCCGCGCGCACGGTGCTGCATGTCGTAGGAGGATCGGGTAACTGATTGAATGGAAAGGGAGGGACTCGAACCCTCGACCCCGGCATTATGAGTGCCGTGCTCTAACCAGCTGAGCTACCTTTCCACGAGGGCGCGCATTGTCCTCACCCGCGCCCCGGGGTGTCAAACGGCCGAGCCTGACGGAGGCCGCGTGAGCGGTCGGCTCCCCCGCCAGCACCAGCGCACCCCTCGCCCGCCCGTCCGGTCGACGCGACAGGCTGAGTACTGTCCGGTCGAGCGGCTTCGTCCTAAGAATGTCGAATCCAGCGGGGCTCACACGTCGTGTGGCTGAAGCGAGGGGTTCTGACCCCGTGACGTGGAGCGAATCATGAATCTCGTCGACATCCTGCGGCCCGCGGTGCTGGCACTCCGAAGGCTCGGACCCTATGCGCTGCTGGAGCTCCTCGTGCCGGGCGGTACAATTGTCGCACTCTTCTTATATCTGTACCGGCGGCGTGCGAACGCGAGCGCCAATCCGCTCACCCGCCGGTCGATTTGCTCACCGCCTGTTCGTCGTGAAGAAGGAGAGCCGCGTGATGATGATTTCCAGGATCGCTCCGTGTCTCTGGTTCAACGGCGAAGCCGAAGACGCTGCGAAGTTCTACGTCTCGACTTTCCCGGACTCGAGGATCGACTCGGTGTCCCGCTACGACGGCGGCACACGCCTTCCCGTATCCTTCCCGAAGGGGACGGCGCTGATGGTCGAGTTCACGCTCGCGGGCCAGCGCTTCCAGGCATTGAATGGCGGTCCGCAGTTCAAGCACTCCGAAGCCATTTCGCTCTCGGTCTCGTGCCGCGATGCGAAGGATGTCGATCACTACTGGAGTGCGCTCACCGCCAAGGGCGGCGCCGAGGGCCCGTGCGGCTGGTGCAAGGATCGCTTCGGCGTGTCATGGCAGGTCGTGCCGGAGGGCCTGGGTGAGCTGCTGTCGGACCCCGATCCGGGCCGCGCGGGTCGCGCCATGGAAGCGATGCTCAAGATGAAAAAGCTCGATCTTGCCGCCATGCGCCAGGCTGCCGAGGGCCGGTGATCGAAGCACGCGTGGACGATGCATGCCTGAATTTACCGTTCAGTCGCTTCTGACGACTCCCTGCGTCGCGGTCCAGGACGTGGGCTGCTCGGGCGGTCATCGACACCCCGATGCGGAAGAGCACGCGAGCGCGACGCACCTCGTTTTCCCGTATCGCGGTGCCTTCGTGCGACATCTCGGGCGCGATGAGGCGGTGGCCGAGGCGAATCAGGTGCTCTTTTTCAACGCCTTCGAAGGCTACCGCGTCAGCCATCCGGTGCCCGGGGGCGATGCGAGCCTCGACCTGGTGGTTGACGAAGCGACGCTCCGTGAGCTCGCGCCGTCCGCCCTGCTCAAGGACGGCGCGGATCTTGAGTTTCGCGTGCAGCGGCTGCGGATCGATCCGCGCGCGCAGGCACTGGTTGCGCTCCTCAGGCACGGCCTGCACGCGGGTATCGTCGAGCCTCTCGAAGCGGAGAGCGTCGCGCTGACGCTCGTGGGGCGGGGGCTCGGCCCGCGCAGCGCCCGGGCCGCGAGAGGGAGCTTCGCACGCCGGCGTCTCGTCGACCGCGCGAAGCTCGTGCTCGCAGCCGACCTCTCGAGGCGCTGGACGCTCGCCGCGGTGGCCGCCGAGGTCGGGGGCTCGCCCGTCTATCTCACGCAGGCATTCCAGCAGGTGGAGGGTCTCCCGCTCTATCGCTACCAGCTGCATCTCCGGCTGGCGCGCGCCCTGGACCTGCTCGGAACATACGAGGACTTGAGCGCGCTCAGCCTCGACCTCGGCTTCTCCAGCCACAGCCACTTCAGCGCCGCATTCCAGCGCACCTACGGCCGCACGCCCTCCGAGTTCCGGCGCTCGCTGCAGCGCTGAACGCCGGCGGCACCAGATCGCTAAAGATTCTGACAGCGCTGCCGTGCGCAGCGTGGCCTACTCATCGCTCCCGGAATGCGGGGATTCATTCGCAGAGCGGTGTCATGACAGAGAAGACCTGTGCGGCTTGCGACTGCAAGCTGGATGCAAACTCCATCAAGGTCAAGATCGGCGGCAAGACGGTTGAGGTGTGCTGCGAGGACTGCGCGCGCAAGCTCAAGGACGCGCAGAGCTTCACGCCGGCGCCGCGGGAGGGGTGAGCGATGCACGGCAACGGAGCATCGGCGGCCCGGCACAGCGTTGAGACGGCCCCGGGATGCATCAGCTACACCGAACAGGGCGCGGGGCCGGTCGCGCTCTTCGTCCATGGGGTGCTGTTGAACGGCCATCTCTGGCGCCATCAGCTCTCGCAGTTGTCCGACACGCGCCGCTGCATCGCGGTGGATCTCCTGGCGCATGGTGAGACCGAGATCGCGCCGGGCCAGGACGTGTCGGTGACGGCGAATGCGCTGATGCTCGAGTCATTCCTCGACGCGCTCAGCATCGACCAGGTGGATCTCGTTGGAAACGACAGCGGCGGGGGCATCGCCCAGATCTTCGCGGCGCGGCACCCGGAGCGGCTGCGGAGTCTCACCCTCACCAACTGCGATGCGCACGACAACTGGCCGCCGGCAGCGTTCAAGCCATTCCTCGCCATGGCGGCCGCGGGAGGCCTCCGCGGTGCGCTCGAGGCGATGCTGGCGGACAAGAGTCTCTATCGCTCGCCGCAGGCGCTCGGGCCGGCGTATGAGCACCCGGAGCGGCTGACCGACGAGAGCATCGAGACTTACCTCCGTCCCCTGGTTCGGACCGAGCAGCGCTTACGCGACTTCCAGCGCTTTCTCGCCGCGTTCGACAACGTCCAGACGGTGAGGCTCGAGAGTCGTTTGAGGACGCTACAGGTACCGACCCTGATAGTCTGGGGAACCGACGATATCTATTTCCCCGTCAAGTGGTCGCGGTGGCTGGCCGACACGATCCCGGGCACGCGCCGGCGGGTCGAGCTCGAGGGCGCCCGCATCTTCTTTCCCGAAGAAGAGCGCTCGGCGGAGTTCAACCGGGAACTGCGCGCGCATTGGAGTGTCTGAGTGGTCCCGGGCCTCGGCTGGACAGCACGCGAGGGGTGTATTCCGTGCATTCACCGGAAGTGGATTGCGAGATGTCTCGGCGGAATGGCAGCTCTCCGGGCCTGCTTTTCACCCTCGGCGCGATATTGGCAGTCACCGCCCTGAGCGTGCTCTTACCCGCCTGCGCGAACAAGGCAGCCGGGAGCGCGGTCAAGGAGGCCGAAAAGACCGCACTCAGCGCGCGGTCTCTCGAGGCGAATTGCGACCGGATGGAACCGGAGCCGTATCGGGCTCACCGCACGCGGTTGCTGCGGCTGTGAAGAGTCGCCCTTCGGTTGGCGGCGCGGGCGGAGCGAACGCTCAGACGTTGAACCTGAAGTGCATGACATCGCCCTCCTGGACGATGTAGTCCTTGCCTTCGAGGCGGAGCTTCCCGGCATCGCGGGCACCCGCCTCGCCCTTCCCCGCGAGGTAGTCGGCGAAGGCGATGACCTCGGCGCGGATGAAGCCGCGCTCGAAGTCGGTGTGGATCACGCCCGCCGCCTGCGGGGCGGTTGCTCCGGTTCGCACCGTCCAGGCGCGCACTTCCTTCGGTCCCGCGGTGAAAAAGGTCTGCAGGCCGAGCAACCGATAGGCGGCGCGGATCACCCGGCTCAAGCCCGGCTCCGTGAGCCCGAGCGCGGCGAGAAACTCGCTCCGCTCGGCCTCATCGAGCTGCGCGATCTCCGCCTCGATCGCCGCGCACACCGGCACCACCTGGGCGCCCTCGGCGGGGGCGTGCTGCTCGAGCGCGGCGAGCAGCGGATTTCCGGTGAAGCCGTTCTCGTCGACGTTCGCGACGTACATCACCGGCTTCGCCGTGAGCAGCTGCAGCTCGCGCAGATCCCGTCGCTCCTCCTCGCTCAAGCTGAGCGCGCGCACCGGCTTCGCCGCATCGAGCTGCACCCGGACACCCTCGAAGAGGGTGCGCTTGCGGATCGCATCCTTGTCGCCCCCCTTGGCCGCGCGAGTGGCGCGCTCGAGCCCCTTATCGAGCGTCGCGAGATCCGCGAGCGCGAGCTCGGTATCGACGGTCGCCACGTCCGAGAGCGGATCGACCCGGCCGGCGACGTGGATGACGTCGGCGCTCTCGAAGCAGCGCACCACGTGCGCGATCGCATCCACTTCGCGGATGTGCGACAGAAACTGATTTCCGAGTCCCTCGCCCTGCGAGGCTCCGGCGACCAAGCCCGCGATGTCGACGAACTCCACCGTGGTCGGGACGATCTTCTCCGGCTTCGCGATCGCGGCGAGCTGCGCGAGGCGCGGATCGGGCACCGGCACGACGCCGACGTTCGGATCGATGGTGCAGAACGGGTAGTTCTCGGCGGCGATCTGGGCGCGCGTCAACGCGTTGAAGAGCGTCGACTTGCCGACATTGGGCAGACCCACGATGCCGCAGCGGATGGGCATGTCAGGAGTTGGTCGCGGGCGGCTCGCCCGGCGAGGGCCCGCGGCTGTGCAGGCGATTCATGGCGCTCTGCGCCCCTTCCGTGAGGAGCACCGGCACGGCGTCGGCCGCGACGAGCAGCGCCTCGCGGATGAGCTCCGCGTCGGCGGCATTCGCTCGTCCGAGCACGTAGTCGAGCACGGCCGAACGATCGCCCGGGTGCCCGATACCGATGCGCAGCCGCCAGAACGCATCGCCCATGTGCGCGATCACATCGCGCATGCCGTTGTGGCCGGCGGCGCCCCCACCCTGTTTGAGCCGTACCACGCCCGCGGGGAAGTCGAGCTCGTCGTACGCCACCAGCACCGACTCGACCGGGACCTTGTAGTAATCCGCGACGCTGCGCACCGGGTCGCCGCTCCGGTTCATGTAGCTCATGGGCTTGAGCAACCATAGATCCTCTCCGCCGATGCGCGCACGTGCGAGCTCCGCCTGGTGGCGCGGCTCGCTGCGGAAGGTCGCCTGGTGGCGGCGGGCGAGCTCGTCGACGACCTGGAAGCCGGCGTTGTGACGGGTGCGCGCGTACTCGATGCCCGGATTGCCGAGCCCGACGATCAGCTTGAGCGGCTCACCTGTCATGTCGTTGACTCACGCCCTAAACGCCGCCGGCCGCCTGGGGAGCCTTCCCTCCCGCGGGCGGCCGGCGTCCGGTGTCGTGCCCGGTGCGGCGGCTACTTCTTGCCGCCCTCCTTCTTCCCGGCAGCGGCCTCTTTCTTCGGCGCTGCCGCGTCCTTCTTCTCCTCGCCCTTCTTCGCCTCGCCGGCGGCGGCTGGAGCGCCCGGAGCCGCAGCGGGTGCGGCACCCGGAGCGCCGGGCGCGCCCGCGGCGAGCGGGGCTGCGCCCTCGGCGGGCACGGCGGCAGCGGCCTCGGCGGCAACCGGCTCGGGCTCCTCGGCGCGCGGCGCATGGATCGAAACGACCGGCGCGTTGCGACGCGTGAGCTCCGGAATCGCAACCCCCGGAGGCAGCGGGATGTCCGCGAGGAACTTGGTATCGTTGAGGCTCATGCCCGAGAGGTCGAGCTCGAGGAACTCCGGCAGGTCCTTCGGCAGGCAGCTCACCTCGACGTCGGCGCGCATGTGCGAGACCACCCCACCCTGGCTCTTGACGCCCGGCGACACGCTCTCGCCCCTGAAGTGGATCGGAAGGCGAATGCGGATCCTCTCGTTCTCGACCACGCGCTGCAGATCGACGTGCACGGCGAGGTTTCTCGCCGGGTGCATCTGCACGTCCTTGATGATCGCATCTTCAGTGCGCTCGCCGATCTTGAGCCGCACGATCGAGGAATAGAAGCGCTCATCGGCGATCATGGTGAGCAGGTTCTGCTGGTCGAGGACCAGCGCCTGGGCGTCCTGGTGAGCGCCGTACAGGATGGCGGGCACCTTGCCGCTGTGACGCAGGCGGCGGCTCGCACCCTTGCCTTGCGTCTCGCGGAGATCCGCGCCGAAGGTGAATGAAATACGCATCAACGTTCTCCCGTAGTGTCAGCAACGATACCGGCCCGCGACCAGACCGGCACACCTCAAAAAATCAGTCGACATAGAGCGAGCTCACCGACTCCTCATCCAGAATGCGGCGGATGGTCTCGGCGAGCAGCTCCGCCACCGACAGCTGGCGGATGCGGGCGGCGCCCCGGGCCTCGGGGCCGAGCGGAATCGTGTCCGTGACGACGAGCTCATCGAGCGCGGACTTCATGACCTTCTCCACCGCGCCTCCCGAGAGCACCGGGTGCGTGATGTAGGCCACCACCTTCACGGCGCCCTCCTCCTTCAGTGCCTGCGCCGCCTGGCAGAGCGTGCCTGCGGTGTCGACCAGATCGTCGATCAGGATGCAGGTCTTTCCCTCGACCTCGCCGATGATGTTCATCACCTTGGATTCGTTCGGCCGCGGGCGGCGCTTGTCGATGATCGCCAGCTCCGCATCGTCGAGCCGCTTGGCGAAGGCCCGCGCGCGCGCCACGCCGCCGACGTCCGGCGACACGATGATGACGTTCCGGTACGCACGCTTCCACGCATCGCCGAGCAGCACCGGGGAGGCATACACGTTGTCCACCGGGATGTCGAAGAAGCCCTGGATCTGCTCCGAGTGCAGGTCGATCGTCAGCAGCCGGTTGACGCCCGCGCTCGAGAGCATGTTGGCGACCAGCTTCGCCGTGATCGCCGCGCGCGTGCCCTTGATGCGCCGGTCCTGGCGCGAGTAGCCGAAGTACGGCACCACCGCGGTGATGCGCGCGGCCGAGGAGCGCCGGCAGGCATCCACCATCACGAGCAGCTCCATGAGACTCTCGTTCGCCGGCGGGCAGGTCGACTGCACGATGAATACGTCGCGTCCGCGCACGTTCTCCATGAGCTCGATGTTGATCTCGCCGTCGCTGAAGCGCCCGACGTAGATGCGCCCGAGCGGGGCCTGGAGGCCCTTGGCGATGTCCTGCGCCAGCGCCGGGTTCGCATTGCCTGCGAACAGCGCGAGCGTGTCGCTGGTACGTTTGTCGGTCGTGCTCATAACTGCTGCGCTGCGCGCGCGGTCCACCGGCCCTGCATGCGGCCGCGTGCCATCAGGCGCGCCAGGTCTCAAAAACTGGCTGGGGTGGAAGGATTCGAACCTCCGAATGGCGGGATCAAAACCCGCTGCCTTACCACTTGGCGACACCCCAGCATCCGTCGCTCTTACCATCCGCACCAAGCGCACGCGGATGGGAGGCGGGCGCGCATCTTACGCCGCCTCACCCACCCCGCGTGTGCCGGAGGAGCTCGTGGAGCGGGGAGCGGTCGAGGCCCCGCGCCACGAAGCTCCCCCAGCAATCGGGCACCCGCCCCGCGAGCCGCTCCGCCTCGGCGGCGCTCTCGAACGCCGTGAAGACACACGAGCCGGTGCCCGTCAGGTGCGCGGGAGCGACGCGCGAGAGCCACTCGAGCGCCTCGGCCACCTCGGGTGAGCGCGAGCGGACTACCGCCTCGCAATCGTTGCGCCCGCCCGACTCCAAAAAGGCGCGTATTGTGATGAGGGGGGAATTTCGTGTCAATTCAGGGCTCTGGAACACCTCCCGGGTGCTCACGGCGACCCCCGGATGGATAATGACGTACCACCTCGAGGGGAGCGTGACGGGGGTCAGCCGCTCGCCTACCCCCTCCGCCCAGGCCGAAGAACCCTGAACGAAAACAGGTACATCCGCCCCGAGCGTCGCCCCGAGGGCCGCGAGCTCCCCGAGCGCGAGCCGGCAGTCCCAGAGCTCGTTCAGCACGAGGAGCGCCGTGGCCGCATCCGAGCTCCCGCCGCCGAGGCCCGATCCCAGGGGGATGCACTTGCGAACTCTAAGGCTGGCACCGAGCCGCGTGCCGGAGGCGTCCTTCAAAGCGCGGGCGGCCCGCACCGTGAGATCGGCCTCGGGTGCGAGGTCCTTGGGGCCCTCCGGCCGCTCGATCCGCCCGTCGTCCCGCACGCTGATCTCGAGCGTGTCGGTGAGATCGATGAGCTGAAAGAGGGTCTGCAGCTCGTGATAGCCGTCGGCGCGCCGGCCCGTCACATGGAGAAAGAGATTCAGCTTGGCGGGCGCGGGCCAGCGCGTGTCGCCGCCGGCCGTCACGGCTGCCAGTCGTCTACGAGGAGCCGCACCCGGACCGCATCGCGCTTGAGCGTCAACCGCGCCGGCAGCATCTCGGCGCCGACCGCCACGTAGAGGGGGTAGTCGATGTGCCAGCCGGCCTGGGTCAGGCCCAACAGGCGCTGTTGCGACTCATCGAGCTCCTCCAGCGCCGGCCGCTCAGGATCCGGGACACCGAGGATCCAGTAACGAAGGCTCGGCAGCGGCGGATCGAAGCCTAAGCGCGCGGCGAGCTCGGCGTGCGCCGCCGCGCTGTCGAGCCGCTCACCGCGCGAGGTCACGATCTCGAGCTCGTGGTCCGCCGCGCTCACCTGCACGGCGCCGGCGCCCAGCGGGCCCTCGAGCGTGAGCTGCGAGCGCGGGCCTGCTTGCGCCCAGCGGAGACTCGCGTTGAAGCCCTCGCGCCCCGTGGCGACCGCGACGCGGCCCTTGAGGTCGAAGTGCTCGCGCGCCTGAAGCTGCGGCTTTCGCACTTCCCAGGGCGGGGGCACGAGAAAGGAAGGCGGCGCCGTGCGGCAGGCGGTGAGGACGCACGCGAGCGCCCATGCGCCCGCGCACCGCCACCGCCTACTTCGCATCGGGCAGGAACCGTTTGAGCGTCGCCTTCAGCGGTTTGGAATCGGGATCGCGGGCGAGGGCCGCCGCCCACACGCGGCGCGCTTCGGCCCGCTGGCCGCTCGCCCAGAGCGCCTCGCCCCAGTGAGCGGCGATCTCGGCGTCGTGGCCCAAGGTGTAGGCATGCTGGAGCATGGCCACCGCGGACTTGCTATCGCCGGCGCGGAAGCGCACCCACCCGAGGCTGTCGAGCGCCGCCGGGTTGTCGGGCATCACGGCGAGTGCGCGGCGGATGAGCCCTTCGGCGTGCGGGAGCTCGAGCGTGTGATCCGCGAGCGTGTAGCCGAGCGCATTGAGGAGCGTCGGGTCGTCGGGCCGCTCGCTCAGCATCTGCTCGAGGGCCTGGACCGACTCGTGCACGTGCCCCGCCTGCTCGAGAATCACCGCCCGATCGTACTCGATCGAGGGATGCTGCGGGTGGCGCTCGAGCGCGGACGCAAGGAGCGCGAGCCCGGTGTCCGCCTCGCCGTGATCGGCCAAGAGGCGCGCCTTGGCGAGAGTCAGCTCGAGCTCCTCCTCCGGATGATCCGCGGCGTAGTCGTCGAGGAGCGCCAGCGCCTCGGAGCGCGCGTTGCGATCGAGGAGGAGCGATGCCGCCCGCGAGCGCGCCGACAGTGCCACGGACGAGTCGTAGAGACGTCGGTAGGCGGCGATCGCGCCCTCCGGGTCACCGTCGCGCGCCGCGATGTCGGCGAGATAGAGCTGGGTCGTGTCGGTGGCCTGCCCGCTCGAGAGCAGCTCCATGAAGCGCTGCCGCGCCTCCTTGAGGTCGCCTGAGGCGAAGGCGAGCAGCGCGAGACGGCGGTCGACCTCCGCGGCCGATGCGCCGGCCGTGCGCAGATGCTCGAGCTCGTGGTGCGCCTCCTCGATGCGATCGAGCGAGGCGAGGACCTCGGCGAGCTCGAAGCCGCCGCGCGTCGAATCGTCGGCCTTCGCCTTGCGCGCGGTGGCGAGCGCCTGCGAGGCATCGCCGTGCACCACGTAGGCGCGCGCCAGCACCCGAAGCGCCGCCGCGTCCTTGGGATCGCGCTGCAGCGCCTGCTCGGCGTATTCCTGCGCGCGCTGCGCGTCGTAGGCGGCGAGCGCGAGCTCGCCCAGGAGCGTCAGCGTCTCGGGCGTGTGGGCCGAGGGCTCGAGCGCCCCGCTCATGGCCATGAGCACCGCCGGGGCATCCGACTCCTCGAGGAGCAGCGCCATCAGCTCGCCCATGCCCCTCGCCGCGCGCTGCGCGGGGCGCGCCGCGGCGGAGGCGCTGCCGGGTACGGAGGGCGAGGCGTTCCCGGTGGCCGGATCCTGCCCGGTGGCCGGTTCGGGCCCGCCAGCCTTGCCGGCGGGCGGGGTCGCGACGCTCGCTCGCTCCTCGCTGCGCCAGAACTCGCGGATCGCGGTACGCGCGTCGGCCGTGTGATAGAGCTTCAAGGCCACCGCCGCGTAGAGCGCGTTCCCCTCGCGGTCTTGAGGCGCCAGCGCGTGCCAGCGGGTCGCCGCAGCCCAGGCCGCGGGCAGATGCTCGCAGGCCATCGCCACCTGGGTGGCGCGGCGGACGAGCGGCACATCGGCGCTCGAGGCGGCCGCTTTCGCATAGCTCTCGGACGCCGCCCGGCAGTCCCCACGCTTGAGCGCCACTTCCGCCAGCACGGTCTGGGCGCTGGCATCGCTCATCGGCGAGCCGGCGGGTGGTGTGCTCGGCCTCGCGGGCCGCACGGCGGCGCATCCCGCGAGGAGCGAAGCTCCGGCCATCGCCACGGTACCGAGGATCAGGGTTAAGTTACACGCGCGGTTGAACATACGGACTGCAGGCATCATGGGGTCTCCGACTATAGAGCCTCTGCAGGTATGAAGCATTGAGCAACTTGTCACAAACCGCAGACATCCCGGAGAATGCCGCGCCCGAAGCCGCCGCCATGAAGGACTCCATCCGCCAGCGCCTGCAAAAGCTCGCCGAGCGCTTCGAGGAGGTCGGACGGGTCCTGGCCACCGACGAGGTGGCGGGCGGGTCGTCGCAGTTCCGGGAGCTGTCCGTAGAGTACGCGCGGCTGCAGCCGCTCGCCGAGAGCTTCGACCGCTACCGCGACCTCGAGCGCGATCTGGCCGCGGCGCATGACCTCGAGGACGATCCCGACGCCGGCATGCGCACGCTCGGCGAGGAGGAGCTCGGGCGCGTCAAGCGCGAGCTCGAGGTGACGGAGCAGGAGCTGCGCCGCCTGCTGCTGCCGAAGGATCCGCGCGACGACAAGAATATCTTCCTCGAGGTGCGCGCCGGCACCGGGGGCGACGAGGCGGCGATCTTCGCCGGCGAGCTGCACCGCATGTACGCGCGCTACGCCGAGTCGAAGGGTCTCCTCACCGAGGTGCTGAGCGAGAGCCCGGGCGAGCACGGCGGCTACCGCGAGATCATCAGCCGCATCGCCGGCCGCGGCGCCTTCTCGCGGCTCAAGTTCGAGTCCGGCACGCACCGCGTGCAGCGCGTCCCCGCGACCGAGGCGCAGGGACGCATCCACACCTCGACCTGCACGGTGGCGATCCTGCCGGAGCTGGACGAGGTCGGTGATATCGAGATCAACCCGGCGGATCTTCGCGTCGACACCTACCGTTCCTCGGGCGCCGGCGGCCAGCACGTCAACAAGACCGATTCCGCGGTGCGCATCACGCATCTGCCGAGCGGCATCGTGGTGGAGTGTCAGGACGAGCGCTCCCAGCACAAGAACCGCTCGCGCGCCATGGCGCTGCTGCGGGCGCGGCTGCTCGCCGCCGAGCAGGAGAAGCAGCAGAGCGCCGTTGCCGCATCGCGCCGCCTGCAGGTCGGTAGCGGCGATCGCTCCGAGAGAATCCGCACTTACAACTTCCCGCAGGGGCGGGTCACCGATCACCGCATCAATCTCACGCTCTACAAGCTCCCGCAGATCCTCGACGGGCAGCTCGATGAGCTCATCGAGCCGCTGCAGCAGGAGCACCAGGCGCAGCTGCTCGCGGAAGAGGTATGAGCGGACCCGTGCGCGACCTCACTGTCGACAGTGTCACGGGGATCGACGTGTCGCTGCCGGTGGCGGGTCCCGGGGCGCGCGCCTACGCTTTCCTCCTGGACTGGCATATCCGTCTCATCGTGGCGCTCGCCTGGTTCGTTGTCGGCGCACTCCTTTATAACGGACGCCCGAGTCTCGCGCCGCCGCTCAGCAACGACGCCCGCTGGTTCGGAACCGTCGTCGCCCCCGCCCTCGCGATCTATTTCCTCTATCACTGCGTCCTCGAGCTCGCGATGCGCGGCAGCACGCCGGGCAAGCGCATGGCGGGCGTCCGGCTCGTCGCCCGCGACGGCGGCAGCCCGAGCGCAGGCGCCCTCCTCACCCGCAACGTCTTCCGTCTCGTCGACAGCCTGCCGCTGTGCTACGGAGTGGGGCTGATCAGCGTCGTGCTGACGCGCGATCACCTGCGGATCGGCGACATGGCCGCGGGCACGTTGCTCGTGTTCGAGCGCGCGGAGGCGCGGCTTCCCGGCTCCGCGGCCGCCGCCGCACCCGGGGCTGGACACCTCGATGCCGCGGGCGCGGAGATTGTCGCGGAGCTCCTCGAGCGCTGGTCGACGCTCAACCCGGAGGCGCGGCAGCGCCTGGCGCGGCAGGTGCTCGAGCGCTATGGCGGCGGTGAGTCCGCCGCGTCGGGCGGCGATCCCGACGCCGCGTGGCGCGCTGAGCTCGAGCGTCTGGCGAGTTCCCGATAAGGAGCGTCAAGGATGGACGGCGCGGCCCGGCAGCGTGCGCTTACCGCGAGTCTCCTCCAGCGGGCCGGCCTCTGGCGTGAGGCGGACGCGCGCACCCGCCGCTTGAGCAGCGGGCGGAGCGATGATGCCGCGGACGCCACGCACCTCGCCGATGATTATCGGCTCCTCGCGCATGATCTCGCGCGTGCCCGGACGCTCCTGCCGGACTCGCGCACCCGCGAGTACCTCGAGGCGGCCTATGCGCGGGCGCACGCGACGCTCCATCGCGGCGCCTGGCACATCGGGAGCGAGCTCCTCACGCTCTTCCGCGACGAGATCCCGGCCGTGGTGCGCTCGCTCAGGCAGTACATCATCTGGTCGACGACGATATTCGCGCTCGCCGCACTCGCCGGTTACGCCCTGGTGCACCGGTATCCCGAGCTCATCGCGCTCTTCGCCTCGCCCGATCTCATCGCCACGGTGGAGCGCGGCAAGCTCTGGACCGAGGGCCTGCTCAACATCGTGCCGTCGTCGGTGCTCTCGGTGCAGATCCTGTCGAGGAACATCACGGTTAGCCTCTTCGCCTACTGCGCCGGGTTCCTCTTCGGTCTCGGCACTCTTTATATTCTCGGGCTGAACGGTCTCATGCTGGGCGCGGTGTTCGCGTTCGTGAGCCGGCACGGGCTCGGCGGCCCGCTGGCTTCCTTCATCGTGGCGCACGGGTGCGTCGAGCTCTCGGTGCTGTGCCTCTCGGGGGCCGCCGGGGCCGCGGTGGGCGAAGCGCTCGTGCGCCCCACGCACGCCGGGCGCATCGAGTCGTTCCGGATCGCGGCGCTGCGCTCGGGGAAGCTCCTGATCGCGTGCGTGGCGCTCCTCGTCGGCTGCGGCCTGATCGAGGGTTACGTCTCGCCCAATCCGGGCGTGGCGCTTTGGGCGCGCCTGGGCGTCGGAGTCGGCTACTGGCTCTTCATGGTGGCGCTGCTCTCCGGACGGCTGTTCGGCCGGCGCATCGCGCGTCCTCGGTGACTCCCGGGACGCTGAACGCGAAAGGAGAAGATTCACATGTCGACCGTCGGCAGCAAGCCCGCAGTGGTGGTTTCGAAGAACGGTCCGTATCTGGTCACGGGCGGTGTGCCGCTCTCGAAGCAGAGCATCGTCCCCGACGGAAAAGGCGGATCGCTGGAGTGGAAGGCGAGCGAGGCCTTCCCGCCCCGGGAGAGCTACGCGCTGTGCCGCTGCGGCCACTCGAACACCAAGCCGTTCTGCGATGGCACGCACAAGAAGATCGCCTTCGACGGCACCGAGACCGCGAGCCGGCAACCGTACCGGGAGCAGTCGAAGCTCTCGGAGGGTCCCGTGCTCTCGCTCACCGACGCCGAGTCGCTGTGCGCATCCGCGCGCTTCTGCGATCCGAACGGCACGGTTTGGCGCCAAGTCGAACGCACCGACGATGAGGCGGTTCGCGCGACGTTCATCCGGCAGGTCAGCCACTGCCCATCGGGGCGGCTCGCGGCCCTCGAGCGGGCTACCGGCAAACCCGTCGAGCCTGCGCTGCCGGTGTCGATCGGGCTCATCGAGGATCCGGCCGAAGGGGTGAGCGGTCCGGTGTGGGTGCGCGGCGGAATCCCGGTGACTTCAGCGGACGGCTTCAAGTACGAGGTCCGTAACCGCGTCACGCTGTGCCGCTGCGGGGCATCGAAGAACAAGCCCTTCTGCGACGGCTCGCATGTGACGGTCGGATTCCGCGCCTGAGCGCTACACGCGCCGCCTTCGGCGCAGCGTCTCGTAGCGCGCGAACACCGCCTGCTCGAGCTGCTCCGCGGGCGCCGCCACCACCGGGGCGCCGAGCCGCTGCAGCAGGAGGCGCTGGGCCGCGGCCCGCGCCTCGTGCTCGGCGGCGGCGAGCGCGATCCACGGGTCCTGCCACTCGCGCGCCTCGGCCCGCGCGAGGGCGCCGATCTCGCCGCTGTGCACGCCCGCCACCAACACGAGATGCGGCGGGGCGAGGAGTCGGACGGCGCGCTTCAACTGCTCGGCGACGCTCGCGTCGTCGAGATCCGTGAGCAGCACGATGAGCGCGCGATGCTTGAGCAGTGCCCGAATGCTGACCGCGGCGGCCGTCGGATCCGACTCCGCCGCCTGCACCGAGAGCTGCTCGAGCGCACGGCGCAGGCGCATCACCCCCGAAAGTCCGCGCGTCGGCGCGCAGCTCGCGAGCACCCGGTCCGCATACACCATGAGCCCGATGCGATCGTCGTGGTGCGTCACCACTTCGGCGAAGCGTGCCGCGAGATTGGCATAGAGGCCGAAGCGGTCGAGTCGCCCGACGCGCACCCGGCTGAAGCGCCCGGCGTCGATGCCGATCAGGATGTCGAGATGCTGATCCTCGCTGAACTCGCGCGTGATGAGCGCGCCGGCGCGAGCCGTCGCCTTCCAGTCGATGCGGGCCAGGGGGTCACCGGGCGCATAGGCGCGCAGCTGGTGCAGCTCGGCGCCGGCGCCGCCCACGCGCCGCGGCCGCGCCCCGCCCGCAAGTCCCCGCGGCCGCACCGGAGAGCGCAGCGCATCCGGAGCCACGACGATGCGCGAGTGCGGGTCGAGCGGGCGAGTCCACCAGGCGAGTCTGAGCGGGCCCAGCACCCGCGCCGGCAGCGTCGGCCACGGCTGCGGCCCGAGGCGCACGGGTAGCAGCGTCACGGGATCCCGCACCGTGCCGCGCGCGGCGATGCGCACGCGGCGCACCCGCGCGAGCGTCTCGAAGCCGGCGGGCACCGCGGGCGTGTAGTGAACGGCGAGCGGACGGGGAGAGGCGTTGGCGAACACGAACGTGGCCGGCTGGGGCCGCCCGAGAAAGGCTCGTGGCGCGCTCGAGAGCTGCGCCTCGAGGGGGAGCCGCGCGATGAACCACCCCTCGAGCGCGAGGCCGAGGAGGAGGAGCGCCGCGGGGATGTGCCATAGGTACGCGAGTGCCGGCTCGTCCGACCAGATCCCCACGACGCAGAGCACCGCGGTCAGGAGCACCAGAACATAGGCGCGTTGGGCGAGATGCATGGGGAGGGGCCCCTTCAGCGGGGCACCGGGGTCTCGGCGAGGACCGCACGCACGACGTCGAGATCCGTGACCCCCTCGAGGGCTGCTTCCGGTGTCAGCACGAGCCGGTGTGCCATGACGGGCGCGGCGATGTCCTTCACGTCGTCCGGGGTGACGAAATCCCCGCCGCGCAGTCCCGCCGCGATGCGCGCGGCCTTGAGGAGGGAGAGCGCGCCGCGGGTCGAGAGGCCGAGGGTGAGCCGCGTATGCTCGCGCGAGGCGCGCGCGAGATCCAGCACGTAGGCCGCGAGCGCATCCGCGACGTGGATCCGCTCGACCTCGGCACGGGCCTCGCCGATCAGATCCCGCCCGAGCACGGTGATCTCCCCGAGCAGCGCCTGCGGCACGCTCGTCACGCCGCCGTAGCGGGTGAGGATGGCGGCTTCGGCCTCGCGTGCCGGGTAGTCCATGTCGATGCGGAGCATGAAGCGATCGAGCTGCGACTCGGGCAGCGGATAGGTTCCCTCGAACTCGCGCGGGTTCTGCGTGGCGATCACCAGGAAGTCCGGGGGCAACGGCCAGGCCGATCGCTCGACGCTCACCTGCCGCTCCTCCATCGCCTCGAGCAGCGCCGATTGCGTCTTCGGTCCCGCGCGGTTGATCTCATCGACCAGCAGGACGTCGGCGAACAGCGGCCCGGGGCGGAACACGAAGGTGCGCTGCGCCTCATCGAGCACGTGCACGCCGATGATGTCGCTCGGCATCAGGTCCGCGGTGCCCTGGATGCGCTTGAACTCGCCTCCGAGCGCACGCGCCAGCGCCTTGGCCAGCAGCGTCTTGCCGAGACCCGGCACCCCCTGCACCAGCACGTGACCGCGCGCGACGAGCGCCACGGTGAGCGCACGCACCGGAGTCTCCGCCCCGATGACCACTCGCCCGAGCTCGCGCAGGAGGAGCTCTTCGAGCCGCCGGATCGATGCGCTCATGTGTCGAGTTGCCTGCTCATATGTCGAGT
>WNGJ01003324.1_pt1 | contig 16538 bp, 16 predicted proteins | sample 5400611 | NCBI WGS metagenome assembly WNGJ01 (sample SAMN13153375, study PRJNA577476) | soil metagenome | isolation source: 40 cm soil or saprolite under Garry oak tree replicate 1 | place: USA:California | collected 2016-06-15 | reverse complement strand
CCGACATGGCCGCCAAGCTCCGCCGGGTCCTCATCGCCGCAAGATTTCGGCCACCTCAGCCTGACCAGCCAACCCTCGAAGAAATCAACGTCATCCGCCTGGCCTGGGAAGAACTCGCGGCATAATCGCGAAAGTCGAGTATAGGGTGATGCCTTTTCTTATACATGCCAGCGCAATGAACGACTATCACTCGACGCTGCCAGCTGAAGCTGCCATGATCGAGCCCGACGTGACAGATCAGGATTATCTGAACGCGCCATCTAGCTTCACGTCGAAGGCCTGTCGTCGCACCAAGTCGGCGCTCTGGTACCCGGAGAAGGATATTGCCGGTGTTAGCCGACGAGGTGGGTGACCCATATTTCCTCGGCGGCCCACTGGCGCGCCCACTCGGCGCCGGCCAGTGTGTAGTAGGGATGATCGGGAGCATCTGGCGGAGCGTAGAGCTCGTGCAGAGCGTCGATGAGGAAGCCGCTGCCGCGCAGGATCTTGATCCATTCGCCGTGGCCGGGGTGGAACTGGACACCGCCCTGCGACGTCGTCAGGCGGTGTGCCTGGCGTTGCGGGTGACAGAGTTCGCGGCGGGCGGGCCCGTCCGGTCCCGGGGAGCACACGGTGACCAGCAGGGTAGTGGTGTGGAACACAAGCCTCCCGCCGGGTCGCAGCAGCCTGGCGGCCTCGGGTACCCAGCGGGCCGGGTCGCACCACAAGCTGGCACCGCATTCGGAGACAGCCAGGTCGAAGCTGCCCGAGGGCAGCGGGACAGCTGCGGCGTCGGCCTCGATGAGCGGGAAGGAGATGCCGAACCGGTCCTGGCAGCGCCGGGCGGACTCGAGCTGGGCGGGGGTCACGTCCACCCCGGTCGGCCAGGCGCCGCGCCGGGCCAGCCAGGCGGAGAAGTACGCCGTCCCGCAGCCGAGCTCGACGACGTCCAGGCCGCGGACGTCACCGAGCACGCCAAGCTGCTGCTCGGGCACGTTGAAAATGCCCCAGGCGATGTCCTCGGCGGCCCAGCCGCGCACGGCGTGCTCATCGCCGTACTCACTGTTCGCCCGGGTCCACAGCTCCCGGTTGGCGGCAACCTCATCCGCCCCGGTCCCGGCCTCAGCCATCCCACACCACCACCACGGATCCCGGTGACATGCCTATGCCACGATAACGGCAATCAGACATGATCAGCGGAGCCGCCGAGGGGAGTTACGCTGAGTGATCAGACCAAGGTGCTGCACGCGCTCGAACCGCCGATATGCGTGGCGCTTCGGTCACCGGCCGTGTTGGGTGGTGCCACACCGAACTGGGCGTTCTGGGCGGTTACAGGCGGCGCGTGACGGCGATCGGCTGCTGCAGGCCTGAGACCGCCAGGATCGTCATCGGGCCGCCCGTGGCTGGCCCGGGTCAGGCCTGCCAGACGGCCCGGACGGCTGGCGCTTCTGCCGCGGCCTGGGCCCGCCCGGCCCTCGCCGCCGCCGCCCGCCGCGACACGTCGAGCATGTTGCGCCCGATGGCGCGCACGGCCGCCCGGTCCGGCCGGACCAGCACCACGCGGGCTCCGGCTGCGGTCAGCGCGGCCGCCTGCCGTCGCGGGCTGGCCATGAAGCCTATGCCCGCGGCCACCGGTGCGACGATGATCACCCGCTCGTATCCGTGCGCCAGGTCGGCATTGGCGACGGTGCGCATGCCGCCGTCCATGAAATGGCGTTCTCCGATAGTGACCGGCGGCCAGGCTCCGGGCACCGCGCAGCTGGCGCCTACCGCATCTACCAGGCTGGCGTCCCCGGCGGAATCAAACACCGCGAGCTCGCCGGTCCGCGCGTCCACCGCGGTCACCTTGAGGGAGCGGGAGGGCCAGACGCTGGTCGGCAGCCGGGCCTCGAAGACCTTCCGCCGGTCGGCCTCGGGCATGGTGGGCACGGACAGCGCCCACCTGCCGATCCGCGCCGGGCCCGCCTCGGGTCCCGGCTGGTATGCACGTTCCACAGCAGCCTGCCGATGAAGTCCCAGCCGATCCGGGCGGCGGGCTCGGGAGCCGGCGGCGCGAGCTGGGCCTGGTATAGCGCCTCGAACTCCTGCCCGGAGGCGATGTCCGCGCCGACCACCGAGCCGGCCGATGTCCCGATGATCACGTCGGCCGCGGCTAGGTCGATGCCCAGCCCGGCCAGCCCGGCGATCAGGCCCGTCTCCCAGGCGATGCCGGTGACACCGCCGCCGCCCAGGACAAGCGCGCGTCGGTCCATGACCGTCATCTATACACCGGAACGAACGCCCGGGCCCAGGACCTTTGGCACCACAACCTGAGCGCTCATCCCGGCAGCACCGGTGCGGGCTGCATTCTTCTCGTGCACCGAGGTGTTCACAGCCACCAGGGCACGGCAAACCTGATCTGGCACCCGTGGCGCTGGCCGGATGCGCGGATAGAGGAGCTTGGCCCCGGAATCGCTGACGGGCTCGGCCCCCAGGTCCGCCAAATGCATGGTCATCGGCTACCTGCGCCGTGGCGTGAGAAGCGCGCGTGGCTGGACGTTCTGCGCATCAGCGTGCCGTTCCCCTGCCCGGCCATGCAGGCTCGGTTACGGATAGCCGCGAGTGCTGTGGCTAGACCCGGCGGGGACCAGCACGTGGAGGAGGTGGTAGCCGGCCCCGTGGCTGCCTGAACGAACCCGAGCCTGAGCAACCGGCTGAGCCGTCCCGGCGGCCAGAAGAGCGCGATCGGCCTCACGACCGGCTGCCAGCAGTCAGCGGGCAGCAGTTAGGGGAGGTGACCGATGACAAGCAGCTCCCACGGCCTGTTGCGGTGCAAGTCGTCGTCGGCGGCTTGCCGGAGGGTGACGGGCTGACCATCTCTGATGTAGAGCGTGACACGGACCGCGGTGCTGTCAGTACTGTCAGAGCGTGCGGTTCGAGCAGCGACTGCGGGACGGGATCCACTCTGGTGCGATCGTCCTGGCCTTCCGGCGCTGGAGGCCCAGCCAGGTCGCCCCCGGCCGCCGCTACCGCACCGGAATCGACATGGTCGAAGTCGAGTCGGTAGACGTGGTCGAGCCGTCATCAGTGGACGCCGCCCAGGCACGCGAAGCCGGGTACGCGAGCGTGGGCGAATTGCTGGCCGACCTGCGCGGTGACCCGGCTTTGCCGGTTTACCGCATCCGCCTGCGACGAATCGACGGGCCGGATCCCAGAGACGAACTGGCCCGCGCCGCCGGCCTGACCGACGCGGACGTCGCCGCAATCACGGCCAGGCTGGCCGGGATGGACAGGTCAAGCAGCCGCGGACCGTGGACGGGCGCGGTGCTCGCGCTGATCGCCGACCGGCCCGGCATCGTGTCCGCGGTCCTGGCCGAAGCCATGGGCTGGGAGCGGCAGGACTTCAAGCTGCACGTCAGGCGGCTGAAGGAACTCGGGCTGACCCTCAGCCTCGACGTCGGCTACCGGTTGTCACCGCGCGGCGAGTCGTACCTGAACCACCTGCGGACCCGGTGCCATGAGCGCGCTGACAGGTAGCTGGCCGGGCATCGGCAGCGGCCTGAAGGAGGCTTGACCATTTTCGGGAACGCGCGCAAAAGGCCGCCGATCTGGCGCAGCCGACCAGTCAGACGATGCCGGCCATGATGGGCGCCGATCCGGATCATCTGTGCGCGCTGCAGCACGGTGACGGGCACCGTCAAGTGCCCTGCGGGCACTGGCGGATGCGGGCTATCGCCGGGGTGCAGCACAAGACGATCGGCGTGCGGGATAGTTCACAGTGACAAAATGGGAGTACGTCGCCCGGACAACCGGGACCGCGAGTTAGAGGTGATTGCCGTGGAGGCAGGAGCCGGGCGGGCAGCGTTCCTGCCCGTCATGCAGGCCAGGCCGTCCAGGGTTGCGAAGTGAGGTGATTGTGGTGTCTGAGGGTCCGCAGGCTGATGCTGCCCGTGATACGCAGCCGGGTGCTGCCCCTGATACGCCGGTCAGCCCCGGCACCGGCCGGGACGTCGCGGTGGCTGAGGGAACGCGGCTGAGCGGCCTGGTCGCCGGCCGCCTGGCTGACCAGGCCCGCCGCACAGCCCAGGCGGCCAGGGCCAGGCGGGTGGCGAACACCGGCGGCGAGCCGGGAGTGCTTGACCTGACGCCGTTGCGCGAGCTGGTCTCCGAGCTGACCGAAGAGCTGCAGAGGGTGAGGCCGCGGGAGCGGATTGCCCGCGCGCTGCGGCAGGCAGCCGACATCATCGACCCGCCAGCGCCAGCCCGCTGAGACCAGGCCGGGCGGCCGGGGCCGTCTCCGGTGCCGGGCCCGGCCAGCTCCAGCTGGCTTTCCCGCGGGTAGCCGCCTGGGTCCGGCCGCGACGGGCCGGGCCCGCCCCTCCCGGCACGTGCACCCGGGCATCCGCGTCAGCGATGCTGACCGGGCCGGGCAGGAGCTGCCCGGCGCTAGGTGCCACCGGTGTCCGGGTGAACGCGAAACGGGTTTGCGGTCTTCACCGGCCCGGTCGGCCATCCGCCTGCATCGTCTCCGGCCGCCGCGGCACAGGCTGAATCGCCGTTTCGCATCTGCCGCAGGTCGGGCAAGCCGCCGGAGTTCCCGGGCACCAGGCCAGCCTGGCAAATGATCATTTTGCAGCCGCGAACCGCACCTGCGCAGGCCCGGCACCGAGCAGGCCGTCACGGATGGTAATTGGAGCCGTACTGGCCGACGCGCATCCCCGCCGTTCGGGGCGGGTTGCGGGTTCCATGACGATCACCGGCAGGGCGCGCAGATCAGAGCGTTCTGGATGCCCAGGCCGTGGCGGCATGCCGAACTGACTTTGGCAATCCGGTTCTCCCTCCGCACCAGCGCTTAAAGTGAGCGGTCTGTAGAACCGTCGGCCCGCGGAGGCGGTCGCCTCTCGCTGGGCGAGTGGATGCGCTGGTGTAGGCGTTTTGAGCATGGTGAGGATTATCTGTTTGGTTCTTCAATGGCGCGTGGAGCGCACCAGGCCATTGGACCAGGTGGTCTGGCGCTAGATGCAGCGGGAGGCAGCCAGGGCAGCGAACACGATCGTCAGGTGGGCATCGATGGAGTCCTGCTGGTGGTGGTAGGCCGGCGGGCCGAGGAGTAGCGTCCGCGCGCGGCGCGCGAGTTGGGTCAAGATGAGCGGATCGGTCCCTGGCCGCTGGCCGCTGACGAGCTGGCACTGGCTGCCGGGTCCGCGAACAGGTCAACCGAGTTGCCGTCAGGGTCGAGGATCCTGGCGTAGCGCTCTCCCCAGAACGCGTCCCACGGCGCCAGGTGGCCGTTGTAGCCGGCGGCGGCGAGCTGGTCGTAGGTCGCGTCCACCGCCGCGGGGCTGTCGAGCTTGAACGCCAGGAACATCCGCGCGCTCCCCGACGCTGCGACGTAGACGGGATCGAAGCTGCGGATGGTGGCGACGCTGTCCCAGACGAGCCGGAGCCCGCCAGGCAGGGCGGCCTCGACGTGTGGCTCTGCGTCGGCCTCGGGCGGGACAGCGAGGCCGAGCTGCCGGTAGAAGGCCAGGGACCGTGCCATGTCGGCGACTACGATGCCGATGACACCGAGTTGCGGGGTGGCCATCGTGTACTCCCCTCGGGTGGAATGCTGAAGGACGCCCGACGCGTCGGTTCCGTCATGCTGACGTCCGGGGCAGGGAAAACTCATCGGCCCCGTGCCTGCTGTCCTGTCTCGGGAGGCGTTGCCCGATGCAACGCCCTGGAGGATGCGATCGGCAGCAGCCCGTCCCCGCCGCTGCCGGAACCCGTGCCCAGATCCAGCACGCCCTGCCCGGCGGCCAGCCGCTGCCGCGTGACGGCCTGCAGCAGTTCCAGCTCGGCGTCATCATGCGCGGACCCGATGTGCTCGATCTGCCGCGACCCGCGATGGCAGGAGTACACGATCTGCACCGCGATGGCGCCCGATGCCGTCCTGACTGTCCGCACATACGGCACCGGGCCACTCTACGGCCCCTGACTGTTGCGGTGACCAGGAAAATCTCGGCGGGCATACCGGCCGCCGACGTGGCCGCCGCGTATGCCGGGGCCGTCGAGGTGCCGCTCAAGAGCAGACGATCGTTCCGTAATACCGCCGCCGCGGGATCGGCGCTGACGGTCAGGCACCTAGTGCGGTGACGGCGAGCGTTCGCCGGCAATCGCGGACTCGTCGCGGTGTGCGTGCCCCCGACGTGTGCTCATGCCACGAGGCGGCCCGGATCGAGCTGGAGGCCGTCGGTCAGGAGCGTTCTGGCCGGCGAGCGAACGGGTTCCTGGCCGCTGGCGTCTGGCACATACTCATCCGGTCAGCGGGTTGCCTGCCCGAGGGCCAGCAGGTTGCCCTCGCTGTCGCGGAAGAACGCGCCACGCTCGCCGTTTCCCTTGCTGGGATAGTTGCCAGGGACGGTCACGATGTCACCGTCGACCGTGAAGCGGGGGACATCGACCGGCTCGAAGCGCAGTCCGCGCGCGCGTAGCCCGGCCACGACCCGGTCCAGGTCATCAACCTCGAAGCCGATCTGCGTTGAGGCCCCTGAGGCGATCCCGGAGGACAGGAAGAGATGGAACTCCGTAGTCCCGCACACGTAGCGCAGTCCGCCCTCGCGTTCCTCGACGGCCTCCAGCCCGAGGCGGTCACGGTAGAACTGTCGAGCTCGGTCCAGGTCCTGAGCGGGGAGCTTGGTGATGGCAGATGCGGAATCCAGCGGCCCGGCCATAGCTTGCCTCCTCATCGTGGCGGCCAGCGAGCATCGTAGAGGGCACACCGGTGCCTGTGCCCTATCCCTGTCCTAACACACAGGACCGAGCAGGACCGTGCAGGCGAGAGCGGTTTGACGACGACCGCGCCCGCCGCCGCTCCGAGCGCCAGATCAAGGCCGCCGGGTTCCCCCGCGAGAAAACGCTGCGCGCCTTCGACTTCGACTTCGACGCCAGCATCGACCCCGCCGTCGTCAACACCCTCGCCGCCTGCGACTGGGTCAGGAAAGGGCTCCCGCTCTGCCTCATCGGCGACTCCGGCACCGGCAAGTCCCACCTGCTGATCGCCCTGGGCACCGAGGCCGCCATGGCCGGCTACCGCGTCCGCTACACGCTCGCCGCCAAGCTCGTCAACGAGCTCGTCGAGGCGGCCGACGACAAGCAGCTCACCAAGACCATCAACCGCTACGGCCGCGTCGACCTGCTCTGCGTCGACGAGCTCGGCTACATGGAACTCGACCGCCGCGGCGCCGAGCTCCTCTTCCAGGTGCTGACGGAAAGGGAAGAGAAGGCGAGTGTTGCGATCGCGCCCAACGAGTCGTTCAGCGGCTGGACCAAGACCTTCACCGACCCCCGCCTCTGCGCCGCCATCGTCGACCGCCTCACCTTCGGCGGCAACATCCTCGAGACTGGCACCGACTCCTACCGCCTCGCTCAGACCCGCGCCGCCCAGCAGGGCTGACCCCCGGCACGGCAATGCCCCGGACCTGCATCGACACCGCCGACGCCATCGAACTCGCCGAGACCCTCCAGCTCATCGCCGGCTGGCTCGCCGCCGACTCCGGGCGCCTGGCCGCCTCACTCCTGGCGTTCATCGGCCACCCCGCCTACGGGCCGGACGCCCTCCGCGCCGACCTGGACCGCTTCACCTTTCTCCTCGGCGGCAGCGACGGCGAGGAACTATTCGGCCACGACAAATAACCGCCCCCGGCGGGGCCAGGGCAAGCCGTCCGAGCGGAGCCTGAAAGAATCCGTCATAGCCGCTGAGGTCCGCTCAGGTGGGAGCATATTCCCATGCCAGTCGAGTGGTATCGGACACCGGGCCACGACCTGCCCTCCAAATCCGAGTTCGATCGCCGCTACGCCCGCGCCCGCCGCCCTCACCGGGTCCAGTACAAGGTCATCAAGGCCATCCACCTGCTGGAAGCCGGCGAACCCGGGGCAATCCACTGGGCGCAGCAGCTCCTGACGGAAGTAACTGTCGACCAGGACGCCTACCGGCACGACAAATGGCGCGCCTTCGAGACGCTAGCCGGGATTCACCGCGGCAGCGGGCAATGGGAACTCGCCGTCCAGGCACTCGAGCAAGCCATCAAGATCACCGGCCCGGGCATGAGCGGAACCTCCGGCCTGCCAGACCTCACCATGGCGGAAATCCTGCTGGAGAACGACCCCGGCAGCCTGCCCCTCGGTGCTGACCTCCTCAACTCGCAACCGCTCACGGGCCGGCTCAGGTTCAACTCCGACCTGTTCCGCTACCATCTCGCGGCAGCGCGGGCACGACAACGGCTCGGCCAGGATCCCGGCCCGCCAGCACGGCGTGCACTAGCCCTCCTGGAAAACGACGGGCCCCAGTTCCCCCGTCATCCCAGCGTCGGGCGGATTCACGCCAGCGAGCAGACCGTCCGTGAACTCCATGACCTCGTCCGGCCCTGACGCTCGCCAGCCGCCGCGGCAGCACCATCGAGGCCGGGCACCCAGTCCAACCGCCTAGCCCAGACCCGCGCAGCCTGCGCGATCACGCCCGCATCCGCCAGAAGCGCGGTCACTTCTCACGAACAAAAATCGTCGGCCCGGCCGCCAAGTGCGGTCAGAACTCACAAACAACCGCGGTCAAAACTCACGAACGAAGCCAGGATCAGATGTCAATCGCGAGAAACCGCGCCCCGGGACTTGAGCGCCGGCGGGGATGGTGAACCTCGCCGCGCGGCATTGCGGTCTGGTTCGTGTGGCTGGCTTCGGTTCAGGCGCTACCGGGGTGGCGTCTGGGCGTGATCGGTAAGGGATTCTGGTCCTGCCAGCAGGGGCCGGAGGTCTGCCCTGTTGCTCACGGCGAGCTTGCCATATACCTGGTGCAGTGTGTTGTCGACGGTGCGGACGGAAACGACCAGCCGCTCCGCGATCGTCTTGCTGGACAGCCCGCGCGCGGCCATCGTGGCGATTTCGAGCTCACGGGGGGTGAGGTCGCGCCGCTGAAGCAGGTCCAGGGCGGGCGTACGCGCGCCTTCGCATTGTGCGGTCAATGTGGTTGCCCTGGTGGCGGCGGCCTCAGCCGCGGTCCGGCGGCCCTCGGCCTGAAGTGCCCTGGCGGCCTCGGCAGCAGCTTCTCCGGCGAGCAGGTTGAAGCCGAGGGCCGCGAAGCCGCTGGCGATCTGGTCGAGCGCTAGGCCGTCTTGGGCTTCGAGCGCAGCGGCATGGGATACGTACAGCGGTGCGAGCTGGCCTTCAGCGCCGGCGGCTGCCCGGTGAAGGCTGGAAGTTACCCGGCTGGCTCCCCCGAGCCTGGCCACGTCGTGGAGGGCCTGGAGCTGGAATGTGACCTGGCCGCGGGATTGGGCTTGTTCAGCTAGTTCCATGGCTAGCCTGATGGCGGTGGATCGTTCCCCGCGCGCGGCAGCTTCCCACGGCCTGGCCAGCGCGGCCCACAGGTGGAAGAGCCGGGTGCCGGCCGCGGTGTATTGCTCCGCTTCCGCAAGGGCAGCATGGGCGGCGGCGAGGTCACCAGCCAAGGCGGCGGAATGGGCGAGCTCACCCAGTATCTGCGGCATGAACGGGAGCGGGATCTTCGCGGTCGCGGCTGTTGCCGCCTCCCGCTGCCAGCGGAGCGCGGTGCGGACCTGACCCCGGGCCCGGGCGATTTGTCCCAGGCTGCAGGCCCAGAGCGCCTTTTCTACGGGGAAGGGCCCAGTGTGCTCGATCGCCTGGTCGTAATTTTCTGTCGCGAGTGTGTCCGTGTCGTTGACCCGCCCGGCGGCCAGGTAGGCGTTGCCGAGGTTGACGGCGATCTGCAGGTGTCCCCACGGCACGACCTCCTCGCCAAGTCGCTGTTCGCATTCGGACGCCCGGCGGGCTGCGGTGATTGCCTGTTCGCAGCGGCCGGCGTGAAATAGCGCCGGGATCGCGACAACCAGCGCCTGAACCGTTGAGCGGGGATCCGCGTCTAGACCGCCGAGGACGGGTTCCAGGGCCTGCAGGGCCTGGCTGATGCTGCCTCCAGAGAGCAGCAGGCCGGCCAGGACAGCAGCCACTTCCGCGCGGGCGGCCGGGTCGGTGAGCGCCGTTTCGGCGTGGCGGAGCACGGCCTTGGCCTGGGCGGGAAGATCCAGCGCCCAGTACAGGTTGAAGGCCCGGGTGACGGCGACCTGAACACGTTCCTGGCTGGTTCCGGCGGCGGGTGTCAGGGAGCCCAGGACGAGCTCAGCGTCATCCGCGCGGCCTTGAGCGATGAGCGCCAGTCCGACCAGGCGCTCGGCTTCTACCTCACCACCCGCCATGGCGGCCGCCCTGGCCAGGCGCTCCGCCAGATCGAAATCGGATATGTCCAGGGCCAGCTGGGCCGCGCTCATCAGCTGCCCCGGTGCCGAGCCGCTGACCCCCGCCTTGAGCCGCCAGGTCGCGACCCGGAGCCGGTCATCCAGCCCGCGGCCGCCGGCCGCCTCCACCGCCGCGGTCAGCTCCCGGAACACGGCCCGTGCCCGCAACGGCGATACACGCGCCCCGATCACCTCGGCATACAGCGGATGAGCTAGCCGCACCCGGATCTGCTGGGCTGCTTCATCTATCAGCAGCAGGCCCTTGCGGTCGGCAGCGGCCAGGACCAGCGGGTCGGCCACCGATTCGAGCAACTGCACGTCGACTGGCTCGGCCAGGGCGAGGACTTCCAGCAACTCCAGCACCACGGTGTCCAGGCGGCCAAGGCGAGTTTCGATCAGCTCGGTGAGCCGCGGGCTGGTGACGATAGCCCCGTGCCAGCGCCACACACCCGCCACGCATGCCAGGTTGCCGCTGTCCAGCCCGCCCAGAATCAGCTCCCGCAGGTACAGCGGATTACCCTGGGCAAGCCGCCACAAAGCCTGCGCAGTGCTCCCCTCCACCTGCCCGCCAAGCGCGGCATCAGCTAGTGCCGCGGCTTCGCCGCGAGAGAGCGCCTGAATCTCGAATCGCTCGGCACCGGTGTCCTTCCACAGGGCGACAATCGGGTCCGGTGCAGGTGTCTCGCTCCGCGTGGTAACCAGGATGGTAACGGGCGTGGCGGTGGCGAAATGATGCACTAGCGCGGCGGATGAGTCATCCAGAAGGTGCGCGTCGTCGATCGCGACCAGCAGACGACGACCACCCGCCTCAGCGACCAGGCCGTCGGCTACGCGTCGCAGCAGTTCCGCCCGGTCGGGGACAGTATCGCCAAGGCGTGGCATCAGATGCGCGACAGCGCCGAAGGGAATCGAGGAAGCGGCCTGAGTCGCCGCCGCCCAGCGCACCACGTACTCCCGCGCCTGGCACAGGCCGAGCACTTCCCGGGCCAGCCGGGTCTTCCCGACACCCGGGGCACCAGCCAGGACGACCGCTCGCGCACCGCGCGATGCCAGCGACTGTTCAACGGCCGCCAGCTCCTCGCCACGCCCGATCAGCGGCCACTCCGCGCTCCTCGCCGCGCAAAAGCCGCCAGGTTGAGGCATTTGTGAAACCCCGTTCGGCACAAAAGACGGAAACGATCCGTCCACCCGACCGTAAGCCGACCGGATTACACATGCAAGGGATTCACTTCGCTACGCTTCCATCCCAAGCTCCTCCATCTCTGCCGTGCCAATCGCGTGCCCATGTCAGCCCAGTTCGCATCCGCCTAAAGCATGGCCGTGTGGCTCATCGCTTACCCGGCCTACCGACCGGCGATGAGCCAGCCACGCCGGCAGGGATCATTGCCGACGCGGCCGGCCCAGCGGCGCACGATCGCCTGTGCCATGGTTGGGTACCCGCTGGGATACCCCCGCGCGGCGTCAGCTGAGTAGCACTGGTGCGGTCGCCGCAAAGATGAGTACCCGGCTACTCAGGCCAGATCGCTCCGGCCGTCATAGTTTTCCTGCATGGACCGCAGCATCGCCATCGACCGGCTTCCCGAAGCGTATGCGGCCGCGCTGCGCCTGCAGGATGAAGGCCACGACGATCAGGCCATTGCCGTACGGCTCGGGCTGGCGCCGGCCGCAGTAGGCCCGCTGCTGCGTGTGGCTGCGGCGAAGCTGCACACCATCCTCGCCGCCGGAGAAAAGGGCACGTGACCTTCCCTCAGCGATACAGCACCCACTTGAAAGGCCTGATTCCGGATGTATAACCCAGCAGCAATTTAAGCAGGCCACCGATCGCGGGCATCATCGGCGCAAAGAGCAGGAGGCGTTAAGATGTTTCTTCCCATCGGGCCTGACGTCGTTTTCAGACCTCGCGACTTCGGCTTCAAGTGCGCTTATGGCTGGATTCCGGTAAGCGTTCCCGATCGTTAAGGCGAGGTGGACCGAGGGGGCACGACCGGATCCAGTGGGTTTCGATTTCACGAAAGAAGGAACGAGAAAGGCCAGTCCAATGACAATGCGGTCTAGTGACGCGACGGCCGGAGCAAGTACGACTGGGCTCGCCGTCGACGCGTTCACGGCAACAGAGGTGACTGACAGGTCGCGGGGCTTGTCCCAGGCGGGAAATTTGCGTCAGGATCGCGCGACAGCCGCCCGTCCTGCCAGCCTCCGACTCCTGCGCAATCTCCATTCACAGGCGACCGGGGAGGATCGGAAATGAGAATACAAATCGTGGCTGCCGCTGCGCTGGCAGCGTCGCTATTCGCGGTGGCGCCGTCATCGGCGAAGACGGACAAATCGCCGGCAGCGCCGGCCACCGTAGCGCTCGCGTGGAACGCGAATGCCGTCGCCGCGGTGCGCGCCGCCAGCGTGATCGACCCGCAGGGCACCGCGGCGCGGCCGCTGTATCAGACCGAGGGCCTGCTCTACATGTCCTATGTCCAGGCTGCGGTCTATGACGCGGCGACGAAGATCGGTCACCGCTACGCGCCCTACCATCGCTTCTCCGCACGGGCCGGCAACGCCTCACTCCAAGCGGCGGTGATAGCGGCCGCCTACAACACGCTCGTGTTCTACCTCGGCGATCCGGGCGGCACTCTGACCGCCAAGTACGCAGCGTCGATCGCCGCGCTTCCCGACGATCGAACCACTGCCAGGGGAATCGCGGTCGGCCAGGCGGCTGCGGCGGATATCGAGGCGCTACGCGCGAACGACGGGCGGAACGCACCGGTCGCAACGCCGTTCGGCGCTGGCCCGCTTCAGCCCGGCCTGTGGGTCTGGGCGCCGCCGCCCTCCCTTCAGATTGCGCAAACGCCATGGATGGCGGTGATGCGGCCGTTCATGCTCCACAGCACCTCGCAGTTCCGGGTGCCCGCCCCTCCCGCGCTGACCAGTGCGCTCTATACGAGAGACTTCAACGAAACCAAGGCGTACGGCTCTGCGACGAGCGCCGCGCGCACTCCTGCGCAGACGGCGATCGCGTACTTCTGGAACGCCAATGCGATCAATCAGCTGAACCAGACTCTCCAGAACGCTGCCACGCAGCACAACATGGATCTTCTCGACACGGTGCGTCTGCTGGCGGCGGGGAACATGGTGCCGACCGACGCCGGTATGGCGTGCTTCGACTCCAAGTACACCTACCAGTTCTGGCGCCCGATCACCGCGATCCGCAACGCCGGTATCGACGGCAATCCGGCGACGACCGCCGATCCGGCCTGGACGCCACTCCTCACGACGCCAAATCATCCGGAGTACCCCTCGCAACACGGTTGCGTGACCAGCGCCGTTGCCCAGGTCCTCGCGAACGCGCTCAACACGAACAGCATCAACGCAACCATCCCGGGCGCACAGGGCGGCGCCACCACGCTGACCACCTCGCAGACGTTCGCGACCGTGCATGATCTTTACGCGCAGCTCGTCAACGCCCGCGTCTGGATCGGTTTCCACTACCGCAACTCCGTAGTCGCCGGAGAGAACCTCGGCACCGCGGTGGCCAAGTGGGAGCTTCACCGCTACTTCCTGCCTACCCGACGATGACGACAAGACGGTCGGAAGCCGCCGCACCTGAGTGCCGGGGCCGGCCTTTCAAGAGAGGAGGGCACAGCCAAGCCCGTACAGCAGCCAAGGACCGGACCGCCACCGAAAATCCACGGCGCGCGGAACATTCCCCCTGTCAACTCAGTGCTAGTGTCCTGAGTCGTTAATTCGTTCACAGTAGGCGGCGAGGGTTTCCAGGATTTCGTCGGCGGTCTTCGTCCAGACGAACGGCCTGGGGTCCTTGTTCCACTCGTTGATCCACTTGCGGATGTCGGTCTCCAGTTCGGTGACGCTGCGGTGGGCTGACCTGCGGAGCTTGCGGTTCGTGAGCTCGGCGAACCAGCGCTCGACCAGGTTGAGCCAGGATGAGCTGGTCGGCGTGAAGTGGAGATGGAAGCGGGGATGCTTCAGCAGCCACTCCTTGATCGCCGGGGTCTTGTGGGTGGCGTAGTTGTCCAGGACCAGGTGCAGGTCGAGGTCCTTCGGGACGGCCTTGTCGATGAGCTTGAGGAACTTCAGGAACTCCTGGTGCCGGTGCTGCCGGTAGGGCTGGGCGATGACCGAGCCGCTGGCCAGGTCGAATGCGGCGAACAGGCTGGTCGTGCCGTTGCGCACGTAATCGTGGGTCATCCGCGCCGGGGTCGTGGGCAGCATCGGCAGGCACGGCGCGGTCCGGTCGAGGGCCTGGATCTGGGATTTCTCGTCGACGCACAGGACGAGGGCGTTCTCCGGCGGGGCCATGTACAGGCCGACGACGTCGCGGACCTTGTCGATGAACTGCGGGTCGGTGGACAGCTTCCAGGTCTGGATGATGTGGGGCTTGAGGCCGAAGGCCCGCCAGATGCGGGACACCGCCGACTGGGACATGCCCGCCGACCTGGCCATCGACCGGGTCGACCAGTGCGTGTCGCCGTTCGGCGGCTCCTGCTCCAGCGTCGTGGTGATCACCTTCTCGACGTGCTCGTCGGTGACCGTGCGGGGCCGGCCGGGACGCGGCTCGTCGCTGAGGCCTTCCAGCCGGGATTCCAGGAACCGGGACCGCCACTTGCCTGCTGTCGCCCTCGATATCCCCAAGTCCGTGGCCACCGCGCTCACCGCGGCGCCGTCCGCGCAGGCCAAGACGATCCGCGACCGCAGGGCCAGCGCCTGGGCGGTCTTCCGCCGCCGCGCCCATCCGTCCAGGACCTGCCGCTCCTCATCGGTCAGCACGAGCGGATCAAGCTTCGGACTCGCCATGAGCCAAGCCTACAAGGTGAATAGGAATTATTGACTCAGGACACTAGGGCCGCCCTCATCAAACGGATCACGACTGGTCTCGCACGCCATGAAGACACAATCAATTTGTGCGGACACGTAGCATAAACTGGGGCCGGCCAGATTGTGGTGTTGTCAGCTTTCACCCAATCAAGTAGGACGCCGAATGTTCCTCCTTGCACTGCTCATCTCCTTCCCATACGGAAGCGACGTAATGTCCTAGGTCATCCACTCGCCGACACCACATACCGAAACGCTAATGCTGGTAAGTCATGCCCATTTTAGCCGTCTCGGCTGACAGCTAGAATCGGACGCATGTCGCCTACCGCGCACATACGAACGCAGGTTCGTTCTCGCCAGCTCACGAACTCGCCGTCATCGGCATGACCGATCGACTCCGAGGCACCCGCAGCAGATCGAGGCGCGCCGATCAACCCGATCTGCGCGCCTCAGTCGATGAGCGCCAAGAAGCCGATGGCCGCGCATAGCGGCGGGTCAGCGCGCGGTTATCAAAGGGACTTTCGCGATGTCGGCCGCCCGGCGGATCACCTGGCCAGCGCAGCATGCGGCTGCCCGGGCTGAATTTTTATGCATCACAGTCCTGCACGGAGATTGCCCGCTTCTGCCGCAGACAGGGGCGATGTTCCGGCGCCGGGGCGGTCCTGGTTGCGGTGCCCGGCGGCTCGGTCGCTTACGTGCTCGGCGCCGTGACCGGGATCGAATCCCAAGCCGTCATCGATGGCACCAGCCTGTCCGGCGCCATGTCGCAGGACAGGTTTGCCTTCAGCTCCGCACACTCAAGGCGCGCGCTGCAGCCAGGGGGCAGGAATCCGCGAGCTGGCCGACCGTGCCGATCTTAAGGGCGCTCGACTGGCCCGCGATTGTTCTTCGCCAGCGTAAGGGATGACCGCCGCGGTCCGGCGCCTGCACGTATCCGGGCATGAGCTGAAGGGCGAGGGCGGCCTCGCCTGTGGCTGAGACAACCGGTGTGGCGTCCGGTGCCCGCACGCTGCGGGCCGTGAACGCCCGGGCGTGCTGGCCTGGGAGCGGCAGCGGCGGACACTCCGGTCGGCGGCTGGCTGACCCGGTATGGGTCGCGGCGGGAGAAGGCCCCGCCGCCGTGGTTACCCACAGTTGCACAGCCCTGGTATCTGCAGTTAACCGGGCGGCTGAGCTGCGTCTTTGCCCGAATCCTCCGCAGCCTTATGCACACATTGTTATCCTGGCAGCTCAAAAAGCCGCAAACCGGCACAAGTGAGCACGAACTGAAGGAGGGAGCCTGTCATATCGCGTTATCCGCCCTCCTGCGGGGGTGGGCAGGAGGTGACCCGCACGAGCTTCGCCTGCTAGCCAGGCGGTCCCGGCCAGGTGTTCGCAGCACGCGGCCGGGACCTTACGTCGGACCAACCCTTAGGAGGAATCCCGACATGTTCAGTATGGCAGTTGTCGCCATGCGTCGGCGCAGGATTG
>WNGJ01013021.1_pt1 | contig 16539 bp, 10 predicted proteins | sample 5400611 | NCBI WGS metagenome assembly WNGJ01 (sample SAMN13153375, study PRJNA577476) | soil metagenome | isolation source: 40 cm soil or saprolite under Garry oak tree replicate 1 | place: USA:California | collected 2016-06-15 | reverse complement strand
CTCAGAGCCGGAAAGAAGGTCAACGCCCCCACGATCAGAATCACGCCGATGAGAAGCGCCGTGAACAGTGGCGTGGTCACCGGGAACGTCCCGAGCGAAGCTGGAACATATTTCTTGCGCGCCAGATTACCGGCGATGGCAAGCATGGGCAGGATCATCAAGAAGCGACCAGCCAGCATCGTGATGCCGCCCGCGGTGTTGTACCAGAGCGTGTTCGTAGTCAGGCCGTTAAACGCCGAGCCGTTGTTGCCTGCCTGTGATGTAAACGCATAGAGAATCTCGCTCAAGCCGTGCGGGCCGGGATTCAATATGCTGGAGGTACCGAATCCTTCGACGGCTGAGATGGCGGAGAATCCCAAAATGACCAGCGGGAAGACGAGCACGACCAGCATCGCCATTTTTACGTCGTAGGCCTCGATCTTCTTTCCCAGGTACTCCGGTGTCCGCCCCACCATGAGACCAGCGATGAACACGGCCAGGATGATGTAAATCAGCATGCCGTACAGGCCGGCACCAACGCCGCCGAAAATGACCTCGCTGAGCATGATGTTCACCAGCGGTACCATTCCGCCGAGCGGGGTGAAGGAATCGTGCCAGCCGCTGATCGCGCCGCAACTCGCATCGGTCGTAACCGTTGCCCAGAGCGCAGTGTTGGCGATTCCGAAGCGGACTTCTTTCCCTTCCATGTTGCCGCCGGACTGAAGCGCACTCGCGTGCTGATCTACTCCGACGACCAACAGCGGGTTCCCCCGGGCCTCAGCCCAGTAGGTGACGCTCACTCCGACAAGGAACAGAATCGCCATCGCAGCCCACACCGCCCAGCCATGACGCGGCGAGCCGGTCATTCGTCCCAGTGTGTAGGTCAAGCCGGAGGAAACCGCAAAAATACAGAACAGCTCAATCAGGTTCGACAACGGGGTCGGATTCTCGAAAGGGTGTGCGCTGTTCGCATTAAAGAAGCCGCCACCGTTCGTGCCCCATTCCTTGATGATCTCTTGTGAAGCAACTGGCCCTTGTGCGATTGTCTGCTCGGTCACGGTGTCCATGACGGATTTGCCATCGGGGCTGAGAACTGGCTTCCCGTTTGCGTCCACTTTCGGCACATGCTGCGGTTCGATCAGCTTCACCGTGTCGTACGGTTTCAGGTTCTGAACGACTCCTTGCGAGACCAGCGCCAGCGCTCCCACCATGCAAAATGGCAGCAGCACCCAAAGGCATGAGCGGACCAGATCAACCCAGAAGTTGCCGATGGTTTCCATTTCGCGCCGCGCGATGCCGCGAATAAATGCGATTGCGATAGCCATTCCGACAGCCGCCGATGCGAAATTGTGATATGCCAGGCCTGCTATCTGCGTGAAATAGCTCATGGTGGTTTCGCCACTGTAGTTCTGCCAATTCGTATTCGTGGTGAACGACGCAGCGGTATTGAACGCGAGCGCAGGCGCGACACCGCCCAACTTCTGCGGATTGAAGGGCAAGAAAGCCTGCGCACGCTCGATTACATACAGCACCAGCATTGAAACCGCACTGAATAGCAGCATGGATACCGCATACTCGGTCCAGCGCATTTCGTGGTTCTCATCAACGCCGGTGACGCGATATAGCAAGCGCTCGAGCGGGCGCAGCACCGGGTCCATGAATGTCTTTTCACGGTTGAAGACCCGCGTCATGAAGACGCCCATTGGTTTCGTGACGGCCAGGATCAACATCAGGAAAAATGCGATCTGGAACCATCCGTTAGTGGTCATCAAAACTTCTCCGGACGCNNNGCAGCAAGGCGTACAGCAAGTACACGATCATCAGCACACTGATGACGAGCATAATGATTGATTCCAAAGTCATCGCTGCCTCACTTCACCCCGTCACAGAAGTGCACATAAGCAATCGACAACATAAAAAAGGCAATCGTAACCGCGACCCAAAGTATGTCCTGCATATGTTCGTTCCCTCCTCGAAACCCGCTGAGTTCCATTCTTACCAGAAGCCTTCTTTCCGCCCCCACCACCAGATGAGGCCTACAGTCGCTGTATCTTGTTGTTTGACGAGAATGCCTTGCACATCAGTCAAGAATGAGGGCTGGTTGGAGAAATCGCGCCGCCACTCATACCGCACCAGGAAGCCATCAGCCAGCGCGTAGTCGAAAGTGACGGTATTTTCTTTCAGCGCCTGAGTGATGCCGCTGAAGAATCCGCCTCGATCCGAGAGGTATTCTGCGCGTCCCGCCAGCGCGACCTTCGGGGTGAACTGATAGCGTGCATAGGCAGCGCCTCCGTCTACGTGGGAAGGGGCTGAAGAATGACCCGGCGCCGCATTTTGCCACAGACGCTGAATCACGTAATCGCCTTCCAAAGCCAGCGTCAGCTTCGGCGTGGTTTGCCAAATCACATAGCTGTCGAAGATGTGAGTGTACCCGTCCGGCGCCGGCCGAATGGCTTCAAAACTGAGCCCGGGTTGAACCGGGATCGGGCTGGTGGGCGGCACCACAGCTCTATCTGGGTGCTCCTGTCCGAGATAATAGCTTGTCGTCCAGTTGATTGATTTTCGGGGCTTCGCGGTGAAACCAAAAAGCTGATCTTTGAAACCGTTGGTCGCTTCCACCTGATTGGTGCCATTGACTACCCAATAGTTCAGCGTCAGTTGATCGTTGATGGGATAGCTCGCGCGGATTCCCATATGATAGAAAGGCAAGAAATCGAAGTAGAACGACCGCGAATAGTTCATCTGGTCTTTGGTGTAATTACCTTCTATCCCCAACGAGCTGCTCCACTTGCCGAAATCGACCGTCAGACCCTTGCCCAGGGGGACGATGTACGTCCCGTAAGCTTGAAAAATATTTCTGTAAATCTGCGGTCGAGGTTCATTCGCGGGGTTTCCCTGCAAAGTGTCGGTGGCCTGGCCATACTGCAGATCCAGGCGTGCGCCCCAACGGCGTCCGGCGCCGAGATCAGGTGCACGCTCTAAAATGACGCTGGCTTGATTCAAACTGAATTCGTTACTAAGCACATCATAGGCACGTAATAGGTTCACACGCCCAACTGGATTGTTGAAGTTGTACGCGTAATAGCCGTCAACGGTAAGATTCAACGTAGTGTCGTGGAGAAAATCGAGCGTTTTCCCGTCCGCGGAACTTACCAGCGTTTGCGATGGTGCTGCCCGCGGGCTGGAACCGGCGTCAGTCGCCGGATCCTGCGTTAAAGTCTCATTTCTCGATTGCATTTGCCTCAAGATTGCTCTTAGCTCTTTAACTTCTGATTCCAGGTGCTCCACGCGCTGCTGCAAGTCCTGCGTATGCGCTGTCGAATCCTGCGCCACCGCTTGTCCTCTGAGACCTGAAATGCAGGCTCCGAAACACATCAACAACAAAACTTGGTGTTTCATAAGACCAACCTTTCTCGCGACGCCAGTTGTATGAGACCTACCCTCGGATGCTTTTTGATTTCACTGTGCTTCTTAGAATTTGACCAGTATGGCAAGATTGAGCCGGTTCTCGTCTCTGCGGAGATCCGGGGTAAAACCCGAGACCAACGACCCCGGCGAGCCAGTGTTGCCACCCGGAGGAGTGATTCCGTTCTTCCCGGAAAAATAAGGGACATTGGCGGCCCGATGGTCAAACTCCCAGCGAAAAGTGATGTATTGGCTGGGCATGTAATCGAAGGTTGCCGATCCGTCCCAAGCCTTGTACGGGTCCCCTGGATTTTCCGTAAAATAAGGCGTCCCTGAAGTCGCGGTCGCGCCATTGATCGGAGGCAGCAACACCAGATAGCGGCCGGGATTGTTGATCTTGCCACCACCAAGTGTGAAGCCGTAAAGATCTTTGTGAAACCACAAGCGGTTGTAGAGCATGAAGCCGAGGAAGTCCTGCTTGGGCCAAATGACGCTCTGACCCGCGAGCACGTGCACAGAATTGCCGGCACAGCTCACGCCACCGCCATGTTCACATCCCATATCGCCGGTAAGCGAGAAGGCGGCCTTATCAAGAAATTTCGAGGGATTGTCGTGGTACTTGTACTCAATGCTGTCGTCGGTGTGATATCGGACCCGGCCTGGAACTGCTAGCGCATCTTCACCTAAAGCGTATTGATTCCCGAGTATCGACCAGCGCCCGTTCGGGCGCCACAGGATTTGCGCTCCAATTCCGGGCCGGTTGTTGAACCGCCCATAGGATTGCCATCCGTTGATAAACCATGGCTCAATTTTCAGGTGTTCGGTGGGAAAGATCTGCACCCGTACGCCATTGAAGAACCACGGTGTATTCGACGAGACATATGACGGCTGATAAGCCCAGTTATCAAAGTTGTAGTAGCTGAAGAGTCCAATGTACGACATGAAAATTCCCGCATCGACGTTGATCCCATGCAACTTGTGAAAGTGATATCCGCCATAGGCCTCTGAAACGTAGCGATAGGCATCGGCGAGGTTCCATTGGCCACGCGCAGGGCTGGCGTCATTGCGCGGCGTGGTCTGTGAATACAGGCCGAATTGCGTCATCAGCCGGGCGCGAACATTGTCATAGTGAAAGTCGCCTCCGACGCCAAGCTGCGTCACGTGGACCTCGCTGGATCGGAAGACCTCGCTCGACCCGCCAATCGTATCGTCGGATGGATGGTTGAAATCGACGATATAGTCGACATCCGCCCGGATTTCAGGGGTAAAGAAATTGGAATCGAAGGCCGGCTCTTTCGTACGCGGATTGCCGTTCAACCAGGTGTAATCGGCGAAGGCAAACGGCTTCGCGGGTTGCTTCTTCGTGGGCTGTGTGGACGCAGGCAGCAAGGTCACGCCTTCCGCGGGCGCGAGCGTCACTGCGGGAGCAAGCGGAGCCATCGACACCGTAGCTTGTGCTGTGTGAATCGCTGTGATGGGCTGCTCTGCAGCCTGGTGCTGTCTCAGCTCCGCTTCCAGTTGCGCGATGCGCTCCTTCATGGCGTCAAGCTCTTTCGCGATAGCCGGCGGTATCTGCTGATCGGAGTCGGTAGGTTGCTGATTGTTGCATCCGCTCTGCGTCTCAGTGGGTAAGCTCTGTCCAAGAGCGCGCATCGGACTTACGGCAAGACTAAGACAACCGAGAAGTACAGCCAGACCGCGCGTCAAGTTCGACAACACTATGTGCTCATTCATTTCAATCCGTTGCGTTCTCACACGCACTACTCTGTTCGCCGAGAGTTCATTCTCCGTAGCCCTGAACTACCCGAAGCAATCCGGACGATTACTGTGCTTATCAATCGTGCCCACTTGCAGGGCCGTTCAGCGCGTAGCCGTTGCCCATCTCAGTGGGATCGTGTGTGTCCGTCGAGCTTCGGGCTCAATCATTTGTAGCCTTCATAAACCCTCTTGACGCGGCCCGTCCGGCGGCTTCGACTCTCCTGGTAGAGAGCAATCAAGAAGCGCACAAAGAAAGCGATCACTGCGCCGCCGATGAGAATGACTATCAGCAGAATTGCAGACATCACGCCTCCTCGGAGCATGACCGAATCAGATCGTCCCCGCTAATTCCCAACACTCCATTCGATACTTCTGTGCATAACTTTTGGATAAAAGCTTCATAAAAGCTTCATAAACTCCCGTAGTTCCTAGTTTTATGGTTTCTTTACGAAGATGCGCAGAATGGTTGCAAGGTTACGCGGCCGGGATCGCCAGACGGAGTTACCTGCGTCTGGACACTGTTGTGCGAGAAGACTGACTATCGCTGTTCGCCTTCAGGATTGAAGCGATATCCGACCCACGGTTCAGTGGTTATGTAGCGCGGCGAGGCTTCGTCAGGCTCAAGCTTTTTTCGCAAGTGGCCTATGAAGACGCGAAGATATTCCGGTTGCTCTGTACTGTTGTCGCCCCAAACAGCCGCCAGCAACGCGCGGTGCGTTACCACGCGCTCGGAATGGCGTGCAAGGTAGGTCAGAATGTCAAATTCCTTCGGCGTCAGCCGTACGTCGCGGCCTTTGACCTGGACGCTGTGGGCCTGCGTATCTATGCGGAAATGACCAACTTCAACCACGTCCGATTCGAGCGGCTGTGTTGCCGAAAGGCGCCGAAGCCCGGCTCGGACCCGTGCCAGCAATTCATTCATGCTGAACGGTTTCGTGACGTAGTCATCAGCGCCGGCATCGAGCGCCTCGACCTTCGTGCGCTCCTCGTTTCTTACCGAAAGCACGATGATGGGAATTCCCGACTTCGCTCGAAGATGGCGGCAAAGCTCGACACCGTCCATGTTGGGCATCCGAAGGTCGGTGACCACGAGGTCGGGTGTCCACGATTTCATCACCTGCAATGCATCGTCGCCATCGGAAGCGGTTCGGATCGAATATCCGCGCGCGGAGAGCGTGGTTTTGAGGACTCGCGCAATTTGCAGCTCATCGTCTACGACCAGGATCTTTGGCTTCTCGCCCCCGGCAGCCATCGGGCTACTTCACCTCTTGCGTCACGATGTGTACGTCTACCGCCGGCGCGTCACGGAGGAACTTGTGAATGGCGGAAAGGTAAAGATACTTTCGCCAATTGGACTGCGCCGAGCGACCAAAGACAACCTGAGTAATGCGCTTGTCCCGCACCACTTTGGCGACTTCTTCCGCCACATTGTTGCCTTTCGTGCGCAGCAGCTGTGCGCCCAGGCCTTCGGCAAACCGGATGTTCTGCCCGAGAGCCCGTTGATCTTCAGGGCTTTCGTCTCTGCCGATATCTATGTAAATCACGTACAGCTCCGCATCAATACGTTGCGCCATGCGGGCGGCGCGCGCGACTAAATACTGCGCCGCAGGGTTCGAGCTGATGCATACCCCGAATCTCTCCCGCACCGCCGCGTGCGGTGCAACGCCTTCCTTTTGCAAGTACGATTCGAGACTGCGATCTACTGCGCGGGCCACCTGCTGCAGCGCCAGTTCGCGCAGGGATATGAGATTTGCGGGGCGAAAGAAGTTGTCAAGCGCACGTTCTGCACGTTCCACGGGATATATATCGCCGCGGCGCATACGAGTTTGCAGGGCCTCGGGCGTGAGGTCGACAAGAACGATCTCGTTGACTCTTTGAATGACCCAGTCGGGAACGGTCTCTCGCACCGGGACGCCCGTGATCTGTTGCACCAGGGGCGTCAGGCTCTCGATGTGCTGGACGTTTACGGTCGAAAGCACATCAATATTGGCATTCAGCAATTCGAGCACATCGTCATAGCGTTTGCGGTGTTTGCTACCTTCAATGTTGGTGTGTGCGAGCTCATCCACCAGCGCAACCTGCGGCTTGCGGGCAAGGATAGCGTCGACGTCCATTTCCTCGAAGTCCGCGCCCTTGTAATTCAGTCTTCGGCGTGGCACCATTTCGAGTCGGGCCGCGAGCTCCGTAATGCCTTTGCGTCCGTGAGTCTCCACCAGTCCAGCTACGACTTCTTCGCCGCGGCTGGCCCGGCGAATCCCTTCGCTCAGCATGTTGAAAGTCTTGCCCACTCCAGGCGCGTAGCCGAGGAACAGCTTAAAGATGGCCAGCTTCTTCTGCGGAGCAGTCTCCTCCAGCCATTGCTCAGCTGTCTTCTGCTCAGGTATTTTCGCCATCGCGAATATTGTTCACCGGGAAGGCGGATTTGTCGAATCAGCTACAATCTCGTCGTGAAACGATGGGTCCAGCAATTGTTGCGTTACTTGGCGGTTACGGCGCTCGATACGCTGATAACCTGGGTCTGCTTCCACATCCTGAACCGGAACCCGACCACCGTCGGTTTTGTATTCCTGCTGGCCGTTCTTGTCGTATCGGCGACCTGGGGACTTCGTTATGCCGTCCTCATGGCGGTGTTGGCGGCGCTGCTCTACAATTTCTTTTTTCTGCCTCCTCTGTTCACATTCACCATCGCTGATCCGCAGAACTGGGTTGCTCTAGTTGCGTTTCTAATCACGGCGATTATTGGCAGCCAGCTCGCCGAGCGCGCCCGGCGCGAAACCCGACAAGCGACCCAACGGCGGAAAGAGGTGGAGCGGCTCTACGCATTAAGCCAACAGCTTCTCGTCTCCGAAAACGTCTTTGAGCTCTTGAACAAATTACCCGCTTACATCGCGGAAGTCTTCGGCGCCGCCGGCGTCGCCTTGTTTCTGGAGAACAAGCAAAAGATCTACCTTTCTGACATCAACGTGCAGCCGCTATTTCGGCAAGAACAGTTAAGCGCAGTTAGCGCGCGGGGCGAGCCCATGTTTGACCACAGGCAGCGTTCAGGATATATGCCAATGAGGATGGGAGTTCGGTCAGTCGGAACGCTGGCGGTGGTTGGGTGCGACATTTCGCGCGAGACCCTGGAAGCCGTTGGCAGCCTGGTGGCAACCGCCATTGAGCAAACCGCGACGATGGAAAAACTCAGCAAGGCAGAGGGCGCCCGCGAGAGCGATCGCTTGCGCGCTCTCCTGCTGGATTCTGTGACCCATGAGTTTCGTACGCCCCTTACGGCCATCAAAGCGTCGGCCCAGACGCTGCTTTCGGAGGTCGAACTCGACAAGCCACAACTCAAAGAACTTGCCACGGTCATCGATGAGGAGAGCGACCGCTTGAACCGCCTGGTAGGCGAGGCAGCCGAGGTCGCACAGCTGGATGCGCGGCAGGTAGAGCTTCACGTGGAGCCTCACCCAATCAGTGAAGCGGTCGGCATGGCGTTGGAAAAAGTGAAGAACATAGTGGATAAGCGCCCCATCGAAGTTGAAGTTCCGAAAGATCTACCCGCGGTTAACATGGACATAGACCGGGTGGTAGAAGTACTGGTTCAACTGTTAGATAATGCCGCGAAATACTCGCTGCCGGAGAGCCCAATTCATATCAGTGCGGAGCTGCAGAACAACTGCGTGATCACCAGCATTGCCGACCATGGGCCTGGCATTGACGACGTGGAGCAGACCATGATCTTCGAGCGGTTCTATCGCGGACGGAATCAGAGGATTTCAGTACAGGGCACCGGCATGGGACTCTCCATCGCGAGGGCCATTGTCGAGCTGCACGGCGGCACAATGGGTCTCACCAGCCAACTTAGCCGGGGTTCTGTGTTCTATTTCTCGCTACCGCGGAACTGAAGCTGGCTTTAAGGTGACTGACCTTCACATAACATACGTCTGAGGAGAGTGAAATGCTTCGATATTGCGCGACTTCAGTTTTGACCTCATTGGTCCTGATCCTGCCGGGCGCGGCCGGCGCCCAGACCGCCGAAAAGCCTGATCTAAAAAAGCAACCCACCCTCTACGTAGTTGGCTACGCCCATCTGGATACGGAATGGCGATGGGAGTATCCCCAAGTCATCAACGAATATATTCGCAAGACTATGGAGGATAACTTCACGCTGTTCGAAAAGTATCCGCACTATGTTTTCAATTTCAGCGGTGCCAATCGCTACCGTTTCATGAAGGAATATTTTCCTGCGGATTTTGAAAGAGTAAAGAAGTATGTAGATTCTGGCCGATGGTTCCCGGCGGGCTCATCCATGGAAGAGGGTGACGTGAACGCGCCTAGCGCCGAAACCATCATCCGGCAGATTCTCTACGGAAATGACTGGTTTCGGAAAGAGTTCGGCAAAGCCAGCGCGGAATACATGCTGCCCGACTGCTTCGGATTTCCGTCTTCGCTGCCGACCATCCTCGCCCACTCCGGGGTGAAGGGATTCTCGACGCAGAAGCTAGTCTGGGGTTCCTCCGCCAACGCGGGAGGTCCGGAATCGCGAGAGAAGACGCCGGAAGGAACGCCTTTCAACGTGGGGGTCTGGGTGGGCCCGGATGGCGAGAGCGTGCTGGCCGGCCTCAACCCCGGCGACTACAGCGCCGGAATCGACACTGATCTCAGCCGGCCGCTGCCTTCCATGCCGCCGGACGCGACGTTCGAAGAGGGGGAGAAGAGGCTGCAGGCGCTGCGACAGAAACTGGAACTGGCCGACCGAAGCGGACAGCCACCCGACCAGAAAGACGTCCAGGATTTTACGAATCTGCGCAACCAGCAGAGGGCGCTCACCAAGGTGCAACAAGACCGCGACCTGGACCGGTATCAACATGATTGGGCCGCACGCGTCGAGCAGAACGGCAAAGTCAGCGGCGTATTTACGGACTATCACTATTACGGTACGGGCGACATCGGGGGAACTCCGGACGAGGAATCAGTGAAGCGGTTGGAGGCCATCGCTACAAAAGCGAAGGCTAGCCTTCCACCCGAGGGTCATTTCTTGTCGGAGGGACAGCCGCATCCCGAGTGGCCCACAGTAAAGGTGGGTGATGGTCCTGTTCACGTTATCTCCGCCAATGCGGAACAGATGTTCCTCGATATCACTTCCTCCGAGGCAGCTGGCCTTCCACGCTACACGGGCGAAATGGAGCTGACCAACCATTCGGCCGGATCACTGACATCGCAGGCGTATCAGAAGCGTTGGCTGCGGAAAGAAGAGTTGCTTGCCGATGCGGCGGAGAAGAGCTCGATTGCAGCGGAATGGCTGGGGGCGCGCCCGTATCCGCTACAGAGACTGAACAATGCTTGGACGCTGGTGATGGGCGGCCACTTCCACGACATCGCCGCCGGGACGGCCACTCCCAAGGCATACGAGTTTGCCTGGAACGACGACGTAATTGCGATGAACCAGTTTGCCGGTGTGCTGAGCAACGCCACAGCCACCGTGAATTTTTCGGGCGGAGTGCCTAAGGCGGTTCACGTCAGTGCTTCGGACGGCAAGGAAGTTCCGGCACAAATTTCGAACGGCAGGGTATTGTTCGTCGCAAAGGTTCCGTCGGTGGGATATGCGGTTTACGATGTGCAACCCGGCGGTGGTGCGGAAGCGGCAGCATCAAAATTGCGAGCGTCGGAGAACTTGATCGAAAATCAGTACTACCGTGTGAAACTGAATGCGGACGGCGACCTGGCCAGCATTTTCGATAAAGCGATTGGCAAGGAATTGCTTGCGGCTCCGGCGCGGCTTGCGATTTCTTATGACAACCCGGAGCAGTGGCCAGCCTGGAACATGGATTGGGATCAGGAGCAGGCGGAGCCCAAGGCTTACGTCGGAGGTCCGGCGCGGATTCGCGTAGTGGAAAATGGTCCGGCGCGCGTGGCCGTGGAAGTTTCGCGTGAAGCCGCGGGTTCCAAGTTTGTGCAGACGATCCGGCTTTCGGCGGGCGACGCGGGAAAGCGTGTTGAATTCGCAAACGCAATCGACTGGAATACCAAAGAATCCAACCTGAAGGCAACGTTTCCGCTCGCAGCTTCGAACCAGATGGCCACCTACAACTGGGACATTGGCACGATCGAGAGGCGCACAGCTCAACCGAAGAAATTCGAAGTGCCGTCGCACCAGTGGATCGACCTGACAGACATGAGTGGCGAATTCGGCGCGACCGTTCTGACCGATTGCAAGAACGGATCGGACAAGCCGAACGACAACACCATCCGGCTGACGCTGATGCGAACTCCGGGCACGCGCGGTGGTTATGCGGACCAAGGTACGCAGGATATCGGACATCACGAGTTCCTTTACGGCATCGCCGGTCACGCCGGGGACTGGCGCCATGCCGAGACTGACTGGCAGGGCCAGCGCCTGAATGATCCGCTTATCGCCTTTCAGACTTCGCGACATGCAGGCACGTCGGGACGGGAGTTTTCCTTGTTGAAAGTCAGCAACCCCCGGATTCGAGTTCTAGCGCTGAAGAAGGCTGAGCAGGGCGACGAAGTGATCGTGCGTTTGGTTGAACTCGATGGAAAACCGCAGCTAAACGTGCGCGTGCAATTCGCTTCGGCGATCACCGCGGCGCGCGAAGTGAACGGTCAGGAACAGCCGGTCGGAGCGGCACCTTTGACTGGTGGCGCGCTGACAACCTCGTTCACCGCATATCAGCCGCGCACCTTTGCCGTTACCCTGGCTGCGGCTACAACAAGGGTCGCGGGCGTCGATTCCGCGCCGGTGCCACTGCCATATGACCTGGCTGCGGCCAGTAATGACGGCACGCGGTCGGGCGTCGGATTTGACGGCAAGGGCAATGCGATCCCAGCGGAGACGCTGCCTGCGGAGATCACGTTCAACAATGTAGAGTTTCATCTCGCCTTAGCGAAGACGGGCGCACCCAATGCGGTCGTGGCCAAGGGACAGAGGATTGATCTTCCAGGGGGCCGCTACAACCGCGTTTACATACTGGCAGCCTCGGCGGAGGGCGACCAGAAGGCGACGTTCGCAGTAGGCGGCGCAAAGGTCGAGCTAAACATCCAGGACTGGGGCGGATTTGTCGGACAATGGGATGATCGGCAGTGGATCGGAAAGGACGCTCCTGTGCCGGGACAGCCGGCGCGAACCGAGCATGATGACTATGCCGAAATGACCGGCATCAAGCCGAGCTACATCAAACGCGCCGACCTGGCTTGGTACTGTTCGCATCACCACAACGCAGCGGGTGAGAACGTGCCTTACGCCTACTCCTATCTGTTCGCTTATCCGATTGATCTGCCAGACGGCGCGAAAACAATCACTTTGCCGGACAACGACAAAATCCGCGTTCTCGCTATATCGGTGGCAGGCGAGAATCCTGAGGTGAAGCCGGCGCAGCCTCTTTACGATTGATTTCCCACGCTGGCCGCTCTTCGCAGCGCGACGCCAAGAAGCTAGATCGTCATCAGCTAACCCGGGCACAATCCGGAGAGCCACGTTTCACTTTTGATTTTGTTGTGCGATTCATTCGTCCATGCGGGCTTCGAGGACCTGACCAACCCACTCGGTTTCCAGACTCGGCGGCCGCATTAAGGTCTGCATCACCACGCAATACTGTTCTGTTTTCTCTCGCAATCCGCGCAGTTGTTCCGCAGTTGCCTTAGGCGCAGCAACGTCAAAATGAAGATGAATGCTCTCAAAGCCGACGGGCACGTCTTTTGATATGCCAAGCGTGCCTCGGAGATCCAAGCCTCCTTCTACCGTGACCTCAATGCGTTCGGTTGGTATACCCATAGCCGCGGCCACCATCTGACAGGTGATCTGCGCGCAGGCCGCCAGAGCCCCCAGCAAAAGGTCGCCGGAACAAGCGCCGGCCCCGGCGCCCCCGACTCCTTTGTGGGCCTCCGCATGGTAGAGGGCACGTCCGATATCGACCGAGCATGCTACCGGAACATCCGTCTGTCCACCCTTTGCCCGGATTGTGATTAGCGAGGCATTTGGGTCATTGCGGTATTGGTCTTTCAGCGGCTTCTGGAGGGATCGAATATCCATGTCAACCTCGTTATTTTTAATCTCGGACACTTTTCGCTGACCGGGCACAACTGCGGCCAAGCCGTCTTGAAGCCGCTCCACCTGCATGCTAGCATTTGTGCACATCAGGGGGATGCCTGTGCCCAAATTCGTCATCGAACGCGAAGTCCCGGGAGCTGGAAATCTATCCGAGGCCCAATTGCGTGAGCTCTCCCAAAAGTCAGTCAACGTTCTGAAGGCAATGGGCCCCGCGATCCAGTGGCTCCATAGCTACGTAACCGGCGACAAGGTCTACTGCGTCTATCTCGCTCCTGACGATGCGGCCATCCGAGAGCATGCCAGGCGCGTAGGCATTCCCGCCAACCGGGTCTCCGCCGTACGACGACTGATCGACCCCACAACTGCGACATGAGCGCTGAACCTTCCCCGGCATCCGGATCCTTTGCCACCCACGTCAGCCAATCCGGGGCTCCTCCGGGCTAACGCGAGCGAGACGCAGCCTCGGGCGCCAGCACCTCTTCAATAGCTTTCTCAGCCGGGAGAGCCCAACCCTCTAACCAGGCGGCCTCACATGCCGTGTTGGTCAATGCCTGGCGTGCCGGGTGCAGACCTGCTTCCAGTTTGGCTTGTTCCGCCGGCGTGAGCGGAGCGCCAATATTTTGGCGCAACGCAGCCGCTGCGCCCGCCAGTCGCAGCGAACGCTCTGCTTCGAGTTGAATCGCCGCTGAGCACGCGAAACACTCTAGCAGGCGCGCAATTCCGCGCTTATGGTCCAGTTCCTGGAAAATTCTTATGCTTTCCCGGTACAGAGAGCAGGCTGTGGGATAATTCCCCTGTTCTCTCGCTAGGCTCCCTAGATCAGCCAGCGTGCCAGCAGTGCCCCAACGATCACCGAGTTCGCGAAAAATTGCCAGGCCCTGATCGTATAATGCCCGCGCGTCTGCGGAGTCACCCTGATCGCGAGCGACATCCCCCTGGTAGTTCATCGACCAGGCGACGCCTGTTCGATCTCCCAGCCCTTTGAAAATTGAGAGACACTCCGCGTATAGAGATCGCGCGCGGGCATAGTCACCCTGCAATTTGACGACATTGGCCAGGTTGCTGAGAGAACGAGCGACAGCCTTCTGCTCCCCCGATTCTCTCCACAGCACCAGGCTTTCTTCGAACAGAGAGCGCGCAATTGCGAATTCACCCCGGTCCCGAGCACTGACCGCCAGCGCGTTTAGAGAGACGGCGGCGCCCTGCTTGTCTCCCAACTGATGCGCGATGTCTAGACTTTCCCTCATGAGCGCATCCGCCGAGGCGTAATCTCCCTGCTCGTCGGCGAGCACGCCCGCAGCAAAAAGCGCGCGCGCGCGCGCCTTCGTGGGAGCTGCCGCTCCTGCGAGTTTCAGCAGCTTGTCCAGGCGGTCCCTGCCTTCGGCGAGGTACTCGCGCATCTCCCAAAAGCGAAACAGGGCTGTGCCGAGACGCAGACCCCACTCCGCATCTCCGGTTTCTGTCAGCCATTCGAGGCCCGCGCGAAAATTATCATGTTCGAACGTGAAGCGTTCCAGCCATTCCGCCCCTTCCGCGCCGCTCTGTTCCGTGGCCTGTTCTTCTGCCAGCACCAGGCAGTAGGCGGCGTGGGCGCGCTTAGTCAAGGCCTCTTCTCCGCTGGTCTCCAGTTTTTCCAGAGCGTACTCGCGAATCGTTTCCAGCATCACGAACCGAGATTCACCTTTCGCTGGCTCGACCTGCTGCACCAGACTTTTGTCCACCAGGGACGCTATACCGTCGAGCAGGTCCAATTCGAGATCGCCTTTGGTGTCGCACACAGCTTCCACACCTTCCAGAGTGCATCCGCCCACGAACACCGATAATCTTCGGAAAAGCTTCTGCTCGGCAGCGCTCAGCAGGTCGTAGCTCCAATCCATGGCAGCACGAAGCGTCTGCTGCCGCTGCGGCAGGTCCCGCGCTCCGCCCGTTAATAGCTGCAACCGGCTCGCCAGGCGTGGCAGCATGGAAGAGGGCGAAAGAACTTTGACCCGGGCGGCTGCGAGCTCGATCGCGAGTGGCAGACCATCCAGTCGGGAACAAATTTCGGTGACGGCGGGTGCGTTTTCTCGGTTAAGCTCAAAATCCGGCTTGACAGCGACGGCGCGCTGCACGAACAGCGCCACCGCAGGGTATTGTAGGAGCTCAACCGGAGGCATCGACCGCGAATCCGGCATGGCAAGCGGCGGCACCGGAAATTCATGTTCTCCGTACACGTGCAGCGCTGCGCGACTCGTTACCAGGATTTTGAGATTGGGACCCATGACCAGGAGCTCTGCCACGGTAGGTGCCGCCTGAACCAGATGCTCGAAATTATCCAGCAGGAGCAGCATGGGTGCGCGCAGTGAATCCTGTAAATTCTCCTTGAGTATTTCGAGCGGCGACTGACCTCCCGCCTCCCGGATCCCCAACGTCTGAACGATCACGGAAGCGATCAAGCCCGGATCGCTTAGCGAGGAGAGCGAAACAAAATGAGTGCCGCCTGGAAAGCACTCGTCAAGTCCACTCGCCACCTGCACGGCGAGGCGCGTTTTCCCGATCCCGCCTGGACCCGTGACCGTGACCAGGCGCACATCCTGACGCAGCAGGAGTTCTTTCGCGGCAGCTACTTCCTTCTCCCGCCCCACAAACCCGGTCCGCTGCACGGGAAGACTGGCCGGGCGGGTCTCGACCTGCTTAACTGGCTTCTCTGAGAAGCGGTCGCGTATGGCTGCAAGTTCCCGTGCGAGCTCTCGGGTAGAGACGTAGCGCTTATCGGGCTCTTTCGCCAGGCACCTTTCGATAGCCCAACATAGCGGAGCCGGGGCTTCGGGGTTTTGCACTCCGATCGGTTCGGCTTGCTCCCGGAGAATCGCCACCAGTGTCTCTGCTGCCGTGTTTCTCTGAAAGGCACGTTTTCCGGTCACCATCTCGTAGAGCACCAAGCCGAACGAGAACTGGTCGGACCGGAAATCCACCCGACCGGCGCTGACCTGCTCCGGTGACATGTATTCCACCGTTCCCAGAACCAGGCCCGGTTGGGTCTGGCAGGCGACCGTAGGGCTCACATCCGACAGCTCTCCACTGGGTCGCGTGAGCTTCGCTAGGCCGAAGTCGAGGATCTTGACGAAGCCATCGTGAGAGACCATCAGGTTCTCGGGCTTTAAGTCCCTGTGCGCGATGCCCGCATCGTGCGCTTTGGTCAGGCCATCCGCAACCTGCGCCGCAATCTCAATTGCTTTTCGTATGGGCAGTAAGCCGGGGACAAGCAGCTGGCGCAGAGTCTTCCCCTCCACTAGCTCCATCGCAATGTAATGCGTGGGACCGTCCTGTCCGAGTTCGTAGATGGTAACGATATTAGGGTGGTTGAG
>WNGJ01007190.1_pt1 | contig 16539 bp, 18 predicted proteins | sample 5400611 | NCBI WGS metagenome assembly WNGJ01 (sample SAMN13153375, study PRJNA577476) | soil metagenome | isolation source: 40 cm soil or saprolite under Garry oak tree replicate 1 | place: USA:California | collected 2016-06-15 | reverse complement strand
ACACGCTACGGAGAGTTTCGCCTCATCGCCTACGAGAGCGAAGTGGACGGCGGCGAGTCGCACGTGGCGCTAATCCGCGGCGACATTGAAAGCGGCGCCCAACCTGTTCTCGTTCGCATGCATGCCCATTGCCTGATGGGCGACGTCTTCGGCGCCACCGGCTGTGAATGCCACGCGACCCTGGAGGGTTCTCTGCGTCGCATTGCACAGGAAGGCCGCGGCGCACTGATCTACCTGCATCAGACTTCCAAGGGATTCTCTGTCGAACGAGCCGGGGAGCGAGCAGCTCTCAGCTTTCACCGCGGACAAAAATTGCCTGCGCTGCTTGATAATGTTCGCCAAACCCAACGTGAAATCGGCATCGGAGCGCAAATCCTCTCCGATCTGAATTTGAGACGTATCCGCCTGCTCACCAACCGCCCGAAACGGGCAGCCGCCCTGGAGGGATTTGGAATTGAAATTGTCGAGCAGGTTCCGGTGGAATTGATCGAGGCTAAGGCGTAGATGGATACGGCGCTAGCGCCGCGCAGTTAAAACGGCTTGCGCACGATCACTTCACTGTCCCGAATAAAGAACTGAGCCGAGCACTGTTCCGACCCGCAAATCACAGGCAGCAGTCCATTGATTTGTTTGCGCGTGATCAGGCCAAGCATGCCGCAGGACGGGCAGGCCAGCACAGCCCAGTAGGGATCTTCTTTCTCCCCCACTTCGCCGGCGTTCTCCAGCACAAAAACTGTCCCCGGCAGCATCTGATCCGGGATCCATTCGTTCAGGATGTCCAGTTCTGCGACCATACTTTCCCCCCTTGGAACCAAACTGTCCTGCTTAAGAAGCCTTTTTAGCACGCCAAGTTTCTGTCGGCGAAGTTACCGAGGTTTTCGCCTTCCTGGCTATGATCTGCGCCCGTACCTGCCGCACCGCATCGCTGAGACAGATGCCCAAGATGGGCTGGCTCGAATTTTTTAAAATATCCACAATCTGCCGCGCCGAAGTCTCAAGATATAGATGCGTGCCGTCGGTCAGCAGGTGGTATTCGGAGTTCCTGGCAACGATCTCTGCCAAGCCCTTGCCGAACTCGCGCTTCAAAAAGCGCAAGACTTTGCGCACTCCCTGGAGCGAGAACCCCTTGCGACGCAGTTCGCAAATTACTGCAACTTCGGTGACGTTTTTCACCGAATACACCCGCCGATGGCCGCGCCGCAGAGGCTGCACCACACCCCGTTCATCCCACCATTGCAATTGGCGCGGCGTGATCCCGGTAAGGACCACCACCTCCTGCGACGTGAAATGACGCGTCATCTGTCCTCGAAAATGTTTAAAACAATTCGTAAGCTAGATGTTTGAAACATTTTAGCTGTGGTTCGTTACTTGTCAAGAACCAATCAAGAAGAGGAGGTTGACTAGAAGAGTTACCGCAGCCCGGTTGATGTTGCCATGGCGCAGGGAAGCAGTTTCAAACCCGAGTCACAACGTGGTAACCCGGAAGTTCCTGGCGAACCGCCCCCCACAAACTGGACCATCTCCAACCGGTCGCCTTCCCGCAGATTTGTTTCCGGCCAGTGCTCACGCGCGACGATCAAACGATTCAATTCCACCGCGACCCGGTCTGGCTTTAGCCCCAGAATCTCTACCAGAGCGGAAAGCGTGAGCGGGCCATTGAATTCGCGGAAGTCGCCGTTGATTTGGAGTTTCATCTGGACTTCAGGTAACGAAGGGGGACCGCTTCACTGCTCCAATTTGCGCAACTGGAACTTTCGGGTGGCCGTCCGCCCCTCGTAATGGGCCTGGACCAACACAGAAGAATCCGGCAACAAAGATTCGTCCGCCTCAATCTTAATCTCGGCACCGCCACCCGCGTCAGTCACCGCTTGCGTATAAAACGGCGCCGCGTCCGGCCGGGCAAAGCGGAATGTCAGGCGAGCGCCGGCCGCAGCCGAGCCCGCTTCGGTGACCCGCAATCGCATAGTTAAACTGCGATCCGCGTGTACGGAGGACGCATTCAGCCATTCGACGTCGAGCTCCTTCACGGAGGAGAGGCTATCCGGCTCCACATGGTCCCATGCGTGATCCAAGTTTCCTTCCCGAATCGCATCCAACACTTGGCGATGCTGATCGCGTAGCAGCTGTTCCTTTTGGGAATCGCCGAACTGTGCCTGGGACGCCGACGCGGCATACGAAATGGCCTTTTTCCCCACGCAACGGCCACGCACGAAAACCTGCGTCTGCAACAAAAGCTCACCCTCGCGAGCTTCGCTTTGCACGTGGTAAATGGTCTCACCGTGCTTTACGTCAGTATTGAAGCCGAAAATCATAAAAGACTCGTAATTGCGCCATCGGGTAATTGTGTCACTGCAAGCCGATCACCCCTAGCTTCGAGCGCTAAGCATTACACAATTGCTCAATCGCCCAACTAGCCAATTATCTGCTCGCCCGGTTCCCTTGACACTCGTGACTTCAACCACCTAATCTAGAACGTTTAGATAACGCTTGGCGCGAATTATATATAGCCTCTCCCATGCCCGACAATTACTTCGCACGCTACCTCCCTATTCTCATTCATATTGTGCTGGCGGGTGGGATTGCGGGCGCTATTGTGACGCTTTCCTGGCTGATTGGGCAGCGGAAACCAACTCGAGCCAAACTGGCCCCCTATGAGTGTGGCATGACCCCGGTTGGGGACTCCCGCCAGCGCTTTTCTGTGAAATTTTACCTGGTCGCCATGTTGTTCATTCTCTTCGATGTAGAGGCTGTCTTTCTTTATCCCTGGGCAGTGATTTTGCGCGACCTGAAGGCGGCGGGCCAGGGAAGGTTTGGCCTAGCGGAGATGATGATCTACATCGCCATCGTCCTGGTGGGCTTCTTCTACATCTGGAAAAAAGGGGCTCTGGAGTGGGGCAAGGCCGAGCCAGGAGATTTATAAATGCCCTTGTCTCCGGCCATCACAAATCTCGAAGAACTGAAGAGTCATCCCGCACTGGCTCTGCTGCTGGCCTGGAATCCGTCAGCCGTCGAAGCCGTGAAGTACGACCGCGATGAAATGACAATCTATGTCGACCGCGGCCTGCTCCGCGAGGCCTGTTCGATCCTGAAAGATGATTCCGAGTGCGAATTCAACTTTCTCGCCGACATCACCTGCGTGGACTGGTATCCGGCCGAGCCCAGGTTTGAAGTCGTCTATCACCTGCTTTCAATTCCTAAGAAGGAACGCCTGCGTCTGAAAGTGCGGCTAGATAGCTCCAGCCCGGTCGTAGAGTCGGTGACAGCGGTATGGCCCGGAGCAAATTACTTTGAGCGCGAGGTCTTTGACCTGTTCGGGGTTCGCTTCAGCGGGCATCCATACTTGCGGCGGCTCCTGATGCCCGAGGATTGGGAAGGCCATCCCCTCCGCAAAGACTATCCGGTGGAGGGGTATCGCTAGGCTTATGGCGCATCTCACGCCAACTCCCGTTCTAGAGCCTGATCAGGATCGCACCATGATCCTGAATATGGGTCCGCAACATCCTTCGACCCACGGCGTGCTTCGCCTGATCCTCGAGATTGATGGCGAGAACGTAGTCCGCATGATGCCTGACATCGGCTATCTTCACACCGGAATCGAAAAGACTTGCGAAGCCAAGTTCTACCAGCAGGTGGTGCCGCTGACCGACCGCATCGATTACCTCTGTCCCCTGACCAACAATCTTTGCTACGTGCTGGCGGTGGAAAAGCTTCTGGGGCTGGAAATTCCGCCGAAAGCACAGTGGTTGCGGGTGCTGCTCAACGAGTTGACGCGCATCAACTCGCATCTGGTCTGGCTGGGAACGCACGCACTCGACATCGGGGCCATGACGGTATTCCTCTATTGCTTCCGCGAGCGCGAAGATATCTTGCGCATTTTCGAGATGGTTAGCGGCCAACGCATGATGACGTCGTACTTCCGCGTTGGTGGCATCGCGCTGGAGCCGCCGCTGGGCTTTCTTGATCGTGTCAGAGATTTTGCCTCCCGCTTTCCCGCAAAAGTCGATGAATACGAAAACCTGCTGACGGGAAACCCCATCTGGGGTATGCGTACCAAGGGCGTGGCCACGATCACTGCGGAAGATGCCATCGCCCTGGGTGCCAGCGGCCCCACTTTACGCGCCAGTGGCGTGGATATCGATCTCCGTCGCGACATGCCCTACTCTGGCTACGAGAATTTCAGGTTCAACGTGCCGGTGGCAACCGAGGGGGACGTCTTCGCGCGTTACGTGTGTCGCGTACGGGAAATGCGCGAATCAATCGCCATCGTCAAGCAGGCCGCCGACGGCATGCCCGAAGGACCGATCAAAGCCAATGCTCCCAAGGTGGTGCTGCCCGATCGCGAAAAGATGAAGACGGAAATGGAAGCCCTCATCTACCACTTCAAGATCATCACCGAGGGCTTTGCCGTTCCGGGCGGCGAAGTTTATCAAGCGGTCGAGTCGCCTCGCGGGGAAATGGGCTACTACGTCGTCAGCGATGGAACCGCCAAGCCCTACCGGGTGCACATGCGTGCGGCATGCTTAGCGAATCTGCAGACCCTGCCGAAGATGTGTGAGGGAAGGATGCTGGCCGACGTCGTAGCCGCGATCGGATCAATCGACATTGTTCTGGGAGAGATTGACCGGTGAAATTCTCCGAAGAGTTTGAGCAGAGATTCGCCGAGATGGTGCCGCACTATCCGACGAAGCGATCGGCGCTGGTTCCGACTCTTCTTTATGCCCAGGATGAAATTGGGTTCCTCAGCGATGAGGTGATTGCCGAAATCGCCGTGCGTCTCGACTTAACCGAACTCGAAGTTCGAAATGTAATCAGCTATTACTCGATGCTGACCACTCAGCCCCGCGGGAAGTTCAACGTGCAGGTCTGCACCAACATCAGTTGCATGGTGCGCGGTGGCGAGGAGATTCTCGAACATTGCTCGCAGAACCTCGGCATAGGACACAAAGGAACCACCCCCGACGGCTTGTTTTCGCTGGAAGAAGTGGAATGCATTGGTGCCTGCAGTTGGGCGCCGGCGGCCCAAGTCAATTACGATTTTCACGAAAACCTCACACCCGACAAGATGGATAGGGTACTCGAGGAATATAGGAGGAGCGGAAAACAGTGACAATGTTTGATTGTTGATTTTTGATGTGTGATTGAAACCGTTCGCTAGCACTTTTGTTCAACAACGCAACCATTAATTTCTCAATGGCTGACTTAGTCTCCCATCCCGACGAGGTAAAAGTCGTCTCCCGGCGCTTCGGCCAGGGTGCGACCGACATCAATCGCTACCTCGAACTGGACGGCTACAAAGCCGTGGAGAAGGCGCTTGCCATGGAGCCCGATGCCATTGTCAACGAAGTGAAGAATTCCGCCCTGCGCGGACGCGGCGGTGCGGGATTTTCCACGGGAATGAAGTGGTCGTTCGTTCCCAAGCAGTCAGCCAAGCCGAAGTACGTTCTGTGCAACGGCGACGAAAGCGAGCCCGGTACCTGCAAAGATCGTCTGCTCTTTGAGCATGATCCGCATGCGGTGATTGAAGGAGTGGTGATCGGCGGTTTGGCGGTGGGCGCGCGCAGCGGATACATCTATATTCGCGGCGAATATCGTTATCTCTCCGTCATCATGCAGAAGGCTCTCCGCGACGCCTATGCCAAAGGGTTCCTCGGCAAGAATATCTTCGGCAGCGGTCGTGACTTCGACATCTATTGGCACGGCGGCGCAGGAGCCTACGAAGTCGGAGAAGAATCCGCGCTTATGGAATCGCTCGAAGGGAAGCGCGGCATTCCCCGCATCCGGCCTCCCTTCCCTGCCGTGGTCGGTCTGTGGGGCGGTCCGACAGTCATTAACAATGCCGAAACACTGGCCAACGTGCCTCACATTATCCTGGGTGGCGCGGACTGGTACGCCAAGCTCGGCACCCCCAAAAATGGCGGCACGCGCTTGTTTTGCCTCAGTGGCAACATTGCCAAACCGGGAGTCTACGAGCTCCCCATGGGCTATAACCTCAAAAAAATGCTGTACGAAGTGGGAGGTGGGATTCCAAACCGACGCAAACTAAAAGCGGTTGTGCCCGGTGGAAGCTCTTGTCCCTGCCTCACTGCCGATGAAATTGATGTGAGCATGGACTTCGATTCCGTGATGAAAGCTGGATCGATGCTCGGTTCTGGCGGGGTTGTCGTAATCGACGACCAGCAATGCATCGTGAAGTTCGCTCTCCGCACCATGAAGTTTTACCGGCATGAGAGCTGCGGGTGGTGTATCCCGTGTCGCGAAGGTACCGACTGGCTGGAGAAAACGCTCATTCGTTTTCACGCTGGCGGCGGCTTGAAGAAAGACATCGACAACATGCAATACTTGTCGGAGAACATGCTGGGTCGGACATTTTGCCCGTTAGGCGATGCCGCGGCGATGCCAACCATCGCATTCGTAAAAAAGTTCCGCAAGGAATTTGAAGATCATTTAGAAGGCAGACCGTGTCCCTATGAACCAGAGGGCGCGGTCGAACGGCTACCTGTGCTGAGCCATTGATGGCAATGGCTGAGTGAATCGATCTCTCAAACAACATGGCTGACGTAACATTTACGGTCGATGGCAAGAAACTCACGGCTGCTGCTGGGACGCTGCTCATCGAAGCCTGCAAGAGCGTTGGCATCGAAGTGCCATCATTCTGCTACTACCCTAATCTTTCTTTGCAGGGCGCTTGCCGCATGTGCCTGGTGAAGGTTGAGAAGATGCCGAAGCTTCAGACCGCCTGCACTACCGTGGTCAGCGAAGGCATGGTCGTAGTTTCTGACAACGAAGAAGTCAGGCAGGCGCGCAAGGCGATGGTCGAGATGCTGCTCGGAAATCATCCGCTGGATTGTCCGGTTTGCGACGCCGGCGGCGAGTGCGAACTCCAGGACATGACATTTTCGTATGGCGCCGCCGAATCGAAATTCATGGAGGCCAAGAACCATAAGGACGAGCAGCAGTGGTCTCCGGTGGTTTTCTTCGATCGTCCGCGCTGCATTCTTTGTTACCGCTGTGTCCGGGTATGCGGCGAAGCCATGGACGTTTGGGCGTTGGGTGTGCAGAACCGCGGGGTGAACTCAATCATTGCTCCCAATAAAGAAGACCATCTCGAATGCGAAGAATGCGGCATGTGTATCGATATTTGTCCGGTGGGCGCGCTGACCTCGGGCGCCTACCGCTATAAGACGCGCCCCTGGGAAATGAAACACGTGGGCACAATTTGCACGCACTGTGGAGACGGATGTAAGACGACTTTGGGCGTGCGCCGTTCCGATACTGGCCTGGAAATCGTGCGGGGAGACAATCGCGACAAGAGCGGCATCAACGGCGACTTCCTGTGCATTAAAGGCCGCTACGCCTTCGATTTCGCCAACCACGAAGAGCGGCTCACTGAGCCCCTCATCCGCAAGAACGGTACGTTGACTCCCTCGACCTGGGAAGAAGCCTTTGCGCTCATCGGGAAGAAGTTCGCGGACGTTCGCGACCGGGATGGCGGGCAGGCCATTGGTGTGATCGGCTCAACCCGCACGACCAATGAAGAATCCTACCTGCTTTCAAAGTTTGCGCGCGCTGTGCTCAAGACGAATAATATCGATCACCACCGCACTGCCGACTTCCCTGCCCTGGCGGCAGCGCTGCGAGCCAAGCCCAATGCCACCGCCAGCATGGTCGACCTCTTCACTGCTCCTGCCATCCTGCTGATTGGAAATGATCCTACAGAAAGGCACCCGCTGCTGGCGTGGCAGATTCGCAACAATGTCCGCCTACATCGCGCACGTCTTTATGTAATTAACTCGCAACCCATCAAGCTGCGACGGCAATCGACCGGGTTCTTCGAGATTCCCTCTGGGGCAGAGGGGCAGGTCGTGGAATTTCTTTCTGGAAATGACCATGCGGCAGGGAATCTCGTACCTTCGGGGACGGGCCGTGACGCCCTGTTCGCCCTGCGAGACAAGCTGCGCGGCGAACAAAACCTGGTTATTATTGTCGACTCAGAGGTTCGCGGCGCCGAGATTGCCAGCCTGATAAAGTTCGGCAGCGCAATTCCCGGAGCGAAGTTCGTGTGCCTGGCCGACTACGCCAACTCGCGAGGCGCTGCCGACATGGGACTGTATCCCGACCTGCTGCCTGGCTATCATTCACCAACTGGGCATAGCCAGTTCCACACAGACTGGGGAGAAGTCCCACAGGCTGCTGGCCTCGATCTGGTTGCCATGATCGACCGAGCTAAGGCCGGACACTTGGGCGCGGTTTACGTCGTTGGGTCCAATCCAGTGGGGCGACTCAAGATTGATCCGTTTGCATTTTCCAAAGCCTTCGTCGTGGTGCAGGACATGTTCCTAACGGAAACGGCGATCATGGCCGACGTCATCCTGCCCGCGGCCAATGCATATGAGAAATCTGGAACGTTCACCAACACCTGCGGCGACCTTCAACTGTTAAAGAAAGCGGGCGAAGTGGCTGGAACAAAATCGGACTTCGAAATGATCGTCCGGATCGCCGACGCCATGGGATTCAATGTGCGAAAGTTAGTTCCTTTCGGAGGCGGCACGCGCGCGGACATGGGACAGTCGCGAGGGGCGCAATCGGGTGAGGCAGACCGGCATGCGGTCTGGCTCGAGGCGCGCGGCCTGGAACCGAAGCTGAGTCCGTTTGATCCGATGGCAATCCTCGATGAGATCCAGCGGCTGGTTCCTGGTTACGATGTGTCACACATGAACCTGTTAGCAGGAAACAGCCAGCACACATCGCTGGCGGGCAGCGGAACGGGAGCGGCACAGCGTGACCAGTCCATCGCGCCAGCCAACGACAGTTTGTTCAGCTCGGGGACATTGGGGAGATACTCGAGCACCTTGAAGTCAGTGATGGAAAGCCATCAGCAAAAGACCACGGAAGCGGTCGCCGCAGATTAGATACTGTCCTCGACGCGGAACACGCGATTTGGGTTCGTAACGGACCGGAAGGTTCAGCACGAATTTGACAAATGTTCCACGACGAACGTCTGTGGAAAGGGAATAGCAATCGTTGAGCATCGGCACTTTCATACTCGTCTCCGTGATTAAGTCCGCGCTCACACTGTTTGTACTGCTCACGGCGGTGGCATACACGGTATGGTTAGAGCGAAAAGTCGTGGGACACATGCAGAATCGCTGGGGACCGACGCGGGTCGGGCCATTTGGCTTGCTTCAACCGGCGGCGGACGGCATCAAGTTTCTTTTTAAAGAAGATCTGACGCCTCCCCACGTCTATAAGCCTTTGTACATCGCTGCCCCGGTTCTGGCTGTCGTGTTTGCGTTGACCTCGATTTCGGTAATTCCGATCGGGAACTGGATCACGATTGCCGGCGTGCACACTCCGTTGCAGATTACCGATGTGAACATTGGGCTGTTGATGATTCTGGGCGTCACCTCGATGGGCGTTTACGGGGTTGCGCTGGCAGGTTGGTCGTCCAACAATAAATACTCTTTGCTAGGTGGGCTGCGCGCCAGCGCGCAAATGGTGAGCTACGAAATTTCGCTGGGGCTGTCCCTGGTGGGCGTTCTCATCATGTCCGGAAGTTTTAGTCTTCGCGCGATCGTGGATGCCCAAGGGGGAAGATTCTGGGGATTCATCCCCCGTTGGAACATTTTCCAAGGGCAGATTATTGGATTCCTCGTCTACCTTGTCGCCGCGTACGCAGAAACCAATCGTATCCCTTTCGACTTGCCCGAGGCGGAGACCGAGCTGGTGGCGGGATATCACACGGAATACAGCGCCATGAAATTTGCCATGTTCTTCATGGCTGAGTACGCCAATATGATCACGGTGGCCTGCCTAGCGACTCTTTTGTTCTTCGGGGGATGGCATGGCCCGATTGGCGGACCGCCGGTTTTCGAGGCGCTGCTTCCGGTGTTTTGGTTTGTGGCGAAAGTCTTTGTATTCCTCTTCATCTATATATGGGTACGGGGTACATTGCCACGCTTCCGTTACGACCAACTCATGGCGTTCGGATGGAAGTTCCTGCTGCCCATGGCAATTGCCAATGTGGTGGCGACGGCTGTGGCAGTGGCTTGGTAAGGAAGGGAGGTTCTCAGCTCTCGGTTTTCAGTTCTCAGTTGCCGCGGGTTAAAAGCCTGCGCTGAGAAACGGCAGAATTTACTGAAGACGGAGAACCGAGAACTGATTTCATGAGTCTGCATCTGATCTTATTCCTGACTTTCGGGGCGGTTTGCGTGGCGGGAGCGGTGAACCTGCTGGCGCAGCGGCATCCCATCAATAGCGCCCTTTCGTTGATCGCGGTTATGGGCGCTCTGGCCGGCGAATACCTGCTGCTGGGCGCTGAGTTCGTCGCCGCGATCCAGCTGATCGTCTATGCCGGCGCGATTATGGTGCTGTTCGTCTTCACCATCATGCTGCTGAACGCGGGGGAAGAGGAACGGACCAAAGGCAGTCGCGTGGCGATTCTGCTGGGTGTGCCAGGCATGCTGATCGGAGGCACCCTGGTGGCTTGGGTCTTGCTGCGCCACTCGGGGACAGGGTCTGCTCCGGTCGGCGCGTTGCTCGGAGATCCGAAGACGATCGGCCAATTGCTTTTCCACGAATTCCTTTTGCCTTTTGAGGTCACATCCATTTTGATATTGATCGCAATCATGGGGGCGGTAGTGCTGGCGACGAAGCCCGAAGCCACCGAGAACCGGAAGGCACGCTGATGGTCCCGCTTTCTTATTACTTGCTGCTGAGCAGCATCTTATTCGCCTGCGGTGTCGCCGGATTCCTGATCAAGCGGAATATCATCACTATTTTTATGTCGATTGAGCTCATGCTCAACGGCGTAAATCTTTCCTTCGTGGCTTTCGCCGCTCACTGGCATCGATTGAGTGGCCAGGTCTTCGTGTTTTTTGTGATGGTGGTGGCAGCGGCGGAAGCGGCGGTCGGACTTGCCATCATTATCTCCGTGTACCGCACGCGCGAGACCTTGAACGTGGACCAGGTGAACCTGCTCAAGCTATGACGCCGAACCTGAATCTCTGGCTGATTCCGATTTTGCCACTGGCCGGGGCCGCCATTAATGGGCTGTGGGGCCGCCGCTCGTCGCGGCAGGCGGTGACGACGATTGCCTTGGTCTTCTCCGGCGCCGCTTTCGCAATGGCCCTTTGGGTGGCCGCACGCTTCGCTTCCATCCCTCTGCCCTATCAGGAGTTTTTGGCGCACTGGATTCGCTCGGGAACTTTCGCTGTGGACTTCTCCTTCTACCTCGATCCACTGTCGCTGGTTATGTTGCTCGTGGTCACCGGAGTGGGCTTGTTGATTCACATTTATTCGGTCGGCTACATGTGGGACGACCCCAGCTATTACCGCTTTTTCGCCTACCTGAACCTGTTCATGTTTTTCATGTTGACGCTGGTGTTGGCCAACAACTACCTGCTGATGTTCATCGGTTGGGAGGGAGTGGGACTGGCGTCCTATCTGCTGATCGGGTTCTGGTTTACAAAAGACTCGGCGGCAGCGGCGGGAAAGAAAGCTTTCATCGTAAATCGCATTGGCGACTTTGGATTTCTCATTGGCTTATTTCTGTTGATCCGACATTTTGGGTCGTTGACCTTTGAACAAGTATTTCACAGCATAGCGCCGATGAGCCCCGAAACGGCGGAAGCAGGCGTTCTCACCGCTGTCGGACTGCTCCTGCTGGTAGGAGCTTGTGGCAACCGATATCAAGAAAGTGCTCGCCTATTCCACCGTCTCGCAGCTCGGTTATATGTTCATGGCGTGCGGCGTTGGAGCATTCTCGGCAGGCATTTTTCACCTGATGACACATGCCTTCTTCAAGGGCTTGCTCTTCCTGGCCGCCGGTTCGGTGATTCACGCGGTGGGGGGCGAGCAAGACATGAGAAAGATGGGCGGCTTGCGTACCAAAATCCCCGTCACGTTCTGGACTATGACGGCCGGAACGCTGGCGATCGCGGGGATTCCTGGGCTGGCTGGTTTCTTCAGCAAAGACGAGATTTTGTGGAGGGTGTATCAGGCGAGCTGGATCTACTGGGTGGTCGGCATCGTCACCGTCTTTCTTACCTCTTTTTACATGTTCCGGCTGTGGTTCCTGACGTTCTTCGGTGAATATCGTGGCCATGCCGATGGGGCCGCCGGCGAGCACGGCCACCCAGCGCACGGCGCAGATCGAAGGCACGGTCATGCTGGGATTCATGAGAGCCCGCCCGTCATGCTCGCGCCCCTGGTCATTCTGGCAATTCTTTCCGTTGTCGGAGGATATGTCGGAGTGCCCGGCTCGCTTGGCGGCGGTAATCGCTTCGAAAAATTTCTTGACCCTGTGTTTCGCCCTACCACGCCAGGGTTGAATACGCAGCATAATGCCCCGGGCGAGACCAACCCTCCGGAACAACAGAGCGAGGGTACTGAGCCGCAAACCAGCCACGCCACTGAACTCGTTTTTACCGGAATTTCGGTTGCAGCGGCACTGCTCGGTTTCGGACTGGCATGGACGTTTTACTATCGCAATCCTCAACTTCCCGAGAGAATCGCGACCGATTTGGATGGTCTTTATGACACCGTCGTTCACAAATACTACATCGACGAGCTTTATGGCGAAGTTTTCGTCAAGCCCCTGCTCGACGGTTCGACCCGGATTCTATGGCAAGGCGTCGATCAAAACTTGATTGACGGCACGGTGAACAATGGCGCCGATGCTGCACGCCATGTCTCCGACCAAGCGCGGCACATGCAGTCCGGCAATTTGCGCTCTTACGCCGGTTGGATCGCGGCGGGCTCTGCCGTGATCATTGCCTTCATGATCTGGATGGGAGTGGGGCAGTGAGCACCGACAATTTCAGCTCATCCATCCTGACGATGGTGACGTTCGCGCCGCTGTTTGGCGGGTTGCTGCTGACCATATTTCCTCGCCGCGACCGGGACGTCCGCATCTTCGCCCTGGTCGTTTCGCTGCTGACCTTCCTGGCGTCGTTACATTTGCCCGTCCACTTTCAGCGAGCGCAGACAGCCTTTCAGTATGAAATCGACAGGCCGTGGGTCTCAACGCCCAACATTCATTACCACATGGGCGTCGACGGCATCTCGCTCTGGCTGGTGCTGCTGACCACATTCCTGACGCCGCTGTGCGTGCTGATCTCATGGAAGTCAGTGCATGAGCGCGTCAAGGAATTCTTTATCTTGCTGTTGATTCTGGAGACGGCCCTGATTGGAGTGTTCACTTCCCTCGACTTGTTTCTCTTCTACTTCTTCTGGGAAGCAACCCTGATTCCCATGGCCTTGCTCATAGGAGTCTTCGGCCACGAACGCAAGGTCTACGCCGCGGTGAAATTCTTCATGTACACCATGATCGCTTCCGTGTTCATGCTGGCCGCGATTTTGTGGCTCTACGCTCAGGTCGGCAGCTTCGATTTTATTGTGATTCGGGAAAAGATCATGAGCGGCGCGGTACCGGGCTTCGCGTCAGCAGCACAATGGCTGTTCTTGGGATTCTTCCTGGCATTCGCGGTAAAGGTTCCCCTCTTCCCTTTTCATACCTGGCTGCCCGACGCGCACGTTGAGGCTCCCACCGCGGGTTCGGTATTGTTGGCGGGAGTACTGCTCAAGATGGGCACGTATGGGATGCTGCGCTTCAACTTGGGCCTTTTCCCCGAGCAGTCGCTCCGCAACGCTCCCTGGATCATGACGCTCGCGCTCATTGGCATTATTTATGGCGCACTGGTCGCGATGGTTCAACCGAACCTGAAGAAATTGATCGCGTATTCTTCGGTGAGCCATCTGGGCTTTGTGGTGCTGGGGATTTTCAGCTTCACGCAGGCGGGGTTGAATGGTGCGTTGTTCGTCATGCTGGCGCATGGAATTTCCACGGGCGGATTATTCATGCTGGCAGGGATACTTCAGGAACGCCGTCACACCTATGAGATCCGCGAATTTGGTGGTCTGGCTGCTCCCATGCCAATATATGCGGCATCCTTTCTGTTCATCGTGTTAGCTTCCGTTGGATTGCCGCTGCTGAACGGGTTCGTAGGCGAATTCCTGGTATTGAGCGGAGCTTTTCAGGCCAGAGCGGTATATGGAATTTTGGCGGCCACAGGTGTGATCTGGAGCGCCTGCTACCTCTTGTGGATGTACCAGAGAGTCTTTTTCGGAAAAATCACTGTGCCCGCGAACAACTCTCTGAGTGATCTTTCCGGCTTCGAGAAAGCCGCAGTCTGGCCGTGCGCTGTAGCGGCGCTGGTGATGGGCGTAGCCCCCCTGCTGTGGCTGAATGCGATTGATCCTGCAGTCCAGTCGGCGCTGACTCCTTTCGCCCAAGTGATCAGCAAGGTGGTGGGCCGGTGACGGGATTCCCCACTCTTTCTTTCGCTGCGGCGCTGCTCGAGGCCCTCCCACCAAGCATGGATTACCTTCGAATCTTGCCGGAGATCGTTCTCTCTATTTTCGGCATGGTGATCATGGTTCTCGATCCCTTGATGGATGAGAGGCAGAGCCGGAAGACTCTTGGCGCAATCGCCCTGGCGGGCGCTGTGGCGGGTATGTGGGCGACTTGGCGCATGGCACGTTCCCCGGGTGTGGCCTTCTGGAACATGGTGAGGGTTGACGGATTTAGCGTGTTTTTTCATTTTCTGATCATTGCCATCGCTGCCGTGGTGATCCTTATTTCTTTCGAATACATGGCCGTTCAGCAAATTCGCGCTGGGGAGTATTACGGACTCATTCTGTTCGGCGTGGTGGGCATGGCGCTCATGTCGTCTGCAATTGAATTGGTGCTGATCTTCATCGCTCTGGAGATCTCTTCGATCTCGTCGTATGTTCTTGCGGGCTTCCGCCGTCAGGAAGCCGCGAGCAGCGAATCGTCGCTGAAATATTTTCTATTGGGGTCTTTCGCGACCGCGTTTTTTCTGTACGGAATAGCACTCATATTTGGCGCTACCGGCTCCACGAATGTGGATGACGTCAGCCGTGCCCTGCGGTCGGCTTCCCCTCCATTGCTGGCTTATGTCTCTGTTGCCCTGATGTTCGTGGGCCTGGGGTTCAAAGTCGCCGCCGCTCCCTTCCACACCTGGACGCCGGATGTTTACGAAGGTGCTCCGGCGCCGATCGTGGGATTGATGTCCACCGCCCCTAAGGCCGCCGCCTTTGCTGTGTTGTTGCGGATTGTGTTCGCGATGAATGCTCCGGGACCATTCTGGCTGATCTGGGTCTCGGCGGCGCTATCCATGACTTTGGGCAACATCGGGGCTCTCGTACAGAACAACGTAAAGCGCCTGCTCGCTTACAGCTCCATTGCCCACGCCGGATATTTACTGGTGGCATTTGCTGCCACTCCGGAGTTGGGCACATCGGCGGTCATGTTCTACACGGCTGCGTATGCTGCGATGAACGTAGGTGCTTTTGCCATAGTGAGCCACTTCGCAAATGCGGGCGAACGCTATGTGACGCTCGAGGACTACGAGGGTCTGGGCCGGAGCTGTCCACTGATGGCGGCCACGCTCGCCATTTTCTTACTATCACTGATCGGAATCCCGATGACGGGCGGATTCTTCGCCAAGTTTTACGTGTTCAGCGCCGCCATGAAGTCTCACCTTATCGGACTGACGATCATTGGTGTGATCAATAGCGCGGTCGGGGCCTACTATTACTTGCGCATCATTGTCGTCATGTACATGCGCGAGTCGAGGAAGGAGGTTCCGATTATGCCTGTGCCCATCGGGCTGGCGTGGGCTCTCGCCATCAGCACTGCGGCGACCATTTATCTGGGTGTGCTTCCTAATTCCGTGTTGCGATATGCGCAGCACTCCGCACAGGAGATGGTGCAACAATCTGCACCGATGGTGCAACAATCTGCGCCATCTGGAACTGCCACATTTGGCGGGCCTTGCGTCTGCATGAGAAAGCTTTAGTTCGTCGCTGTTTTCTGTGGAAATCATCAAAAACCGTATTCATCATCAAAAACCGTATTTGACAAGCCCCTGTGCCAGCGCGCATTATGGCTCTCATCGAGGAGAGTTCTTTCCTCTTAAAGCCGGTCCCTGGAGAAGAGCATGCCTGAATTTATTCACAAAATTTGGTCGGAAGATACAGGGCAAGACATCGCCGAATACGCCGTGATGCTGGCGGTAATTCTGGTTCTCGTGGTCGGAACGATCCGTTTGATTGGATCGAATGCCAATAACGCTTTCTCGAGTGTGGCCAGCTCGATTCAGTAGCGATCGTTATTTCTTGCAGGGTTTGATTTCAGGGACCCTGCACCCACTGGGAGGGTGTTCGTGACGCGATTTGCCTTTAGGGCTGCAACCTTCGCCTGCTGTCGATTTACCAGGGCAGGGGCTGCGGTGGAGCTTGTGGGGAGATCGGGTCAGTACTGATCGAGTTTCAGACAAGTTCGGTACGGCAGCCGCGACTTAGAGTCGCGGCTTTTGTTTGTGTGCCGAGCATGTTCGACAGCTCGAGGGTGAAAGTCCCTTTGACAACCGGATGGAGGTGAAGTCATAGCGAAGCGCAAGGGTGAAATAACACTCGCCGCGAGGCGGGGCCTGAAAGAAGCGTGGAGCAAAGGCG
>WNGJ01024784.1_pt1 | contig 16549 bp, 7 predicted proteins | sample 5400611 | NCBI WGS metagenome assembly WNGJ01 (sample SAMN13153375, study PRJNA577476) | soil metagenome | isolation source: 40 cm soil or saprolite under Garry oak tree replicate 1 | place: USA:California | collected 2016-06-15 | reverse complement strand
TGTGACCATGATGGGCGGAGCCATTTGGGTGGAGAGCCAGCTTGACCAAGGCAGTACGTTTCACTTCACACTCCGCTTGGCTGTGCAGGACTCGCCTTCCCTCCGTTCTGATCCTCTACTGCCAGAACAGTTGCGTGACCTGCATGTTTTGATTGTGGACGATAACTTCACCAACCGAAGCGTTCTCAACGGGATCCTGACTCGTTGGGGAATGAAGCCGACCGAGGTCGAAGGTGGCCGAGCTGCGCTTCAGGCGCTCGAAGTCGCAAAAAACACCGGTCGTCCCTTTCCCCTTATCCTGTTGGATGGAGAGATGCCGGAAATGGACGGTTTTACCCTCGCTGAAAGGATACAGAAAGATCCGCATCTGGTCGGCGCCACCATCATGATGCTGACCTCGGCGGGACATCTTGGCGACGCGACCCGCTGCCGTGAGCTGGGAATTTCCGCGTACCTTGTAAAACCGATCCGCCAGGGAGAGTTGCTGCAAGCAATATGTAATGTCTTGAATCTTTCGACTCACAAGAAAGCTCCATTGGTGACCCGTCATACGCTGCGAGAGGTGCGGAACCGAGCGCGAATCCTGTTGGCGGAAGACAACGCCATAAATCAAGCGCTCGCGGTGCGCCTACTCGAAAAGCGAGGGTACATCGTTTCCGTCGCGGTCAACGGCCGGGAGACACTAGCGGCTTACGATAACCAGAACATTGACCTGGTGCTTATGGACGTCCAAATGCCTGAGATGGACGGTCTTGAGGCCACTGCGGCAATCCGGCAGAGGGAACGGTCTACGGGTAGGCACACCCCCATCGTAGCCATGACTGCACATGCCCTCAAGAGTGATGAGGAGCGCTGCTTGTCAGCAGGGATGGACGCGTACATTTCAAAGCCCATTCGGACAAATGAGCTGTTTGCAACGATTGAGAGGCTGCTCGGAATGAGCAATCAAGCAGGGGCATCCAATGATGTCGAGACTCGAAAAGAGTTGACACACGCGCCCGAGTCAAAGTTCTAGGCCAACGGAGACCCTGTTTCAACGGGACCGGATTTTATCCGTTACTGGCACCGTTAGACGATCACCGATGGCTCCCGATCCCCAACCTTGGTACGGTTCGTCAGTTGAGGCGACGAAGGCCATTCACATAACAGCGCGGAACTCAAAACCAACCATTCCCCCGAAGTTCGGAATACTGCAAAATGACCACATGACTCCGCGCTCTCTGAGCATCTCACTCTTGGTTAGCCTAGTCGCGATTCTCAATCCAGTCTCCGGCCAGTCTCCTCCGTCAGCTGCACACACGGAACGCCCGACACCGCCAACACGCAATCCCAACAGTCCCGGTTATATCACAGCCAAAGAATTGCCCGACGGCTCAAACCCTCCGGCCAACGCGGACGGTAATTTCATCATCGGGCCTACCCACGATGTTCCTCCCGAGATGTCTGTCCAGGACGGCATACCTAGGGGAAGGGTGATGGAGTTCACTATGAACTCGTCGGACAGCAAGGTCTATCCAGGCATTGCACGTGACCCCGGCACCAGCGGAACTATAGATCCTGCTAACCCCGCAAAGCTCGTGGTGACTACAAGCCACCCCGCTCCATACACGCGGAGGGTGAGCGTCTATGTTCCCAAGCAATACGTGCCGGGTAGCGTCGCGCCTTTCATGGTCGGGGCAGACGGGCCTGACCGGTTGCTTTTTTCGGCTGTGGACACCTTGATTGCTCAACATAAGGTCCCGGTGATGATTGCCATTTCTATCGGCAACGGAGGCGGGGACGCGCAGGGGAGTGAACGCGGTCTGGAGTACGACACAATTTCCGGACTCTATGCCGAGTTTGTGGAGAGCGAAGTTTTGCCTCTGGTGGAAACCGAAGCTCACGTGAAACTCACTAGGGATCCGGACGGCAGGGCAACCATGGGTGGCAGCTCAGGAGGCTCTTGCGCGTTGATCATGGCTTGGTATCACCCCGAGCTTTATCACCGCGTTCTCACCTATTCCGGAACATTTGTAAACCAGCAGTGGCCGTACAATCCGCAAACGCCGCACGGTGCTTGGGAGTTTCACGAGCATCTCATCCCGGACAGCCCAGCCAAGCCGATACGAATCTGGATGGAAGTTGGTGACCGCGATCTCTTGAATCCGAACGTGATGCGCGACAATATGCACGATTGGGTTCTCGCAAACGAGCATATGGCTAACGTACTCGCGGCCAAGGGCTATCACTACCAGTTCGTATTTGCCCGCAACGCCGGACACGTTGACCGAGCGGTGAAACAACAGACACTTTCCGAGGCCCTTCAGTACATCTGGCGGGACTACCCATCCTCGGCGATCAAGAATTGATCCGCTACTCGCGGAAGAATCGGCTGATCGCGCCCAGGCAAATGCAGAACGTGGCTTTCCTGGTTCACAGTGGCTTCGCTGAACTGTCTGCGGCCGCTAGTTTTCCTCGAACAACAGTGACGGAAGCTTTAGGAAGCGTATAGATTGTGTCAGCTCCAGCGGAAATCGTAGACCGGGCCGCGGGACCATCGGGGTCGGCTGATCCACCGACGGGCACGAGCTTCAGGTCGGTACGCCATTTGTACTGCTCGCTGCCGAATGTAACTACATCGACGCGGCCCGCGAAGTGACTGTCAACTCGGCTGTCATCGCGGTGAAATTCGATGTGCACCGGATGGGGACTCTCCTGGTCCTTATTCACCAGCATCAAAGACCATTGGCCATCAGGCCGCTGCACGGCGTAGGAGGTGACCAAAACGTGCCCGGCCGGGTCGCGGATGTCACTGGTGCTCGGAAAAATGCGGTGCTCACCGCTGCCAGGCTGGACCCACTCCAAGTTGATCATCTGACTGGCGAAAAATTGTGACGTAGGCTGCTGGATTTCGTATTCCTTGTTCATCGTGAATAGGCCGAAGGTGCCCGGGGACGTGCCGTGACAACCGAGAGATTCTCCGAGGGGGATGTAGTGGAAGTAGTAGACTGCTTTCCCGCCTGCTTCGAGAAACGCACCGACGAAATCGGCCCACCAAAGAGCAGCGAATGTATCGACGAAACTTTCGTCCGAACCCGCAGCGATGTTCGTTTCCGTGATGAACATGGGAACACCGGCGGGTAATCCGTCATCACGCCAAACTTGGAGAATGTGGCGCACCAGATTGGCTTCGTCGTAGAGGGCGCTCCATTGCAGCAAGCAGGGCTGGAAGGGATAGTGCTCGAAGGAAACGAATGAGAGATGACCGATGCGGCCATGCGATTTCAGGTAATCGAAAAAGCGGCCCATCCACGATGTTTTTCCTTGCTCATTCGGCCAGACTTCAATGTCTTTGTTTACGCCCTCAAAAATTGGGCCTCCTAATTTGAGTTTGGGATCAAGTTCATGAAGTGCTGAGGCCCACTGAAGGTAGAACGCGCCGTAATCTTCGGGCAGGGTGTATTTTCCATCAGGCTCTTCCCCCATTTCCACGTAAGAAATGGGATAGCCCCGTTTTTCAAGGTAAGCGATCTCGGCAACGGCGTTTTCGGGATTGTCATAGATCATGGCGACCGGAACCATTGCGGGGAGTCCCCGCGTGATACCGCTGGTGTAGAAAAGATCGAAGCCTACTTGATCGCGGCGGTCGTTGACGACCGAGCCTTCATGCCAGGGATCGACGGAAGAGCAGATCGTATTGCTCTGCGCACGATCGGCTGTATGGCGAACAATGTCGTGGAAAGCGCCGTCCGGCGTGAGTGTCCCGATGTAAAGCTCGCGAATGGCGTAACCGAGACAGTTCCGGCGATCGCCAGAGCCGTGGGTATCGCAAGTGTTGGACGATTCGGTCATCCAGATGCGGATGAACCGTGCGGGCATCGGCGAGCGCGAAAGCTGAAGCGTGGTAGGGCCGGCAGCGCCGTTGGTCACGACACCACCGGGGAACGTGACCCAAGAGCCTTTGGTTGGTTCGCGCATGGCGTCGAGGCCCGTCCAATATTGAACGAGATAGCGCCGCGCGTAGGGGTCCGTCCAATGGATGCGAATTGCGTTGATGTCTTGAAGAGTTGCCAGGTCGACAACGACCCACTGCGGGTGCAAACTGTCGTCCTCACCGGTGAAGGTCTTGCTTAGGTACGGATTGCTTTTCCAGTACGTGTTTGCATCGCCGTCGGTAAGCCGCGAATAGCTTGTTCCATCGGGGCGAGAGAACCCTGCGTGAGGCAGAGGATAACCAAAAGAATGGCGGATGAACTCTGTTGGTGTGGAGTCGCCCACGAAGTAACCCATATCACCGGATTCGCTCCATTTTCCTTTGGGGTTCCAGTGCCAAGCCTCAACATACAGTTCGGTGTTCTGCCGGTAACTGACCGTCTGCCAGCCGGCCGAGAGAAGCTGCTTGATCGTGGAGGCGGTGAAGATTTTGTCGGTAGCCGCGAGCGGAATGCGATCAATACCGGCACCGAGCGTCTCGGTCGGACGGAATGTATTCGTGATGTGATCCGGAGTGAAGTCGACGCGAACGGTTTGTGCAGTGCAGAGCGAACTCCGTAAGGAAAGGTTCGCGCAGCAGGGTATCCGCCAAACTTCATTGCCAGGAAGTGTCGAAACGCCTGGCAGTTCAAGCTTTGATTTTTTGGCGGACGCAGAATACCGATGGACATTTTGTCGCCTTCTTCTTTGCCATGGTCCAAAAAACATCGTCGCCGAAGCTCTCGATGGCGACGTCTATGTTCGCGGTCTCTTATATCGCGGTCTCTTATATAATGACAAGCCAGAGTGTCAAATGAAAATCGCTGCTAAAACAGGCAGTCCTCCACCCATTCATTCCAAATCAGCGCGAGAGCGTATTCACACCAGGATAAAATCACTTCTGTTCGCTGCTCTAGGTTTGTTGCTTTTTGCTGGACTAGGCGCATCAGGGTTTGCAGACGAAAATGGGCCTCCGACGTTGCCTATCAGCGCCTCCGCGCCGGATTTCTGTCTGCCCGGCGTCGATGGTGAGACGCATTGCCTCAAAGAATATGCGGCCAGCAAAGTTCTGGTAATCGCGTTTACGTGTAATCATTGCCCGACTGCGCAACTCTACGAGAGTCGCATCAAGCAGTTGGCCGCTGATTATCGGGAACGCGGCGTGGCGTTGGTCGCAATCCAACCGAACAATCCGAATGCCGTCAGGTTGGACGAGATGGGGTACACCGATGTTGGCGACTCCTTCGAGGAGATGAAGCTTCGAGCTGCTTATCGTCGCTTCAATTTTCCTTATCTCTACGACGGCGAGACACAGAAGGTTTCTCAGAGTTATGGCCCGTCCGCGACCCCGCATCTTTTCATTTTTGATAGAGAGCGGAAGCTCCGTTATCAAGGACGCGTCGATAACAATCCCCGTGAGCGGTTGGTCACCAGCCGGGACGCGCGAGAGGCCATCGATGCCATTCTTGCGGATCGTCCCGTTCCTGTAGCGAAGACGCCCTCTGTGGGCTGCTCCACCAAGTGGTTGTACAAGGAAGAAGGGCGCCAGGAAGAGCTCGCAGAGATTGAAAGTAAACCCGTGCAGCTCCTGCTCGCGAACGCAGAAGAACTGAAGAGTTTACGAAAGAATCCAACCGGTAAGTTAGTGCTCGTGAACTTCTGGGCGACGTGGTGCGGCCCATGTCAAAAGGAACTCCCGGATTTCCAGACAATTTATCGCATGTACGGGCACAGAGCCTTTGAGCTTGTCACCATTAGCATCAACTATCCTGATGAGAAGCCAGGCGTTCTCTCCGTGCTAAATAAATTGCATGCTACCAGCAGGAACCTTCTTCTGGGATCTACCGATATTTATTCGCTGATGGCAGCATTCGATGCCGATTGGAATGCCGCTGTACCCTATACAACATTGATTCGACCAGCTGGAGAAGTCGTCTACAGACAGCCAGGCGCAATCAACCCGCTGGAGTTGAGACGGCTAATCATCTCGAACCTGGCCGACGACGACTACATCGGTCATCAGGCCTATTGGCAAACGCGCTCCGACAAGTGAGGCACCTCGCCGCAGTCACGCGGTGACATTTGAAGCATAGGTGCTCTTTGCGTCTCTTTCCCCGTTTCATCTGCGGAACGTTCCCCGCGAAGAACTATGACTCCATTCCTCAATGCGACGCAAACGTGAAGTGCAGGAAGGCAGCAAGGTCGAAAGGAATTCAGCTTGATAAATCCCGGATTCCGGGATTAGGATGTGCCCACTAGTTGTCACTTGGGGGTGCACTATGATGTATTTCCGGAACGAGCCTACGGTACGGGCCGGAATACGGCCCTTAGCTTGTCTTCTCTGTCTTTGCCTTCCTTTCTTTTTTGTGGGCCCAGCACACGCACAGGTTTACACAGGTTCTATAAGCGGTGTCGTACAGGACCCCTCTGGAGGCGTTGTCCCCAATGCCCCAGTCGTCGTAACTGACGTCGATAAGGGCCTGAAGTATGCCACGACGACAGATTCATCTGGCCATTATGTACTGGTGTCGCTGCAAGTGGGCACAACCCGCGACGTCGTTGAGGTCACCGCACAACCTCCGGCTCTCGCCACAGAAGATGCGGTCACAGGTCAGAATCTCAATAGGACATTTATCAATGACCTTCCACTAGTAGGCCGGTCGGTGTTCGATCTGGCCTTACTGGCGCCGGGCATCAACCAACCCGCCGGGAACACCTTCGGGGCCAACACCATGGCCAACAATTGGATCTCCGACGGCAGCCGTAATGCGCAAGCGGACATTCTCATCGACGGCGTGAGCACCGTAGGTGTAGAGCAGAACACGGCCATCGTGAATCCCCTCTATACGCCTTCAGTGGACGCTGTGCAGGAATTCAAAGTACAGCAATCCAATTTCAGCGCGGAAGTCGGCTTCAGCGGGGCCACTGTGGTGAATGTCGTAACGCGCTCTGGAACCAACGATTTTCACGGGAGCGTCTATGAGTTCCTGCGCAACGACAAGCTCAACGCGAACAATTTTTTTAATAATGCAGCCGGCATAAAAATTGCGCCTGTGCGTTGGAATGAGTTCGGTTTCACCATTGGCGGGCCGATCCGGAAGAACCGTACCTTTTTCTTCTTTGACTATGAGGGTAGCCGCGCCAGCACATCGGTGACGAAAAATGCCGGCGTGCCCAGCGCGCTAGAGCGCACGGGAGACTTTGGCGAGCTGTGCGGTTATCAGGGCGGCACCTTCGACGCCAATGGACTGTGCTCCGCGGAAGATGGCCAGATTTGGGATCCGTACACCGGTGTTTATGACCCCAATGCGGGCGGCCCGGTACGGCAGAATTTTATTCCGTTCAACAATCTCGCCACCTATACGAGCCCGGGCAATCCCAAACTTGCCAGTATTCATGCGATTCCATCCGGGCCCGGCAACATCATCGATCCTGTGGCCTTTAAAATGATGCAATTGTTTCCCCTGCCCAATCTGAACGTGGGCACGGGTGCATACGACCGGCTGAACAACTGGATTGGCACGGGTGCGGACAAGAACCGCAACGATCAAATCGATGTGAAAATCGACCACCGCTTCACCGATGCCACGATGCTGAGCGCCAAATTCTCCTACGGAGCTGGCTACACCAAGCCCGCCAACCTCTTCGGGAATGTGGGTGACGCATACTCCTCGGGCCTTTCTGACGGAGGACCCAAGTTGCTGGCGATCAACGTCACCCACACATTTAGCCCAACTACGCTACTGACCGTCTCCCTCGGCCTGACGCGCGCGTTTTCATTCGATCACGGCGGCTCAGCAGCCGATTTCCCGAAGTTCGATCCGGTCAAAGACCTCGGATTGCCGAGTTATATTGAGGACGCCGGTATCGTGGCCGCACCGTCTATCAGCGTGTATGGCGGTTATAGCTCGGAGGGCGGAAACAATTCGATAGGCACACAGGCCTGGACGTATCTGAAGTACGCTCAAGAAACCCATCACCTCATTGGCACACTGAGCCGGGCAACGGGCCGTCACGAACTGAAGCTTGGCGCTGAAGGTCGATTGCGCCGCATAAACATATTTTTCCCCGGGGTTCCGGCGGGCACCTATTCGTTTGACTACAACACGACGTCGCAGCAGCCTTGGTCAGGCGGCGGCGACGCGATGGCGGGCCTGATGATTGGTGCTGGCGGACCCGGCAATTGGGGAACTTACGAAATTGACTACGCGGCCGCCACTCAGAACTGGAACATCGGAAGTTTTGTTCAGGATAACTGGCGGGTTACACCCAAACTGACGTTGAACGTTGGCATGCGCTATGACCTCGATCTGCCAAGAACGGAACGCAGCAACCGCATTAGCTGGCTTGATCTGAACTCCCCTTCGCCTTTACAAGTGCCCGGAATGCCCAACTTGAAGGGCGGCTTGCATTACGCGGACAAAGACCACCGCGCGCCTTATGATAACAATTATAACGGATGGGGACCGCGGTTTGGGTTTGCCTACCAAGTGAGGTCACATACGGTACTTCGCGGCGGCTACGGCATTTACTACAGCCAAAACAAGGGAGCCGCAGCCGGTACCGGCATCAGCGATCAGGGCTTCGTTGAGCAGACAAACTGGCTCAACACTTACCAGAACGACGGCGCCACGCCGTGGAGTTTCCTGAGCGATCCCTTCCCCGGCGGACCCAGGCCTCCAACCGGTGCCAGCCTGGGACTCCTGACCGATGTTGGTTTCGCCATCGCAGGGCCAATTCCGAAGCGCAACGCCCGCCCGTATGAGCAGACGTGGAGTTTCGGCATTCAGCACCTCTTGCCGGGTGATGTCCTGCTAGACACCACCTATGTGGGCAAGAAAGGAACTCACCTTTATTTTGGCAACGCGGGGAACCTTGACTTCCTAACCTCTGCGCAGGCAGCGGCGTTCGTAAACGATCCCGGATTCTACAATGAGTTCGTATCCAACCCCTTTGCCGGAATCATCACCGACCCGAGCAGTGGCCTGTCTGCTCCCACCGTGCAACGCTGGCAATTGATCCTGCCGTACCCGCAGTTCACAGGTGTGACAGCTACGGATCCCCCGTGGGCCAACTCCAGCTATCACGCCTTCCAATTGCGCGCCGAGAAGAGAATCTCGAACGGCTTGCAATTCCTGTTAACGTACACCAATCAGAAGTCGATCGACGACTCTTCAGTGGGAGGCGGCGGTCTTACTTGGCTCGGCGGTTCGCTGAACAACGTTCTTCAGGATCCGAATAATCGCAAACTGGACCGATCCTTGTCGCAGTTCGACATTTCTCAAATCCTGCAATTTAGCTATGTGTACCAGCTCCCCGTCGGGCGCGGCAAGCGTTTCGGCCAAAAGATGAGCCCCGTACTGAACGCGTTCATCGGCGGATGGCAGACGAATGGCATCTGGCGCTTTGACACCGGTCAACCAATCATTCTCAGCTTGTCCGGCGGGCAGAGCATCCCGACCTACGGACCGCAACGCCCCAACTTGACCGGCACGTTGAAGAGGGCGAGTGGCCTCAACCTGGATCAGTACTTTGCCAACCCCGAGGTGGCCGTCGTGCCCGATCCTTACACGATCGGCAACGCACCTAAAGTCTTGCCGAACCTGCGCATGCCCGGTACTAGAACGGGGGCGCTGTCTCTTTTCAAGGAATTCAGCCTTGCAGCAATGCGGGAAGGCGCGCGACTAGAATTTCGCGCCGAGGCGTACAACGCCCTGAACCACCCGCAGTTCTCCGGGCCGAACGCGACTCTGAATACGGACAACTTCGGCAAAATCACCTCTCAGGCCAACTCGCCGAGGCAGGTGCAACTGGCGCTGAAACTGTACTGGTGACCTAAGAGCCGCAGTGCCGGTCAGCAGTCGGGCGAGCCGTTTTAGGCTCGGCGCGCGGGGGTTTCCCTTTTACGTCGTGAGAACAAGGTCCGTAAAGTTAGTGGTTATCGTCTTCTGCTTCAACTGGTGCACGGCGGGGCTCTCTGCCTTGCTGCAAACCGAATCTCGCGATGCGTACGCTGAAGCTGCCTCCGCATTCGAGCAGGGACAACTGGATCAAGCTGAGGAGAAGCTGCGGGGCGCCATCGCTGTCGACCCGAACAGGCCAGACCTGCTGGGTCTGCTCGGTCTTGTACAACTTCGGTAATCACCACCTGGAGCGCGGTAATGACGAGCAGGCCCGGAGAGCATTTGAGCAGGTTTTGGCCATCGACGCGGGACACGCAAACGCTAACCTGCAACTCGCCCGAATCGCACTCTCGCAGAATCACGGCGACCAGGCATTGCGTTATCTGTCAAATTTGAAGGCGTCGGATCAGAGCGACCCCGCAGTCCAGCTCCTACGTGCGCGTTGCCTGCATTCGGCCGGACAGCCTGATGCGGCCATGGCCATTGTTGACCAGCTCGAGCGAGAAGCGGCTGGAGACGCCCGCCTTGCCTTTTCATTGGGTGGAACATTAGCAGAGTGGGGTCGGTACGATAGAGCGGAGGCAGCATTTTCCAGGGCCCTCGAGACAGATCCTGGTAACGTCGACATCCTTCACAACGTGGGTCTGGCGGCGCTGCGTGCCGGTCACCTAGACCGCGCGCAAAGAGTGTTCGAAATTGCGGTGCGACAAACGCCCGACGATGCAGAGTCGATCTTTAATCTCGGCCAAGTACATGCCGCCAAGGGCGAAAGCGAAACCGCGCTCGTTCTGTTGGCGAAGGCTCGGGGGCTAGCTCCTGGTAGAGCGGATATTGTCGTTTACCTGGCGAGGATGTACGCGGAGGCGGGTTTTTTCAGCGGCGCAGCGGATGCTTACGAAGAATATTTGAAACTGAAACCTGATGATCATACCGGACGGCGCGAGCGGGGATTTACATACTGCCGCCTGGGCAGGACAAAGACGGGACTCCCCGATTTAAATTGGTACGTCAAACAATACTCACGCGATCCCGTCGGCTACTTCGAGTTAGGATTGTGCGAAACACTGGGCGATGCGAGCCAGGCGCTGCGACATCTTGACGAAGCGCTGAGCTTGAAACCGGATTTCACAATGGCGCGGCACGCGCGCGGGTGGCTACTGCAGCGGGAAGGAAAGTCAGCCGAAGCGCTGCCCGACCTGAAAACCGTAGTTGAGCGCGAGCCGAAGAACGCGATGGCACTGCTGCAGCTAGGTCAGACTTACCTGGATTTGGGACAGCCGGATAAGGCTGTCGAATTTCTCAGGCGAGCACGAGAAGTGGCACCCCAAAACAAGGGCGTGCTCACCCAACTCCATCGAGCACTGCGAAGCTTGGGGCAGAATCAAGACGCCGCGGCCGTTCTCGAGCAATTCAAAACGGCGCAGCCCGACCGTGCTCCTTTGAAAGCGTCGGCGCAAATCTTTGATTACCTGGGCCTGGACCCTTCAGAACAACGAAAACGCTTTCGGAATAACCTGGCGAATGCACTGGCAGCCAGTCCGTCTGATCCAGAATTGAAAGTCCAAATGGCAGCCCTGCTCCTCCAGGACGGCAAGACAGAGGAGGCGCTAGCAGCCTTTCGGGAAACTCTGACGCTGTCGCCGGGAACCGGAGTACTAAATGACGGTGCCATGGCGCTGGTGGAATATAAGCAGTACGTCTTGGCGCGGGAGTTTCTGATTCGTCTCGTGGCCACAGATCCTTCCATCGACAATCGACTTGAACTCGCCGTGGCCACTTTTCATGCGGCTGGCCCGGAGGCCAGCTTGGCGGAGATCGAGAATATCTCTGCGGCAGATCGCGACGGCGACGTCTATCTTCTGAAGGCTCAAGTCCTCGATGCGTTGGGACGATTCGAGGACTCCGTGAAGACTCTGAACGCGGGTTTTCGCATGGAGCCTAAGCGGGCTGATTTGTACTTCTGGGCGACGCTGTTCTTGCTCAAACACAACAAGGATCAACAGGCATTGGAATTGCTGGAACAGGCCACGAAAATCGTGCCGGATGACGCAGACCTTCTGCTGACCAAAGCCATAGTTCTGGAGTTAGTTAGAAAGACTGACCAGGCGGACGAGCTCCTAAAAGGCATTCAGTTGCGACGACCGGAATGGGGCCGGAGTTATCTGATTCGAGGCATCCTCCAGGCCACGCACCGAAAACCGGAAGAGGCTTTGCAATCTCTCCGGACGGCGATCGCCCTGGGAGAAAGAACCCCGAGCGCGTACTACTATTTGGCGGATGTAACCCGGATGACGAGATCGCAAGATAGGGAGGGGGTCTGGCAGGCGATCACCGAAGCTCTCCGGCTCGATCCGAATGATGCTTCGTCACATGCTCTGGCGGGGAAGATAGCTCTTGAAGAGGAAAATCCCGCCAAAGCCTCCGCGCAACTACAAGAGGCCATCCGATTGAGGCCGAACTTCGCCGAAGCTCATTATTCGCTGAGTATCGCTTACCGGAAGCTAGGGCACGCGAAAGAGGCCGCGACGGAAATGGACATCTTCCGCCGTATCCGCGAGCAAAGCCCGGACTCGGAAGACGACACTGCTGGCATCCGGCAGATGTTGTTCGCGGGCGAGAGTCCCCGTTGACACGCTTCTTAGGCCTGGCAGTCGCTGCACATTCCATCCTTTTCGCTTCTTTAAGGTTTCCGTTTTCCCCGGCTGTCGTATTTCGCGCCGAGCAGGGCGCCTATGGTCCTCTCGCGCGGGTGCTTCGTTACTACGGGGCTCAACAATTTTGTAATATCGCTTTAGTCTTGGCATGGACAGCCGCTGTAGCGTTCCGCTGGGCCAGCGGATTTCGGCGTTGATAGTCGTCACGGTAGAATTACCCGGTATACCAATAACCACGCGCTTGTCATGGGATGAGAGATAGCTCGCACCGCCGGTAATCCAACGAACTAGTTTGCGCTCTCCGATCTCGACGGTAATCTTCGCGCCGATCGCATCGCGGTTGCTTTCGGTTCCCTGAAGTTCAAAGCCAATCCAGGAGTGGTTCTGTCCGACGTTATTGTGCAGAAGCACGGGCTTCCCATCGAGGCGCGTGAAGATTGCATCGATGCCGCCGTCGTTATCGAAATCGCCGACGGCGAGGCCGCGGGCGCGATAACCCGAGTGGAATACCGAGCCAGCTTGGTCCCGCATGTTGCGGAAAACACCGTTCCCGTCATTGCGGAGAAGGAGCGGAGGCTCTTCGTACTTCACGTCCCCGCGCGTGGTCTCAACCACCTGGTTGATGTGCCCATTCACAATCAGCAAATCCAGATTTCCGTCGTTATCGTAATCGATAAAGTGCGTTCCCCAACCGACATAAGATTTTGTATACGCCGCCAACCGCGAGGCCACGCTCTGGTCAGTGTACAAGGGGGAAGAACTGCTGATGAACAGAGAGTGATATTCGTCGTTGAAATTCGTAACTGCGAAGTCGGGCTTACCGTCTCCGTTGATATCCCCAGCGTCGACTCCCATACCCGCCTTCGCCACACCGTGGGCGTCATAGGCCACCTCGGCGTTGACTGCGGAATCTATAAACGTGCCATCTCCTTTGTTGAGCAGAAGCAGATTCGGCGAGGCATCGCGGGCCACGAAGAGATCGGGCCAGTCATCATCATTCACATCGATGCTGACCACCCCGAGGGCGCGGCCGACCAGTGTCGCGACCCCGCTTTTCGCGCTCACGTCGGTGAACGTACCGTCGCCGTTGTTGTGATAAAGGGTCAGCGGCATTCCCGGGTAAGCCTTCTGCTCACAGTAAGTGCGCCGGCCGTTGAGTTCGCACTTCTTGATGTCGTCGAACGAAAAGTGGGCATAGTTCGTTACGACGAGATCCAAATATCCGTCGCGGTCAAAATCAAACCACGCCGCACTTGCCGCCCACCTCCCGGCATTCCTAACTTGTGCGCGATCGGTGATATCCGTGAAGGTTCCGTCACCATTGTTATGGAAGAGGGCGCTTAGAGGGAAACCGGTTACGTACAGATCAGGGAAGCCATCGTTGTCAAAATCTGCCACAGCAACCCCCATTCCATAGAACTCGAGGCGATCAACTCCGGCCTTTGCCGAGACGTCTTCGAATTCCCCATTTCCGATATTCCGATAAAGGGCGTTGCGAACCGGAAACGAACTCTTCCCGCGAGGCGTTTCGCCGCCGTTAACCAAAAAGAGATCTTGAAAACCGTCACCATCGAAGTCCAGAAACGCCACACCACCCCCCATCGTTTCAATCAGAAAGCGGTCTGGTGATTCCCCGCTGAAGTGGTGCCACGAAATACGAGCTTGTTCCGTGACGTCGGTAAAAATCTCCTTCGGCGGCTGAGACGGCGAATGCTGGTAAGCACCCAGAGAACCAAACAAAACGAATCCCGCAACGGAAAGAAGAAGAATGTGACGCCGGGCGCACTCGCACGTGCTATAGGTCGCATAGCGCAATGAGTAGGTCGGCGGGCTCACTATTCTTTCAATTTGTCGAAGAGAGTTGCTTCCTTTGCGGCCTCATCATTTCGGCCCAGCCGTCGATACGCGCGTGATAATGCAAAGTGTGTCTTTGCGCTTGATGGATCCAGTTTTGCAGCTTTTTCCAGGTGCAGCAACGCGCCAGCGGCTTGACCGCGACCGAGAGCAAGCGCTCCAAGCTCGTAATGTGCTTCAGCAAGCCTGTTGTCATGCGCTATGGCAGAATTAAACAGTTGTTCAGCCCTGAGTTCAGCACTTTTGACACCGGTTTCAGCCTCTTTCAACAATACTTGCCCTAATTCAAGTTCAAAGCGCGATTTCTCCGGAAACCGCGCGATGGCTTGATCAAGAGTTGTTTTCGCGCGATCCGTCATCCCTGCATTAGCCTGCGCTCTCGCAAGTCCAATCATGGCGTCCGCGTTTCTGGGTTCGAGTTGAACGGCGCGATTGAAGGACCCCAGCGCGTCCGTGAAGTCGCTGGCAGCGAGTTCAATCGATCCTTTTGAGACGAATACGCGAGAAGAATCTGGAAACGCTTTGGTCATCCGCTGTGCTAGCCCGATAGCCGCAGAAATCTGTTTTCGAGCGATAAGGATGCCCGCTAGATCCAAATAGCTTGCTTCGTTTTCGGGATCGAGCTGGATGGCATCTTGAAGAACGTGGATTGCTTCCTCGTCCTGCTTCTGCGCCCGAAAGCACGATGCCAGCAAACGATCTACTTCACTCGTCTTGTGACCATCATCTAAGAGCTGCTGCAGAATGTGGCTGCTCTCCGCGAACCTCTGCGCGTGAAATTTCACCAGGGCAAGCCGGTATTGCAGGTCGGTCTGATCAGAATAATTCGTCGCAATGGAAGACAAGAGCGTCTCGGCTGTTTGATAGTCCTGCATCTCATCGGCGATCTGTGCTCCAAGTAACACGGCCTGAACTCCGGCCGCCTGGTTATGTAGTTCATTGAGCCAGGCTCGCGCTTTCGCGGTTTCACCGATGTGATAGTAGGACCTCGCAAGCGCCGCGATCGATTCCGGTTGCGCGCGCACCAAGGTGGGTACAGACGCTAGCGTTTTGGCGGCCGTGCCATAGTCTCTGGTGTTTTCCGAGACCATGCCAAGGAGCAATAGCCCCTGAGGGTCGCCCGGATTCGCATGGAGGAGGATTCGGAGATTTTGCCGAGCCTCCGCGTAACGATGCAACTGCCAAAGATTAGCAGCAAGATATCGTCGAGCCGCGACGTCGTGTGGATCGATTTTCAGCGCCCTCTGGAAATACGATGTTGACTCATCAAATTTCTTTTCCATTGCTAGAACCGTGGCAAGATCGCGGAGGAATTCCGCGTTGCCCGGCGCTAAAGCCACGGCCTTTCGAAGCTCGCTGTCGGCTGAGGTAAGATTCCCCGCCCGGGCGAACTGCATCCCTTCTTCTGCATGCGCATCAGCGCGGTTACCTTGTGTCGTATCCGAAACAAGCCGGCACATCGAAGTGGCAGGGCCAGCAGGAAAGAGAAACGCGGCTGCACACAGACCGAGACCGCCGGCGAACCAAGGCCTGAACGGGATTATCCTTGTGCTGGTCATCCGTCTTCTTCCGTACCGGGGAAACGCGATGAATCCCGAGTTTACCCTGAGAAAGCGGTAGGCAAAAGCCGCTCGTGGCTCGCCCGGCTCTCTCCTTCTTGACATTTCGAGCTTGCGCGTACATTCTTGCCGCTTCCACCGTTCCGACAGCAGCATATGAAGGACCTGACTCTATATGGGACGCTGCCTCTAGATCCGTGCGTTCGTGAGTGTTGCGTTCGTGAGTGTTGAAACCACAGGTAAGTGAAGTGTCGCTCCTTCCACTTTCACCATCACCTAGACGTGCTTGGCTGCTTGGCGCGCTTTCGGTGTTGACAATTGCCATCGTGGTAGTCGGTCTCCTTGTGCGGCCCCGCCAACCGAACGGTCCGCCTTACAGTCCCCACGACGCTCTCCCGACGATCGCCATTCACAAAGGCTTTCGCGTTGAGCCTTTTGTCGCCGAACCCATGATCAACAGTCCCGTGGCAATGGACTGGGACGAGCATGGGCGCATCTATGTGGCCGAAGATACCGGGTATCCGCTCGACACTCGACCGATAGGCCGCATTGTACTGCTCGAGGACACCAACGGCGACGGATTGCCAGATCGGCGCACCGTCTTTGCGGACCACATCGTGATGCCGAA
>WNGJ01004742.1_pt1 | contig 16551 bp, 15 predicted proteins | sample 5400611 | NCBI WGS metagenome assembly WNGJ01 (sample SAMN13153375, study PRJNA577476) | soil metagenome | isolation source: 40 cm soil or saprolite under Garry oak tree replicate 1 | place: USA:California | collected 2016-06-15 | reverse complement strand
GAAGGCGTAGAGAGAAGACATTGTGCGCTTACGTACCGGGCGCATCAGGTAGTGCAAACGCAGAGCAAAGGCGCCAAGGGTTAAGAAGATAGCCAGGCCAAGGACACAGTCCAAAATGGTGTCAATGATCACTTGCGTTTGTAGAGGCGCTCCAGGATTAATCACGTATGCCAGGCCCTGGTCATTTACCAGGGTATAAAAGACCATGAACAGGATGAGCAGCATGACAGCTACGATAATCATGGCTCGTATAGCAGGAGTTGTTCCGAGGTCGCTACGGTCCGGGTTGCTTTGTTCGCGCAGGGCGAGGACACTATAGAAGATCATTGCGACGCCAACCAGCAGGATCACCACGCCAAGCATGACAAAGTCAATCGAGGCCGGGGGGAACCAGAGTAACTTACCACCAAGTACTGGCAGGAAGGAAGTACTGGCTGTAGGGAAATACTGGTTACCATAGCCTGCCCAGATGGTAAGGGCGAGACCGCCAACAGTCAGAATGGCACCCAAACCACTAAAGATGATAGGCGGTACCACAGGCTTCGGGTCAAAGAGGAGCACTATCACCTGAATAATGATAAAGCTCGCCAGGCATATTGCCCCCAACGCCAGGGAAATCTGTTCCAGGCCAACCATATCGTTGGTCATCAGGTTAAAAATATAGCTGGGGAGTTGGCCAATTAGAATGGCGGCAAGAAAAAAGAAGCCAACGCCGAAAATCATAGCACGTGCCCAGGACATACGTTCTGGGATCTCCCGTTGTTGAACTTGTTGCATAGATTGCAAATCCTCTCCTTGCATCCCGCCCGAGCCCGTCGCTGTGCGACCAAAGGCTAGACATGCCCGTGTCGGCAATCCTGCCCGGGGGCAGACAGGAGAGCCTCCCAGGCTCTCACACAAGCGGGATGGATTAGTACCGCTTCAACAGCTCGCTTTATGGGACTATGGTCAGTACAGCCGTCATAGCCGGGTGGAACTGACAATAGTAGACAACCGTGTGATTTGAATTAAAGTTGTAGGCCGCCGTCGTCACTGTGTAGGTGAATGTGCCACCAGTGGCAATGGGTTTATTGATACCAGAGTCAAAAATCTGCGGGGCAGGCTTCTCATTACTAGGATTAGTCCCAGGGAGCGCTGTTACCGTGTGAATCTGGTCACTTTTATTGTCCCAGGTAATGGTAGTACCTACTTTCACCTTGACATTCACAGGTGAATAACAGGCAGGAGAACAACTGGCACCTGCAGGAGAATTGATAATGGTTATCGTTACGGCTTTTTTACTGGTCATATCAACAGGCGTACCGAACTGGCCGGTGTTTTCTTGCGCTACAGCAGTCTGATATGCAGTAGGATTATTCGTCTGAATAATGTTTTTTACCAGGTCGAATCCATTGGCGGCACTGCTCCCAGTATAGCCGTTCTTCGCCAGGTATGCAGGATCAGATGAGCGGATGAGTTCAAACAGGTTCTGAATGTCGATATCGGTCAGAGGACCACCAAAGCGGTCGCTCCAGGCTGGCATAAGTGGCTTAGTGGGTGCGGCCGGATCATAAATACCACCAGCAATGATGCGAAGGATATCTTCGTCAGCCAGGCTGTTCACAGCGGGATTGCCATTCAGTTTAGGGCCGGTGTGCCCCTGTCCGTTGGTTCCATGACACTGATAACAATATTGTGCATAGAGTGTTGCACCACGTTGTACGTCGGTAATGTGCTGCTCCGATTTGGCTACTGCCTCGTTATTGCTCTCTACAATCCAGAGAATCGGTATCATGAGAGAGACGATAGACAGCATGATGAGCGCTCCGTACCCGGTTTTTTCGACCGCATTAGTACGCGAATAGAACACGTAAAGCAGGGCTCCTACAGCTACCAGCAGCACGATGATGCCTATAGCAGCCTGTCCAAGATCTATCATCACAATCCTTTCGTGGAGACCCTCACGCCTTCAGGCTGAGGAAGGAAACGAAAGCGCCCGCAGGCGAGCACCCTTTGACGTATATTCCCCTTGCGAGGAGCCGTTTTGTCGGAACGGCCAAACCGAGCGGATTTCCGCACACACGGTCAGAGCCGTGGTAATATGACCCTTCGTGACTGCAAGAGGGGCTTAGCTACGAGTATATCCGTAGCATCGGCTTCGGCGTGGCCAGCAGGGGTACGGTCTAGGGTGGCAACCGTACATGGCTTCTAGCCCCTCGCGCTGCTGCTTGTGCGGCTTCGTCAAGCGAAGCGGAACAAGCCCACTAGTCAGGAGATTGCTTCGCGCTAGCCGTTTCGCAAGCTCCTCCCCTCGAAGGGGAGGAGTCCCTGACAAATACACGACCTTTAATAAATATCTCCTGGCAACCACGAGGGTTGCCAACTACAAGCTACACCGGGCATGGCAATTAAACGAGTGGTGGGATCAGGACGTGGCACTGAATTATTGAGTGAAGCCGTATTCACATTCACGTCTTGTCCACTAAAGGTAAGAGCAAAACGATCCGCGCTCCGAGGAGCGGGCCCATCCAGGTACTCACCATCGACATTATAGTGAGAACCGTGACAGGGACATTTGAAGCTAACACAGTCGGAACGGTACGCGTACGTACAGCCCAGGTGAACACAGCGCTGGTAGAGCGCAATCCAGTAGGAGCCATCAGTGTCTTTGACAATCGTCTCTGTGGTCAACTGGTCTGAAAGATTGCTGCCGCTCAACAAAAAGTGCGTATCTTTCGACAAGTGCACCAGGTAGGTCTTGGCGTCCTGGTGATAGAATACGCCGGCCTGATCTTGTTTAAAGGCAGACGGTAAGGCAGCCGGAAAATCTGTTTTCTTCCCAACAGTCAAGGTAGAACCAAACTGGCCGGTCAGATTTGGATAGAGCATATACAATGCGCCTGCTACGCTGGCAGTGGTAGACAGGCCCCAGACGGCCAGCATTGACCGGCGCAAGAAACGCCGCCGCGATAAGCGCTGTTTGGCGATCTCCGCGGCTTCAGCTCCCCCTCCGTGCAACACCTCATACTGTTGTGGCGTAATATGTGGTCTATTTACACTTTCGTCAGTAATCAAGGGAATCCTCTCAGTCTTTCCTATACACGTGTCTACAGATCAAAGTAGACGTGCACCCAGGGCCAAACCCAGACCCAGCCTGGACCACGGAAGAAGCTTCCGGCTAATGTGACCACTGCCCAGAAGACAACAAACATGGTAAAGGTGATGATGGCAACCTTGCGGTCGGCGTAGGCACGGCTGGGGTTGCGGTCTATATATGGTAGTACCGCCAGGCCCACCAGGACGAAACCAGGCACCAGCACGCCGGCAGTGGTAGGCGCAAAGTAGTGCAGGAGTTCCTGCAGGCCCAGGAAATACCAGGGGGCTTTGGCCGGGTTAGGCGTGAGATTGGGGTTAGCAGGGTCACGCAGAGGTGCGTTGATTACTAGCGCGAGCAACGTCACCATTACCGTCACTATCGTGGCAGCGAAAAACTCTCGCACCATCAGGTGCGGCCACACGAAGACCGAGTCTTCAAGCGGTTTTTCCACGCGGGTGATAGCTTCCTGCCGGACTACTGCCAGCGTACGATAACGCCGTTGAGTCGCAGCAGACTGCGTCTCTACTCTCGGTTCTTGCTGTTCAATTGACATAGATGCGGTATCCTCTCATCGTTGGGGTCCGATTCATTCTGCCCTGTAGGGGCCAGATGTATCGCGCCCTGCTAGAACACCTTACGGAACAGATATTGCAATTATTGGCGAGTAGCACCAACGGTGGTACGCTCGGTGCGGGCTTCCAGCTCACGACGCGAGGGAGGCGGAGGACCAGCCGGGCCACCATCCTTACGAATGCGCCAGAAGTGAACCGCCATCAACAGAGCCGCCGCCAATGGGAGCAAGATGACATGAGCCACGTAGAAACGGATCAATGTCGATTGCGTTACACTTGAACCGCCAACCAGCACCTGGTAAACGGGATTGCCCAGGATGGGTGTATAGGGGGCCAGGTTGGTACCCACCGTAATAGCCCATATGGCGATCTGGTCCCAGGGCAGGAGATAGCCGGTGAAACTTAAGAACAAAGTGACAAAGAAAAGTCCGACGCCGACGACCCAGTTGAATTCCCTGGGGGGCTTATATGCGCCATGGTAAAAGACGCGGATCATATGCAGCGTCACCGAAACAACCATCAAGTGAGCAGCCCAACGATGCATATTACGTACCAGGTTACCGAACGAGACGGCGCTGCTCAATTGTTGAATGTTCTGATAGGCTACATGGGTTTCAGGAATATAATAAAACATCAGGAAGACGCCCGTGATAGTCAGCAGCAGGAATAAGAAAAACGTGATGCCACCCATACACCAGGTATAGGTGACCTTCATTGCCTGGCGACTGACCTTGACGGGGTGCAGGTGCAGAAATACATTACTCATCATGACCAGGGACTGGTTCAGAGGGGTATCAGGATAGCCGTGGCGAAAGAGTGAGCGCCAGAGCTGGCTCTCGACCATCTTCTGCGTGATTGTGTCGAGCAGGCTTTTATTGCTAGTTGAATTCACTATGCCTCCTCAAAAGATCATGCCTTGTCATGCGACCAGGAGCGGGTTAATAAATAGCCTGGTCACAAAAGTCCATCTACTGTGTGGCAAATTATATCACATAGATGCACAGGCTGGAAACCCTTATTATGGGGGTTGAAGAAACAACCTTCCCTCGGTCCGAGTGTTCTCTTTTAATTGTAATGGACTTGCGCAACAAATGGGAAGAGTACACCGCCCGACTTGCTATGTAGCATACTTCAATACCTGCATGGGAACATCAGGTGCATACCTGATTTTTGCATACTCTCCACCTGATTTCCGGGCACAAGAGTGTCCTTATTTGACAGGTGATTGAAGCTACCGATACAATATGATTGTATACAGAGGAGTATAATTTTGCAAAGAGAACAATATGATGATCCATCCTAGCATAACTTCCAAAGAAAGCCACAAATTGTTCAGACCACTGCTTGGCATACCAGTATTCTATAAAGTTTTATTCGCCAACAGCCTCATCATTTTTATTGGGGCGACGGGGGGTACCTGGCTGGCATCCAATTTGCACAACAGTCGCCAAACGCTGGCTACGCCTACTTCTTTGCTCATTTTCGTAGCCGTTGGTTGGCTGGTCAGCGTTCTGCTCAACTTTGTCGTCTTGCAGATCGCCTTCCGACCGCTGATGGACCTGGGGAAGGTGATGCATCGCGTACAGGCGGGGGAGCGCTCTTTACGAGCGCCGCTGACAGGAGTTGATCCGCAAGCGGACCAGCTGGCCAGTACCTTTAATATGATGCTCGAGGCCATTGATGATGCGACACGCTTACGAGCAAGTCAGATTATCAATGCGCAAGAACAGGAGCGCAAGCGTATCGCCCGTGAACTGCATGATGAGACGAGCCAGGTGCTTACCTCTCTGCTCATCAGCCTGGCCATACTCGAGGAGTCCATTACCACGCAGGAGGCGCGGGACCGCATTGCCGATACGCGCAGATTGGCCCACCAGACGCTGCGGGCTATTCGCAGTTTGAGCATTGATCTGCGCCCAAGCGCTCTTGATGACCTGGGGTTACTGCCTGCACTGCGCTGGTACGTCAAAGAGTATTCACAGAAATGCTCGATTGAGGTTGAGTTCGTTGCCAGCGGTTTCAAACAACGACTGCCGTCCGAAATGGAGACGGCTCTCTATAGAATCGTACAGGAATCTTTAACGAATACCGCACGCCATGCCAGCGCCTCCACGGTGCTCATCACCATGAAAGAAGATGCAGACGCTGTCTATGCCACGATTACCGATGATGGCTGCGGCTTCGATGTAGGGACAGTACAGAAATCACCCGACCAGGATCGTGGGCTGGGCCTGGCCGGAATGAACGAACGCGCCCTCTTGCTCAATGGCACACTCGATGTACAAGCAAGCCCTGGACATGGAACGACCATCGAGGTGCGTTTGCCACTCCGTCCAGCAGAGGAACCCGGCGCAAAAATACCTGCGCATCCTGGCGTTTAACCCGGATGCTCTTTATCGATAGATAGGATTTCGTTGCAATGCACATACATATCTTATTGGCTGATGACCACACCATTCTACGCGCTGGACTGAAAATGATGCTGAACGCACAACCAGATATGGAAGTGGTTGGTGAAGCGCCTGATGGTCATCAAGCCATTGCTCAAGCACAACGCCTGCAGCCCGATATCGTCCTCATGGATATCACCATGCCGGATATGAACGGCATTGAAGCAACACGGCAGATCAAAAAAGTATTACCGGATGTCAAGGTACTGGTGCTCACCATGCATGAAAATGACGAGTACGTCTTCCAGGCTCTCCGCGCCGGTGCCTCGGGCTATATGCTCAAAGAAGCGGCTGACACTGAACTGATTACGGCCCTGCGCGTGATACAAAGTGGACAATTTTATCTCTCACCAACAGCTCAATCGGTGATGGTGGGGGATTATTTGCAGCGTGTACGTACCGGCGAGGAGAAGGATAGCTATAGCAGTTTGACAGAGAGAGAACGCGAGATTCTCAAGCTTGTTGCCGAGGGGTACACCAACAACCAGATTGCGGAGCGCCTGGTCATCAGTCCAAAGACGGTTGACACACATCGCACTCACGTTATGGACAAGCTTAATTTGCATAGCCGCGCCGAGCTTGTCAAATATGCCATGCGGCGCGGCTTGCTAGAAGATTAAATACGGGTAGAGCGAATCATCCTGGCACCCACAAGGGGTGCCACTACATTTGGCTATTGTGAGCGTGAAATGTAGTGGCACCCCTGGTGGGCAAGGAAGTCTGGGGGACTTCCATCCAGGTATTAGTTACTCTTCGTCGTCCTCGTTGAAACCGGTGCTGACCTCCGTTTCTTCAGCAAAATACTCATCGCTGTAGAAACCGACATCCTTGCCCACGTAGACACTGACGAGGAAGTCATCGCGTGGCATATCAGCAGAGAGGACGAGATCTTCATCAATTTGCTCAATAAGCTTGGTTAAATCAGCCTCTTCAAGTTCACGCTCTAAAATGAGCGTCCCATGAACCGCTGTAGTAGTGAAGTGGATATCAACGGTACCGAGGCGATTATTGCTCTGCAAGCTATTTCCTTGCATGATATAGTACCCCTCGGAGTAGGGCGTACGAAAATGCCGCTCAAAGCGAATATCATCCATAAACGTGTTGTGTAAGCGCAGCCAGATACACCTGGTTACCTGTCTCCGGGACAGGAGAATTCTGCGCCCTCCTTTCTTCTTCGCCTGGTTTGTCATTGTGCATATTATAGCATATCAGCATACAGGCAATAACTGCCGCCGGTCACGCTACAAATTGGAATGATGAACGTATGCCAGAGAAAACAAGTTGATCTTCCTGGGTATACGTGATCTGGGGTGCCAGTAGCAGCATTGTGAAAAGATGCTGGTTATGAACGGTTACTACTACTGTCCCCGTATAGCTCGCTCCGCGTTCTAGCACACTGCCCTGCATCTGTTGCCACGATGCACCAGCAAAAGAGAGCGCGGGACCCTTTTTTGGTCCTGTCATGCCGAGCTGACTTGCTTCTTGTTGCAGGTACTGGCCCAGGTCTTCTCCGTTAGAAGGCCTTACAACAATATTCACCTGGGCAGTAGAGCTACTATCATAAAAATGTGCGGTCGCTTTCCTTTGATCTTCCTGGAATCTCCAACCGTTTGGATAGAGCAGCGAGAACCCGAGCCGCGCATCCTTAAAGCTCTGCTGAGGTTGCGTAATGCCAGGCACAGAAAAAGGCTGCGATACAACAACCCAGGCTCCTACACCGCCAACTACTATGAGCAACACGAGGAAAACCAGTACAATGGCAAGCGGTTTACGATTCTTACGACGAGGTGTGGGAGATACAGAATACCTGTTCCCCAAAAAGGGTTCCTCTAGAGGTGCCTGTCGCACATCTTGTGTTGAATCCGTGTCGGGGGGAGGAGTAAAGGCAGGAGGGATGCTGGAACGCTCCTGTACATTTTGCACTAGAGGGCGAGAATACGAAGGTGTATATGCCGGGGCACTCTGGTGAGTTGGACGGTCGCGAGTTGGGTGCTCTATCGAGCTGGTCTCAGGGTTACTCGGCTGCTCCCACTGTCGATGTTGGCCTGATGGTTTTACTGGCTGAGATACGGGTTGCACGCTCGGTGCTGTTGAAAGCGGTACTGTCTTAAGATGCTCCACGTCATGAAAAGGAGCGGTTGCCGTTTTGCTGGGTGAAGGTTGAGATTGGCCTGCCTTCAGACTATCAGATGGCGCTTTACCTTGATTGTGTAGCTGATTATCGAGCTGGCTCATCCAGGAAGGAGGGTCACCGGGCACGGAATAACGCACCGGGCGGGGAGGAGAGTGCTGTGCGATCTGCTCAGGCCTGGCAAGCCTGCTGCTGTCAGCAGCATGTGAAGAAGATACGGATTGGGCGCTCAGGGGATGCGAGGGAACGAGAGTCCCACAGTTATTACAATAACGAGCACCATCTTTTAAGGTTGTCCCACAGTGTGTACAGAGCGTCGCCACAAAACCTCTCCTACGTCATCAATATTTGTCATCGACCTGAGAGTATCCTATCTCATGTATTCCGTCAAGTGGAAGTACTAAAAGTAGTACAGATAGCTTATCTCTACTACTTTAGTGTTAAAAGAGCTTCGCGCTCGGCGGCAGTCTCAAAGACTTGCTGGTTTTTTACAATCTCAACCAACTTTTTGCGACCCTTGGGGCTACCGATCATGAGAACACCCACGAGCTTCTTCTCACGGAAGAACAACTTGCGGTAGTTTTCATTGCCCTTCTCGCCAGGCTCGCGGAGAGCAATACTTTTCAGCTCCGGGTTATTCGTTTCTGCCGTTCCAACAACGGCAATGTTCACATCGAAAAGTGGACTTGTGTAGGTAGGCACATCAAGATATGCCTGGTTTCCACCGGCCATATTTACCCCGGCGATGCGCCCATGGGCCATGGCATTATCCCATGTACCCATGGTGTGATGCTCGTCCACCGTCACATCAAAGAACTCGGCCACATCGCCTGCTGCATACACGCCCGGGACATTCGTTTCCAGATATTCGTTGACGACAATGCCCTGCCGGATCTGGAGAGGCGTTTGCGCCAAAAACCGCGTGTTCAGCGTAATGCCCAGACCGACCCCGATCATATCGGTCTGTATCTCGCGCCCCTTCTTCGTCTTTACATAGCCGGGCACGCCATTTTTAGGAATGACACATTCAATCTCATCTCCGTGGATGACCTCGACGCCGAATTTCTTGGCAATGTTATCAACGACTTCGCCGCCTTCAGGGTCCAGCACGTTACGCAGCCAGTAGGGACCGCGCATAAGCCATGTCGTGTTGAGCTTGCGCATGGCGAAGCCATCGCACAACTCATAGGAAATAAAACTGCCACCATAAGCGAGCGCGGTACGCGACTCAAGCATACACTCGATAATGGTCTTCGTATCATCCAGCGTGACAAAGTTATAAATATGTTTGAGGTCCTTTGCCCCTGGCACACGCAGTGGGTTAGCCCAGCCGCCAGTGGCCACGAGCAGAGCATCGTAAGGAAAATGCTGGCCTTTATCAGTAACTACAACCCGTTCATCCATGTTCACGTCTGTTACGAAAGATTCTGTCTGGAGTTGAATATTTCTTTGTTCGTGCCAGGCAAAGTCACGGATCATGACCTTATGCTCAACAATTACTCCCTGCAAGAAGCGAGGAAGGGAGACACGGTTATAAAGAGGGTAGGGTTCGTTGGTAAATAAATGAATGCTACAATTTGGATCATTCTTACGTAGGGTTTCGGCAGCCGTTGTCCCTGCAACCCCATTGCCTATAATGACATAGCGTCTGTCGTGCGTCGTCAACTAAATTTCTCCTTGTTTACCAGGTTTATTTTACCTCTATTGATGAATACGATGGGATTTTAGCATAGTTTGGAAGAGAACGCTATAGTTGAAAACTCACGATTAGCATTACAAACCAGGCTGAGGAGCGGCAACAGGTTCTCCAACAGGTAGCTCTAGAAGAGTTTCTATGAACTGTTTCAGCATAGCAATCTCAGGGACATCTTTTACTGTTTGCTCGCAGACCCACCTATCTTGAGCAATACTCGGGGTATTTGCCATTCCAGGTTTGAGGACACTCACAATGCTTGCAACCACAGCTTTTTGGTCATCAAATGGTTTCCAATGACTTTTGTGAGTAGTTTTCAAACCGCTCAGAAATTGTTCGGCTCCATCTTTATGATCTGGATAAACAACTGATGCACAGTTAACAAGGATGCTATCTAGCACTCCTTGTTTTTCATTATCGGGGAGTACATAGATACCTGTTCGAGGAGTTCCCTCGGTGACAATACCTGGTGCATCTGAGATAAAAGGAAAGTTTACCTCAAACTCTTTCGCGTACTCTTTTAACTTACGAACATATTCTTTCGCAACCTTACCTGGTTCCTTATTGTCAGCATCCACAATCAATCCAAAAGCATGAAAAGATTGTATCCCTGATTCATAGTTGACAACTGTAGCAAACAGATTTTCAAGTAAGTTATCTTTCCCCTCTTGATGATATACAGCAACTGAATATGTCTGTGACGTAAAAAGGGATGGCATATTCATGCGTGCGTACAAATTACCTTTTCTTGGATAGTCGGGAATAAACTTCTCCCAAAAAGGGTCTAAAGCCTCCAGCTTGCCATTGAACTTTTTCAATCCCAATAGTTCAAGCAGTCTACCAATAACCGCCTGATCATGCGGCCCTTCAGTGGCTAATAGAGCATATTTCAGACTCACCACCTTACCTCCTGCCCTAAGTTTTCACGCAGTCGCGCAAGCAATTTCTTATTAAACCTTTTCGCTGTTGTTTGATCTTCACCATTTTGCAAACGATAGGTTACTAAATCAACATCTCCACCACCTGCATCCAAGACTGCATCCACAGTTTCAAGGCTATGTGTTGTTGCAAAAAGTTGAACATTATTTTGAACACAGGTCTTAACCAGCCAATCAAAAGCCTTTTCAAGTGCCCTCGTATGGATAGCAGTTTCCAATTCGTCAACGAGTAATAGACCTTCCTTAACAGTAGGAATGGCCGATGCTAAAGTAAACATACGACGTAATCCATCTCCAAAAGCACTCAGTGGAACACGTCCTAGTTTTTTATGCTTCACAGAGATCATAGATCGTTGCTCTGTTGGGGATATAATGTCAACATCTTGAATGTCCGGATCAAAAAAACGTAGCAGCTCAATAGTCTCTAATTTTAAATCAGCCTCAACAACTCCACTCCATAATCGTGGTGATAATCCACTGAGACGATGTGATACAACATTGATTATTTGCGTTGGAATAGACCGAAAACTTCGCGTGTAACTACTGTTAATATCTGGGAAAAACTCATCATTGATAATAGTTGGTCTGTTATCATAGTACGTATGTATAGATGAATCTTTCTTCCCACTCATCATTAAAGTAGAAACCAGAACTTTGATACCTTCATATTCTTTATATCCTGCCCCCCTATTGCTATCTATCTCGGAGAATCTTTCGTATTTAGCAGAAACTTCTTTTAGAGGAAAACCTCCTGATGCCGAAAACAGGATTTCAGGTGATATAATACCTTTATTATCTTTACCTTGTGGAAACAACCACATTATCTGATCAATTAGACCAGAATGAGGCCCAACTAATACCTCCCTCATAGATGCCACATCAAGCCATGTACGAGCATCCACTGGATCACAAAAGATCGATAGTGCTTCCAAAACACTGGTTTTCCCAGAGTTATTATTCCCAACCAGAAGATTAATCTGCCCAAGCCCTTCAAGCTTTAAATCTCGTATACCACGAAATCGGTGCATTGTGAACTCGTCGATGTGCCTCATAATATTCCTCTTTCCTCTCCCCTCATTGCAGTTTACAAGGTATGTTACTTACTACCCAAAAACATACATGCACCAGAGCCAGCGATTGGTTCTAGTGCATTATCCTACTTTTTGCAGTGATTGACAATCATCAGCTTGACGAAGCAAGTGGTTGTTCCGTTGAAGGAGCCGTGAGCACATCATCTACCTGGCGATCACGATCATAGTTGAGTCTGTGTTGCCGACTTCATAGCTATCTCCTTATAAAAAATCGACTTATTGGCTCATGGTTAACCTCCAAAGAAGGTCTGGTAAAGTAGATACAAATTGAGAACGACTATCAGCCCGACAACGATGGTAGCGATAAGCGTTGTAATGCGATGGTTGGCTAGAGTCCCCATGAGATCGCGTCTCCGCGTGAACATAACCAGTGGAACGAGCGCAAATGGAATACCGAAGCTCAGGACAACCTGGCTAATGACCAGGGTGCGGGTAGGATCGAGGTTGATAGCAATCACGACCAGGGCTGGAATCATGGTTACGAGACGACGCAGCCAGATGGGAATCTGGCGATGGAGAAATCCCTGCATTATCACTTGACCGGCCATGGTACCTACGGTGGACGAAGAGAGTCCCGAAGCCAACAATGAAATGGCAAAGATGGTGCTTGAGGCATTGCCAAGTAGTGGTTGTAAAGTGCGGTACGCATCATTAATAGTTGCAATTGTGGTCAGGCCATGCTGAAAGAAAGTTGCCGAGGCCATAACCAGCATAAACAAGTTGACCGACCCCGCCAGGGTCATAGCGATGATCACATCAAGCAGCTCGAAGCGGAAGAGGCGACGTTTCTGTTGATCATCTGGCGTTTTGATGCGGTGTTGGGTCAGTGATGAATGTAGAAAGATAACATGCGGCATTACTGTCGCGCCCAAAATCCCGACTGCAAGCAGAACACTATCAGTTCCTGCGAACTGCGGCACCACTGAATGATAGGCGATCTGACCCCAATCTGGACGATCAAGAAAAGTTTCTATCAAGTAGGAGGCAGCAACCACTCCCACCAGGGCCGTAATCACTGCCTCAAGCGGTCGAAAGCCACGCCGCTCCAGGCTCAAAATGATAAAGGTTGTAATACCGGTCAGAATACCTGCCACCAGTAGTGGTATGTGAAAGAGCAGATTAAAGCCGAGTGCTGCGCCCAGAAATTCAGCCAGATCGGTAGCCATGGCTATAACTTCTGAAAGCACCCACATACCCCAAACGAGAGGTCGGGGGAATTGCTCCCGGCACATCTCAGCTAGATTCATACCTGTTGCAATCCCTAGCTTGGCCGATAAAGTCTGAATCAGCATAGCCATGAGGTTGCTTGCGATGATGACCCAGACCAGCATATAGCCAAACTCGGAACCAGCCTGAATATTGGTAGCAAAGTTGCCGGGGTCGATGTAGGCCACACAGGCAATGAAAGCTGGACCCAGGAAAGGAAGGATACGAGCTAGAATTCCCCGCTTGCTTTGTCCCTGCAGAACATCGCGAGCTGCTTCAACAGTGGCGACATCGCCAGGACGCACACTATCGACGTGATGCTGCCATTTAGTTATTTGCTTCTGGTCGCTTGATTTTACTAAGAACGCCATACGAACACTCCTAAATGCCACCATATATTTCTATCTAATCGTCATTTTTCTGTTTCTGGCGAGGTTACGATGATGTGTTCAGCCAGCTCTGCCCCGAGCATGCGCTCTACCTGCTGCGGCACTTCACCCACGAGTATACGCAAAGGCCCACCAAAGGGGGCTCGCTCGACCACCTGCACGCGTGTCTCTGGATATAAACCCAGTTGCCCCAGGTAGCATAACTTTTCGGGGTCCTGGTCGCTGACACGCAGGATAAGCGCGGACTGGCCCACTGGTAACTCGGTCAGCATGCATCCTTTGCGGACAGAGATAATTCCATCCTTGCTGGGGATGGGGTCACCATGGGGATCAACCGTGGGGTAGCCCAACAAAGCATCCAGCCTATCTTCAAACTCTTCAGAGATGACGTGCTCTAACTTGTCGGCTTCATCATGTACTTTATCCCAACTATAGCCCAGCTCACGCGCGAGGTAGAGTTCGAGTAAACGATGATGGCGGATAACTTCCTTAGCTTTGAGCTCACCAAGAGCTGTCAGATGTACACCCCGGTAAGGCGTATGCTCTACCCAACCGGCTTCGGCAAAATCTTTAAAGAGCATGGTAACGGTGGCATCACTCACACCTAATTGCTCATGTACTGCCGAAGTCGTCACCTTCTGCCCGCGTTCCTGCATGGCATAGATAACTTTCAAACAGTCACTGATACGGGGGGCAAGTTCTTGAATTGGTTTATGCATCATTTACTCCTTCCTAAAAGCATTTTTTAGCTTGTTAAAAACAATTATAGCATAAGGATGAAATTTTATCAAGGGGATGCAAAAAATCAGGTTTCGGCCAGAAAAAAATGGACACGTTATCTTGTGTCCATTTTTTTCTGGCCGAAACCTGGAAGGGGCTATATCGGCTTGCTCTTAATCAATTTTGGGCAAGTTATAGATTTTCTCAAACTTGTTGGTCAGATAGCGTGTGAAGTAATTGGGATTGGGTACTTCTCCGGTTACACGCTTAATCAGTTCTTCGGGTAGGTAGATTGCTCCAACAGTGTACATGTGTTCACGCAACCACGCCAGTATGAACGTGGTATCACCGGAGGCTAAGCGTGAATCAAAGTCCGGGAACACGGTGTGAAGGGTGTGGAAAATCTGAGCTGCATAGAGATTGCCCAGTGTGTATGTCGGAAAGTAGCCAAAACCGCTCGTCCAATGGATATCTTGCAGCACTCCTTGAGCGTCATTGGCAGGTTCAACGCCCAGATATTCGCGATATTTTGCGTTCCAGAGACGCGGCAGTGACTCAACAGCAACATCTCCGTTAATAAGAGCCTTCTCTAGCTCGAAACGCACAATAATATGCAGGTTATAAGTCACCTCATCCGCTTCGATGCGTATCAGGCTAGGCTGGACTTTGTTCAGAGCGCGAGCAAAGGTGGCAACATCCACCTGGGCAAAATGCTCCGGGAACGTTTCTCGTACAGCGGTATATTTGCCCTGCCAGTATGGCTCGGAACGTCCAATGGGATTCTCCCAGAGACGGGACTGGGATTCGTGTGCTCCCATCGAAGCACCACCGGCAACGGGTGTACGGACAAGTGTTGGGGCAGAGCCCTGCTCGTAAAGTGCATGGCCTCCTTCGTGAATAGCCGCCATGATCGAGGCCTGGAGGAAGCGTTTATCAGGATGGACAGTAAGGCGCACATCAAATGGGCTACCAAAGCTCGTGGTAAAGGGATGTGGTGATTGCGCAATCTCGCCCCGTGAGAAATCATACCCCATACCACGCAGTAAACGCTCACACAAAGCTATCTGTTGAGCTACCGGGAACTCACCCTCTAAGCAAGAGGCATCTACCGTATTTCCACTTGACTCGATGCGTTCGAGCAATGTCTTACTCGTCTCACGCACAGGCCCAAACAAAGTATCTAGCTTACGGGTCGTCATGCCTGGTTCATACTCATCCAGAAGCGCGTCGTAACGACTCTCGACGAAGCCTAGTCTGTCAGCAACCTCACGTTCTAAAGCTACTGTGCGGCTAAGCCAGGATGCAAAGCTAGCAAAATCATTATGCTCCCTGGCACGTCGCCACGCGTTGAAGCTTCCAGCCTGCACCCGTGCCATCTCCTCGACAAGTTTGCGCGGCAGTTTTGTCGCCCGCTCGTAGCCACGGAGCGCCTCACGCACCAATCCACGGTCGGCATCCGAGAAGGAAGCCTGCTGAACTTTCTGACGCAGTTCGCCCAGCAAATTTCCCAAACGGGTCGAGGTCCAACGCTCGTGCAGCACGCCTTGAATTGTTGCCATCTGGAATCCTCGTACCGTAGTTGCGCCCTCAGGCATGGCCGTATTCTGATCCCATTCTGCAATGCTGCCCAAAGCTGATAGGTCTGCTATTTCATGCATCAAGTCTAGCAACTCATCGATATGTGGATCGCTACGTGTAAATTCTGGTACCGTTCTATTATCCTGTTTTAGCATAGTCGTTTCGAGTGATCTCCTCCAGTTATAAAAGGTGCGCGGACAGACGAAAACAACGCCTATCTTGAATACGCCGGTATGTTTCAATAGTATACAGGTTATGGCAAGCCCAGCCAGGCCCCACGCTTCGGCATCAATGTGCAGGCCGTAAAGCGGCCACGATCATCGCCACCACACTCAAGCCAAAGGATACGTAAAATGCCAGGTGTAACCCATGCAGGAAGAGTGCCAGGGCCGTAGGGAACTGGCTCATCCCACCGCCATAGATGAAGACTTGCATCATGGCCGCCATGGGAACCGAGCTCAGGGCGAGTGGGAAGACAATGGCGATACTGAGCATTTGACCGGTGTTATTGAGCATACTGAGAATACCTGCCGCAGCACCTCGCGTATGTGGCTCAACCGAACTCATGATGGCGTTGGTATTGGGCGAGACAAAGAAGCCGGACCCGCCACCCATTAATGCCATGTACCCGGCGAGAACCCAGTATGGTGTCGAGGGGCCAATAGAGGTAAGCCCCAGCAACCCCAGCGAAGAGATGCCCAGGCCAA
>WNGJ01013837.1_pt1 | contig 16557 bp, 13 predicted proteins | sample 5400611 | NCBI WGS metagenome assembly WNGJ01 (sample SAMN13153375, study PRJNA577476) | soil metagenome | isolation source: 40 cm soil or saprolite under Garry oak tree replicate 1 | place: USA:California | collected 2016-06-15 | reverse complement strand
CGAACACGGGCAGGTAGGCGAGCAACCCCAGCCGGAGCGCGACGGAGTAGAGGGCGTGTATCAGCGCCGCGCCTCCTCGTCGGCCTGCCATGTGACGGCGCTCAAGGCGGCCTCGATCTCCTTGCGCGTGGTCTCCTCTCCCGCCCCGTCGATGTCGCGAGGCACGAGGATGGGCTCGCCGAAGCGCATCACGCAGCGCGAGAAGGGCTTGGGGATCCTGAATTCGTCCCACGAGCGTGCCCGCCATTCGGACGACGCTCCGAAAGCCGCCGGTACCACGTGGGCGCCGGTCAGCCGTGCCAGCCGTACCACTCCCGGCTTGAGGACTTCGCGTGGTCCTCGCGGGCCGTCGGGCACGACGACGACGCTGTGGCCCTTTCGAAGGGCGCGGGTCAGAGACCGGAGTCCCTCCGCGCCTCCGCGACTCGAAGAACCGCGAATGGTGATGAAGCCGAAGCGACGGACGAAGTCGGCCACCATCGCGCCGTCCTCGGAGCGGCTCACCAGAGCCCGGAGCCCCCGCCCGCGGAAGAGGTACGGCAGGAGGAGGAGCCGTGCGTGCCATACGACGTAGATGACTGGCGTGCCCGCGGCCAGGAGGGGCTCGACGCTCTTCTCTTCACGCAGGAGGTGAAGGGTGGCGGCCAGCAGCCGGACCGCCCAGGAGCCTGCCACCGGCGCCAGCCTCCGGCCGAGCCGGCCGGCCTTCATTGCGCACCTACGATCTTGGCGGCCCCTGCCACCTTCAGCACGGCCCGGGCCGCCCGCTCGCCGACGCCCGGCTTCCCCAGCCGGGAGCCCAGCTCCTTGAATGCAGCCCGCTGGGCGGGCGCGGCGATGGGGTCGACGAGAAGATGCTCCGCCTCGCTCGCGAGGCGCGCTCCCGTTACGTCGTCCTGCAGGATCTCGGGCACGGCTCCGCGGCCGGCGATGATGTTGGGCACGGATGCGATGAGGAGCACGTCCGCTCCCGCCATCACCTCGTAGGTGAGACCTTTCACCACCTCGACGGGTGGCCCGCCCGCCTTCGCCGCGCGCCCAAGCAGCGCGGTGACCTGCTCACGCTCCACGCTCGCGGCCAGCCCCAGCACGAAACATCTCCTGCCGTCGACGGCCAGGCGGGCCGCCGCGTCGAGCATGTGGGGCAGCAGGCGGCTGACTTCCTGCTCCCGGCTGCCCGGCAGGAGACCCACGACGATGCGCCTTTCTCCCACGCCGAGCCGCTCGCGGGCCTTGGCGCGGTCGAGGTCGCGCGGCACGACATCGAGCAGCGGGTGGCCCACGAACTCGACCGGGACCCCCGCTCCCTCGTAGAGATCTTTCTCGAAGGGAAAGGCGGCCAGGACCCGCGTCACCCGCCGGGCCATCTGCCGTATGCGACCGCGTCGCCAGGCCCAGAGCTGCGGCGGGATGAAATACACGACGGGAATTCCCGCGCGCCGCGCCTGCCTCGCGAGGCGGAGGTTGAACTCGGGGAAGTCGATGAGCACGATGGCCAGCGGCCGGGCGTTCCGGAGCCGCTCGACGAGGATCTTGTACGCCCGGTAGAGGGCGGGAACGCGGCCCAACGCTTCACTCGTCCCCACCGCGGCCTGTGCCGTCGGGTCCACCAGGATCTCGACGCCTGCCGCCGCCATGCGGGGTCCGCCCATGCCGATCAGCCGGACGGCCGGGTCGAGGGCACGGAGCGCCCGGCACATGGTCGCCCCGTGGAGATCGCCGGACGCCTCGCCCGCCGACAGCATGATGCAACGGTGGTCAGCGGCCGACATGAACTCTCATCACGGGACGCTCACCATGGCGATCCCGGCCCGGTCCGCGGTTCGCACCGCCTCTTCGCGATCCACGAGCAGCACCTTTCCGCCATCCACGGCCAACGCCGTCGCGCCGCCGTCCGCCATGGCGGCGATCGTCGCAGGCCCGACGGTGGGAATGTCGAAGCGGAAGTCGTGTCCCTCCGCCACCGCCTTGACGACGACCGCCCCGCGACCGGCGAGCTTGACGCCCCTGCGTATCGTCTCGTCGGTACCCTCGGCCGCCTCGACGGCCAGCGTGACGCCACGCGAGCGCACCACCGTCTGCCCTATCCGGTGTTCCGCCAGCCGCCGCGCCAGCGCAAACCCTGCTCGTATCTCCTCCCACTCTCCGGGCGCGGGCTCCCGGGAGGTCAGCGTTCCGACGGTCATCATCCAGGGCGAGAGGAAGGGTCTCTGGTCGAGCACCTCGATCCCCATCCCGGCCAGCGTTGCCAGGACGGTGCCGGCCAGCGCGTCGTCCGACAGCCCCGAGCTGGCCAGGCGCAATCCGGCGTCGTCCGCTCCTCCGTAGGCGTCGAACACCCGCTGCTTCCAGAACTTGCCCACGAATATCGCGGCCTGGACCCGCTCGTCGGCGAGGGTGCGAAGGACCGCCTGGACGTCGGTGATGGTGGACGGCACCACGCGCTCGGCGTGCGCGCCGAGGTCGGCCGCCTCGTCGAAGGCGAGGGCGACCACGTGCCACCCCTGACGGGCGGCTTCGGCGGCGGCCCGGCCGGGGAGAACCCCGGCTCCGGCCATCACCGCGAGGCGGCGCTCCACGGGAGATCCTTCGGCCAGGCGATCTCGCCCCGCCCCTCGCGAAACATCCGCTCGATCTCGAGGGCCACGGCCAGGGACCGGAGGTCCTCGGTCTCTGCCAGCTCCACCTGGCCCGACGCCTTCGCGGCGCGGGCGGCCGATAGCAGGTGGCGGATCTCCAGCTTGAGAGGGTTGTCCTTGTGGACGAAGAGGCGCTCGACGAAGGACGCCTGCCGGTAACGAATCGACTCGCGGTTGAGGGTGTACTCCTGCGCGGCGCGCCGATGGATCTGGATGTCCTGGTCGGCGTAGTTCAGGACGATGTACGCGTCGGGCTGGGTGATCGACAGCGTGCGGATCTTCTCTTCCGTGGCGCGGCTGGCGGTGATGGTGGCCATGGTCCCGGAGTCGAAGAGGATCTGCACGTTCGCGACGTCGGCCTGGCTCGAGTGGATGGAGCGCCCGAGGGCGTTCATCCGACGGGGCTCGCTGTCCACGAGCCCCAGCACGATGTCGATGTCGTGGATCATCAAGTCCATCACGACCGAGTCGTTCTGCACGCGCGGCACGAAGGGGCCGAGCCGGCGGGACTCGATGAGGACGGGGCTCTCGACGATCTTCCGCAGCTCCTGCACCGCCCCGTTGAAGCGCTCCACGTGGCCCACGTGGAGCACCCGCGCGCGCTGACGCGCCACGCGAAAGAGCTCCTTGGCCTCTTCCAGGGTCGGCGTCATCGGCTTCTCGACGAGCACGTGAACGCCCGCCTCCAGCAGGTCGCGGGTGACCTCGAAGTGACGCTCGGTGGGGACGGCGACCGTGGCGATGTCGACGAGCCCCGCGAGCTCCTGGTGGGTCGCCACCGCCCGCGTGCCGTACTGGGCCGCGATCTGCTCCGCGCGGTCAACGTCCGCATCGCAGATCCCCACCAGCTCCACGTCCCACAGCTCCGCCAGGGCCAGGATGTGGTACTGGCCCATGTGCCCCGCGCCCACCACTCCGGCGCGCATGCGCCCGCTCTCCGGCACGCTCACCACACGCGCTCCTCGCTCTCCGCGTCCTCGCCGGCCGCCTCCGGTTCGCCGGGTCCCGGCCCCATTCCACGAACGAGGCCGCGCCGCGAGCCCTCGATGAACTCGACGAGCCTTGCCACCAGCGGGTGACTGCCGAGCTCCGCCTTCATCTGGGCGGCCGCGGCGGCGGGGGCGAGGCCCGACCGGTACAGGACCCGGAACGCCGCGCGCACCTGGCGGCGCCCGTCGGCGTCGATCCCGCCGCGGCGCATGCCGATCACGTTCACGGCGCGTGCCGTCGCGGGCGCGCCGTCGGCGATCACAAAGGGTGGCACGTCCTGCGTGACTTTCGAACAGCCGCCCACGTAGGCGTAGGTGCCCACCCGGGTGAAGGGATGGATCCCGGTGAGCCCGCCGATCGTCGCGCGATCCTCGACGATCACGTGTCCGGTCAGGCCGGCGTAGTTGATGATGATCACCTCGTCGCCGACCACACAATCGTGGGCGACATGGCTCGAGACCATGACCAGGCAGCGGCTCCCGATCCGCGTGTCCCGCCCCTCGTGGGTGGCCCGGTGCACGGTGACGTATTCGCGAATGACGGTATCGTCGCCGACGCTCACGCCCACCGGCAGCCCCTCGCGGTACTTCTGATCCTGGGGTACCCCTCCGATCAGGGCCCCGTGTCCGATGCGGCAGCGCGCGCCCAGCCGGACGCGGCCCTCGAGGACCACATGGGCCCCGAGCTCCGAGCCCGGTCCGATCATCACGTGGGGGCCAATGAGGCTGTAGGGACCGATCACCACTCCGGCAGCGAGGTCCGCTCCCCGGTCCACGATGGCCGTGGGATGGATGCGTGCCGCTTCAGCCATCGTGCCCGCCTTCGAGCTCCCGCACCCGTTTCTCGAGTGCTCGAAACCTGCGGAGGAGGTCCGGCAGCAGGGTCTCCGCCGCCCAGATCCGGCGCATCTCGCTCGCGGGCCGGCTCGGTGTCCCGCTCCAGATCTCCCCCGCCGGCACGTCATTCGGCACTCCGGCCTGCGCGGTGAGGACGGCGCCCGCCCCGATGGTGACGTGGTCGGCGACACCCACCTGCCCCGCCAGCACCGCCCGGTTGCCGATCGTGCAGGAGCCCGAAACGCCGACCTGCGCCACCAGGATGACGTCCTCTCCCACATCGCAGTTGTGACCTACCTGGACCAGGTTGTCGATCTTGCTGCCCCGGCGGATCACCGTCTCGCCGAGGGTCGCGCGATCGATGGTGCTATTGGCGCCGATCTCGACGTCCGCCTCGATGCGCAGTCCCCCCACCTGGGGGATCTTGCGGTGCGCCGTGCCGTCGAAGGCGTAGCCGAAGCCGTCGGCTCCGAGCACCGCGCCGGCCTGAACGACCACCCGGTCCCCGATGACGACGCCGTCCTCTACGACCACGCGCGGATGGAGCACCACATCGTCGCCGAGCACCGCTCCTGTCCCGACGAAGCACAACGACCCCACCCTGCTCCTTGCCCCGACGCGCGCGTCTCGTTCGACGACGGCGCCTGCGCCCACGAAAGCCGTCGGATGGACGCTCGCCTCTCCGGCGACCACCGCCGCCGGGTGAATGCCGGACACCGCATGGGGCTCGGGGTGGAAGAGCCGCAGGAGCGCGATCATGGCCGTCTGGGGCGAGTCGACACGGAGGAGCGCCTGGGGCAGGCCCTCGACCTCCCGACCCACGACCACTGCACCCGCCGCGCTCCGGGCGGCGGCACGCGCGTAGCGGGAATTGGCCAGGAAGGAGACATGCTCAGGTCCGGCGACGTCGAGCGGCGCCACTCCGACGATGACGCGCGCCGGGTCCCCTTCGAGGGTGGCGCCGAGCGCCTCGGCGATCCGGCCGAGCGTGAACGGGGCGCCCACGTCGGCCTACTTCTTGGCCTTGCGCATCTCGTCGTCGAAGGCCTTGATCACTTCCTCGGTCACGTCCGCGTCGGGTGCCCCGTAGACGATGCCCGCCTGCCGGCGCTCGATGATGAGGACGTAGCCCTTCTCCTTGCCCACCCTGGTGAAGATCCCCTCCAGCTCTCGCAGGATCTTCGCTCCCATGTTCTGCTCCTTCCGCTGGAGCTCCTTCTCGAGGTCGCCGGCGAGACGCTGGGCGTCGCGCAGCTTCCGCTCGAGCTGGTCCTGCTTGTCCCGGCGGGCGTCGGCGGAAAGCAGCTGCCCCTTCTTCTCGAGCTCGTCCCGCAGCTTGTCGAGCTCGACCTTGTGGCCGTCGAGCTGCTTCTGCATGCCGACCTTCTCCTTCTCCAGCTGCTCGCGCGCCTGTACTCCGGCCTGCGAGCGCGCGAGAATGCGCTGCAGATCCACGTATCCGATGCGCGTCGCCGGCGGCGCCTGCGGCGCCTGCGCGAGGGCCGGTGTCAGCACCCACGCCAGCGCCACGAGACCGGCTAGCGCCGCCCCCACCACCGTCGCGTCCTTGAAGCGCCCACTCATGCCTTGCTCCTCCTGGCTAGAACGCCGCGCCCATCGAAAACTGGATATTGCCGAACTTCTCTTTGCCCGTCGGGTTCGGGTTGACGCCGTAGTCCACCCGGACGGGTCCGAAGGGCGAATTCCATCGGAGCCCGGGCCCCACCGCATATTTCAGTTTGGTCAGGTCGATTGGATCGTGAACGCTCTGGTCCGGGCCGTAGACATTGCCCACGTCGAAGAACATCGCCGCCCTGAGGTTGAAGGGCAGGGGAACCGTGTATTCCAGGTTGCCCAGCACCTGGAAGTTCCCGCCGATTTGCGTGCCCGAGGAATCCACCGGGGAGATCTGGCGCGCCTTGAAGCTCCGGATGGTGTTGGGCCCGCCGAGGTAGTAGCGCTCGAAGAGCGGCACCGGATTCTTGGACCAGCCGACCTCGTAGCTGGAGGCCAGGCGCCCGCTGAGGATGTGGTCGAACCACAACGGCTGGTGCTGCGTGATCGAGGCCGAGAGGCGGACGTAGCGGTTGTCCCCCGTCCCGATGCCTGCGAAATCGGCCCCGATGGTGGAGAAGTTGCCGCGTGTCGCCTCCGTCAAGCTGTCGCGAGTATCCCGCGTGAGCGCGCCTCCGACCAGGGACGTGAGCGTGGTTCCCTTGGCCTGCAGCAGCTCGCTGCTGGCATTGGGGTCGACGCCGCTGACCGTCTCCTGGCTGAGCCGGTACAGGGCGCTCCAGCGGGCATAGTCCCCGATGGGGGCGCCGAAGCGGACGTCGCCGCCCAGCGAGTTGATGTTGTAGTTCTGCGTCCCTCCTTGCTGGACCACGCGCCGGTTGTTGAAGATATCGAAGCCGGCGGCCAGCGGCTGGTCCAGGAACCACGGGTTCGTGAATCCGATGGTTCCCTGCTGTGTCGCCTGGCCGCCGCGTATGCGGAGGAAGAGCTGGTAGCCCTTGCCCAGGAAGTTGTTCTGGGACAGATCGAGCGTGCCCAGCGCGCCGTCCTGAGAGCTGTATCCGCCGCCGAGCGCGAACACGCCGGTGGGCTTCTCCGTGACGTCGATGTTGACGACGATCTTGTCCTTGGAAGAGCCGGGGACCGTCTTCGTCTCGACCTTCTCGAAATAGTTCAGGTTGGTCAGCTTCTGCTTCGCGCGGGCCAGCTTCTGGGTCGTGAAGAGATCGCCTTCCGCCATGGGCAGCTCGCGGCGGAGGATCTTTTCCTGGCTCCGCGTGTTTCCGGTGATGTTGATGCGCTCGATGAAGACTTCGGGGCCCTCCGACACCTCGAGCGTGACGTTGACCTTTCGGTTCGGCACGTCGAGCGCGATCTGAGGATTGATGTCGGCGGCGGCCCGGCCGATGGTGCCATACACGTCCGTGATGCCCTTGACGGTCTCCTGCAGCTTGGTCCGCGAATAGACGTCACCGGGCTTGAGCAAGATGCGCCGCCGAAGCTCCTCGACCGGCAGCACCTTGTTGCCGGTGATGTCGATCCCGCCCACCTTGAACTGCGGGCCTTCGACCACCACGATCCTGATGGTGACGCGCGCGTTCGAGCGGTCGACCTGCGTGTCGACCGTTTCCACCCGTGCCTGGATGTAACCGTTGTCGTTGTAGAGCGTGATGATGCGCTCGATGTCCTGGTCGAGTTTCTGCCGCTGCACCGTCCCGCGCAGGATGTAGAACTCACGCTCCTGGGTCAGCATGATGGCCTTGATCTTGTCCGGCTTGACCCCCTCGGCGCCCTCGATGACGATCTTGTCGATGGTCATTTTGCGGCCCTCGGCGATTCGGAACGTCACGCTGACGTCTCCGTCGGGAAGCTTGGTGACATCGGGCGTGATATTGAAGTCGATCTTCTCCTGGAGCTCTGCCGCATCCAGACGCTTGTTGCCGGTGAAGACGATGTCGCGGACGAAGGGACGCTCGGTCACCACGAAGGTGAGCTTGACGCCACCCTCGAAGTCCTCGATCTTCGCCTGGACATCGTCGAAGAACCCCAGGGCGAAGATGGCCCGGATATCGTCGGCGAGACGCGCGGGCACAAAGGGACTGCCGACCTTGGCGGAGGCGCGGCCGAGGATCACCGCCTCCTGGACGCGGCGATTTCCCTGGACCGCGAGCTCCTTGACGATGATCTGCCCTGCGGGGGGGGCTTGGCCGAGGGCGGGACGCACCGTGCCGCCGCCCACCCAGGGCAGGGTCAGGGCAAAAAAAATTGCGAGAGCAAGCCTCCCCCGCGTGGTCATGTTCGTCGGCCGTCCAGTCTTGGACGTGTCGCTTTAGCGTTCCGCCAACGCGAGCCTCGGCTCGGCAATCTGGATCTCGCGGAAGGTGAAATTGCCCGATTCGATATCCACCTCGATCCGCGCGCCTTCCCCGAACTGCCCGCGCACGATCGCCTCGGCGAGCGGATCCTCGACGTACTTCTGGATGGTCCGCCGCAGCTGGCGCGCCCCGTAGGTCGGGTCGTACCCCCTCTGGACGAGCAGGTCCATGGCCGCTCCGGTGGGCTCGAGCTGGATGCCTTTGTCCGAGAGCTGCTTGTTGATGCGGTCGATCATGAGCTGCACGATCGCCGTGATGTGCTCCCGCGACAGGGCATGGAACACGATGATGTCGTCGATCCGGTTGATGAACTCCGGTCGGAACGCGCGCTTCAGCTCGTCGAGGACCTTCTCCTTCATCCGCTCGTGGGTCGTCTCGTCCCCTTCGGACAGGAAGCCGGGCGCCGTCCGCTTGCCGATGAAGCTGGTCCCCAGGTTCGAGGTCATGATCAGGATGGTGTTCTTGAAGTCCACGACGTGACCTACGGAGTCGGTCAGGCGCCCGTCGTCCAGGACCTGGAGGAGCATGTTGAACACGTCCGGATGAGCCTTCTCGATCTCGTCGAAGAGCACGACCGAATAGGGGCGACGCCTCACCTTCTCGGTCAGGAAGCCGCCCTCTTCGTAGCCGACGTAACCGGGAGGCGCCCCCAGGAGGCGCGACACGGAGAACTTCTCCATGTACTCGGACATGTCCACTCGGATGAGAGCGTTCTCGTCCCCGAAGAGGTACTCGGCCAGCGCGCGGGCCAGCTCCGTCTTGCCCACCCCCGTGGGTCCGAGGAACACGAAGGAGCCCACCGGCCGCCGGCTGTCCTTGAGCCCCGCCCGCGACCTGCGGATCGCCCGGGCCACCGCCATCACCGCGTCTTCCTGCCCGATGATACGTCCGTGCAGGGCGTCCTCCATGCGGGCGAGCTTTGCCGATTCCTTCTCTTCGAGCTTGGACAGGGGAATGCCCGTCCAGCGCGAGACGATGTACTCGATGTCGTCCTCGCCGACGGTTTGCGGCCCCTTGCCCTTGCGCTTGTCCCACTCGCGCTTCATCTCGTCGTCGCGCCCGCGGAGCAGCTTCTCCTTCTCCCGGAGGGAGGCGGCCTTCTCGAACTCCTGCGCCTCCAGGTACATGTCCTTCTCGCGGACGACCCGCTCGACCTCCTTGCCGATCTCCTTGATCTCGGGCGGCGGAGTGAGCGCCATGAGTCGGGTGCGCGAGGAGGCCTCGTCGATGACGTCGATGGCCTTGTCGGGCAGCTGCCGGTCGGTGATGTAGCGGTCGGCGAGCTTCACCGCCGCGTCGATCGCCTCGTCGGTGATCTTCACCCGATGATGGGCCTCGTACTTGTGACGCAGGCCCTTGATGATCTCGATGGACTCCGGCACGGAGGGGGCGCGGACGATGACGGGCTGGAAGCGGCGCTCGAGAGCGCCGTCCTTTTCGATGTACTTGCGGTACTCGTCCAGCGTCGTGGCGCCGATGGTCTGGATCTCGCCTCGCGACAGCGCCGGCTTGAGCATGTTGGAGGCGTCGATGGCGCCTTCCGCGGCGCCCGCCCCGATCAGCGTGTGGAGCTCGTCGAGGAACAGCACCACGTTCTCCGACTGGCGGATCTCCTTCATCACGGCCTTCAGCCGCTCCTCGAATTGCCCGCGGTATTTCGTGCCGGCGACGAGGGCGCCAAGGTCGAGCTGCAGGAGCCGCTTCTGCGCCAGCACGTCGGGTACCTCGTGCCCCACGATGCGCTGGGCGAGCCCCTCGACGATGGCCGTCTTGCCGACACCGGGCTCGCCGATGAGCACGGGGTTGTTCTTGGTGCGCCGCGCGAGGATCTGAATGACGCGCTCGATCTCCGTCTCGCGCCCGATCACCGGGTCGAGCTTGCTCTCCCTGGCCAGCTGCGTGAGATCCCGGGCGAACTCGTCGAGGACCGGGGTCTGCGAGCGCTTCTTGGGCCGCGGGTAGTACTGGTCGCCCAGGAGCGCCAGCGTCTCCTGCCGGACTTCGTCGAGGCGCGCGCCGAGGGATTCGAGGATCTTCGCCGCGATCGACTGCCCCTCCTTCATGAGCCCGAGGAGGAGGTGCTCGGTGCCGATGTAGTTGTGGCCGAGCTGGCGGGCCTCTTCGATGCTGAGCTCGAGGACCCGTTTCGCCTGGGGCGTGAAGGGCACCTCGCCGAAGGTCAGGGTCTTGGGGAAGCCGGCCAACGCCCGCTCCACCTCCGCCTTGACCGTCTCGAGCCTGAGGCCGAGCCGCTGGAGGACGGCGGTCGCGATACCCTCGCCGTCCCGGATGAGTCCCAGCAGGATGTGCTCCGTGCCTACGAAATCGTGACGGAAGCGCCCCGCCTCTTCCCTCGCCAGGATGATGACCCGCCGCGCTCTCTCCGTAAATCTCTCGAACACTTGGAGCCCTCGCAATTTCGGGTTCGCTGCTCCAGAGGGGCTCGCTTCCCCAAAGGGTTAGAACTGCCCCTAAGCCCCACCCCCGCCTGACAAAAGTATACCCCCCAAGTCCACGGTCGGCCCAGCGTTTTCTTCTTTCCGACACCTCGGAAGAAGTCTAAGTGTCCGAATTCGATGACACACCGGGAAAGCCCTCGATGACACTCAGGACCAGGCGATCGCCCGGCCTTCCACGAGTCGGTATCCGTGATCTGCCTTGCGGGCCAGATCGTGGTTGTGCGTGGCTATGACGAAGGCCAGCCCTCGCTCCGCCTGCAGCTTCAGGAAAAGCTCCCAGATCACCTCGCTCGTCTTGGGGTCGAGGTTGCCCGTGGGCTCGTCGGCCAGGACCAGCCGCGGCTCGGCGACGAGCGCCCGGGCGATGGCAACCCGCTGCTGCTCCCCGCCCGAGAGCTCGCCCGGCCGGTGGGCGAGTCGGTCGCCCAACCCGACCTCGTGCAGAGCGGCCGCTCCGCGCTCGCGGGCCTGTGGGGTCGGGAGACGCTGGAGCAGGGCCGGCATCATCGCGTTCTCGAGAGCGGTCATCTCGCCGAGCAGGTTGTAGAACTGGAAGATGAACGCGATCTCGGTGCGCCGGAGGCGTGCCAGTGCGCTCTCGGAGCGGGCGTACATGTCTTCACCCGCGAAGAGCACCTGTCCGGCCGTGGGGCGATCGAGCCCACCGAGCAGATGGAGCAGCGTCGACTTGCCGACGCCCGAGGCCCCGATCAGCGCCACGCTCTCCCCCGCGCCCACCGCCAGGGTGACCCCCCGCAGCACGCGCACCGTCTCGGGGCCGACGCGGTATTCCCTTTCCAGCTCGCGCGCCGCGACCAGGACCTCACTCATATCGGAGCACCTCGACCGGATCGAGCCGCGAAGCCCGGCGCGCCGGGGACAAAGTCGCCAGAAACGAGATCAGCAGCGTCGCGCTCGTGACCAGGGCGAAGTCGAGCCCGGTGAGCTTCATGGGAAGGTAGTCGATCTGATACACGTCACCGGCCAGCCGGATGATCTTGTAGGTGTTCTGGACCCAGATCAAACCCAGGCCGCAGAGGCTGCCCGCCGCCGTGCCGACGAGGCCGATCACCATCCCCGTAGCCAGGAAGACGCTTCCGATGCTCCGCGCGCTCGCTCCCATGGCCTTGAGGATGCCGATCTCCTTGCGCTTCTCCGCCACGAGCAGGACCAGGTGGCCGATGATGGCGAAGCCAGCGACCAGCACGATGATCGTGACGATGACGAAGAGCGCCAGCTTTTCGAGCTGGAGCGCCGCGAAGAGGTTGCGGTTCATCCCCATCCAGTCGCGGATCCAGAGCCCCGGCCCGACGGCCGCGGAGATGCGCTGCCCGATCGCCTTGGCGTCGAAGGGATCGTCCAGCTTCACCTCCACCCCCGAAACCCGGTCGCCGAGCCCGGCGAATTCCTGAGCGGCCGCGATCCCGGTGTACGCGATCGAGGCGTCGTACTCGTACAGCCCCACCTCGACATAGCCCGCCACCTCGAATCGCCGCATGCGGGGAACGAGGCCGACGGCCGTCATGGCGCTCTGGGGCGAGATCACGGTCACGTAGTCGCCGGGCACCACGCCGAGCGTCCTGGCCAGCTCCCGGCCCAGGAGAACAGCGGGCTCGCCGGAAGCGCGCAGCAGAGGGTCGAGGCTTCCTGTCTTCACTTCCGACGCGATTTGCGCGCGGACGCCGGGAGAGGTGAGATCGACGCCCCGCAAGAGCGCGCCGGTCGCCCCCCGCCCCTGGCCCGTGAAGAGCGCCTGTTGGACCACGAAGGGCGTGGCCGAGTGGACACCGGGTATGGCACGCACCCGGGCGGCGACCTCCGGAGCATTGGATACCCCGCGGCCGCCCGGGTCGAGGACCAGGATGTGTGGGTTCGCAGCGATCAACCTGTCCTTGATGCCGTCCTGGAATCCGGTCATCACGGCCAGGACCACGATGAGGGCCGTGACGCCCAGGAAGACTCCGCCCACGCCTATCCAGACGAAGAGCGAGAGATTGGCGCGCTGGCCGCGCGCGCGGAGATAGCGGAGCGCCAGGAACAGCTCGAAGGGCAGACCGCGCCCGGCCATCAGGCTTCCCCGTCTTCATTGTCGCCCACTGGGTCGTCGCCCGCCGGCTGACCGGCCGCGCGGCGCTCGGGACGCAGGTGCGGGAACAGGATCACGTCGCGGATGGACGCGGAGTCCGTGAAGAGCATGGCCAGCCGGTCGACACCGATCCCCTCGCCCGCGGTGGGCGGCATTCCGTACTCGAGCGCGCGCACGAAGTCCTCGTCCATCCAGTGCGCCTCTTCATCGCCTCGCTCGCGCTCCCGCGCCTGCTCTTCGAAACGGCGGCGCTGGTCCAGCGGATCGTTGAGCTCCGTGTAGGCGTTGGCGATCTCTCGCCGGCAGACGAAGAGCTCGAAGCGATCCACCAGCCTCGGGTCGGCGTCTTTTCGCTTGGAGAGCGGGGACAGCTCGATCGGGAAGTCCGTGATGAACGTGGGCTGGACCAGGGCCGGCTCGACGAGGGTGTCGAAGACGTCTTTCCAGAGGCCGACGGCGCCGACGCCCGGCCCGGGCTCGCGCACTCCCGCGGCCACTGCCGCCTTTCGCAGGACCGCTTCATCGGTCTCGGGGCCGACGGCGCTTCCGACGGCGGTGGAAATCGCCTCGAAGAATGGCTGCCGTGGCCACGGCCCGGTGAGGTTGACCTCTTCGCCCTGGTACCGGAGGGTGGTCGCGCCTAGTATCTCGCGTCCCAGGTGAGCGAACATCTCCTCGGTCAGGACCATGAGGTCCGCGTAGTCTGCGTAGGCCTGGTAGAACTCGAGCATGGTGAACTCGGGGTTGTGCTGCGTCGAGATTCCCTCGTTGCGGAAGCTCCGGTTGATCTCGTAGACGCGGTCGAGCCCCCCGACCACCAGCCGCTTGAGGTACAGCTCCGGCGCGATGCGCAGGTAGAGCTGCATGTCGAGGGCGTTGTGGTGGGTCACGAATGGCTTGGCCGCCGCGCCGCCGGGAATCGGCTGCATCATCGGGGTCTCGACCTCGAGAAAGCCGCGCGCGTCCAGAAACGCGCGCATCTCGCGGATCAACCGGCTCTTGAGCGCGAACGTCTCGCGCACCTGCGGGTTCATCACGAGATCAACGTAGCGCCGGCGGTACCGCGTCTCCACGTCCTTGAGCCCGTGCCACTTCTCCGGGAGTGGCCGGAGCGACTTGGCGAGGAACTCGAAGCTCCGGACGGCCACCGTCAGCTCGCCCGTTCGCGTCCGGAAGAGCTCGCCGGTCACGCCGATGAAGTCCCCGACGTCGAGGTCGGTGAAGTGCGCGTAGCCCTCCCCCAGACCGTCCGCGCGGGCGTAGAGCTGTATCTGCCCGGACTGGTCGCGGAGATGCGCGAAGCAGGTCTTGCCGTGGTGCCGGAGCCCGACCACCCGCCCCGCCACGGCCACCGGGCCGGCCTGCTTGAGCTCGTCCTCTCCCGCGGCGTGAAAGCGACGCCCGAGCTCGCCGGCCCAGTGCGTGACCGGGAAGCGGTGTCCGAAGGGGTCGACGCCCCTGGCCCGCAGCGCCTCCAGCTTCTCGAGGCGCCGCCGGATGAGGTCGTTTGTCTCCGGCTTGGGCGCCTCGGGCCGGGGTACCGGCGGCGGGGAAGCCACGCTAGGCCGGCTTCCCGGCGGCAAGGTACGCCTCGATGAATGGATCGATCTCGCCGTCCATGACGGCGTCCACCTTGCCGACCTCGACCCCCGTCCGGTGGTCCTTGATGATCTGGTACGGGTGGAAGGTGTAGGTCCGTATCTGGCTGCCGAAGGCGCTGTCCTTCTTCTCGCCCGTCAGCTCGGCCAGCTCCTCGCGCTGCTTCTTCTCGTAGATCTGGTACAGCCGCGCCTTGAGCACCCGCATCGCCGTGTCGCGGTTGCGGAGCTGGGAGCGCTCGTTCTGGCAGGCGACCACGATGCCCGACGGCAGGTGCGTGATGCGGACGGCCGAGTCGGCGGTGTTGACTCCCTGCCCGCCCGGACCCGAGGAGCGGTACACGTCCACGCGGATATCCTCGTCCTTCACCACGACCTCGACGTCTTCCACCTCGGGGATGACGGACACGGAGGCGAACGACGTGTGGCGCCGCTTCGAGGCGTCGAAAGGAGAGATCCGGATGAGCCGGTGCACGCCGATCTCGCTCTTGAGGTAGCCGTACGCGTACTCTCCGGAGATCTCGATGGTCGCGGACTTGATGCCCGCTTCTTCGCCCGGCAGCAGATCCACCACTTCGGCTTTGAAGCCCGCCCGCTCCGCCCATCGCAGGTACATGCGCATGAGCATCTGCGCCCAGTCCTGCGATTCCGTGCCGCCCGCGCCCGGGTGAATCGAGAGAATGGCGTTTTTCCGATCCTGGGGCCCGGAGAGGACGACCTTGACCGAGAAGGCCTCGAGTTCCTTCTTGAGCGCGGCGAGCGCCTGGTCGATGCCCGCGGCCTCGGCTTCGTCGCCCGCCTCGGTCGCCATCTCCCAGAGCACCCGGAGGTCTTCGGCTTGGCCGGCCAGATCCTTGAAGCGACCGGTTGTCCGGGCCAGATCGGCGCGCTCCTGCACGAGCGCCTGGGCCTTGCGGCTGTCCTCCCAGAAGGTCGGGGCGGCCATCTCCTGGTCGATCACCGCGATGCGCGTCTCCTTCGCCTCGAGGTCAAAGATGCCCCCGGAGGTCCAGCACGCGCTTTTCGACCTCGACGAGGTCGCGCTTCAGGTCGCTTAGCATGCCGCAGGACGCCTCCTGACGGACGCCGCGGACCAGGCGGCGACGCAGAGCCCGAGGCAGAGGTAGACGAGCCAGTCTCCGAAGCGCGTGTACAGGGTCGTGCGTGATCGCAGCGGAATCGAGGCGGAGAGGATGCCGCGATCGAAGAGCGGCAGGGTGGGCCCGACGCGCCCGTCCGGACCGACGAAGGCCGAGATGCCCGTGTTTGCCGCCCGGGCAATCGCCACCCGATTCTCGACGGCGCGGAGTGGGAGCGTGCCCAGATGCTGCGGTGGGCCGCTCGTTCGCCCGAACCACGCGTCGTTGGTGATGTTGGTCATGAAGCTCGCGCCTCCTACCGCGAAACCCCTGAACAGACCCGGGGAGATTACTTCGTAACAGATCACGGTGCCGAAAGGCGCCCCGGGCAGCGGAAACACCGTCTGTCGGCTGCCGGGCGCGAAGTCCGAGATGAACTCCGCCCACTGCCTCACGAAGCCGAGGAGCCAGCCGAGGGGCACGTATTCGCCGAACGGTACGAGTCGGATCTTATCATACTTGGCCGTAATCCCCTGATCTCCCAGTAGAAAAGCGCTGTTCAGGAACTGACCGTTCGGGCCGGGAAGACGATCGATGGAGCCCACCAGGAGCGGTGCCCCGATCTCCCTGGATAGCGTCACCAAGCGGGCGAGCAGGGCGGGGTCGCCGCGAAGGAAGATGGGCGCGGCCGTCTCCGGCCACACAATGAGGGCGGGCTTTTTCCCTGAAGGTTGCCGCGCGGCCTGCCGGGTGAGCTGCTCGTAGATGTCCATCGTGATCTCCCGGTTCGCGGGGTCCTCCTTGACGCTCTGCTCGATCGAGGGCTGGATCACGGAGACCCGAACGAAGCGCATCTCCCGCTCGGCGGCGGGCCCGAACTCGTGGGAAAGCGTCCACCACCCGAAGGCGAGTGAGCCCAGCAGCAGGAGAGCAGCCGCCGCCAGACCGGGGGCGGAGCGCCGCAAACCCAAGACCAGGAG
>WNGJ01005007.1_pt1 | contig 16558 bp, 12 predicted proteins | sample 5400611 | NCBI WGS metagenome assembly WNGJ01 (sample SAMN13153375, study PRJNA577476) | soil metagenome | isolation source: 40 cm soil or saprolite under Garry oak tree replicate 1 | place: USA:California | collected 2016-06-15 | reverse complement strand
GTTGGCGCAGGTGATGGGCAAGCCGCATCGCGCCATCTTCCACGAGTTCAAGGGCGGCTCCTCGACGCCGAACGAGGTCGAGGGCTCTGGCGACGTGAAATACCATCTCGGCGCCTCTTCCGACCGCGAGTTCGACGGCAACCGCGTGCATCTGTCGCTCACCGCCAATCCGTCGCATCTCGAAATCGTCAATCCGGTCGTGCTGGGCAAGGTGCGCGCGAAGCAGGACCAGCTCGGCGCGACCCGTGAAGACCGCACCATGGCGATGCCGCTGCTCATTTCAGGCGACGCGGCCTTCGCCGGACAGGGTGTCATCGCCGAGTGCTTCGGTCTGTCGGGACTGCGCGGGTACCGCACCGGCGGCTCCGTGCATTTCATCGTCAACAATCAGATCGGATTCACCACCTATCCGCGCTATTCGCGCTCATCGCCCTATCCGTCCGATGTGGCCAAGATGATCGAGGCACCGATCTTCCACGCGAACGGCGACGACCCGGAGGCCGTGGTGTTTGCGGCCAAGGTCGCAACCGAGTTCCGCCAGAAATTCCAGCGTCCCGTCGTCATCGACATGTTCTGCTACCGGCGCTTTGGCCACAACGAGGGCGATGAGCCGTCGTTTACCCAGCCGCTGATGTACAAGGCGATCCGCAAGCATCCGCCCACGAGCGAGATCTACGCCAACAAGCTTGTCGGCGAGAACGTCGTTACCGCAGGCGAAGTCGAGAAGATGCGGGTGGATTGGCGCGCCAAGCTCGATGCCGAGCTCGAAGCGAGCCAGGGCTACAAGGCAAACAGCGCCGACTGGCTTGACGGCCGCTGGGCCGACATCAAAGCGGCGCGCGATGCCGATGACCCGCGCCGCGGCCATACTGGCGTCGCGCTCGCGACGCTCAAAGAGATCGGAGCGAAGATCACGGCGATACCGCAAGGTTTCCACCTGCACCGGACCCTGCAGCGTTTCGTCGACAACCGCCGCAAGGCGGTCGAGACCGGCGAAGGCATCGATTGGGCAACGGCCGAGGCGCTCGCCTTCTGTTCCTTGCTGCTCGAAGGCCGTCCGGTGCGGCTTTCCGGCCAGGACACCGAGCGCGGCACGTTCTCGCAGCGCCATTCGGTGCTGATCGATCAGGAGAACGAGGACCGCTACGTCCCGTTCAACCACCTGGGCGAGCGTCAAGCCCGCTTCGAAGTCATCAACTCGATGCTCTCGGAGGAGGCGGTGCTGGGCTTCGAATACGGATATTCCCTCGCCGAGCCGAACGCGCTGACGCTGTGGGAAGCCCAGTTCGGCGATTTCGCCAACGGCGCGCAAGTGGTCTTCGATCAGTTCGTGTCATCGGGTGAGCGCAAGTGGCTGCGCATGTCCGGCCTCGTGTGTCTGTTGCCGCACGGCTACGAGGGGCAGGGGCCGGAACATTCCTCGGCGCGGCTCGAGCGCTTTCTGCAGATGTGCGCCGAGGACAATATGCAGGTCGCAAACTGCACCACGCCCGCCAACTACTTCCACGTCCTGCGCCGGCAGCTCAAGCGCGACATCCGCAAGCCGCTGATCCTGATGACGCCGAAGTCTCTGCTGCGCCACAGGCGCGCGGTATCGCGGCTCGGCGAGATGGGGCCGGACACCACGTTCCATCGCTTGCTTTGGGACGACGCCCAGATGCTCCCGGACGAGAAGATCAAGCTCCTCGCCGACGACAAAATCCGGCGGGTCGTGATGTGCTCGGGCAAGGTTTATTACGATCTCTACGAGGAGCGCGAGAAACGCGGTGTCAATGACATTTATTTATTGCGCCTCGAGCAGCTCTATCCGGTGCCACTCAAAGCGCTGGTGTACGAGCTCGGCCGCTTCAAGAAGGCGGAATTCATGTGGTGCCAGGAGGAGCCGCGCAATATGGGCGCGTACTCCTTCATGGAGCCGTATCTCGAATGGGTGCTCGACCAGGTCAGGGCTAAAAACAGGCAACCGCTTTATGCCGGCCGTGCCGCCTCGGCGGCGACCGCGACCGGCCAGATGGCGCAGCACCTCAAGCAGCTCAAGGCGCTGCTCGATGAAGCCCTAGGTTAGCAGCGGACGAGCGACGGAGGACTTAGGATGCGCTCGTCCCTCGTCCGCCGTCCGGGCGTGCACGGCGACGTAAGAAGGATGCAACATGGCTGAGATCCGCGTGCCCGCGCTCGGCGAATCGGTGACCGAGGCGACCATCGGCAAGTGGTTCAAGCAGCCGGGCGATCCGGTCGCCGTCGACGAGCCGTTGGTCGAGCTCGAGACCGACAAGGTAACGATCGAGGTGCCCGCCCCTGCCGCCGGGGTGCTCGGCGACATCGCGGCCAAAGACGGCGAGACGGTCGCGGTCGGCGCGCTGCTCGGTCAGATCAGGGAAGGCGCGGCGGCGCCCGCGAAGGCCACGCCGCCCCCGCCGGGCGGCCCGGGCCAAAGGACCGCGACGACAACTCCCGCCACTACGGAAGCGCCGCGCGCGCAAACGGGGACGAAGCCGCAGGCGCCGCTCGCGCCCTCGGTGCGCAAGATCGTCGCCGAAACCGGCATCGACGTCTCGACCGTCCCCGGCTCCGGGAAGGATGGTCGCGTGACCAAGGGCGACATGATGGCGGCGATCGAACGCGCCGCTTCCGCGCCGACGCCCGTGGCCCAGACGGCGGCTGCATGCAATTGCGCAACCGGTACAAGGATCTGTTCGAAAAGACGCACAACGTGAAGCTGGGCTTCATGGGCTTTTTCGTGAAAGCCTGCGTGCAGGCGCTAAAAGAGATTCCCGCCGTCAACGGCGAGATCGACGGCAGCGACATCATCTACAAGAATTACTATCACATCGGCGTCGCGGTCGGGACCGAGAAGGGCCTAGTCGTTCCGGTCGTGCGCGACTGCGACCAGAAATCGCTCGCGCAGATCGAGAAGGAGATTGCCAATCTCGGACGGCGCGCGCGCGATGGCACGCTCAAGATCGAGGAAATGCAAGGCGGTACCTTTACCATCTCGAACGGCGGCGTTTACGGCTCGCTGATGTCGACGCCGATTCTCAATGCGCCGCAGTCCGGCATCCTCGGCATGCACAAGATTGAAGAGCGACCGGTGGCGGTCGCCGGCAAAGTCGAGATTCGTCCGATGATGTATCTCGCGCTTAGCTACGACCATCGCCTCGTCGACGGCCGAGAGGCGGTGACGTTTCTGGTGCGGGTGAAGGAGATTTTGGAGGATCCGGCGAGGCTCGTGGTGGATCTGTGAGTCTGTCACCATCGGCGGCCGTGACGACGGATAGTTCGGAGTAATCATGCCCTACGATCTCATCGTCATCGGCTCCGGCCCCGGCGGCTATGTCTGCGCCATCCGCGCGGCACAGCTCGGCATGAAGGTTGCCGTAATCGAGAAGGACAAGACCTTCGGCGGCACCTGCCTCAACGTCGGTTGCATTCCCTCCAAGGCGCTGCTGCACGCCTCCGAGCTCTATGAAGAATCCGGCCAGCTGTTCGACAAGATGGGCATCAAGGTCGGCGCGCCGACGGTCGACCTTGCGGCCATGATGAGATTCAAGGATCAGGGCGTCGAGGGCAATGTCAAAGGCGTGGCCTTCCTGTTCAAGAAAAACAACATCGATACCTTTCATGGCACCGGCCGCATCGTCACGGCCGGCGAGGTCGAAGTGAAAACCGCCGACGGCAAGAGCGAGACCATCGAGGGCAAGGCGATCGTCGTCGCCACCGGCTCGGACGTGGCGCGCCTGCCCGGCATCGATATCGACGAGCGGCGCATCGTCTCTTCGACCGGCGCCCTGGTTCTCGATCAGGTGCCGGAGCGGCTACTCGTCATCGGCGCCGGCGTGATCGGGCTTGAGCTCGGCTCGGTGTGGCGCCGCCTCGGCTCCAAGGTGATCGTCGTCGAGTTCCTCGACCGCATCCTGCCGGGAATGGATAGCGAGGTCTGCCGACAGGTCCAGCGCCTCTTCGAAAAGCAGGGCATCGTCTTCAAGCTATCGTCCAAGGTCACCGGCGTCGAGGCGGCGGGAAAGACGCTCAAGGCGACAGTCCAGCCGACCGCGGGCGGCGCGGCAGAATCAATCGAAGCCGATGTCGTGCTGGTGTCGATCGGGCGCGTGCCGTTTACCGAGGGACTTGGTCTCGAAGCCGTCGGGGTGAAGACGGACAACAAGGGCCGCGTCATGGTCGATGCGCGCTTCGCCACCAACGTGCCCGGCATCTACGCCATCGGGGACGCGATCGCCGGCCCGATGCTGGCGCACAAGGCAATGGATGAGGGCGCGGCGGTGGCGGAAATCATCGCCGGCGAAGCCGGCCACGTGAACTACGACGTCATCCCGAACGTGGTCTACACCTATCCCGAGATCGCCTCGGTCGGAAAGAGCGAGGAGGAATTGAAGGAGGCCGGTATCGCCTACAACACCGGCAAATTTCCCTTTACCGCCAATGGCCGCGCAAAGGTGAACCTGCAGACCGAGGGCTTCGTGAAAATCCTCGCCGATGCCAAGACCGACCGCGTGCTCGGCGTCCACATCGTCGGCGCGGACGCCGGCAACATGATCGCCGAGGCTGCGGTTGCCATGGAGTTCGGTGCCGCATCCGAGGATATCGCCCGCACCTGCCATCCCCACCCCACGTTCACCGAGGCGGTGAAGGAGGCGGCATTGGCGGTGGACAAACGCGCCATCCACATGTGACGCCCGCGCGCGACGCACCCGGCGGCTGCTAGCCGCATCCGCCGACGCCTGCGGGCTGCCGTGCCGCCGCGCGAGCACCGCTAGATCAAGTGCAGCGAGTGCAGGTACTGCGGGTTGAAAAATCCGAGCGCCATGAAGACGAGACCGACCACGCCGAGACCTATGGCGCCGTGGACCAGGGCCATCATGCCGGTGATGACCGCGGCCGACGCCAGCACGATGCCGATCTGATAGGCAGCGGATGCAAACTCGTAGTGATGGTAGCGCGCCAGGTAGATGTCGCGTTGGTGCTCGTATGTTTCGGCGAGCGCTCGCAACTCCTTGCGACCGTCCTTCTCCGCCGGATCGGACTCGTAGCGCGCCACCGTCTTCATCCAATCGTCGACCTGCTTGAGCAGCGCCGCCTTCCTTGCTTCATCGGACACCGAGGCGGCTTCGAGCGCTAAAGCCTGAGCGGCGGTGCGAAGCGTGGTCTGGCGGATGGTCTTGGCTTGGAAGAAATTCCAGGCGTCGGACGCCTTGATGTTGAGCGAAATTCCTTCCGTCTGCGCGCTTTTGCCGAACATCTCGGCGAGCGCCAGAAAGAGCGCGATCACCGAGATCAGCAGCGCGATCTTCTTGTTCCTGCTCTCCGCTACCGGCTTTCCGCGGCCGCCATGCCCGTGCTCCTCATGTTCGATCTGATGCTCGACTCCATGCTGGACCGCGTGCACGCCGTGACTCATGTCGCCCTCCGTGCGTCGTCGGGCGAACGATGTATCGAACTCGCCGGCTTGCGCAAGGGGGAGTAACCGTGGCGCCTGTCACGCGTTGGTCATGCCCGCGGATGGGTGCTGCGGTAGACTTCCAGCAGGCGTTCGGTATCGACGGCGGTGTAGAGCTGGGTCGTCGACAACGAGGCATGGCCGAGCAGTTCCTGGATCGCGCGTAGATCGCCGCCGCGCGCCAGCAGATGCGTCGCGAAGGAATGGCGCAGCGAATGCGGGGTCGCGGTCTCCGGCAGCCCGAGCGCGCCCCGCAGCCGGGCCATCGCAAGCTGGACGATGCGCGGGGAGAGCAGGCCGCCTCTGGCGCCGACGAACAAGGGACCTTCGGCGGGAAGGTCGTAGGGGCAGAGCGCGATGTATTCGGCGGCGAGCCTCGCGACCTGCGCCAATACTGGGACCATCCGCGCCTTGTTGCCCTTGCCGGTGACCGTGATGACGTCGCCGCCTCCGGGCGCAGGAATGTCGTTGCGCTTTAAGGCCAGCGCCTCGCTGATGCGCAAGCCCGACCCGTAAAGCAGCGCCAGCACTGCGGCGTCGCGGGCGAGAATCCATGGTTCGCGCGCCTCGCCGGCGCGCACGTCGGTGTCGGTGATGCGTTTGGCCGCTGGGATCGCCAGCGGCTTCGGCAGCGGCTTCGCGAGTTTCGGCGTGCGCACGGCGGAAAGCGCACCGACCTTGCCCTTGCCGTTGCGTTCGAGAAAACGGGCGAAGGAGCGCACGCCCGCGAGCATGCGCATCAGCGAGCGGCTGCTCGTCCCGCCGGCTCGGCGTGCCGCCATGAAGGCGCGCACGTCGAGCGGTTTAAGGCGCGACAGCGCCGAGAGCGTCACGCGGCCGTCGAGATGGTCGCAGAGGAAGGCGAGGAATTGGCGCACGTCGCGCTCATAAGCGTCGACGGTCTTCGGTGACATCCGCCGTTCGGCACCGAGGTATGCCAGCCAACGCATGAGTTCGCCCGCAACGTCGTTGGCGGCAAAAGCGAGACCGGCGGTGGGTGTTGCGCTTGACACGGCGGAATATATCTCACCCCTTCCTTCACCGTTTCTTAAACGCTTCGAATCGGCCGACTGATCATGGCCAAACGCGTCGTCGATGTCCTGGTCCCGGTCGCCCTCGACCAGACGTACTCCTATCGGGTGCCGGAAGGGCTTGAGCTCGCGCCTGGCGACCTCGTGACCGTGCCGCTGGGCGCGCGCATGGCAACGGCGGTGACATGGGCGGAGAATCCCAAGCCCAACCCCCGGCTCGACAACCGCATGAAGGACGTCGAGGCCAAGCTCGACGTGCCGCCGCTCAAGCCGGAGCTGCGCAAGTTCATCGACTGGGTGTCGGCCTACACGCTCAGCCCCCGGGGCATGGTTCTGCGCATGGCGCTGCGCATGGGCGAGCATCTCGGCCCCGCACGCGAACGCGTCGGCGTTCGGATTGCCGGACCGCCCCCTCAGCGGATGACGGCGGCGCGTGAGCGGGTGCTCGCGCTGCTCGCCGACGGGCTTGCGCGTGGTAAGCGCGACGTCGCCGAGGCCGCCGGGGTTTCGCCGGGAGTCATCGACGCCCTGGTCGATGAAGGGACGCTCGAAAGCCTGGTCCTGCCCCCGGATCCGGTGGCGCGGCGGCCGGATCCGGATTTTTCGCCGCCCGACTTTACGCCGGCGCAACGCGAGGGGGCGGACACGCTACGCGCGACGGTGGCCGCCGGCGGCTATGGCGTCACGCTGCTCGATGGCGTCACCGGCGCGGGTAAGACCCAAGTCTATTTTGAGGCCGTCGCCGAGATCGTCCGCCGTGGAAAACAAGCGCTGGTTCTCGTCCCCGAGATCGCCTTGACCGCCCAGTTCCTCGACCGCTTTGCCGAGCGCTTCGGCGTGCGGCCGGCCGAGTGGCACTCGCAGCTGTCGCAGCGTTTGCGCGCGCGCACTTGGAATGCGGTGGCGACCGGCGAGCTGAGCGTGATCGTCGGCGCACGCTCGGCACTGTTTCTGCCCTATGCCGATCTCGGGTTGATCGTGGTCGATGAGGAGCACGATCCCGCTTACAAGCAGGAGGACGGCGCGCGCTATCACGCGCGCGACATGGCGGTGGTGCGCGCGCGGGGAGCCGATATCCCGATCGTGCTGGTGTCGGCGACGCCGTCGGTCGAGACCGAGGTCAACGCCCGCAGTGGCCGCTACGCCCGAGTGCATCTGCCGGAGCGCTTCGGCAGCTCGAATCTTCCCGCCATCGAGGCGATCGATCTGCGCGCCGAAGGCCCGCCGCGCGGGCGCTTCATCGCACCGCGCCTCGTCGAGGCGGTGAGGAACGCGCTCGAACGCGGCGAGCAGGCCCTCCTTTTCCTCAATCGCCGCGGCTACGCCCCGCTCACGCTCTGCCGCCAATGCGGATTTCGGCTCGCCTGTCCGAATTGCGACGCCTGGCTGGTCGATCACCGGTTCAGGCGCCGCCTGGTCTGCCACCACTGCGGCTTCTCGATGCCGCCGCCGGCGCAATGCCCGCAATGTCAGGCGGCTGATTCATTCGTCGCCGTCGGCCCCGGCGTCGAACGGCTGGAGCAGGAGGCGGCGGAGCTGTTTCCGGAAAGCCGCATCCTGGTGCTATCGAGCGATCTCGTCGAATCGATCGAGCGGCTGCGCCAGGAGCTCGACGACGTCGCCAAGGGGCGCTTCGATATCATCATCGGGACGCAGCTGGTCGCCAAGGGTCACCATTTCCCCAGGCTCAACTTGGTCGGCGTGGTCGACGCCGATCTCGGCCTGGCGAACGGGGATCCGCGCGCGGCCGAGCGCACGTTTCAATTGCTGCATCAGGTCATCGGCCGTGCCGGGCGCGAGGACGGTCGCGGCATCGGATATCTGCAGACGCATCAGCCCGAGCACCCGGTGATGCGCGCGCTCGTGGCAGCCGACCGCGACGCGTTCTACACCAGCGAGATCGAGCTGCGCGAAAAGACGCATTATCCGCCGTTCGGGCGGCTGGCGAGCCTGCTCGTCTCCGCGGGCGAGCGCCCGGCGGCCGAAGTCTTTGCGCGCCGGCTCGCCGCTTCAGCGCCGCAGGCGAAAGATGTGCGCGTGCTGGGACCAGCGGAAGCGCCGCTCGCCGTCGTCCGCGGCCGCCATCGCTTCCGGCTGCTGGTGAAATCACCTCGTCGCTTCGATCTTTCAGCCTATCTGCGGGAATGGCTCGCCGGCGCGCCCAGGCGCAAGGGCAACATCAAGCTCGAGGTCGACGTCGACCCGCAGAGTTTTCTTTAAGCTGAGGAGTGGTGCGCACCGCACTTGTCCAATCATGGGCGGGGGAGCCGATCCCCGCTTCAGCCGCACGCAGCCACATGCCCGGTGCCCCAATCGCGGTCTTTCGCCGCATGTCGGTCGTGATCCCGAGTCCGGCAACGGGTTGGCTGCTTGAAGCTCAGCCTGCTTGAGCGCATTCTGATGCGGCCGGACCACATCCGGAAACTACAAGCACACGGGGAGGAAAACCCATGCAACGCATCGCATTTGGGGTCGTGTTGGGCGCAATGCTGGCGGCCAGCAGCACGGTCCTGGCGCAAGCTCCGAGTTGGACGCCGCCGCCTGACAACCAGCGCTGTCCCTCCAAGTGGGGCGCGGACGACGAGCGCGGCTCTGCCAACCACATGAAGCCGCAGACGGTGCTCAACGCAGTCAAGCTGATCAAGACCGGCGAGGTCATAGAACTCGGACACGTGCTCAATGCGAATATGCCGTTCTTCGGCACGCGGCGCTTCGATGTGCACGTCAAACGCACATTCATGAACGAGTTCGCCAACCGGCGCGGGAGCAACGAGGAGATCGTCATTGCCGAGATCGGGCAGGTCGGCACGCAGTTCGACGGCTTCGCCCACCAGACCCACGAGAACAGCTGGTACAATTGCTTCAAGGTCGCCGAGAACGCGACCCGTTCGGGGTTCACGAAGCTCGGAGTTCACAACGCCGGCGCGATAATCACGCGCGGCGTGCTGATCGACGTCGCCGGCTACAAGGGCGTCGAAATGCTCGGCGACACTTACGAGATCACGGTCGAGGATCTCGAGGGCGCACTGAAGAAGCAGAACGTGACGCTGCAGCCCGGCGACGCCATCATCATCAATACCGGCTGGGGCAAGCTGTGGGGCAAGGACAATGCCCGCTTCGTCAAGTCGTGCCCGGGCATCGGCGTGAAGGCCGCCGAGTGGCTGGTGGCCAAGGATCCCATGCTGCTCGGCTCCGATAACTGGCCGGTCGAGGTAGCGCCCAACCCCGATCCCAAGATTTCGTTGCCGGTGCATCAAATCGCGCTGGTGGTGAACGGCGTGCATCTGCTCGAAAACCTCAAGCTCGATGAATTGGCGGCCAAGGGCGTCTACGAGTTCGCCTTCATCATGGAGCCGCTGAAAATCCAGGGCGGCACCGGCTCGACGGTTGCGCCAGTCGCGGTGCGATAATCGCGAGCGTTGGCGTGGGCAAGCTCCGGCGTGCCCACGCGCATCGTGCACGAGAACTCAATTATTGTTCGATCGGAGCGGTCTCGGACGAGCGCGCATTCGGTGCAAGCAGGACGCTGGCGGCGGCGGTCAAGATCAGGGCAGAGCCGACGATGTCTGCAACCGTCAGCCGCTCGCCCAGGATCAGCACCGAGGCGACGATGCCAATGACTGGAACACTCAGCAGGCCGAGCGCGGCGGTCGTAGCCGGTAACCTCCGGACGACCTCGAACCAAAGCACATAGGCGAAGGCGGAACCGACGAGGCCGGAAAATGCCAGCGCCCAAAGCGCGCGCGCAGGAGCGGGCCACAAATGCAGCGAGCCTTCGAAGGTGAGCGCGCCTGCGAAGGTGACCACCAGCGCGACCACAAGTTGCCACGCCGAGATTGCCATCGGATCGGCGTCGATCCGCGCCCATTTCAAATAGACCGTACCGGCTGCCCAACTCACCGCCGTTGCGAGCGCGAGGACGAGGCCGATCAGGTCGCTCGATCCGAGCAACGGATAGATCAGCACCGTCAATCCGGCGGCGCAAAGCAAGAGCGAGATGGCACATATCACGTTCAGCCGCTCCCCAAGGATGGGATATGCGAACAGCGCCGCCCAGATCGGCATCGTGTACGCGAGAACCGCCACTCGCGACGTTGCGGTCGCAAGTTGTGCGAAAGCGGAGAAGAGCGTGAAGCAGGCAATGTTCAGGCAGCCCGCGACGACGAGGTGCACGGCCGCGACGCTGCTGTGAATTCTCATGTTACGCCGCCGCAGCAAGGCGAGCGCGAACAATACGACCGTCGCAAGCCCGGACGTGCCGACGCGCATGCTAAACGGCGGTATGTCGTTGAGCGCGATCTTCAAGGCTGGCCAGCTCACGCCCCAGGCCAGGCTCACCGCCACCAGCATAACGCGGGCTGTCGCGTCGGCAGCTTGAGGCGGGGCGAGGCGTGGCACGTGCGGGGTCCGGCAGGCCGAGGAGGAGGGAAGGCCTGTGTACCATCGGCGCTGGCCGCTCGCGCAAGGGCCTGCCGTCGGCAAAACGCGCATTCCCTGCGGGCATTTCGTCATGTTGCACCGCAGTTGGCGGTGTGTTACGGAACCGCGCGATTTTCGTGGGCTTTCGGAGCGCGCCCGCTGCTCTCCGCGAAGATGCAAAGTCCCATTGAATTTCAAGGGCTTGGCGCCCACCGTCCGCGACGGTGCCGAGCCTGCGGAATTGCCGAAAGAGCAAGTCCACGTGGCAGGCGAAAACGCAATCATATCCGGCATGGCCGGCCGCTACGCGACCGCGCTGTTCGATCTCGCGCGCGAGCAGAACGCCATCGATCGGGTCAAGGTCGACCTCGACCGCTTCGATGCGCTGGTCGCCGAGGTCGCCGATCTCGCCCGCTTGCTCAGAAGCCCGGTCTTCTCCGCCGATGAGCAGACGCGCGCGCTCTCGGGCGTGCTCGACCGGGCAGGCATCGACGGGCTCGCCGCCAACGTCCTCAAACTGCTCGGAACGAACCGCCGCCTGTTCGCGGCGCTCGACGTGGTGCGCGGCTACCGGGCGCTGGTCGCCAAGCACAAGGGGGAGGTCTCCGCCGAGGTGACGCTCGCCGAGCAGCCGAGCGAGACGCACCTTGCCGCCATCAAGGATGCGCTCGCGGCGGCGACCAAGAAGAATGTGCAGGTGCAAGTGAAGGTCGATCCTTCGCTGATCGGCGGCCTCGTGGTCAAGGTCGGCTCGCGCATGGTCGACAGCTCGCTGCGCACCAAACTCAATGCGATCAAGGTCGCGATGCAAGAGGCCCACTGATGGACATCCGTCCCGCCGAAATTTCGGCAATCCTGAAAGAGCAGATCAAGAACTTCGGCCAGGAGGCGGAAGTTTCCGAAGTCGGCCAGGTGCTCTCGGTCGGTGACGGCATCGCCCGAGTGTACGGCCTCGACAACGTCCAAGCCGGCGAGATGGTCGAGTTCGAGAACGGCGTGCGCGGAATGGCGCTCAATCTCGAGATCGACAACGTCGGCATCGTCATCTTCGGCGAGGACCGCGAGATCAAGGAAGGGCAGACGGTCAAGCGCACGCGCGCGATCGTCGAGGTTCCTGTCGGCAAGGCCCTGCTCGGCCGCGTGGTGGACGCCCTCGGCAATCCGATCGACGGCAAAGGGCCGATTGATGCCAAGGAGCGTCGGCGCGTCGACGTCAAGGCGCCGGGCATCATCCCGCGCAAATCCGTGCATGAGCCGATGGCCACCGGCCTCAAGGCCATCGACGCGCTGATCCCCATCGGCCGCGGCCAGCGCGAGCTGATCATCGGCGACCGCCAGACCGGCAAGACCGCGATCGCGCTCGACACTATCCTCAATCAGAAAGCGCTCAACGCCAGCGGCGACGAGAAGATCAAGCTCTATTGCGTCTATGTTGCCGTCGGCCAGAAGCGCTCCACCGTGGTTCAATTCGCCAAGGTGCTGGAGGAGAATGGCGCGCTCGACTATTCGATCGTGATCGCGGCGACGGCTTCCGATCCTGCGCCGATGCAGTACCTCGCGCCGTTTTCCGGCTGCACCATGGGCGAATATTTCCGCGATGGCGGCATGCACGCGGTGATCATCTACGACGACCTGTCGAAACAAGCCGTTTCCTACCGGCAGATGTCGCTGTTGCTGCGCCGTCCGCCCGGCCGCGAGGCCTATCCCGGCGACGTATTCTATCTGCATTCGCGGTTGCTCGAGCGCGCCGCCAAGATGAACGACGACAACAAGGGCGGATCGCTCACGGCGCTTCCCGTCATCGAGACGCAGGCGAACGACGTGTCGGCTTACATCCCGACCAACGTCATTTCGATCACCGACGGACAGATCTTTCTGGAGACCGATCTGTTCTACCAGGGCATCCGCCCGGCCGTGAACGTCGGCCTCTCGGTGTCGCGCGTCGGCTCCGCCGCGCAGACCAAGGCAATGAAAAAAGTTGCCGGCCGCATCAAAGGCGAGCTCGCGCAATACCGTGAAATGGCGGCGTTCGCGCAGTTCGGCTCCGACCTCGATGCCACCACCCAGCGCCTGCTCAACCGCGGCGCAAGGCTGACCGAGCTGCTCAAACAGCCGCAGTTTTCCCCGCTCAAGATGGAGGAGCAGGTCGTCGTCATCTTTGCCGGCGTCAATGCCTATCTCGACCCGATCCCGGTCGAAAGGGTGCGCGCCTTCGAAGACGGCCTGCTGAGGCTGATGCGCTCGCAGCATGCGGGCATCCTCGACGCCATCCGCGATAGCAGGGACCTCGACGAGGCTACCGCGGCGAAGCTCAAAGCCGCGGTCGACGAATACGCAAAGACGTTCGCGTAACACGCGGACTCCTAAAGAGTAGGGAGGACAGACGCCAGATCATCGATAGTCGACGGTCGATACATTCATTCGAACCCGTGCCGATGCGTTGTCGATCGTCCGCTCTCTGTCGTCGCACCTGACCCATGCCCAGCCTCAAGGACATGCGCGTGCGCATCGCCGCCACCAAGGCGACGCAGAAGATCACCAAGGCCATGCAGATGGTCGCGGCGTCGAAGCTGCGGCGCGCGCAGGCAGCGGCCGAAGCTGCGCGCCCCTATGCCCAGCAGATGACGAAGGTGCTCGGCAACATCGCCGCCGCAGTCGGCGACCTCGGCGCCGCCCCGCGGCTGCTGGTCGGAACCGGCAGCGAACGCGTGCACCTGCTGTTGGTGTGCACCGCCGAGCGCGGCCTGTGCGGCCCGTTCAACTCGGCGATCGTACGGCTCGCGCGTGAGCGGGCGAATGCATTGATGGCCGAGGGCAAAGAGGTCAAGTTCTTCTGCGTGGGGCGCAAGGGTTACGAGCAGCTTCGCCGGCTGTACGAGAAACAGATCATCGAACACATCGAGTTGCGCGCGGTTCGCACGCTTGCGTTCGAGCACGCCGAAAACATCGGCGAAAAAATTGTGCGGCTCTACGAGCAGGGTGCATTCGATGTCTGCACCCTGTTCTTTTCGCGATTCAAATCGGTTATTGCGCAAATTCCCACGGCGCAACAGATCATTCCGCCCGTGTTCGAGGGCGACGCCGGCAACAATAACGGCGTAGTCTACGAGTACGAACCCGATGAGGACGAAATCCTCGTCGAGCTCCTGCCGCGCAACATCTCCGTACAGATTTTCCGCGCGCTGCTGGAGAATGCGGCTTCCTTCTATGGCGCGCAGATGAGTGCGATGGACAACGCCACGCGCAACGCGGGGGAGATGATCCGCAAGCAGACGCTGACCTACAACCGCACCCGCCAGGCGATGATCACCAAGGAGCTGATCGAGATCATTTCGGGCGCCGAGGCGGTGTGAGCGGGCGCGAGAACCGATAAGTCGATGCGATAACAAGGACCATCCATGGCCAACCCAACCGGACACATCACCCAGGTCATCGGCGCCGTCGTCGACGTGCAGTTCGAGGGGCATCTGCCCGCGATTCTCAACGCGCTCGAGACCAAGAACCAGGGCCACCGCCTCGTGCTCGAAGTGGCCCAGCATCTCGGCGAATCGACCGTGCGCACCATCGCCATGGATACCAGCGAAGGCCTCGTGCGCGGGCAGGAGGTCTCCGATACCGGCCAGCCCATCGCAGTGCCGGTCGGCGATGGCACGCTCGGCCGCATCATCAACGTCATCGGCGATCCGGTCGATGAGGCCGGTCCGGTGCCGTACAAGGAGCGGCGGGCGATCCACCAACCGGCGCCCCTTTATACCGAGCAGGCGACGGAATCGGAGATCCTCATCACCGGCATCAAGGTGGTCGATCTGCTCGCGCCCTACGCCAAGGGCGGCAAGGTCGGCCTGTTCGGCGGCGCCGGCGTCGGCAAGACCGTCATCATCATGGAGCTGATCAACAACGTTGCGAAGGCTCACGGCGGCTATTCCGTGTTTGCCGGAGTGGGCGAGCGCACGCGCGAGGGCAACGATCTCTATCACGAGATGATCGAGTCCGGCGTCAACAAGGACCCCAAGAAGAACAACGGTTCGGCTGCCGGCTCCAAATGCGCGCTGGTCTACGGCCAGATGAACGAGCCGCCCGGCGCGCGCGCCCGCGTCGGCCTTTCCGGCCTCACCGTCGCGGAATATTTCCGCGACCAGGGTCAGGACGTGCTGTTCTTCGTGGACAACATCTTCCGCTTCACGCAGGCGGGTTCGGAGGTGTCGGCGCTGCTGGGCCGCATTCCCTCCGCCGTCGGCTACCAGCCGACGCTCGCGACCGACATGGGCGCGTTGCAGGAGCGCATAACAACCACGACCAAGGGCTCGATCACCTCGGTGCAGGCGATCTACGTGCCCGCCGATGATCTCACCGATCCGGCGCCCGCGACCTCGTTCGCACATCTCGATGCGACCACCGTGCTCTCGCGCTCGATCGCGGAGAAGGGCATCTATCCGGCGGTCGATCCGCTCGACTCCACGTCGCGCATGCTGTCACCGATGATCGTGGGCGAGGAGCACTATGCCGTCGCCCGCCAGGTGCAGCAGATTCTGCAACGCTACAAGGCGTTGCAGGACATCATCGCGATCCTCGGCATGGACGAACTTTCGGAAGAGGACAAGCTTACGGTCGCCCGCGCGCGCAAGATCGAGCGGTTTCTGTCACAGCCCTTCCATGTTGCCGAAGTTTTCACCGGCGCGCCCGGCGTGTTCGTCGAACTCGCCGACACCATCCGAGGGTTCAAGGGTCTGTGCGAAGGAAAATACGACCACCTGCCCGAGGCGGCCTTCTACATGGTCGGCACCATCGAGCAGGCCGTGGAGAAGGGCAAGAAACTCGCGGCGGAAGCGGCGTGACGTCAAAACTCATGGGCGTGGCTGCGGCCTTGACCCGGCAATCAATCAAGCTTCGAAGCATTGATGGTGCGGCGGCTCAAACCCGCGGGTGACGAGCGAGAAAAAACGGAAGCTCAGCATGGCCACCTTTCACTTCGATCTCGTCTCGCCGGAGAAGGTTTTGTTCTCCGGCGAGGTCAGCCAGGTCGACGTGCCGGGCTCGGAAGGCGACTTCGGCGTGCTGGCGGGGCATGCACCGCTCGTGACCACGTTGCGGCCGGGAGTTCTGGTCATCTATAGCGAACGCGAGGCGCAGCGGATCGTGGTCGACGGCGGTTTCGCCGAGGTCGGTCCTGCCGGCCTGACCGTGCTCGCCAACCTCGCCGTGCCGGTGGACGAGTTCGATGTCGCGGCGCTCGCTGGCATGATCAAGGACACCGAGGAAGACGTGGCCGACGAGAAGGACGGCTGGAATCGCGACAAGCTCGCCCAGAAGCTCGATCGCTTGAAGGCGTTGCAGGCCGCGCTCGGGCACTAACTCGCGTCCCGGGCAAATCTCTTAAACTTTCTCACCACCTGCTCGTAGACCGGCCGCTTGAACGGCACGATCAGGTCGACGATCTTCGGCAGCTGCTCCCAGCGCCATTGCACGAATTCCGGGTCGTGTCCGCCGGCGGGGTGCGCGATGTCGATTTCGCTGTCCTTTCCGGTGAAGCGCAACGCATACCACTTTTGACACTGCCCACGGTATTTGCCGTTCCAGGCCTGGCCGATGAGCTCGCGCGGAATGTCGTAGCAGAGGTCTTCCTCGATCTCGCCGAGCTTCTCCACCGAACGGA
>WNGJ01011217.1_pt1 | contig 16560 bp, 10 predicted proteins | sample 5400611 | NCBI WGS metagenome assembly WNGJ01 (sample SAMN13153375, study PRJNA577476) | soil metagenome | isolation source: 40 cm soil or saprolite under Garry oak tree replicate 1 | place: USA:California | collected 2016-06-15 | reverse complement strand
GCCGCTCGCGCATCCAAGCGTCACGAGCCCACGCGATGGCCAATAGTCTTATTACCGCCGTATTTGCGCTGCGCGCATGCGATATGGACATGCTATCGGTGCCGGGCACATGACAAGGCCGACGGGCGGCGCATAATGGCGACCTTGGGCAGTCCGCGAGCCGGCCGGCCGGGTGACGTCAGGTGCTGGTGTTGGCCGCGCCGACCGCCACCACGATAAGGATCAGGGCAATGACGGCCAGCGCCACGCCGATGTAGCCGAGCACCAGCCCGGCCATTGCCATTCCGGCGCCCTGCTCACCGGTCTGCCTGATCTGCCTGCGCGCCATGTGCCCGAGTATGATCGCCGGGATCCCGGTGAAGATCCCGAGCACGATCTGGGCAATACCGCAGACCAGGGCCGCGATCGCGAGGCCGTTGGTCTTGGTGGCCGGGTAGCCGGAACCGCCCGCCCAGCCGGGCTGGTATCCGGACTGCTGGTAGCCGGCCGGCTGGCCATATCCGCCGGGCTGCTGGTAACCCCCCGGCTGCGGGTAGCCGCCCGGCTGCTGATAACCGCCCTGCTGGCCGTGACCGCTGGGATCGGACGAGCCGCCCTGCTGGCCGTAGCCGCCCTGCTGGCCGTATCCGCCCTGCTGGCCGTAGCCGCCCTGCTGGCCGTAGCCGGGCTGCTGGCCGTAGCCGGGCTGCTGGCCGCCGATCGTCGGCTGGTCGAAGAAGCCCGGCTGCTGGTCCGAAGGCTGATTAGGAGAACCCATCGCATGCCCCTCACCGGCCTAGCCCGGGATACGGCGCCCGGCTGAACTAATGCCGACAGATGGCGAACCTATCAGCCCCGGCGCGCTTGTCCTAGCTCGGCGGGCCCGGCCGGACATGCTGGCCCGCCCGGGCCCGCGGCCGCGGCGCGCCGGGGCCGCCATCGTCGCAGGCGGAGGCGTAAACGCGGCACAATGGCGGCATGGCACGAAGGACCACGACAACCCCGCCGCCCGAGGACTTCGAAGAGAACATCGTCGACATCGATGTCACCGACGAGATGCGCGGCAGCTTCCTCGAGTACGCGTACTCGGTGATCTACCAGCGGGCACTACCCGACGCCCGGGACGGCCTGAAGCCCGTGCAGCGCCGCATCTTGTACCAGATGTCCGAGATGGGCCTGCGCCCCGACCGCGCGCACGTCAAGTGCGCCCGGGTGGTCGGCGAGGTGATGGGCCGTCTGCACCCGCACGGCGACACCGCCATCTACGACGCTCTGGTCCGGCTGGCCCAGCCGTTCGCGATGCGGTTGCCGCTGGTCGACGGGCACGGCAACTTCGGCTCGCTCGGCGGGGACGACGCGCCGGCCGCGATGCGCTACACCGAGGCGCGGCTGGCGGCGCCGGCGATGGAGATGACCGCGTCGCTGGACGAGGACACGGTCGACTTCATCCCGAACTACGACGGCACGGAGAACCAGCCCGAGGTGCTCCCCGCCGGGCTGCCCAACCTGCTCGTCAACGGCGCTGCCGGGATCGCGGTCGGGATGGCGACCAACATGGCGCCGCACAACCTCGGCGAGGTCATCGCGGCGGCGCGCCATCTCATCGCCAGCCCGGACGCCACCCTCGACGAACTGATGCGATTCGTGCCCGGACCCGACCTGCCGACCGGAGGCAAGATCGTCGGGCTGGACGGGATCAGGGAGGCCTACGAGACCGGTCGCGGCATCTTCCGCACCCGCGCCGCCGCCAGGATCGAGCAGATCACGCCGCGGCGCACCGGCATCGTGGTCACCGAGCTGCCCTACAGCGTCGGCCCGGAGAAGGTCGCGGCCAGGATCAAGGACCTGGTCCAGGCCAAGAAGCTGAACGGCATCTCGGACCTGAAGGACCTCACCGACCGGCACCGCGGGCTGCACCTGGTGATCGAGATCCGCAACGGGTTCCATCCCGAGGCGGTGCTCGATGAGCTGTACCGGCTGACCCCGATGCAGGACACGTTCGGCATCAACAACGTGGCCCTGGTCGACGGTCAGCCGCGCGTGCTCGGCCTGCGCGAGCTGCTGCAGATCTACGTCGACCACCGGCTGGAGGTGGTCAGGCGGCGTACCGAGTTCCGGCGCGGCAAGCGCGCCGACCGGCTGCACCTGGTCGACGGCCTGGTCATCGCGCTGCTCAACATCGACGAAGTAATCCAGGTGATCAGGACCAGCGACGACGCCGCGGCCGCGAAGGAGCGGCTGATGGCCATCTTCGAGCTGTCCGCGGTCCAGGCGCAGTACATACTCGACACCCCGCTGCGCCGACTGACCAGGTATGACCGGCTCGAGCTCGAGCGCGAACGCGAGACGCTCCAGTCCGAGATCGCCGAGCTGACCGCGATACTCGACTCCGACCAGCGGCTGCGCGAGCTGGTCTCGGCCGAGCTCGCTGCCGTCGCCGAGAAGTACGGCACGCCGAGGCGGACCGTGCTGCTCGAGGGCAGCGGAGCCCAGCGGACCGCCGCGGTCCCGCTCGAGGTGGCCGACGACCCGTGCACGGTACTGCTCTCGTCGGCCGGGCTGCTCGCGCGAACCGCCGCGCGCAGGCCAGGGCAGCAGGAGCTGACCGAGGAAAGTCCCGATGCTCAACGAAACCGGCGCGGAACCGCCGGCCCGCGGCCGGGACGGACTCGCGGCCGGGACGCCGAGCCGCGGTCGGCGCACGACGTGATCGTCTCGGCCGTGCCGTCCACGGCCAGGGGCACCATCGGCGTGCTGACCTCGATGGGCAGGCTGATCAGGCTCGGCGTGCTCGAGCTGCCCGCGCTGCCGCCGACCGCGCACGCACCGGGCCTGTCCGGCGGCGCGCCGGTCAGCGAGTTCGTGTCCACCGACCGGGGCGAGACCGTGGTGGCGATCGTCGCCGCCGAGGCGGCGGGCGCCGGGCTGGCGCTCGGCACGGCCAACGGCGTGGTCAAGCGGGTCACTGCCGACTACCCGCAGAACGCCCCCGGCTTCGAGGTGATCGCGCTGAAGGACGGCGATCGGGTGGTCGGCGCCGTCCAGCTCGACAGCGAGGACCAGGACCTGGTCTTCATCACCAGCGACGCCCAGCTTCTGCGGTTCGGCGCGGCGGCGGTCAGACCGCAGGGCCGGGCCGCGGCCGGGATGGCCGGCATCAGGCTGTCCCCGCGCGCGTCCGTGCAGTGGTTCGGCACGGTCTGGCCCGGCTCCGCGCCCGGCGCAATGCAGGCGGCGGCCGAACCGGTCGTGGTCACCGTGGCCGGCAGCGCGGGCGCCCTGCCAGGCACGTCGCCGGCGAGCGTCAAGGTGTCACCGTACGCGGACTTCCCGCCCAAGGGCCGCGCCACCGGCGGCGTCCGCTGTCATCGGTTCCTCAGGGGCGAAGACGTGCTCGTGCTGGCCTGGGCCGGGCCGGGGCCCGCCAGGGGCGCCACGGCCGCCGGGACGCCGGTTGCGCTGCCGCCGCCCGAAGGACGCAGGGACGGCTCCGGCGAACGCGTCCGCGACCCGCTCGCGGCCGTCGGCGGTACCACGCCACCCTCCTGAGGGACCGCCTTCAGCAGATCGCCAGGCCCGTTTCGGCGGGCTCTCAGCAAAGCGGTCCATTCTCAGTGGCGGCGGGCCCACTTGCGGGCCCGCCGCCATCCGCTTCCAGGCGCGGTTCTCAAACGACGCGCCAGACGCGCCACAGCGCGGCCGGGTCGGCCAGCGGGTCGCCGTGCACCAATGTGAAGTGCGCCGCGCCGCCAACCCTGATCCGGCCCGCGTCGGGATCGCCGAACACCGTCCCGCCGCGCCAGGTCGCGGCGCCCAGGGCCTGCCACGGCTCGAGCCCGGCCTTGACCAGTGCGTGCACCTCCCAGGCGAGGTGGCCGGCCCGCACCGAGCCGCCGCCGAAGTCGCTGCCCGCCGCGATCGCGACCCCGGCCCGGTGCGCGATCCTGACGCTCTCCTCCGCCGCCTCCAGCCGTTCCGCGATCTCGGACCGGCCCTGCTGCCCCGCGAAACGCTCCATCGTGGTGGTGCTGGCGAAGGTCAGCCACGAGTGCATCACGGACAGCGTGGAGACCAGCGTGACGCCGCTCGCGGCGAGCGTGCGCGCGATGTCCTCGTCGATCGCGAACCCGTGCTCCAGCGTGTCGACGGCGGCGTCGGCGGCGAGCTTGCAGTTGGCCAGCCCGGAGCCGTGCGCCGCCACCGTGGCACCGCGGCCGTGCACCGCCGCGACGACGGCGCTTACCTCGTCGGCCGACCACGGGGCGACCCCGGCGTCCGGGCCGTCCAGGTAGAGCTTGACCAGGTCGGCACCGTCGTCAAGCTGGGCGAGGGCAGCGGCGAGCAGCCCGTCGGCGTCGGTGACCTCGAGCGTGAGGTCACCAGGAAGCGTGCCGGCCTTCGTGAGCCAGGTGCCGGCGGCCCTGATATACGGGTAGCCAGGCCGGCCGCGCCAGCGGTCCCTGAGCCCGAGCGCGAGCGCCCGCTCCCGGCCGTCGCCGCCATCGGCCCGGCGCGGCGAGCCGACGTCCCTGACCCACCGCACGCCGGCCTGGACCAGCGCGGCGGCGTTCCGCTCAGCCGCGTCGACCAGGTCGGGCGTCGGGTCCGAGCCGCGGACGATCCACTGCGCGCCGCCCTGGAGCGTCAGGTGGCTGTGGCAGTCGACCAGCCCGGGCACGATCGTCGCGCCGCTCGCGTCGATGACCCTCGTCCCCGGCCCGGCCGCCTCCGCGCCGTCACCGTCAATGATCCCGGTGACGATGCCGTCGTCGACCCTGACGCTGACCGGCGTCCTCAGCGCGGGCCCTAGCCCGTCGGCGAGGGCAGCTCCGGCATAAAGGACGGCGCCGGGATGGGCTTGCTCGCTGGTCATGGCTCCCTCAGGTGTCGATCCTGGCCGGGTCGAGCTCGGCCGCGCCACCGACGATGAAGTCCCGGCGCGGGCCGACCTCGCTGCCCATCAGCAGGTCGAATATGTGCGCTGCGGCCGCGGCGTCGTCGATCCTGATCCGGCGCAGCGTGCGGTGCCGCGGATCCATGGTGGTCTCCGCAAGCTGAGCGGCGTCCATCTCGCCCAGGCCCTTGTAGCGCTGCGGCGGGTCCTCGTACTTCTGGCCCCGGCGGTCGAGCTCGAGCGTCCTGCGGTGCAGCTCCGCGTCGGTGTAGGTGTAGATGTACCGGTCCTGCCCCTTGCGGGGGCTGGTGAGCTTGATCCGGTGCAGCGGCGGGACGGCGGCGAAGACCCGGCCGGCGTCGACCATCGGCCGCATGTACCGGTGGAACAGCGTCAGCAGCAGGGTTCTGATGTGCGCGCCGTCCACGTCGGCGTCACTCATCAGGATCACCCGCTGGTACCGCGCCGCGTCCAGGTCGAAGTTGTTACCCGAACCGGCGCCGAGTACCTGGATGATGGCCGCGCACTCGGCGTTCTTGAGCATGTCCGACAGGGACGCCTTCTGCACGTTGAGTATTTTGCCCCTGATCGGCAGCAGCGCCTGGAACTCCGAGTCACGGGCCAGCTTGGCCGTGCCGAGCGCCGAGTCGCCCTCGACGATAAACAGCTCGCTGCGGTCGTCGGCCGAGCGGCAGTCCACGAGCTTGGCCGGCAGCGCCGAGCTGGCCAGGGCCGACTTGCGGCGCTGGTTCTCCCTGTGCTCCCTGGCCGCCATCCTGGTCTTCGCCGCGCTCGCGATCTTCTCCAGCAGCGCCTTGGCCTGCGGCTTGGTCCCCCGTACCCGGCCCTCGAGGAACGCGCGCAGCTCGGCGGCGACCACATCGGCGACGATACGCGACGCCGCGGGCGTGCCGAGCACCTCCTTGGTCTGGCCCTCAAACTGGGGCTCGGGCACCCGGACCGAGATCACCGCGGTCAGCCCTTCGAGCACGTCTTCCTTGAGCACCGACTCGTCGCCCGCGCGCAGCATCCGGGCCGCCCTGAGCTGGTCGTTCAGGGTCCTGACCAGCGCGCGCTCGAAGCCGGTCACGTGCGTGCCGCCCTTGGGCGTGGCGATCACGTTCACGAACGACCGGGTGACGGTGTCGTACCCGGCGTCCCAGCGCAGCGCGATGTCGACCGCGAGGTCCCGTTCGACGTCGGTCGGGGTCATGTGGCCGAGGTCGTCGAGTACCGGGATGGTCTCGGTGAACTGCCCGGAGCCGGTCAGCCTGAGCACATCGGTCACCGGCTGGCCGGTGCTCAGGTGAGCGCAGAACTCGCTGATCCCGCCGTCGAACCTGAACTCCGCGGTCTTCGGCCCGCCGCCGTCCTCTCCGCCGTCGGCACCGGGCCGCTCGTCGGTGACCGAGATCGACAGGCCGGGCACGAGATACGCGGTTTGCCGCGCGCGCTGGATCAGCGAGTCGGCGTCCATGTCCGCGCCCGGCACGAAGATCTGCCGGTCGGGCCAGAACCTGGTCCGCGTCCCGGTCCGCGCCTTGGGGACCCGGCCGAGCTTGCGCAGCCCCGATCCCGCCCGGAAGCCGGCGTCCAGGCCGTCGCCGCTGTACACGCCGGGAACGCCGCGGCGGAAGCTGACCGCCCACTCGGAGCCCTCCCGGTCGACGTGCACGTCGAGCCGGCCGGACAGCGCGTTGACCACAGAGGCCCCGACACCGTGCAGGCCGCCGGAGGCGGTGTAGGAGCCGCCGCCGAACTTGCCGCCCGCGTGCAGCCTGGTCATCACGAGCTCGACACCGTTCAGACCGGTCTTGGGCTCGATGTCGACCGGGATGCCCCGGCCGTTGTCCCGCACCTGCGCCGAGTGGTCGGCGTGCAGGATGACCTCGATCTTGGTGCACGTCCCGTGCAGCGCCTCGTCGACCGAGTTGTCGATGATTTCCCACAGGCAGTGCAGCATGCCCCGGCCATCGGTGGAGCCGATGTACATGCCGGGCCGCTTGCGCACCGCATCGAGGCCCTCGAGAACGGTCAGGTGCCGGGCCGAGTAGCTGTCGCCGGCGGCCGCGGCGGGCGGCGGTGCCTCCCGCAGGGTGGCGGTCATGGCTCTCGTCTCGAAGTCACGGTGCCTCTCACGCTTGTCCGGAAGTCACGGCCCGCACCCGGAACCGGCCGGCGGACCGCGCTGTTTGCGACAGCCCGCTACCCCGCGCCGAGCAAATTATCTGCTTCGAAGGGTAGCGGCCCGCGCTGCCTGACCTGACGAGCCACGCCGTACCCCATATCCGACGTAGCCGGCGACCTGGGACAACTTGCTCTGCGCCGCCTCATGTACAAAGATCGGGCCAGTGATCCGTAATGTGTTCGCCCACGGCGTACGCCACGGCCGCATGGGATGACACCAGACGGGCTAGGTGTTGTGATGCGGTAGAGAACGCAGGTTGTAGAAACCGTCGGCAAACCCGTCGGCGGGAATAGGGCAAGGGAGGCGGACATGTCCGGAGCGATGGCCCCAACCAAGCCGCTGAAAGCCAACGACCTGTGTGACCGGTGCGGTGCCCCTGCCTACGTGCGGGTCATCTTGCCCGGGTCGGCGGAACTGCTGTTCTGCGCGCACCACAACCGCCAGCACGCGCCCGCGCTCGCCAAGGTGGCCGTGGAGATCCACGACGAGACCGCGAGGCTGACCGACAAGCCGGGCGAAGGAGCCACCGCCACTCGCTGACCTCCTGATCGACGCGGCGAACGGCCCGTCACCCGCTACCGGGTGACGGGCCGTTCGCATGCCCGCCATGCGGGCCCTGGCCGTGCGGGCCGGGCCGTCAGTCGAGGTAGTCGCGCAGCACCTGCGAGCGGGACGGGTGCCGCAGCTTGGACATCGTCTTCGACTCGATCTGCCTGATCCGCTCCCTGGTGACGCCGTAGACCTTGCCGATCTCGTCGAGCGTCTTCGGCTGGCCGTCGGTCAGCCCGAACCGCATCGACACCACGCCCGCCTCGCGCTCGGACAGCGTGTCCAGCACCGAGTGAAGCTGCTCCTGCAGCAGCGTGAAGCTGACCGCCTCGCCCGGCTGGATGGCCTCGGAGTCCTCGATCAGGTCACCGAACTCGCTGTCGCCGTCCTCGCCGAGCGGGGTGTGCAGCGAGATCGGCTCGCGGCCGTACTTCTGCACCTCGATGACCTTCTCCGGGGTCATGTCGAGCTCGGCAGCCAGTTCCTCGGGGGTCGGCTCCCGGCCCAGGTCCTGCAGCATCTGCCGCTGCACCCGCGCCAGCTTGTTGATGACCTCGACCATGTGCACGGGGATCCTGATCGTGCGGGCCTGGTCGGCCATCGCCCTGGTGATCGCCTGCCTGATCCACCAGGTGGCGTAGGTGGAGAACTTGTAGCCCTTGGTGTAGTCGAACTTCTCCACCGCCCTGATCAGGCCCAGGTTGCCCTCCTGGATCAGGTCGAGGAACAGCATCCCGCGGCCGGTGTACCGCTTGGCCAGCGAGACCACCAGCCGAAGGTTCGCCTCGAGCAGGTGGTTCTTCGCCCGGCGGCCGTCCTCGGCGATCCACTCCAGGTCGCCCCTGACGTCGTGCGGCATCGCCCTGCCGCCGTCGGCGAGCTTCTCCTCGGCGAACAGGCCGGCCTCGATCCGCTTGGCGAGCTCAACCTCCTGCTCGGCGTTGAGCAGCGGAACCTTGCCGATCTGCTTGAGGTAATCCTTGACCGGGTCGGACGTCGCGCCCGCAACCGCCACCTGCGCCGCCGGCAGGTCTTCGTCATCGTCACCGAAGACGAAGACCTCGTCCTCGTTCTCCTCGTCCGACGTCGCCGCGACCGTCACGCCGACGGCGGCGATGCCCACGGTGGTGGTGGTCACAGCGATGACCGCCTCGGCTGGCCCGTCGCTCGCGGCGGCTGCCGCGTCCGGCTCCTCTGGCTCGTCGCTCTCCTCGTCGCTGGCTTCGAGCTCGATATCCCCGGGAGGATCCTCTCCGTCTGCCTCGTCTTCGAGCCCAGACAGGTCCTCGAGGTCGACGTCCAGGTCGCTCACTTCGGTCAGATCGGGATCGCCATCCAGATCCTCGACCGCTCCGAGATCGGGGTCTTCGTTCAGATCCGCCGCCGTGCCAAGATCCGGGTCTACGTCCAGATCAGTCGCTTCCGCCAGGTTCACGTCACCTTCCAGGTCAGCGAGTCCGGCGAGAACGCTCTCGCCATCCGAGCCACGTACCTTGCCGTTCGTACCATGTCCCGCCGCATCGCGCGCGCCGCGCTTGCCGGTCGCGGTCCTGGCTGGCCGGCGAGTCGCTGCGACAGGACTGGCCGGTGCCGGGACGGCTGGATCAACTACAGTATCCGCTCCGCCGGACGTGGTCGTCCCTGCGCCGCGATCCTTCTTGCCGCTCCGCCGGGTCGTCCGGCGCGAACCGCTGCCAGGACGCCTGGACGGTGGCTGGCCCGGATCCGCTGAGTCGTCCGGCACCAGCGTGACGGAAGCGTCCTGGGCGCCGCCAGCGTCTAGCAGGCGACACCGACGCTCTCCTGCGATCGTCTGGCAAGAAATCGGACCCTATTGCCAGGTCTCCGCTCTTCTCACCGCCCGCAGAGCCCCCGCTCTGCCATGCGGGAATACCGCTCCCGTCCCCCACCCTAGGCGGAGTTCGGAGGTAGTCATGCCACTCCGATCCGCTAGCCCCCGATCGGAGGGATGCCCGACAACTACCCGCTGCGAGAGCCTACCCACAACTTTCACCGCTTGACCTTCCAGCCTCAGCCTCAGCCGCGCCCGCGGCCGCGGCCGCTCCGGCCCTCGGCAGCTGCCCTGGCCACCCGCCCTTCGGCGCCCTCCGCGGGCATCTGCAGCACCAGCACGGTGACGTCGTCGTCTTGCTCGTAGCCCGTCATCATCGCCTCGACCAGGTAGCCGATCAGCTTGTCAGGATCCGCGACAACGCCGGCCGGTGCGTGCGCCGCCACTGCGACGAGTTCATCGAGTCCGGTATCCAGGCCGCGCTTGCGGTTCTCCACCAGACCATCGGAATACAGCACCGCGGTGTTTCCTGGCGGCAACCGGAACGGGTACTGCCGACGCGGGCTCGCCCAGCCCAGCGGGGTGCCCGCCTCGTTCTCATCGAGGCGCGGCTGCACGCCAGGGCCGAGCAGCAGCGGCGGCAGGTGCCCGGCATTGCCGGCGACGCCCTCCCCGGTCTGCGGGTCCACCACCAGATAGCACACTGTGGTGACCTGCTCGTCGAGCTCGGTGGCCAGGAACAGCCGGTCCAGGCCTGCCAGGACGGCTGCTGGCCTGGGATCGGTCAGGGCCAGCGCGCGCAGCGCGTTCCTGACCCGGCCCATCCCCGCTGCCGCGGTCAGGCCCTTGCCCATGACGTCACCCGCGGCGACGGCGAGCTTTCCGTCCGGCAGCCGGAAGGCGTCGTACCAGTCGCCGCCCACCTCACGGCTGACCGGCTTGTACGAGGCGCGCAGGGCGACGCCGGGCACCTCAGGCAGCTTGTCGGGCAGCAGGCTGTGCTGGAGCGTCTCAGCGGTCGCGTGCTCGCGCTCGTACATCGTCGCCCGCTCGAGTGCCAGCGCGCCCTGGCCGGCCAGCGCCTCGAGGAAGACCCGCTCTTCGTCGGTGATCTGGTGCGGGGTAGTGAAGGAGAACTGGAGCGCGCCGAGCGGCGCGCCAGACGTCGTCAGCGGCAGGCCCACCCAGGCCTGCTCGTCGCCGTGCGTGAGCTGGACGTCGCCTTCCGCGGGGTCAAAGTGCCGAAGCAGGCTGTCCGGGCTGCTGAACACCAGGGAGCGCCGCAGCGCGATCGCGGCGGACATCACGCTCGGCGCCTGCAACGGCAGCTCGCCCACCCGCTCGCCAGCGCCGTCGTCGTCGGATTTCTCGGCGCTCATCAGCCGCAGCCGGAGCCGGTCGTTGTCGACGACGATCCCAACGGCCGCCCGGTCGGCTCCGATGGCCGACTGGCCAACCTCGGTGATGACCGTCAGCACCTCCTTCACCGACAGCGCCTCGGCGAGCAAGGAGGTCGCCTGCTGCAGCCGCGACGTGCGCAGGGCGGCGGCGGAGAGCTGCTCGGTCAGCCGACCGCGCATCTCGTCAGCCTCCCGCTGACCGGTGACGTCGGTGCTGGCGCCCATCCACTCGACGATCGCGCCGTCCCGCTCGATCGGCACCGCGCGCACGTCGTAGTGCCGGTAGGAGCCAGTCTTGGTCCTGACGCGGTAGCTCGCGTCGAAGACGGTGCCGGTGCCGATGCAGTCACGCCAGTCGCGCTCGATCCGGTCCCTGTCATTCGGGTGGATGGCGGCCAGCCAGCCGTCCGCCAGGTAGTCCTCGACCGACTGGCCGGTGATCCACCGCCACTCTGGCGAGTCCTCGGCTACCTCGCCCGCCGGGTTGGTGACCCAGACGACCTGGTTGCCTGCCTGCACCAGAGACCGGTATCGCTCGCGCGTCCTGCGCACTGCCTCAGCAGACGCGTTGTCACCATTGATGTCCTGGGCGATCATGGTGACGCCGCTTGCCGTTCCGTCTGGCGCCCTGCCCGGGTGCCACGTCAGCGCGATCGGGCGGCTGTCGCCCGAGTCAGCGCCCGGCCCGGCCGCGACGCCACCCGGCAGGCCATCGCTGACGGCCAGGCCGTTGGCGAGCACTTTGCGCACGGCCGCCTCCGCGCTGGCCGCGAGCGCCGGTGACCAGACCTCGCCGGGCGTGCGGCCCACCTGCTCCTCGGCCGGCCGGCCGATCAATTCGGCGAACTGCCGGCTCACCCGGCGCAGCCTGAAGTCGGTATCGATGAACGCGGACGCGACCGGAGACTGCGCGAGCAGGGCATCGAGCATCAGCGCGCCTCCGGCACGGTGCTGATAGAGCGCGCCTCCGGCACGGTGCTGATAGAGCGCGCCTCCGGCACGGTGCTCATGACGTTGCGCATCGCATCGGTGAGATCGAACATGAACGAGCCTCTTCCCTGCGACGTCCAACACAAGAAGGCTAGCGGCATCGTGCCTCATCGGCCTGCCGTCTGCGACGGGAACTGGCTTTCGACCACGCAATGAGTTACCTGGGCCAGCCGCCCCTGCCAGCTTAACCAGTTCCGCCCGTCAGCGGATCCGGCTCGGCGGGTCGAAGCCGTCCCGCAGGCCGTCCCCGAGCAGGTTGAACGCGATGACGGCCAGGATGATGGCGACGCCCGCCGGGTAGATCTCCCACCAGTAGCCGTTGTAGATGTACCTGATGCCGCCCGCGATCATGTCGCCCCAGTCCGACGACGGCGGCCGGACGCCGAGTCCCAGGTAGCTGAGCGTCGCGAGCACCAGGATCGCGTCAGCGACCTGGAAGGTAACGTTCACCAGGATCACCCCGAGCGCGTTCGGGGCGATATGACGGGCGATGGTGCGGATCTGGCCGCCGCCCATGGCGCGCACAGCCAGCACGAACTCCCGTGACCGCAGGGTCAGCGCCGCCCCCCTCACCAGGTGCGCGGTGCTCAGCCAGGAGGTGGCGGCGATGACGACGATGAGCGCCGCGGGCGACGGCGTGTAGATGGCGCTGAGCAGCAGCAGGAGAACCAGTGTCGGGATGGCGATGGCGGCGTCGACGATCCGCATCATGACGGCGTCGACGAACCCGCCCGCGTAGCCGGCCACCGCGCCCCAGGCAGCGCCGAGCATGGCCGCCAGCAGGCCAGCCGCGATCCCGACCTCGAGCGACAGCTGGCCGCCGGCCATCAGCGACCCGAGAATGTCGACGCCGTTTCCGTCGGTGCCGAGCGGATGCCCGGCTTCTGGCGGCCGGTTGCCGCCGAGCAGGTTCACCCGCGCCAGATCCGCGTGATAGAAGAGCGGGCCGGCGAAGCAGAACAGGGCCAGCACCGCGATCATGATCAATCCGGCCATCACCATCGGCGACACGGCGGGCAGCGCGCTGTACGAGCGCCGCCCCGTCCGGCGGGACGGCGCCGCGTGCTTACCTGTCACGGGCGGCCGTGCGCGCGGATCGGCGAGCACGTAGCCGACGTCGGCAAGCAGGGCACCAAGCACCGCGCCTGCTCCGATCACCAGGATGAAGCCGAGCAGCACCGGGAAGTCGTGCTTCTGTGCGGCCTGCCAGAGCCGCCAGCCCATGCCCTGGATGTTGAACAGGCTCTCGACGACCAGCGCTCCCGCGAGTATTCGCGGCACGCTCAGGCCAGCGAGCGTGACCACCGGGATCAGCGAGTTCCGCAGCACGTGCCGGCCGAGCACGCGGCCCTGGCCTGCCCCGCCGGCCCTGGCCGTGCGCACGTAGTCCTGGCCGAGGCTGTCGATCGCCGCTGTGCGGACGTATCTGGAAAAGCCGGCGACGGTGACGACAGCGAGTGTCAGCACGGGCAGCGTCAGATCACGCCAGTCGGTCAGCACGCCAGCGATGCCAGGCGCCTGCGGCCCCTCGGCACCGAGCCAGTGCAGCCGGACAGCGAAGATGAAGATCAGGATCGACCCCAGGAAGAACGGCGGCATGCCGTACCCGACGTAGGACAGCGCGCGGGCCAGCCGGTCGCCGGCCGTGTCCCTGCGGACCGCCTGCACGAGGCCAGCGGGGATCGCGACCGCCATGCCGATCGCCGTGGCCGTGACCGTCAGGGCAAGCGTGCGCGGCAGGCTGGCCGCGAGCAGTGATCCGACGCTCGCGTTCTCCACGTAGGAGTAGCCAAGGTTCCCGCCGATCACCTGGCCGAGCCAGTGCAGGTACTCCACCACGGCCGGGCTGCCCAGGCCGTAGTCGTGGCTCAGGGCGCTGAGCCGCGCGCCTGACGCGCTGCCGGCGAGTATCGCCTGCTGCGGCCCTTCTGGCAGCAGCCAGAGAAATCCGAAGACCAGCACGCTGATCAGCACGAGCGCGACCGCCGCCTGGAGCACGCGCCTGATGAGATACGTGCTCACAAGCAGCGGCGCCCAGAGCCCGCTGGCTGGCCGCGGCGGATGTGACTCACCGCAGGAAGTACCACTCTTCCGGGTTTATGGCCAGGGTCGGGCTCTGCGTGCCGATGTGCAGGTTGCTGACGCTCTCGACCAGCGCCGCGGGAGCATCCGGCTGGAACACCACAGGCAGCTGCTTGGTCAGGTAGTTCTCCCACTTCCACATCAGGTGCATGTCGGAGCTTGCCAGCGTCTGCTTGATCAGGGTGTCGTTCTGCGCGTCGCTGTACTTGCCCAGGTTCCCGAACGACCCGGTCTGGAAGAGCTCATCGCCCGTCGGCAGGTAGTCGGGCACGTAGCTCCAGCCGAGCCCCCAGTCGGCCATCTCCCAGTTACATCCGGCCGCGGGGCAGCCCGCGCCTTCCACCACCGAGAGCACGCCGTTGAAGGTTCTCGGTTTGAGGGTGATGTCGATGCCGACCTGGGCGGCGTTCGACTTCAGTTGCAGGAGCGCCGACTCGAGCCACGCCTGCCCGGTCGCGTAGTAGAGCTGGAATGTGAGCTGCGCGCCGCGGCGTACGCCCTGGCCGCAATCAGTCGGCCCGGTGCCCGGTTGCGTACACGTGGCGACAGCGCCCGGGCTGGCCTGAGTCCAGCCGTGCGCCCTGAGCAACCGCCTGGCCCCGGATGGATTGTACGGGTAGGGGTCGCCTTGCCGGGCCTGCAGCGACAGGTACCTGGTTGGCGGGAAACCCCCGACCGGGCCGGTCGTCACGTGGCCGTAGCCGTGCAGCGGACCCTGGATGATCGCGGCCTGGTTCTCCAGCCACTGGATGGCCTGCCTGAAGTACTGCTGGCTGATGATCGGCAGCTGCGGGTTCGAGCTGCTGAAGTTGTAGGGGAAGTAGCTGAGGCCCCAGGTGAACAGGGGATGCAGCCGGTAGCCGGTGACCGGGTTCTCGCCCACCGCCTTGCCGGGCGGCGGCACCGGCGCGTTGACCGTGGGCAGGTAGCCCACGTCGAGCGGGTTGCTGCCGCCGGCCGCGAGCACGTTGTACTCGGCTTCCTCCGAGGTGAACGGCAGCTCCTGGAATCCCGTGATGTGGTGCTTGGGTACCGGGCCCGAGTAGGCGTTGTTGTACGCGAAAGTCAGAACGCCTTGTGAGTTCAGGCTCGTCAGCCGCCACGGCGCGTCGACGATGCGCCAGAGCGGCGACCGGGACCACGTGTCCGGATTCTTCGACAATCCGTCCAGATACCTGAACACCGCCACGCAGTCGCCGACGTTCTGCGTGCAGTTGCTCTCGTGACCGGCTCCGCTGACGTCCCACGCCATCGGCATCGGCGTGATCTGGCTGAGCTCGTTGTAGGTGAACCACTGCCTGTTGTACTTGCCGATGATCGTCATCTGGACTTCATCGGAGCCGACCGCGCGGATGTTCCTGACGTTGTCGGGGAAATCCCCTGGTACGTAGCCACCCCAGTTGATGGTGCTGGTCGAGAGCTTGACCACCGCCTTCATCATGTGCATCCAGAACACGACGTCCTGCGCGCTCACCGGTTCATGGTTAGACCACTGGTAACCGTGCTTCATCCGGATGGTGACGGTCTGACCCTGGTACCGCGGTTGCTCGGCGAGGCTGAGCTTCGGGTTCAGGTACGGCCGTCCCTTGTCGCCGAACCAGTACAGCGGCCGGTACAGCAGGTACTGCAGGTTGTCGATGTTCACGACCGTGAAGTACTGGCCAGGAGTGAACGGGAAGATGTAGTTCGGGGTGCTGTTGGCCGGGAGCGCGTAGGTGGCGGTCCCGCCAGACGTCGGGGTGTGCCCGGAGTGCCCGCCCGTGCCGAGGCCGCAGCTAGCAGCGGCCATCATGACCGCCAGGAGTCCGGACAGCCTGACGGCCAGCTTAGGCCTGGGGTGCGTTCCCTGGTTGTGTAGTTGTCCCGGTGCCGTCTGTGCCAGTGCCGTCCTGGCGGGGTGACACCGCCGTAGCCCCCCGATGTGCATCCAGTGCCGCCGCAGGCCGCGCCGCATAGCCGCAACTCCTCGCCACTCGTCGCCGTCGGCGCCCGGCCCGCACTCTCGGCTCGCGCCAGGCAAGTTCCGCTAACCGGCATTATGTCCTAATTATCGGATGACCGCTGGCAATTCGCTGCCGCAGGCCCGCGAAGGTGCAGGCAGGCACGTCGCCGCCGCCCGCTCCGCGAGTCAGCATACTTGGCTTAACGTCACTTCTGGCGCGTTATCGTGCCGAGGCCTGCCTGTCGCCTGATTGAGCGCCTTAGTCCCAAGCTGACCCACACCGGAACACCGCGCGGGGTAATCTCGGCCATGCGCTGCCATTCCCGGCGGCGCGCCGCGCGCAAGCGTGGCATCGCCGCGACTCGATCTGAAAAGCTAGGAAAATGAGCCCGCCGAGCAGACGCGCCGACTCCCCCAGCGGCTCGGGCCGCTCCGGCTCGTCAGGAAGGCTAGTCCGCGGAGCCATGCCCCAGCCCCCGAGCGCGCTCTTTGCCGAGATGCTCCGCGCGGCCAGGGAATTGCTCGCCGTGCGCAGCCCGCTCGACGCTGAGCTCATGGTCAGCGAGCTGCTCGGCACCTGGTGGCGGCAGCAGCCGGGACGACACGGCAGGAACGGGCGGGCGCCGGCCAGGCGGGCGGCCGATGTCGAGGAACTCGTCGGCGAGGGCCTCGTGGGCTACGCCGCCGATCAGGGCAGCCCCGCGGCTCTCGCGCTGCTGTCCGGCATCGCGTGCCTGGGCACGC
>WNGJ01009040.1_pt1 | contig 16563 bp, 13 predicted proteins | sample 5400611 | NCBI WGS metagenome assembly WNGJ01 (sample SAMN13153375, study PRJNA577476) | soil metagenome | isolation source: 40 cm soil or saprolite under Garry oak tree replicate 1 | place: USA:California | collected 2016-06-15 | reverse complement strand
GCGCGCGAGCGTGGTCGCGCAGCTCACGCTCCACAACGACCTGCGGCGCGCGGTCGAGGCCGGGCACATCCAGGTGCATTACCAGCCGGTCGTCTCGCTCGTCTCCGGCGCCATCGGCGGCTTCGAGGCGCTGGCGCGCAAGCCGGCCGCAGCCTTGCTGGGCTGGGGGATCGCGGATCCCCTCACGGGGCTTGCGGCAAGGCCGCTCTTCATGCAGCGCCTCACCACGGCGGTGGAGCGCGCCCGCCGGAGCCCCGGCGCAGCCGTCGCGCTGATCATCCTAGCGGTCGACCGGTTCAAGCTGGTGAACGACGGCCTCGGCCACCAGGCGGGCGACGAGCTGTTGCGCGGCATCGGGCGGCGCGTTGCCGAGGTGGTCCGGCCCGGAATGCTCGCCGCGCGCGTGGGCGGCGACGAATTCGGCCTGCTGCTGGAGCGGGTGCAGGATCCCGGTCTGGCGATCCGTCTGGGCGAGCGGCTGCAGCGGACCCTGAACCAGCCCTTGCGCGTCGGGAGCGGGGAGGTATACGCGAGCGCGTCGGTCGGGGTCGCCTTCGGCGGACAGGACCTGGCCCGCCCCGAGGACCTGCTCCGCGACGCGAGCATCGCCGGCGCGCGAGCGTGGTCGCGCAGCTCACGCTCCACAACGACCTGCGGCGCGCGGTCGAGGCCGGGCACATCCAGGTGCATTACCAGCCGGTCGTCTCGCTCGTCTCCGGCGCCATCGGCGGCTTCGAGGCGCTGGCGCGCTGGAAACATCCGGAGCTCGGCTTCGTCCCGCCCGCGCGCTTCATCCCGGCCGCCGAGCAGGCGGGGCTGATCGGGCGCCTCGGCTACCATGTGTTGCGCCAGGCGTGCGCCGGCATGCGCCTTTTGCAGATGTCGGCCCGCGAGTCGCTCTCCGTGAGCGTGAACCTCTCGGCGGCGCAGGTCTTCGACCCGGGCCTGGTGGGAGAGATCGCCGAGGTGCTGAGCAGCTCCGGCATCGATCCGTCGCGGGTGCGCCTGGAGGTGACCGAGAGCATGCTGTTCGACCGGATCGAGACGGCCGCGATCGTGCTGCAGAAGCTGCGCGCGCTCAACGTCCGGATCTGCATCGACGACTTCGGCACCGGCTACTCCTCGCTCAGCTACCTGCACCTGTTGCCGGTCGACATCCTCAAGGTCGATCGGTCGTTCGTCGTGGCGCTGGAGCAGGGGGGCAAGGCGGAGGGCATCGTCGCCGCCATCGTCGCGCTGGCGCGGAACCTCGGGCTGCAGCTGATCGCCGAAGGGGTGGAGACGGACCAGCAGGCGTCGGCGCTGCGCCGGCTCGGCGTCACGCAGGCGCAGGGCTATCACTTCGCCCGGGCGATGGCGACAGAGGAGTGCATCGCCCTCCTGGGCGGAATGGCCGCGGCGCGGCGCTCCTTCGGAACGTGAGTCAGCGGCCCAGCTTCCCGTCGAGCACCCGCCGGACTTCTCCCAACAGCGCCACCGGCGTGAACGGCTTCTGGATCAGCGGCCCCGGCGCTCCGTTGGACCGCTCGGGTGCGCCGTCCCCGATGTAGAGGATCCGCAGCGCCGGCTGCGCGGCGATCAGCTGCCCGGCCAGATCGGGCCCGCCCAGGCGCGGTTGGACCACGTCGGTCAGGAGCAGGTCGATCTTGCGCCCGTCGACGGCGCGCAGGCCTTCCTCAGCGTCGCGCGCATCCAGCACGTCGTAGCCCTGCGAGGCCAGCATCCGGCGCATCATCTCGCGCAGGGAGTCCTCGTCCTCCACCAACAGGATCCGCTCGCCTGGGCCCCGGCGCGGCGGGGCCTCTTCCGGCCTGGCGTGCGGCGGCGGAAGGCCGGCGTCGTCCGCCTCGCGGTGGCTGAAGAGGCCGAGTTGGTGCGTCAGCGCGCTGCCCCGCGCGGTGGCCCGGACGATGGCCTCGGCCTCCGCCCACGGAGCGTCCATCCCCTGCAGCTTGTTGCGCAGGGCGGACGCGTGGGCGGAGATCTCAGCGAGCAGGACGCTGAAGTCCTGGGCCACGCTGGCCGCCAGGCGCCCGATCGCGTCGGACTTCTGGCCGGAGCGCGGCCGCTGCTCCAGCTCGCGCCGCGCGTCGCCCTGCGCGCGCTGGGTGACGTCGCGGACCGACTGCACGCGCAGCGTGCGGCCCTCCTGCTGGAACTCGGTGAACGTCACCTCGGCCACGAACTCGGAGCCGTCGCGCCGGCGGTGGCGCTGGAGGATCGGCACCGGGCCGGCCGCGCCCTCGGGCGAGCCGCCGCGCAGGTCGTGCGCGGAGGCGCGCAGGAGCTCCTGGGGCGAGTACCCGTAGAGCTTCACCGCCGCCTCGTTCGCCTCCTTCACCAGGCCCGTCTCGCCGTCGTAGAGCACGATCGCCTCGGGCGCCGCGTCGATCAGCCGCCGGTGACGGACCTGGCACTCCATCAGGCGCTCCAGCAGCGCCGCGCGGGAGCGCCGCAGCTGGCTCTTCTCCATCGCGCTCTGCACCTTGAAGCTGAGCGCCGCGAAATCGGCGATCGGCTTGGTGAGGTAGTCGAAGGCCCCGATCTGCACGGCCTGGATGGCCGACTCCATGCTCGCGTAGCCGGTGATGAGGATGATCTCGATCTCCGGCTGCATCTGCTTGAGCTGCCGCGACAGATCCAGGCCGGAGTCCGCGCCGAGGTTCTTGTCCACCAGCGCGACCTCGATCTCGGCGGCGCGGGCGTGTTCCAGCGCGCGGGCGGCGGTGTCAGCGGCGAGGAGCTCGCGGTCGGGGTCGTCGAGCAGGCTGCTCAGCACTTCGATCACGACACGCTCGTCGTCGACCAGGAGGATGCGTGGCTTTCTCATCGGCATCAGGATACGGCGGACCGTTCCCCCAGCCGACTCTTCGACCCGGTGGTCGGACGGGGGTGCATCGGGGTGCGAGTGCGAGCGGCGCCGCCCGCACATCGACGCCACCGGACCAGCGTCGATCGGAGAAGCGGCGCTTCCGCCGCCTTCGCGCACGAGCCAGGCTGCGCGCCCAAGGAGGCTTCCATGCGTCACATTTCGTGGGCCGTCTGGATCGCGGCGTCGGCCTTGGCCTGCGGCAACGGAGCGACGGCGCCGGCCGCGCAGATCGGCAGCTCCGCTTCGCAGACCAACCTGCACGACCACGGCGACAACCCCAACCCCGCGCTGTTCGAGAAGGATGCCCGGCCCTACGGAGCGACCATGTCCACCTGGGCCGACCGGCTGTCGCAATGGATGTACGCGCAGCCCGCGGACCACAACCCGCTCTTCGACCAGACCGGCGCAGACTGCGGCGTGGGCCAGCGCGGGCCCGTCTGGTTCATCCCGCCCATCCGCGGGCCGCGCGTGTTCAGCGGCTCGCGCAGCTGCACCATCCCGCCGCAGCGCGCGCTGCTGCTGGACATCGGCAACTACCTGGACGACTACCCGTGCCCGGACCCCGCCTTCCATCCCGCGCCGGGACAGTCGCTCTACGACTTCCTGATCGCCGACGCCAAGGCGGTGATGGATGGCGTGAACTTCCTCGCGGTCTCGCTCGACGGCGAGGAGATGCAGGACGTGCTCGGATACCGCTTCGCGTCGCAGCAGCTGTTCACCATCACCGGCGATCCCAGCCTCATCCAGACCCTGGACTCCTGCATCACGGGCTCGCCCCAGCCGGCCATCTCCGACGGCTTCTTCATGATGTTCAAGCCGCTCGAGCCGGGCCCGCACACCATCGTGGTCCGCGGCACGAACGTCCAGGGCGCAGACAAGACGTTTACGTACCACCTCACGATTCAGTAGTTCGGCGCCGCCTCCTCAAACCAGCTTCCCAGGCGGCGACGGGCGGCGGCGGCGGTCTTCCTCAGGAGGACCGTCCGCCGCCGTTTTCGTTCCGGCTAAAGAGTGACGATGACCTTTCCGTTGAGGTGGCCGGCCTCCATCGCCTCGTGCGCGGCCGCGATCTCGGAGAGCGGGAAGCGGCGGGCGATCGAGTGGCGCAGGCGCCCTTCCGCGAGGTGCGCGCTCAAATCGCGGACGGCAGCGCGGTGCGCCTCCCGCGAGACGAGATAGACGAGCACGAACCGGACCGTGGCGTTCTTGAGGAGGAAGGGACGGAAAGGGAACGCCGGCTCGGGCGCCGCGTCCGACGCGTAGCTGGAGATCACCCCGCTCGGCGCAAGCACCTCGGCGTCCAGCGGCAGGTTCACGCCGAGCGCTACCTCCACGATGCGATCGACGCCCCGCCCGCCGGCGGCGCGCAGGACGCGCTGGCTCAAGCCCGCTTCGCGCCGATCGAGCACGTCCTCGATGCCCGCCTGGCGCACCAGCGCTTGCTGCTCCGACGATCCGACGGTGGCCATCACCCGCGCTCCGGCGAGGCGGGCAAGCTGAACGGCGTAGTATCCCACCGCGCCGGCCCCGCCTGCGACCAGCACCGTCTTGCCGGCGATGTCGCCGTCGGAGAAGAGGCAGGCATGCGCGGTGATCGCCGGGATGCCCAGGCAGGCGCCCTCCTCGAAGGAGACGCGGTCCGGCAGCGGAACCGCATTCTCCTCGGGCACGGTGGTGAGCTGCGCGGCGGTGCCCGACGGCCGCTGCCATTGGGCCTCGTAGATCCAGACCCGCTGCCCGACCCGCTCCGGCGCGACGCCCGGTCCCACGCGATCGATGGTGCCGGCGCCATCCTGGTGCGGGATCACGCGGGGAAACGGCATTGCCGGGTTGCCCTTTCCGCTGCGCGCCTTCGTGTCGGTGGGGTTCACCGCCGATGCGGCGATCCACACCCGCACCTCACCGGCGCCCGGCTGCGGGTCGGGCAGATCGCCGACCCTCAGCACCTCGCGGGCGCTCCCCTTCTTCTCGTAAAAGGCGGCGATCATGCGCTTGAGATGCCCGGTTGTGGAGAGGGTTCCGGGCGCGCCACCGCGAGAGGGTCGGGGCTGATCCGCTGGAAGGCCTCCCGCTGCGCGCCGAGGTCGTAGAGCCGGTGCCACCCGGCCGTCAGTCCCTGCACGGCCGACGCGTAGTAGAGCGCGTAGTCGAGCCGCCGCAGCGCCGGGCCGCGCAGCGAGAGCCAACCCCGGAACGTCGGGAGCGCAGCCCCGGAGAGCGCCACGAAGAGCAGGGCCGGGGCGGCGCGCCGCGCGCGGGACGTCAAAGCGGCACGATCCGCACTCCGGAGGATTCGAGGCGCTCGCGGACGGCGCGGGCCATCGCCACCGCTCCCGGCGTGTCGCCGTGGAGGCAGAGCGTCTCCGCGTCGACCCGGACGCTCGAGCCGTCGGCAGCGATCACGCGGCCCTCGCGCGCGATGCGCAGCGCCTGGTCCGCCACGGCATCGGCGTCGTGCAGGACGGATCCGGGCTGCGAGCGCGGCATCAGCGAGCCGTCGGGGAGGTAGCGCCGGTCCGCGAACGCCTCTCCCGCCGCGCGGAGCCCGGCCGCGCGAGCTTCGCTCAGCTGGGTGGAGCCGGCGAGACCGACGAGGATCAAGTCGGACCGGTAGGCCCGGACGGCCTCCGCGATCGCGCGCGCGAGCGGGGCGTCCCGCGCAGCGCGGTTGTAGAGCGCCCCATGCGCCTTCACGTGCCAGAGCCGTCCGCCTCGCGCGCGGACAAAGGCGTCCAGGGCGCCGACCTGGTACAGCACGATCGCGCGCACCTCCTCCATCGGGAGTTCCATCGCCATGCGGCCGAGGTTCTCCCGGTCGGGATACCCGGGATGCGCCCCGACGCGCACGCCCCGCGAGAGGGCCTGCTCGACCGTGCGCTCCATGGTGAGCGGTCCGCCCGCGTGCAGGCCGCAGGCGACGTTGGCGCTGGTGAGGAAGGGCAGGATCGGACCGTCGTCCATCCCCTCCCCGAGGTCCGCGTTCAGGTCCATGGCGCCTCCACGAACCGCACGGCCGTGCCCGGTCGCGCTTGCGCAAGCAGGGGGAAGTCGGCGGGGACCACGGTGGCGATCTTCGCATATGCAGCCCGCGGCGGTCGCAGTCCGGCGAGACCCGCCATTCGCGATCGAAGAAGTCCTCCGGGCTGGCGAAGAACTCCCACTGCGGTCCGCGGTGCGCGCGGACCTCGATCAGCGGCTCGCCCCAGCGCAGCGGCACCGGCGGCGGGCGAGGGCCGCGCGGCGGCGGCCGCGCCGCGCGATGCAGGACCTGGCCGGAGCGAAGCGCCCGCGTCGCCTCGCCCGGCGGCGGCTGCGACAGTCCGCCTTCCACCGCCAGGTACGCGCGGACGCCCTTGCGCACGGGGCCGGTGGCGATGCGCTGGCCGGGCGCGAGGCTGCGCTCCTCGGTACCCAGCGCGATCCGGAGGTCCGCCAGCGCCTCCAATTCGGGACCCGCCAGCGTGATCTCGAGGGCGGCGGAGAACGGAGCGTTGCCGATGGCGCGGTTCGTGGCTGCGAGCGCGGCCAGATCCATGGCGCCCCCAGCGGGTACGCCGGAGGAGAGCAGGCCATAGCGAGGGCCGCCCTGCACCGAGGTGAACGCGCCGGGCGAGATCACGCGCAAGAGCGGCGTTCCAGGATCGGCGGGAGCAGGCGCGGGCGGAGCGGCCTCGCCGAGATGCTCGACGGGCTCCAGCAGCACGCGGTCGCCGGGCCGGAGCAGCGCCGGAGGATCCGCGCATGGATCGAACATCCGCGCCGCGACGCGGCCGAGGAGCCGCCATCCTCCGGGCGTCTCGGCCGGGTAGATTCCCGTGTAGCCGTCGGCGATGGCCAGGCTTCCGGCGGGCACGCGCACCCGCGGGGTGCGGAGCCTGGGCAGGGGAAACCCGCCGGTCATGTAGGCAAACCCGGGAGCGAAGCCGAGGAACGAGACCACGTGCTCCGCCTCGACGTGTCGGCGGATCGCCTCGGAGCGCGAAATGCCCAGCTCCCGCGCCACCTCGTCGAGATCGGCGCCGTCATAGCGCGCCTGCAGGCGGATCATGCGGGAGTGCCGGCCCTCGGAGCGGCGCGACCGGCGGAGGCGCGCCGGGTCGAAGACCTCCGGATCGTAGAGCAGCAGCAGCGTCCGCGCCCCGGGGACGGCGTCGAGGAGCCCCTCCGGAGGGTCGTTGGCCAGCGCCGCGGCGAGGGCGAGCGCCTCGGGGTTCGGCAGCGAGAGCAGCGCGGCGCCCGCGCAGAGGTTTCGCAGCTCAGGCAACCGCGGCCAGCTCCCGGCCGCGCGTCTCGGGGAGCAGCACGGCGGCGACGAAGAGCAGGGCGTACGCGGAGGCCGCAAAGATGCCGATGGCGCGCCCCAGTGGCATCGTCGCGGAGAGGAACCCGATCACGGTGGGGAAGAGGGCACCCACCCCGCGGCCGAAATTGTAGCTGAAGCCCTGCCCCGACCCGCGGATGCGGGTGGGGAAGAGCTCGGTGAAGAACGCGCCCATGCCGCTGAAGATGCCGCTGGCGAAGAACCCCAGCGGGAACCCGAGCAGGAGCATGGCGCGGTTGCCGATCGGCGCGATGGTGTAGACGAGCACGGTGATCATCGAGCAGAGCGAGAAGAGGTAGAAGTTCCTCTTGCGGCCGAGCTCGTCGGAGAGCCAGGCGCTGACCAGGTATCCGCAGAACGAGCCCGCGATCACCACGCCCAGGTACCCGCCCGTGTTGAAGACCGAGAGGCCGCGCACGGTCTTGAGGTAGGTGGGGAGCCAGGTGGTGATCGCGTAGTAGCCGCCCTGCGCGCCGGTGGCGAGCAGCGCGGCCAGCGCCGTGGTGGGGGCGATCTCCGGCGCGAAGATCTCCCAGAACCGCCCGCGCACGCCGCCCTGCTGCGCGGCGCGGAAGACAGCGGGCTCCTCGACGTTCCGCCGGATGTAGAGGACCAGCAGCGAAGGGAGCACGCCGGCGAGGAACAGCACCCGCCAGGCTGTCTGCTCGGGCAGGACGCTGAAGGTGACGGTGTAGAGGATCGCGGCCGCGCCCCATCCGAGCGCCCAGCCGCTCTGCACGGCGCCGACCGTCTTGCCCCGGTGCCGCGCGCCGATCACCTCGCCCATCAGAACCGCGCCGGCGGCCCACTCGCCGCCGAATCCGAGGCCCATCAGCGCCCGCGCGGCGAGGAGCTGTCCGTATCCCTGCGCGAGCCCGCACAGCCCGGTGAAGAGCGCGAACCAGAGGATGGTGATCTGCAGCGTCCGCACGCGGCCGATGCGGTCGGAGATGAGGCCGGCGAGCCAGCCGCCCAGGGCGGAGGCGAGCAGGGTAGTGGTCTGGAGCGTCCCCGCCTGCGCCTTGGAGAGGTGCCAGCCGGCGATCAGCGTCGGGATCACGAAGCTGTAGAACTGGAAGTCCATCCCATCGAGCGCCCAGCCGCCGAAGCACGCCCGGAACGTGGCCCGCTCCGTCCCGGACATCTCGCGCCAGAAGGACACGCGGGAGGGCGTAGCAACCCCGGTTGCTGATTGCAACCGGGCTGTCCGGTTCCGGGACGGCCGATCCCACGGACGGGCATGGCCGGAAACCGGCGTCGAGAGAGGAGGTTGGCATGGCATTCGCTCGGCGGCAGGGGATGGAGAGCCTCCTCCAGGACGTGCGCTACGGCCTGCGGTCCCTGCGCAAGGCGCCCGGGTTCACCGCGGTGGCCGCGCTGGCGCTCGCGCTCGGTATCGGGGCCAACACGGTGCTGTTCAGCGTGATCAGCTTCTCGCTGCTCCGTCCGCTGCCCTTTCCCGAGCCTGACCGCATTGTGGTCTTCAACGAGACCGCGCCCAACTTTCCGGCCTCCTCGGTCGCGTGGCTCAACTATCTCGACTGGCGCACGCAGGTTGGCGACCTCTTCACGCAGTTCGCCGCCGGGCGGCGCGAGAGCTTCAACCTGACCGGCGAGAGCGAGCCGGAGCGCGTGCTCGGGCGGATGGCCAGCGCGGAGTTGCTCCCGCTGACCGGGTTCAAGCCGATCCTCGGGCGCTTCTACACGGCCGACGAGGACAAGGCCGGCGCCCCGCGCACGGTGGTGCTCACGCACGGGCTCTGGCAGCGCCGCTTCGGCGCCGACCCCGGCATCGTGGGCAGGTCGATCCAGCTCTCCAACGAGGGCTACACGGTGATCGGCGTACTCCCCCAGGACTTCCGGTTCCTCAGCGGAGGAGACCTGTTCGTCCCGCTCGGGCTCTTCGCCGACCGCTACCAGGACCGCGGCATGCATCCCGGGATCTACGCCTTCGGGCGCATGAAGCCGGGCGTGACGCTGGCGCAAGTGCAGAAGGCGATGGACGGCGTCGCCGAGCGCATCGGCGAAGCGCATCCGGATATGCGCGGCAACGGCATCCACGCGCAGCTCCTGCGAGACGACCAGGTCTCCGACGCGCGGCCCGCGCTCCTGGTCCTGTGGGGCGCGGTGGCGTTCGTGCTCTTGATCGCGGCCGCGAACGTGGCGAACTTGCTGCTGGCGCGTGCCACCGCGCGGCAGGGCGAGATCGCCATCCGGGTGGCTCTGGGGGCGGGACGCTTCCGCATCGTGCGCCAGCTGCTCACCGAGAGCGTGCTGCTCTCGGCGCTGGGCGGCGCGCTTGGGCTCGGCCTCGCCGTCTGGGGACTCGACGCGCTCTCGCCTCTTCTGGCCTCGCTGCCGCGGGGCGCCGACGTCCGCATCGACCTGTTCGCGCTGGTGTTCACCGGCGCGGTGTCGCTCCTCACCGGCGTCGGCTTCGGGCTCTTTCCGGCGCTGCGCGCCTCGGACCCGTCGGTCCACACGCTGCTCAAGGACGTCCGCAGCACGCGAAGCCACGCGCGCCTGCGCAACGCCCTGATCGTCGCCGAGGTGGCCCTCTCGATGGTGCTGCTGATCGGCGCGGGGCTTTTGCTACGCAGCTTCGGGAGGCTGACCGGCGTCCATCCGGGGTTCGATCCGGGGCACATGCTCACCGCAGGCATCGCGCTCCCGCCATCGCGCTATCCGGACGGCGCCTCGATCCAGAAGTTCACCGACGAGCTCCGGCGGCTGGCGGCGGAGCTTCCCGGCGTGAGCGTCGCAGCGGTCGCGCAGGGTGTGCCGCTGTTGGGCGCGCCCGAGGCCTCCTTCGCTTTCGAGGGCAAGGAGCCGGCCGACCCGAGGACGGAGCCCGAGGCAAACATCTACGCCGTCACCCCTGGGTATCTGGAGGCGATGCGGATCCCGGTCGTGCGCGGCCGGGGATTCGAGGAAGCGGACAAGGACCGCAACGTGGCGCTGATCGACGAGACGATGGCGCGGCGGTACTTCGGCAACGAGGACCCGGTCGGGCGGCGCATGGCCGGTGGGGGCCAGCGCATGTTGCCTCCGCTCGAGATCGTCGGAGTGGTCGGCCACGTCCGGAACTACAACCTCGACGGGAACGGCCCGGTGGACATGGCGTATTACGTGCCGCACGGCACCGCCGCCCGGATCCTTCCCGGCTTCCTCGCCAGCGGGTCCGTGGTCCTGCGCTCCCAGGGGGACCCGCTGCTGCTCTCCGCCCCGCTCCGGCGGATCGTGCAATCGATCGATCCGCTGCAGCCGATCTATTCGGTGCAGTCGATGGATCAGGTGGTCGCGAGCTCGATGAGCGACCGGCGCCTGAACCTCCTGCTGCTGGGGATCTTCGCCGCGGTGGCCCTGCTCCTGGCGAGCGTCGGCATCTACGGGGTGATGTCGTACTCGGTGGAGCAGCGCACGCGGGAGATCGGCATCCGCATGGCGCTGGGAGCGGAGAGCAACGCGGTGCTGCGCCTGATCGTCGGGCAGGGCGCTCGCCTGGCGGCGGTAGGGATCATCGCTGGCGTGGCCGGGGCGTTCGCGCTCTCGCGCGTGATGGCGGGGCTGCTCTACGGCGTGAGCGCGACCGATCCGCTGACGTACGCGGCGCTTGCGGTGGTACTGGCCGCGGTCGCGGTGGGCGCCTGCGCGGTGCCGGCGCGGAGGGCCGTCCGCGTGGATCCGGCGGTCGCGCTGCGGGCGGAGTGAGCATGCTCAAGGACCTCGCCTACGCCTTGCGCGCGCTGCAACGGAGCCCCGGCTTCGCGCTGGCGGCGGTGCTCTCGCTCGCGCTCGGCCTGGGAGCGAATACCGCGCTGTTCTCGGCGGTGGACGCGGTGCTCTTGCGGCCGCTGCCCTACCGCGATCCCGACCGGCTGGTCCTGGTCTGGTCGGTGACCTCGGCCTTTCCGCAGATGAACGTGTCGTTGCCGGACTTCCAAGCCTATCGCGATCGCACGCGGTCGTTCGAGGGGATGGCGGCGTACTACAGCTTGCGGCGGAACGTGGCCGCGTCCGGCGCGGAGCCCGAGCGGATGCTGATGGGGCGCGTCACGCACGAGCTCCCGGCGGTCCTCGGCGTGCAGCCGAGGGTCGGGCGATTCTTCTCGGCGGAGGAGGAGCAGTGGGGCCGGCATCAAGTGCTGGTGATTTCCCACCGGCTGTGGATGCGGTCGTTCGGCGGCGACCCCGGCGTGGTGGGGAGGTCGCTGAGCATCGAAGGCGAGCCCTGGACGGTGATCGGCGTGATGCCGAAGGGCTTCGTCTTCGACGATCCGGCGACGGAGCTCTGGGCGCCGATCTCGTTCAAGCCCGACAACGACATGCTCACGCGCGGCAACCACTTCGTGCAGGTGATCGCGCGCGTCAAGCCGGGCGTCCGGCAGGAGTCGGCGAAGAAGGATCTCGCGCGGCTCGCGGAGGAGCTCGCCCGCGAGGTGCCCGAGAACGTCGGCATGGGGGCGACGCTGCAGCCGCTGCGCGAGGCCCTGTCGGGGACGATGCGGCCCGCGCTGCTCTTGCTCCTCGGCGCGGTGGGCCTGGTCCTGCTCATCGCCTGCGCCAACCTCGCGAACCTCCTGCTGGCGCGCGGCGCGGCCCGCGCCCGGGAGATCGCGGTGCGGGCGGCGCTGGGAGCGACGCGGGTGCGGCTGATCCGGCAGCTGCTCACCGAGAGCGTGCTGCTGGCGCTGGCCGGAGGGGCTCTCGGGTGTGCGTTGGCCGTCTGGGCGCTGAGCGGGATCTCGGCGCTCGGGGGAGAGATGCTCGCGCAGCTCCCGCCGCTGCGGCTGGACCTGCGCGTGCTCGGCTTCACGCTGGCGTTGTCCACGGCGACGGGGGTTGCCTTCGGGCTCGCTCCCGCGCTGGTGATCTCGCGGCACTCGCTCTCGGACGCTCTCAAGGACGGCGGAGCTTCCGTCTCGCCGCGCAGCGGCCGGCTGCGGTCGGCGCTGGTGATCGCCGAGGTGGCGCTCTCGGTCGCGCTCCTCTGCGGCGCCGGACTGCTCCTGCGAAGCCTGAGCGCCCTGCAGCGCGTCGATCCCGGATTCCGCGCCAGGCAAGTCCTGACCGCGAATCTGACGCTGACGTCGCGGCGGTATCCTGACGAGAAGGCGCTGCTGGCGTTCGAGCGCGAGGCGATGGCGCGCGTTGCGGCGCTGCCCGGCGTCTCGTCGGTCGCCGTCGCCTCGAACGTGCCGATGACGGGGAGCTCGTGGGGGAAGTGGATCAGCGCGGAAGGTGAGCCCGAGCCCGTCAACCTGGACGCGGTGAACGATTGTCTCTTCCAGCTGGTCACCGGCGATTACTTCGGCACGCTCGGGCTGCAGCTGGCCCGCGGGCGGTTCCCGGACGGTCCGAAGGAGCCGGCCATCGTGATCAACGAGACCGCGGCTCGCCAGCTGTTCGGCGGGAAGGACGCCGTCGGCCGGCGCGTCTGGCTCGGGCCGCCGGAGCGGTTCCTGCCCGATCTGAGGCAGCCATTTCCCCGCTACACGGTCGTCGGGATCGTCCGCGACGTGCGCTCGACCGGCCTGAGCCGCGCGCCGCGCGCCGAAGCCTGGCTGCGCCAGGAGCTGAGCGACGAAGACAGCGGCTCGATCTACCTGATCGCGCGCTTCTCGGGCGCCGCCGGGCCGTTGGTGAAGGCGCTGCGGGACGCGGTGCACGGGCTCGATCCCGAGCAGGCGCTCGGCGACGTGAGGACGATGGACGAGCGCCTGGGCGCCTCGGTGACCCGGGAGCGCTTCAGCGCATTCCTGCTCGCGCTGTTCGCTGCGCTCGCGCTCACCCTGGCGGTTCTCGGCGTCTACGCGGTGATGGCTTACTCGGTGGCCCAGCGGACCCGCGAGCTCGGCGTCCGGATGGCGCTCGGAGCCTCGGCGGGCGACGTCGTGCGCCTGGTGTTCGGCAAGGGCTTCCGCCTCGTCGCCGCCGGCCTGGCCATCGGCGTCCTCGGCTCCCTGCTCGCGTCGCGGGTCATGGGCGCCCTGCTATTCGGAGTCTCGGCCACCGATCCGGGAACCTTCGCCGCCGTCGCCCTGCTCCAGGGCGCCGTCGCGGCCATCGCCCTCTATCTACCGGCGCGCCGGGCCTCCCGGCTTCCCCCGGCCACCGCCCTCCGCTCCGAATAATCCGGGGAGAGATCCGGTGACACCATACGCAATTACGCATGCCAGCAAGGTTGGCACGGCGGGTTGCGTATGGTGTCACCGGATCTGGTGTTCGGAAATGGGACGGGGGATCCCTGGGGCGGGCAGGGGAGGCGGATGGCCCCCTCTGGGGCGGGTTGGCATGTAGTTCGCTCGATGGGCGGGTTTGATGCAGCCCGAGATCTCCAGGATGGAACCTCGACAGAGCGTGGTGGACATCCCACGCAAGCCGAAGAACAAGCGCAAGCGCAACCTGATCGTGGCGGGTTGCGCGGTCGCCGGCGTGGTCGGGATCACCCTGGCGCTCTCGAGGTTGCGGTCGGCGGCGCCGGTCGTCGATCGCGTCGGGCTCTGGACCGACACCGTCAAGCGGGGGCCGATGCTCCGCGAGGTGAAGGGCCCGGGCACGCTGGTCCCGGAGCAGATCCGGCTGATTACCGCGGACACCGCCGGCCGTGTCGAGCGCATTCCGCTCCGGCCCGGCGCCCAGGTCGAGCCGGGCACCATCCTGCTCGAGCTCTCCAATCCCGACGTGATGCTGCAGGCGCTCGACGCCGAGCGCCAGCTGGCGCAGGCGGAAGCGGACTTGATCAACCTGCGCGCCACCACGCACGGGAACACGCTGATGACGAAGTCGAGCCTGGCCACTCTCGAGGCGCAGACCGCCGACGCGGAGCGCCGCGCGCAGGCCGATCAGAAGCTCGCGACGGACGGCGTGATCAGCGAGGTCGAGGCGCGGATGCAGGTGGAGCGCGCCGCAGAGCTGCAGAGCCGTCTCGAGTTCGAGCGCAAGCGGCTGGGGGTCGTCGCAGGCAGCGGCAAGGAGCAGATCGCCGCCCAGCAGGCGCAGATCGAGCGGCTCAAGGCGGTGGTCGCGTTCCGCCGCAAGCAGGTCGATTCCATGAAGGTCCGCTCCATCGACCGCGGCGTCCTCTCCGAGCTGCCGCTCGAGCTGGGCTCCTGGGTCACCCCCGGCGCGCTGCTCGCCAAGGTAGTGCAGCCGGAGAAGCTCAAGGCGGTGCTCCGGATTCCCGAGACGCAGGCGCGCGATCTCGCGCTCCGCCTCCCCGCGGTGGTCGATACGCGCAACGGCGTCGTCAAGGGCGAGGTCTCCCGCATCTCCCCCTCCGCCAGCCAGGGATCGGTGGAGGTGGACATCGCCCTTCCCGCCGAGCTTCCTCGTGGCGCGCGGCCCGACCTCACCGTGGAAGGCACCATCGAGATCGAGAAGCTCCAGAACGTCCTCTACGTCGGCCGCCCGGCTGGCGCGCAGCCCGGGGCGCAGGCCGAGCTGTTCAAGCTGAGCAAGGACGGTGACGAGGCGCACCGCGTGAAGGTGCGCCTGGGCCGCAGCTCCGTCAGCACCGTGGAAGTGCTCGACGGTCTCGCCGAGGGCGACGCCGTGATCCTGTCCGACATGTCCCAGTGGGACTCAACCGACCGCGTGAGGCTCCGGTGAGCGAAGCGTTGATCGAGATGCAGAACGTCGAGAAGGTCTTCCTCACCGACGAGGTGGAGACGCATGCGCTCTCCAACATCCACCTTGCCGTGGGGAAGAACGAGTGGCTCTCCATCGTGGGCCCCTCCGGCTCGGGGAAGACGACGCTGCTCGCCATCCTCGGACTGCTCGACACGGCCACCGGCGGCCAGTACCTGCTCGACGCCAAGCCGGTGCAGGACCTCTCGCCCTCCGACCGCGCGCACGTGCGCAACCGGCACATCGGGTTCATCTTCCAGAGCTTCAACCTGATCGGCGACCTGACGGTGTTCGAGAACGTCGAGCTGCCGCTCACCTACCGCGGCATGCCGCCCGCCGAGCGCAAGAAGCGGGTGGAGGACGCGCTCAACCGCGTGGGGATGAGCCACCGCGCGCGGCACATGCCCGGGCAGCTCTCCGGCGGCCAGCAGCAGCGCGTGGCGGTGGCGCGGGCGGTGGCGGGAGACCCGCTGATCCTGCTCGCCGACGAGCCCACCGGAAACCTCGACTCCAAGAACGGCCAGGCCGTGATGAAGCTGCTCTCCGAGCTCCATCAAGGCGGATCGACGCTGATCATGGTCACTCACGATCCCGCGTACGCGCGCCTGGCCACCCGGACGGTGTCGCTGTTCGACGGACGGATCGTCGAGGAGACGGGCACCTCCGCGGCCTGAGGAATCCCGATGGATGCGCTCCTTGGCGATCTGCGATTCGCGGTCCGGGGGCTCCTGAGGACGCCGGGGTTCACGGCCGCGGCCGTCGTGGCCCTGGCGCTGGGGATCGGGGCGACCACCGCCATCTTCAGCGTGGTGCACGCGGTGCTCCTCCGGTCGCTCGGCTGGGGCGAGGAGACGCGGCTGGTCTCGATCACCACCCGCTTCTCCGGCCTCGGCATCGAGCGGGGCACCCTCTCGGTCCCCGAGCTCTACGACCTCCAACAATCGCCGTTCCTCGAGAGCTTCGGCGGATACAACCACGGGAGCGCGGCGCTGCAGAGCCCGGATCGCGCCGAGCGGGTTGCCGTCGCGCAGGTCACCTCCGGGTTCTTCGACGTCCTCGGCGCCCGGCCCGTCTACGGCCGCGCCTTCACCGTGGAGGAGGACCTGGAGGGCAGCGCCCCCGTCGCGGTGGTCAGCTTCCCCGCGTTCCGCAAGCGGTTCGGGGGAGACCCGGCCGTGGTGGGACGACGGTGACGCTCGACGGTCAGATCTCCCGGATCATCGGCGTGCTGCCCGAGGGCTTCAGCTACGGCGGCCCCCACGACTTCTTCGTGCCGTTCGGCTTCACCCCGGAGCAGTTGCTGCAGCAGCGCGGCGCGCACTACATCGAGGCGCTCGGGAAGCTCCGCGCAGGCGTCACCGTCGAGGCGGCCGGCACGCTCTTGCTGGAGCTGGTCGCGCGGGTGCGCGCGGCCCATCCCGAGCAGTACGACACTCCGCAGGGATGGGGACTCGGCATCGAGCCGCTGCGCGACCGCTTCGTCGGCCCTTCGCGGCAGGCCATCGGGGTCCTGTTCGGGGCCGTCCTCTTGGTGCTCCTGATCGCCTGCGGCAACGTGGCGAATCTGCTGCTCGCGCGGTCCCAGGCGCGCGAGCGCGAGATCGCGGTGCGCTCGGCGCTGGGCGCCAGGCGCGCGCGCATCGTCCGGCAGCTCCTCACCGAGGGGCTGCTCCTGGCCGCGACGGGCGCGGCGCTCGGGGTGGTGCTGGCGGCGTGGGGACTCGATGTGCTGCTCGCGGTC
>WNGJ01005734.1_pt1 | contig 16564 bp, 14 predicted proteins | sample 5400611 | NCBI WGS metagenome assembly WNGJ01 (sample SAMN13153375, study PRJNA577476) | soil metagenome | isolation source: 40 cm soil or saprolite under Garry oak tree replicate 1 | place: USA:California | collected 2016-06-15 | reverse complement strand
CAGCCATTTATGGCAATCAGATCTTCGTGACAGAGGGCTACAGCGAATATAGCAGTGCTCATCCCGGTCAAGGAGGAATTGCAGCTTTCCAGTGTACTGGTTGTTAGTCGTCAGTATCATCGTATAAGTCAGACAGAAAGCATTGCACCTTTTCCCAAGCTCCTTGGGAAAAGGTGCAATGCTTTTGGTCTCATACATTCAAGGAGGCTTGTATGGTATTTTCCGCTCCCCAACTATATCACTAACGATTTTTCTTTTTCCGCGCCTTCCTTGTCTTCTTCACGCGCTTCCTTCTACTTTCATGATAGGCTTGATCATCCCAAAGCTCAACAAGTGGTGCAGCCAACATAGCAGAAAAACGTGGGAAGGGTTTGATATACCACAACAAAAAGCCAGCCACTATGGCGCAACCCACCCCTAAATAGTAACCATGCGTCAGATCAACTACCCCGAACATCAGCACCATTGCCGTAAATACCAGAGCCGGAACAACAGTGGGCAAGCGCGAAGCAAACGAGGTCATATCCAGGAAACCGATCGTACGCAATAAAATAACGCTTACCAGGATATTTAAGACCAAAGCTACCACAAACCATGCCACAAAATTGCTCACCGGAATGCCATAATAATTGATACTGCCAGGAGTTGACCATTCCCAGTAGTGTTCGAGATGAAAAGCTACCGGCTCAATTTCCAGGTCGAGCAGTGTCGCCAACACAGGTGCCAGTAAACCGGTGATGAGACAGCCTCCCATAGTGGGTGTTGGGCTGTGCATAATGCAATAGACAGCAATCATGATCACCAACCAGGCAAAGATCACAGCCAAAGGCACACCGCCAGGAAGACGCGGGGCCATGATATCTGTGTAGTGATATGACCCAAAAGGAAAACCTGTACCTACTCCTAGAGCCTCTACCCCATACGCCAGCAAACCTATGACCAGCACTGCAAGCAGACCACGAGGGCCATACTGATCCATCAATGCAGCGGCCAACATCGTTCCTTCAAGTATAAGTAAGATACTTCCAGCCCAGGTCATTGAGAAAGGCGGGTGGACATTAAAGGCCACCCCAATGAGGGCTATAGGATAGGCCACACAGAACAGGCAAAAGAGAAACACAACGACGCGGCTCAAAAAAGTCATAGGTCACCTCATCTACCTATACTAACCACGCCAATAATACGTGCATACGTACTTGTTTGCGCAATGGTTCCTACAGCTCCAGTAGAGATATCTATGGCATAGAGTACACCATCTCCATAGAAAGTGAGAATGTGATCGTTCAACCATGTTCCCAACTCAAGGAGCAATACGTTCGAAGTTGCTAACAACTGTGGCGTTTCTACATGCAGATGTTTCCCCGTCCCATTGATATGCACCATAAACAGAGCATTATTGCGATCATATGGGTTCTGCGCCTGACTGGAAAACTCAACATAGATCAGTGTACGCCCATCCAAGGTGAACACAGGCGTCGTCACCCAGTGATAGGCCGCGCTGTTCCCCTGCTCACGCTGATCCGCCAGAATTACTTGCGAGGTATTGAAAGCCAATGGTTGCCCACTCAATGTTGTCGCCTTCAAGCTATTGGCATAGTTGAGGGTAGCGACATCCGTCGGCACGCTGTTATCTGTAGGAACAGCAACAGAACCTTCATAAGAAGAATACAGCAACACATTAGAGGGAGCCAGCGCAAGGGGGCCTTGAGGAAAATTGCCATTCATAAGCAGCTGCGGTGTTGCCACCAGAGGCTGCGTCAAGTCTAACGACCATAACCCAAATTGGAGTGACTCATGACTCTGTTGTCCATCCGTTAGCAGAAGAGTAGTATCGCCTGACCCACTCATAAATACAAAGACGCGAAAACAGGGGCAATTGGGCGCAGCTTGCTCAAAGACTTTGACCGGTGCCTTCAACGGCCCAGCAAAGATATCAAGCGCACCATTACCACCAGCCGGTTCAGTACTCCATGCTACAGTTGTACCATTACTACTCAAAGCCATCGAGGCAATTACCGTATTAGGAGCCAGGACACCGATTTGTTGCGCAGTTCCACCGAAAATATCGGTCAGCCACACGCCATTTCCAGCGTATAGTAATTGACCCGAGGATGTAAGCAGAGGATGAACAGCCTGACTATAGACATAGCCCGGTGCAGATATCTTCTCTGGTAAACCACCTGCACTATCAACTACATAAATACCTCCCTGCTGCTCATAAACCACAGCGTGTCCAGCAGGCAATTGTAATGCTGGCACCAATGCATTCCCTGGCGCAAAAATAGGTGGCGTTGTGCTCGCTGTCACATCTGGCACCGCTGTTACAGATGCAACGTGGGAATGCGTCTGTGTTGCTACACTGGTAACTACACCAGCTACCAGTAAGTGGGGCGTCGCCGCCTCTATAAGACTAAGCACCAGTAAGGCAGTCGATGAGAGAATGAACACACTCACAAGCACAAGCGATACAAAAATACCAGCGCGAGGGAAGCGCGTCTGCTGAGAAAATACCAATTGTGTTCCTGGACGAACCTGCACTTTATCGTCCTGGGGCTGCTCTGGTGGCTTACTCACTTGATGAGTCAAGTTATATCATTTCCTTACTGATTATCCTTGATGAAATACCATAAGATAAGAAATCTGACCCCCACAAGGGGGGGTCATTACATTTTACCACAACATGTCATTTGGTAACCGTTTTACCCAGCATTCTTAAGATGCGGAGTTGCATGATTGGCATGGCGCAAAATAAAAGCGGTAGTCTTGGCAATAACTTCCTCGCGATCGTAGTCCTTCATGATTACATGATAGGAACGATGGAAGGTGACAAGGTGCTTCTCTTTTGAGCCGATACGCCGATAAATCTCGCGTCCATCGCGAGCTGGCACAACATGGTCAAAAATGGACGTCATGATCAGAGCAGGTGCCGTTATCTGCGGCAGTTCCCCTCGTAGGGTAGGTAAAAACTCCAGCATACTCGCCACCGGTATCATCGGTGTCCAGCGATACACATCTCGCGTATAACGACGGCGGGCCTCGGGATCATGGACATCCTCACGGATCGTTGGCAATAGCGGCGTAAAACGTCTGGCAAGACCCACCCCCAAACGAGTCAAGGGGCGCATATGCAAAGGCGCACACATCGTCACCAGACCTGCCACCTCTTCATGTGCCGCCGTATGCAAACACAGCGCACCACCCAACGAATGACCTACCAGGAACACTACATCACAACGCTGCTTGAGGGCATACAAATCGCTCCGTACAGCCTTCTCCCAATCATGCCAGCCCAGAGGTAACATATCCCGTACATTTCCCCCATGGCCCGGCAATAGCATATTATGCGTCAACATACCTCGATCCTGTAACACCACCTCCAACTCGGCAAAGTCCCGCCGGCTCCCGTTTAACCCATGTACCAATAAGACTCCTATAAGTGGTTGTTTAGTAGATTGAGAAGTGCCATGAGACGTATGGGAAGTTTCCACCACTATCCAGAAAACAGTTGGGGGAGTTTCATTTTTTTGCAAAGCATGATGGCCGCAAGGGTCATCACTACTATACGACAGCTCCACAGGCCGAGGCAGGCGTGTATAGTAGTGATGACCCTTGCGGTCATCATGGGGTGGGGGGCTTCATGGGGTGGGGAACTTCGCAAAAATATGAACTGCACCCGCTTTACGGCGTACATGGCCCATATGGCTTCACCGGTCCAGCACTTACCACATTCGGAATAGACGAAGCAATTGACCCATTCGGTGGAAATGTCTCGTTATGAATCACTCTGCCAGTCAACGGATACGTAATTGTCCTGGTTGTCTGCCCTGCCACATATGGACCAAAGGTTAGCGTTACCGGTGTCGCAGAAAAATTCCATTTCAAGACCACCGTCCCACCATTTGTATTCGGCGTAACCGTCACTGTAGCGGTATATACAAACGTAATGTAGTTTCCACAAATGACACTTGTAACCGCAGAGGGGTTCACGGAGATAGTCAGATTGGTTATCTGGAACTTGCCGGAAAATGAACAAATACCGGTCACCGTCGCCGGTATCGATGTCATCGTCGTACCATTATTGTTTACTGAGAGAGAGCCAGACAGCGAAGGAGCCGCACCGGACGAGACTCCCTTCACCGTATAAGTAATGGTTTTACTCATCTCACTCGGCGCAAATGTGATCGTACCAGGAATATGATTCGAGCCAATATTCCAGATATAGGATACCGTCCCACCGCTGCTTCCTTCATCTACAGCAATCACCGACGAGAACGTAAAATCGGCACTACTACCACAACTTACACTAGCAAGGGTATTGGGTGTAACTGATGTGGTTACACTTTTAATATGCAATGGAGCAGCCGTTGGCGTAGTCTGCGTATCATCCGTTGGCGTAGGTGTCGCTGAAGTACTTGGCCCACCACAACCAACTATCCCAAAGACCACAAAAAAGAGAAGCATTATTACTACTAGACGCCTGAACATACGTGTCCTCCTAAAATTCCAATACAAAGAGCATAGCTATTAGCCAATAAGCAAAAGCACTTACAATTAAATTGCATACTATATTACCAGATTCTGTTTTCCCGCCTCATTTCAACACCTTTCTTCCTATATTAACTGATAAGAGGATACGCCAGAATAAATATATCCATAAACTCGTAAAATACACTAATGAATGTAACCATGAAGTACTAGAGAGCAATGACACCCACCCAGCATAAAGCAAGGTTTTGACATTCGCCCCTTCTATAGGCTATATTACCATCAGGGAAATCCAAGTAACATACTAGGATTAACACATAAAGGAGTTACGAACGGTGGCAGAGATTAATGAAGCCGAGGTTATAGATGCGCTGCGCGAGTGCTATGACCCAGAAATTCCGGTAAACATTGTTGATCTGGGCCTTGTCTATAATGTAGATATCAACAATGAAACAGGTATGGTGAATGTTACCATGACGCTGACAGCTCTCGGCTGTCCGATGGCAGGCGAGGTGATTTCAGAAGTAGAGATGCGCGTGGGCGAGGTCGAGAACGTGAAAGCATGCAAAGTCGAGCTGACTTTCGACCCACCCTGGTCTCCTGACCGAATGACCGAAGACGCCAAGTGGGAACTAGGTATGGTTTAAATGACATGTGTAATCAGGGCTGACCAGCCAACCCTGATTACACATATCATTTCATACCTTCACGCCGCTGTACCTCCATGCTATACTGTTTCCATAAAAACACTATACAGGTAGGTAAAACGTTATGGCATACGATGGACAGCAAAATGGAGATATCCGTGCAACGCTGGCTTTGAGCCAGGAAGAGGCACGTAGTGGCACCAGCCGCACCCTTAACTTACCCGGAGGACGACAGGTAGTTGTTCCTATTCCGGCAGGAGCTTACGATGGACAGGAGCTACATATGGCGGGCCAGGGAGAGCCATCAGCTTCCGGCAGCAGAGGTTCGCTCATTCTCACGATTGCTATCGCTCCTGCCGAAAATTTTGGTACACAGGGCTTTTCCCCGGCAGGAACAGATTTCCCTACTCTCTTTTCAGACACGCCACTGCCACCCCCGCCACCTCCTACCTCGTCGCCCAATTACCCGTCCATAGGGCAGGTCGACAACTTTACCAAGCATCCCAATTAGCCATCTCAAACCCAAGGACAGGAAAACACGTATGTTGATCAAACGCAGCGTGCAGGTCCATCTTATACACCATACGACCAACGTCCACAATACCCATCGCCACCAGAGCAGCAACGTCGCAGGCCACGTGGACTCATCCTGCTCTCAGTCATCCTGGCCGTGCTGGTTATTCTGGGTGCTGGCGGTCTGATCCTCTTTACCACCGTCATCCAACCAAACCGGCTGCATGCACAAGCGACGGCAACTGCCGTTGCCAACCAGACAGGGACAGCTCAAGCGAACGGTACAGCTACTGCTCAAACACAAGCGAACGCCACGGCTAGTGTTCAGGCCCAACAGCACACTACAGCCACTGCTCAGGCACAGAGTACTGCCCAGGCACAAGCGACAGCTAGTGCGTTGCAAGCTATCTACACACAGGCTACCAGTGGTACTCCTGTCCTGAACGATCCTATGACTCAACAGGATGCCAACTCCTGGGAAGTGGATACCAAGACTGGCGGTGGCAGCTGTGCTTTCACCAATGGGAACTATCATGCCACCATGCCGCAAGCTGGCTTTTTTGCTTCCTGTTTTGCCGCCAACATCAATTTTAGCAATTTCGCCTTGCAGGTCCAGATGAACATTCTCCAAGGTGATAGAGGCGGTCTGATCTTCCGTGGGGATAGTACAGCCAGCAAATTCTATCTCCTTCGCATCGATCAAGCTGGTACCTACGACCTGTACGTCTATACAAACAATAATGGCAGCAACGCCAAGGACATCTTGACCGGCGCCTCATCGGCTATCCATACCGGCACAAATCAGCTGAACAAAGTCACGGTAATAGCTCGCAACAACATGATCTACCTCTACATCAACCAACGGTATGTTGACTCGATTTCCGACAACACCTATAGCGCCGGCTCCATGGCCGTCTTCGCTGAAGACCATACTAATGCGACAGATGTCGTCTTCACCGGCGTTGAGATATGGAAACTATAAGTAGTGTAGAAGCACGATGCCCCCGCGCCACCAATGATGCCCCCGCGCCACCAATGATGCCCGCAAGGGGCATCACTACTATACACGAATCACGGGCAGAAGGCGTAGTATAGTAGTGACGCCCCTTGCGGGCGTCATGGGAGCGGGAGGCCTGTGCAAGCAAATGAAACGCACCCGATGACTGCCCCCCCTCTTGGCAATGGATGAAAACAGTGATATGCTAGCATGGCCTATTTTAGCTGCTGTTGTACTAATCGGGAGAATCCACTATGCAATGTCAATCATGTGACGCTCTTCTTCCCTCTGGCGCAAAGCACTGCCCTTACTGCGGTGTACGTGTCGTTGAAGTGGTTTCATCATCACCTGTTGTTCAGTCGGACGACAGAGAACGGCTAGCGGATGTACGTCCTTATATCGCTGTTCCTCCTCTTGCTACTTCAACTCCTCAGGATTACGAACAGGTGGCCGACAAACCGCCAGAATCGGCGCAAGCATCCAACTATTCTCCTCAAGTAGCGATCTATCCAACCCGCGTTGCACGATTGTCAGCACCCCCTCAAGGCAAGGGCATGTCACAGGGATTAATGCTCGCGTTGGTGGTACTGGCTCTGTTGAGCATGGCAAGTGGTGTTGGTCTCATTTATTACTCAACAGTCTATCGCCCCCATCAACTGCGTATCCAAGCTACCAGTACAGTACAGGCGATACAAACTCAGAATGGTCAGGGTAGCGCCACTGCCGAAAGTCAGGGTACTGCTACAGCTAGAGCTACGGCTACAGTACAGGCACAAGCCACGACCAATGCCCGAGCTACCGTCACAGCCTTGCAAAACATCTATACTTTAGCTACTCAGGGTACTCCTGTGCTCAATGACTCGCTCGCCAGCAATTCAGGTAGTGGGTGGGATGAAGACACGGCTGTGGGAGGTGGTGGCTGTGCCTTCAGCAATGGCTCATACCATGCAAGTTTGTATAAGGCAGGCTTTTATTTCCCCTGTATCGCACGTAACACCAATTTTGGCAACTTCGTTTTTCAAGTGCAGATGACGATTCTCAAAGGTGATAATGGAGGACTGGTTTTCCGTGGCGATGGCTCAACCACTAAATTCTATGCGTTCCGTCTCGACACCCACGGTATCTATGACCTCTTCAGCGCCCAAGATAGCAACCATAGCACCGAGTTAGCCTATGGTAGTAGTTCTTCTTTCAAGAAGAACGCGGGCCAGGTAAACCTGTTGACCATTATTGCACGCAATAGCAGCATTTACTTCTACATCAACAAGCAATATGTCGGGAATATCACTGATAGCACCTATCACTCTGGGCAGATCGGTTTCTTCGCCGAAGATCATAATAATCCTACCGATATCGCCTTTAACAATGCTGAGGTGTGGAAGCTCTAAGAACTGACAAGAGGGCTTTGCTGCCGATGTTATAAAGAAAGAAAGACATCATCAAAAGGAAACGTTCACCATGTCAAACATGAACCAACCTCCACCTGAGAGACCAGTCTCGCCATCGGACGAAACAGTACCTGACGTACCCAGGCCCGTTTCACCCACAGAACCAACTATACCCAGTCCTCAAGGGGCGGCATGGCCCCCACCCCAACCGGCGTTTCAGCGCCAAGAGGCGTCTCTGTTTCCCAGAGGCATCACTATTTTGCTCATCATCCTGGCTCTCGTTCTGGTTGGAAGCGGCCTCAGTTTCATTCTTTACAGCGCGACCACACAATACCGCGCAACGTTGAACCATCAGGCTACCAGCGTAGCTCTTGTCACTGCACAAGCACACGTTACCACCCAGGCACGCTTACAGGCAACGGCCAATGGCTTTGCTACGGCCAATAGTAATATTTACGCTACCGCAACCGCACAAACAGCTATAACTGCTACAGCCACAACCGGCATAGTCAATGCTACCGCAACAGCTACAGCCTATGACGGCACTCTTCAACAGGCGACCAGCGGTACAGCTGTCTTGAACGATCAGATGAACGATAATTCAGGTAACAACATGTGGGATGATATTACCGGTACGACTAAAGGGGCCTGTGCTTTTATCAATCAGGTGTATCACGCCATCGAACCACAGTTGGGATATTATCAACCGTGTATAGCACACGCCACCGATTTTAGCAATTTTGCCTATGAGATACATATGGTTATCGATAGCGGCGGGCAAGATGGTATCATCTTCCGTTTCAACAGCACGAACAGCTCATTCTATTTATTTCGTGTGGGCATCAACGGGTCCTATGCGCTCGATCTCTATAAGAACAGAGTGCTGGCGGCAACGCTGATCAGTGGTCTGAGCGGGGCCATCAACACAGGTATAAAGCAAGGCAACGATCTAGCCGTGCTGGCTAAGGGTGATGTGCTATATCTGTATATCAACCAGCAATTTGTCGCCAGTGTCACCAATAGCTATTTGAGTTCAGGTGCCATCGGCGTGATCGCCCTCGACTACAGGAATACCAGCGATGCCGAATTTAGCAGCGCTCAGGTATGGAATGTATAGTAGGTGCTGCATGGGTGGGCCTGACCCCCACAAGGGGGAAGTATTGCATCTTCAGAATCTTGAGATTATACTGTAACGGTGGAGGGAAAAGAGTTTTTCGCCCTCTGTCTGGTGGTGCAGCCCAATCGACTGAAGTGAGGTAATATGAGCACGCAAGAGCCAGCTACCTGGCAGGAATTTCTGGGACAATTGATCGCAAATCCCCGAGAGCGAGCATCCCTGGCCACGGCACTCCATATCAGACAGATTACTCTTCAGCGTTGGGTCGAAGGCGTTTCCAGACCGCGTGACGAGAATATTCGCTTGTTGATCAAACACCTTCCCAGAGAGACCTATCCGCTTTTCATGCGCTTGCTTATTGCCGATTTTCCTGAGCTTGTTCAGGGAGAGTTGCCTGGGGAGTCCTTTTCCGAGGAGCTTCCTGCTGAGTTCTATGCGCTTGCCTTGAGCAATATGGCTCACACATCCATATCGATATATCGCCAGCCCATGCAGGATCTCATTTTGCAACAGGTGCTTCAGCATCTCGATCCTGATCAGCATGGTCTCTCGGTCACCCTGGTGGTTTTTGTGCCTCCACGTTCGGAACGTAAGGTGCGCACCCTGCGGGAAGTCGGCGGGCTGGCGACTCCTCCCTGGCCTCGCGACTTGGTGGAAAGACCGATGCTCCTCGGCATTGAGTCCCTGGTTGGCTATGCGATCGCGCATGGACGCTCCTGCGTGATCAACAGCCGAGATGAGGTGACCTTCTTTCCCGTACAATGGACTGAACATGAACAGAGCTCGGCCGCTTTCCCGATCTTGATCCACACGCGGATTGTGGGCGGCTTGATTGTTTCTAGCACGCAAGGGTTCTTTTTCACGCTGCCTCGCCTGTCGGTTATTGAAGACTATGCTCACCTGGCAGCCTGTATTTTTGAGCCAGAGGAGTCTTTTGATCTCAATGAGATAGAGTTGAGGATAATGCCCCCGTATGCGCGTCAACAGCCCTATTTCGCTGGCTACAATCAACGGGTTTCACGGAAGTTGATAGAGGCAAACGCGATGGGGCAGCAGATCACATTGCAACAGGCTCGCCGACTTGTCTGGCAGGAGTTGGAAGATGTTCTGCTGCAAGCTGACTTGCAAACTAGAGTGGAAAGCTGGCGATGAATCGTGCCGGTCTGAATTTCTCGCCCAATGGTTACCATTACGGCATTGTGCATATGCTTCCCTCCTTTTTCCGGCAAGCTGATCTATCCATCCTCGGAAAAATGGCGCACTTCATCGAGTTTTCCTTCGACACTGAGGTTCATGGGAGTTTTTATCATGAGCTCGCTTTAGCGTTTCAGCTCTTCGAACCCCTAGTTGTGAAAATGCAACTCGCGACTCCTGAAGAGTGGCGTATTCTTTCTCAGAAGGGTCTGGCCGAGATGTATGAGGAAGATTTCTGTGTAGCATGGATGTTACTGACGGTGTGGGGGGAGAAGCCTCTCTAATTGTACTTGCCTCTTTGCAGCCCTTTTCTACGGTGACACGTGCGGCCTCTTCCTGAGAAAGGAGCAAAGAACTTCGAGCAAGGTGGTCATGCTGAGCTACCTCTCAATTAGCCAGCACTTTGGCTCGTAGAAGCTCTGGCTTCTAGCATATCCTTTAGCGTCAGCAAATCATACGTAAGCTGGCGACGAACCACGTTTGTGACCACTAGATCCGCCACATCTAACGTCCCCTCTATAAGATGGATCAACGCCTCCTGTGAGACGGTGGTTCCACCATCTTCGACTGGCTCGAACTGGTAGTAGAAAAGGCAGGGTGAAACTCCAGAGATACTCTTGATGGTCAGGGAGCGGCTGGGTTCACACTCAACAATCTCAAAAGTAGTATCCAACCACCTTCCCAAAAATCGGATGGTACTCCGCGCCCTCGCTCCCACGTGCCCTGCCTCCGGCGAGCTTTTCCTGACTGCAATCACGACATTTGACCAGTCGACCAGGTTCTCCAAATCACTTATGTAGGCAAAGATTTCCTCGGCAGGCAGGTTGATGACGACGCTCTGCTTAACATTTATCTGAATCAACGGGATCTCCTCCTCTCATAAAGGTCCGCCACAGCAAACAACGGCATGTTGTGGCTTTCCGCTTAAGGCTGTAGGGACGTGATTGATCGCGTCCATACAACCTTACTTCGTTCGTTCACTTGACGCTTATGCCAAGTTCGGACATATACCCTTACTGCTCATAAATGTAGGACAACTTTATATGCTGCGGGAGAGAGCAGAGTCGTTCCAGCAATTCCACGGGGAAGGGCCCAGAGTTACGCTGTCTACCTTCACTGGCCCAAAAAGTTCCTTCAAGAGAGAACACATGCCTTCTTCTACGGCAAGCTTCATTCTCTCCTTTGTGTGTTGAGGCAATGTGAAGGATTGGCAAGAACATTGAGCATGGATTTGGATAGAACAATGTAGCAGACCCGTGTGCGAGGCGGAAGAGAAGTGAACAGCCACATCATCTATCATGGCCTCACCAAAAAGCTTGAGCAGGACATGGCTCACGGCGTCTTCTACCACGAGTTCGGCATACTCTGTCTCCTCAGGTAACACCTCTAAGATCCTGCTGTGGCTCTGTGCATGAATATGAAGAAAGCACATACACTATCCCCTTTCTAAATGAGTCTGGTAGCCTCCCAGGCTCGGCGCGAGTGGGTGGGCGACACTGTATTGAGTAAGGGTGGGACTTGCCCTTATCCTTGCCACTCGCTCCTCCTGCAATAATATGAAACGCATCCACCGACCGTCCCGATTTCTCTTGATTTGCTGTTTCAATTTAAGTATACTAATGAAGGTTCTCTTTTGCATGGTTTCTGGTAACCCAAAGTCTACTCAAAATCCCCCAGAAATGAGAGGAAGACAATACTGAAGGAGCAGACGTGAGAAGTGAAATGCATATGAACGTTAGTGCATTTAGCGACAGTGTACAAAAGTATGTGCGTGCGAGTGGCTATTCCCAGAAGGAACTGGCTAGCGTGCTTGGTTTGCATCCAAAGGTACTCAGCCGCAAGCTGAATGGCAACGGGAACGCCTATCTGACAAACCTGGAAGTACAGTGCATTATCAAGACATTGGCACGCTGGCAGGCGATTACCACTCAGAACGAAGCTCTCCAGCTGCTCGAACTGGCACAAATTGGGCCAACCATCTTTAGTACCGATGATTGGCAGACACCTCCTCTCAACTCGCTTGCCTTGAACGGTCCTCAATCTACCACTTCCAGCGACTCCAGCCTTCGCACGTATACCCTCCAGCACAATTTACCTTCTCCGACCACGCAGCTCATTGGGCGGGAGTGGGCTGTAGAGCGACTCCGAAAACTGCTTGGACGAGACGATGTGCGCTTGGTGACGCTTGTTGGGGCAGGTGGCTGTGGCAAAACGCGCCTCGCCGTGCAAGTGGCGAGCGAACTGGTCGGTGGGTATGCACAGGGTGTGTGGTTTGTGGCTCTGGCCGGGGTGAGTGATCCCGGCCTAGTGCCAATGAGCATCATCCAGGCTTTAAATATGAAGCCCCCACCTAGCTTACCCCCGATCCAAAGCCTGATCACGTATCTGCGAAATAAACAACTGCTGTTGGTGTTGGATAACTTTGAGCATATAGAAGGTGCAGCGGCGGTCGTGGACGAGATACTTACAGCGGCTTCTGGTCTCAAAGTGCTGGTAACTAGCCGAGTAGTGCTGCATCTGTATGGTGAATACGAGTTCAGTGTACCTCCCTTGGATGTTCCCGATCCCAGCATTGTACTCAAATCGGCGGAACTTTCGCACTATGGAGCAATCCAACTCTTTGTGGAACGCGCACAAGCCGTAGTGGCTGACTTTGCTTTGACCGACGAAATTGGAGCATTCATTGCACAGATTTGTGCCAGGCTCGACGGTTTACCACTGGCACTGGAACTGGCAGCTGCACGGGTCAAGGTACTCCCACCAGCATTGCTCTTAGAACGGCTCTCAAGAGCGCGACTTGCCTTGCTGACCGGCGGTGCCAGGAATATGCCCAGCAGGCAGCAAACCTTGCGCAATACCATCACGTGGAGTTACGACCTGCTTTCCTCAGTCCAGCAAATTTGGTTCCCACGCCTGGGGGTGTTCACTGGTGGCTGGTCGCTTGAGGCAGCAGAGGCGATGATGCCAGCTTTAGCTGCAGACCTGGGGGATGCACCTGTTTCCGATTCCTTGCAGGATATACTAGAGCAACTCGTGGATAACAGTTTGCTGGTACGCCTGCCAGTTTCGAATAGGCAGGTACGCTTTACAATGCTGGAAACGCTACGCGAATATGCACTGGAACAGTTGAGCAAACGGGGAGAGTTTGAACGATTGCGGGACTGGCATGCCTGCTATTACCTGGGGCTAGCAGAAGCTGCCGAGATAGGCTTGAGAGGCCCACAGCAACTCTCGTGGCTGGCGAGGCTGGTGGCGGACCGCGATAATTTCCGAGCGGCCTTGGAATGGTTGCTTCAACAAGCAAGAGCGGGAATGGTGATAACATCTTCCTTTTTCGCACAGGAAGCAATCGAAGAGAGCAAGAAAATTGCCGAAATCCAAGGATCATCAACGGAGGCAGTTCCCAATGCCGGGCTGCTTGCTATCGAACTATGCCTGCGCTTGGCTGCAGCTTTGAGACCTTACTGGGAGTGGCAGGGCTACCTGACTGAAGGGCGAGACCTTCTGGGAGCAGCCCTGGCAGTGCCGCTTGAGAATGCGGTTGGGGAGGGGGTGCTGGCAGCGCGAGCCAAAGCGTTGAGTGAGGCTGCCCGCCTGGTGTGTTTGCAAAACGATCAGACCCGGGCGCTAGAACTGGCTGAAGAGAGTATCGCTCTCTGGCGGCAACTGGATGATCCAGGTGGGTTAGCGACCGCGTTGCTCCACCGGGGTTGGGCTGCTCATGCCATGGGCGAGTATGAAGTTGCAAAGCGCGTTTACTGGGAAGGTATACAACTTCTCTCCCCAACGGGCGACACGTGGTTACGCGCCCAATTGCTCTCTCACCTGGGCGCGGCGTCGGGGTTCACGGCTGATTTTGAGCAAATGCAGTCTTTCTATTCGCAAAGCAGGGAGCTCTTTGAGCAGGTAGGTGACAAAAGTGCGACCGCCGATGTATTGAAAGATCAGGGCGGCATGTCGCTCCTGCAAGGCAAATACACGGAGGCCATCGATTGCCTGCTGAAGAGTATTAAGTTGTGCTACGAACTGGATCACAAACAATACATCGCGACAGGCCTGGGCCTGTTAAGCTTTGCGTTTGGAATGAGGGAAGAACCCGATCCAGTTCTGGCAAGCATCTATTCGGCACAACTACAAGGTGCATCCGAAGGCTTGATGGATGCCATTGGTCTGACCCCCTGGACAAGAACCCATCCACTTGTTCAGATGGTACGCCAACAGATTCGCTCCCGCGTGGACGAACAACGCTGGGAGGCAGCCTTGGCCGCAGGTCGGGCACTTACTGTAGAGCAAGCGATTGACCTGGCCTATCGACTAGGAGAAGATGTGCTTCCCTGAATCGCTATGGGACGAATGCGCAGGGCATCGTGTCTTCCCTTCTCTCTCCAGAAATGCCATACCAGCCAGCGAGGAATCGAGACTCCTGCTCAGCGTCGCTTCATTTACAGTGAACCCAAAGTTGGCTATGGTTTCCAGGCTGATGAGTAAACTCAATCGGTCAGTGGCATCTCTTCTCTCTCGTCAGATGAGGTTCTTGCTAGAGCCCATCCGCACTGATAATTTTCCACACAGTGCCCTCTTTAAGAAGCAATCGAGAGCGTCTGCTGCCTGCATGTAGGAAAGTTTCAGCTTTCCGATCCGGAAGCCTCAACGCGGTTCACCGCGAGCAGTGGCAGCGCCAGGTCGCGTATCTTGATCAACACCCCATGCAGTGCCGCCTCATCGACGAGGGAGCCGCGCAGCACCGTGCTGTCATCGCCATCGTAGGTCATCGTTAACCCCTCGAACCAGGGCGACCAGCGTTGATCGAGGTGCCCGCGGACGCGAATTTCGTAGATGGTCATCGTTTCTCCTTCCCGGTGCCGCTTGAGATTTAGCGCGCCTTAAAGTGCGTTCTGCGACATGGCGACAGCGGGGACGGCCCGGGCTATGGTCGTTCGATTGTCTCCTGGTGGCCCTTACCCAATCAGGTCGAAGCTGAGGGTCGCGGTCTCGTTACCCAATTCGACCAACTCCCCTTGCCCGCGCACATTCCGGTAGATCCCAGTTCCGCCCGTGACGGCAAAGGTCTTCGCGGGCGGCGGGCTGTTCAGGAATTGCGTCATGATGTCCCCGCCCGGCAGGGAGTACGTCAGCGTGCAGTTTTCCTCGGGCTTGGCCACGTCGAAGAACACGCATGAGCCCCCGTCGTACCCAACCTGGGTGCGGCCATTGGGGGTGAACACCAGGTCATGCAAGACCATCTCGTCTCCCTGGCTGGGCCCAGGGGCACCCAGGTCGAGGAAGGTATCCTGCCCAATGAACTTGACGAGGAAATGGAGATGGGTGGTCTCCACCGACGAGGCAACGGCCGACGTTGAGGCCGGTCTCAAGGAGACCAGGATGCCCCCCAACACGAATGCAAGGACGGCAACAGCCAGGACAAGGATCCACAGTTTCGTTCGCATGGCTTTCTCTCTTTCGCTTGAGTGAAGTAGATGACAAGGGTTTTCAAATCAAGGGATGTCTGTGCATAGTGTAGCTGGGGAAGGGGTTGAGATACAGTGAACGAAAGTGGTAGCTGAGGGGTTTATTTTTTGCGCAAGCGACGTGTGTGAAGCGGGTGCCATGGAACGCGCTACAGCAGGTGAAGTGCTCTCGCGTGCGCTACGGCCTGGGTGCGGCTCTCAGCACCCAGCTTTCCACAGATGTTATAGACGTGCTTCTTCACCGTGCCCACGCTCAGGACGAGGCGACGAGCGATCTCGCGATTGGATGTCCCGGCCACCAGGAGGCACAGCACCTCGCGCTCACGTTGGGTAAAGGGTTCGACAAGTGGACCGGGGCGAGGAGAACTCGCTTCTGCCCGCTCGCCAAAAGCTGCCAGCAGGGTAGCGACGTAGCCAGGTGCCATACCATGTGCCTGGGCCAGGCGCACCAAGCCCAGCATCGGCATGCCCTCGTCGACGAAGAGGCGGACGTAGCCCTCTCCTTCGGCCAGCGCCAGCGCACGTTGCAGGGTGAAGAGGGCCTCTGTTCGATTGCCCTGTGCCTGGAAAGCCAGCGCACGCAGCGCGAGGATCTCCAGCGCGCTACCCATGCGCGCTTTGGCCTCGGAATCCTGGAGGAGGCGCTCCAACAGGTGCAGGGCTTCCTGGAGGAAGGGGTTAGTCCTGCCGTTGCCGTGGCCCGCCGGTTCATCCCGTCCCCGGGCGATGCACACTCGCGCCAGGGTCAGGTACTC
>WNGJ01010700.1_pt1 | contig 16565 bp, 17 predicted proteins | sample 5400611 | NCBI WGS metagenome assembly WNGJ01 (sample SAMN13153375, study PRJNA577476) | soil metagenome | isolation source: 40 cm soil or saprolite under Garry oak tree replicate 1 | place: USA:California | collected 2016-06-15 | reverse complement strand
CAACGACCGGTACGGGCACGCGGCCGGCGACGGGGTGCTGCAGCAACTCGCCCAGTGGCTGGTCCGGCACTTCCGGGACGGTGAGCTGGTCGCCCGGCTCGGCGGCGAGGAGTTCGTCGTGGTGGGGTCGGGGATGGGGCGCGACACCGCGGTCGCGCGGCTTGCCGAGGTGCTGTCCGGCTTCCGGCGGGCCGGCGTGCGGGTGGGCGAGGACTCGGTCGCGCAGGTCGGGGTCAGCGCCGGAGTCGCGGAGTTCCCCGCGGACGGCGAGGACTTCTCCGATCTCTACCGCTCGGCCGACCGCGCCCTGGGGCGGGCGAAAGAGGCCGGCCGCGGCCGGGTGCTGGCCGCCGGCGCGGGCGACACGAGGCCGTCCGCGGCCGTCGACGTCGCGATCGTCGAGGACGATCCGGTGATCGCCGAGCTGCTCCGGCACACGCTCGAGACGGCGGGCTACACCTGCGTGGTGCTGCCCGACGGGCAGGACGCGCTGGATGCGTTCCTGGGGCCGGCGAGGTCGATCGACGCCCGCGCCGTCCTGCTCGACCTCGACCTGCCCGGCCTGGGTGGGATGGAGATCCTCCGTCAGCTCCGGCTGGCCGGGATCCTGGAGCAGCTGCCCGTCATCGTGGTGAGCGCTCGGGCGACCGAGGCCGAGGCCCTGCAGACCCTCGAGGAGGGCGCCGCCGACCACATCGCCAAGCCGTTCAGCGTTCCCCTGCTCGTACGGAAGCTGCAGCGGGCGCTCGGGGACTGACGAGTGTCTCTGCGGCCGCTGGTCACCGTGCTGCAGGTGGAGGCCGCGGTGGTCGTGCTTGCGGTGGTCGCGCTGGTCGCCGAGGGTGCGCGGACCACGTTCGCCCGGCGCCGCGCGCCCCGGCTCGAGCGCGCCCGCCGATCGGTCTCCGCCGCCGTCCACGGTGACGGCGGCGTGCAGGACGCGCCGCGCCAGCTCCGTGCCCTGCCGCGGCGGCTCGCGCTGCCGGTGCTCACCGAGCTCGCCGACAGCCTCTCCGGCGCCGCGTTGCGCCGGCTGCGCCTGGTCGCCGCCGAGACCGGCGCCGTGCGGGAGGCCCGGCGCAGCTGCCGCAGCCGGCTGTGGTGGCGGCGGCTGCATGGCCTGCGGCTGCTGGCCAGGATCGGGACCGCCGACGACTTGGTGGCCCGGCTGCTGGACGACCCGCACGAGGCGGTGCGTGCCGCCGCCGCCGACGCCGCCGGCCCGGCCCCGGCCACCGAGGTGGTGCGCCGCCTGCTCGCGATGCTCGACGACCCGCGTCCCGGCTGCCGGTTCTGCGCCCAGACCGGGTTGCTGCGGGCGGGCACGGCGGCCGGCGACGCGATCGAGGCGTACCTGGCCGACCCGGACGCGCCCCGCCTCGCCGACGTGCTCGAGATAGCCGCCGCCGCGCCGCAGCGCCGGTTCGTGCTCCCGGCGCTGGCCGCCGCCACCCACCCCGACGTTGCGGTCCGAGCCTGCGGCGCCGGCCTGTGCACAGCAGTCGGCGGCGGCGAAGCCGCTGCCGCCCTGGTCGGGCTGCTCGACGACCCGGCGCCGGAGGTACGCGCCGCGGCCGCCCACGGCCTCGGCCGGCTCGGCGAGTGGCGGTCCGCCGGCGCCCTCGCGGAGCTGCTCGGCGACCGGTCCTGGGACGTCCGGTACGCGGCCGGCACGGCGCTGCGCCGGCTGCGCGGGCCGGGTCGACTCTTCCTGCGGCGCGCCCTCGGGCACGCCGACCCGTTCGCCGCCGACATGGCCCGCCGGATGCTTGACCTGCCGGACGGCACGGTGGAGGCGGCCCGGTGACCGGCGCGCTGGTGTCGGCCGCCCGGCACGCGGTGCTCGTCGTCAACTGGATCGTGCTCGGCTACTTCCTGCTCAGCAACGGCTTCCAGGCGGTGCTAATGACCGCTGCAGCCACGGACATCCGGCACCGGGCGCGCGCCGGCTGGAGCGAGCAGCTGACCCTGCTGCTCAGCTCTCCGGCGGCCCCGACAGTCAGCGTGCTCGCGCCCGCGCACAACGAGGCGGCGACCATCGCCGCCAGCGTCCGCGCCCTGCTGGCGCTGCGCTACCCACGGCTCCAGGTGGTGGTGATCAACGACGGCTCGACCGACGGCACCCTCGAAGCGCTGCGGCACCAGTTCGCGCTCGTCCCGGTGCACCCGATCCTCCGGCTGTCGGTGCCGACCGCGGCGGTGCGCGGGCTCTACCACTCCCTCACCGCCCCGGCGCTGCTCGTGGTGGACAAGGCGAACGGCGGCAAGGCCGACGCACTCAACGCCGGGGTGAACGCCGCCGCCGGCGAGCTGCTGTGCGCCATCGACGCGGACACCCTGATCGAGCCGGACGCCCTGCTCCGGGTGGTCCGGCCGTTCCTCGGCCGCGGGGACGTGGTGGCCAGTGGCGGCACGATCCGGGTCGCCAACGACTGCGTGGTGCGCTCCGGCCGGGTGGTCACCGCCCGCGCGCCGCGCCGGCTGCTGCCGGGAGTCCAGGCGGTCGAGTATCTGCGGGCGTTTCTGTTCGGCCGCCTCGGCTGGAACCGGCTCGGCGGCAACCTGATCATCTCCGGCGCGTTCGGGCTCTTCCGCCGCGACGCCGTGCTGACCGCCGGTGGGTACGCCGCGGACACCGTCGGCGAGGACATGGAGTTGGTGGTCCGGCTGCGCCGACGCGGGATCGAGGCCGGAGGACCCGCCGAGGTCGTCTTCGTACCGGACCCGGTCGCCTGGACCGAGGTCCCCGAGTCGGTGCGCGTCCTCGGCCGCCAGCGCGATCGGTGGCAGCGCGGCCTGGCGGACGTGCTGGTGCGGCACCGCCGGCTGATCGGCAACCCCCGCTACGGGGCCCTCGGCCGGGTTCCCGTACTTCGTCGTCATCGAGCTCGTCGGCCCCGTCATCGAGGCGCTCGGGGTGGTCGCGCTGGGGCTCGGGCTGGCGCTGCACGCCGTCGACCCCGCGTTCACCGCGGTCTTCCTGCTGGCCACCTACGGCATGGGGGTGCCGCTCAGCCTCGCCGCCATCCTGCTCGACCAGGTCGCGTACCGGCGCTGCGGACGGCTGCGGGACCGCGCGTTGCTGTTCGGCTGGGCCTTCGCCGAGAACCTCGGCTACCGCCAGCTATCGGTCTTCTGGAGGTTGCGGGGACTGGTGCGCTACCTGCGCGGCAGCCGGGAGTGGGGGGTGATGGCCAGGCGCGGGTTCGAGCCGGCCACCGCGGCCCGGAATGGAGCGGAGGTGGCCGACGTTGCGCAGTCGTGCCGCTCTGGCACACTGGACTTGACCTCGGCTCCGGTTCACGCCCCGCCACCAGCAGCGGCGGCGACCCGGCGGCCATGACGAGAGGACCCGATCGTGAAGCCCGGAATCCACCCTGACTACGTCGAGACGACGGTCACCTGCTCGTGCGGGGCCACGTTCACGACGCGCAGCACAGCCAAGAACGGCGTGATCCACGCCGACGTCTGCTCGCAGTGCCACCCCTTCTACACCGGCAAGCAGAAGATCCTCGACACCGGCGGCCGGGTGGCCCGGTTCGAGCAGCGGTACGGCAAGCGGCAGCGCAGCTCCGCAGCCAAGTAGCCACCCTGACGGCGCCCACCTCGTCGCGAGGTGGGCGCCGTCGTCGTCCGTGGGAGACACGCAGATGACCGTCCCGGAGCGCCTGCCGGCGCTGCTCGCCGAGCACGCCGACCTCCAGGTGCGCCTCGCCGACCCCTCGGTGCACGCCGACCAGGCGCTCGCCCGGCGGCTTGGCCGGCGGTACGCCGAGCTGACCGCCGTGGCTGACACCGCCCACGCGCTCGAGGCGGCCCGTGGCGACCTCGCCACCGCCCGGGAGCTGGCCGGTGAGGACCCGTCGTTCGCGACCGAGGCGACCGAGCTCGAGCACCGGGTGGACGCCCTGACGGAGCGGCTGCGCGAGCTGCTGCTGCCGCGCGACCCCAACGACGGCAAGGACGTGATCCTGCAGATCAAGGCGGGTGAGGGCGGTGAGGAGTCCGCCCTGTTCGCCGCCGACCTGCTCCGGATGTACCTGCGCTACGCGGAGCGGCAGGGCTGGAAGACCGAGGTCCTCGACGCCGAGCCGAGCGATCTGGGCGGCTACAAGGACGTCACGGTGGCGGTGCGCGGGCGGGCGGACGCCGGCGTGTGGCGGCGGCTGAAGTACGAGGGCGGTGTGCACCGGGTGCAGCGGGTGCCGGCCACCGAGTCGCAGGGCCGCATCCACACCAGCGCCGTCGGGGTGCTCGTGCTGCCCGAGGCGGAGGACGTCGACGTCCACATCGACCCCGGCGACCTGCGCATCGACGTCTACCGGTCGTCCGGGCCCGGCGGGCAGAGCGTGAACACCACCGACTCGGCGGTCCGCATCACCCACCTGCCGACCGGCACGGTGGTCTCGATGCAGAACGAGAAGAGCCAGCTGCAGAACCGCGAGGCCGCCCTGCGGGTGCTGCGGCTCCCGGCTGCTCGCCGCCGCCCAGGAGGAGGCCGACCGGGAGGCCGCCTCCGCACGCCGGTCGCAGGTGCGCACCGTCGACCGCAGCGAGCGGGTCCGCACGTACAACTTCCCGGAGAACCGGATCTCCGATCACCGGATCGGCTTCAAGGCTTACAACCTGGACCAGGTCATCGACGGCGCGCTGGACGACGTGCTGGACGCGCTGGCCAGGGCCGACACCGAGGCCCTGCTCTCGGGCGTGGCGCGGGAGTGATCCCCGAGGTGGGGGCGGCGGCGCGGCGGCTGGCCGCCGCCGGCGTGGCCAGCCCCGGGTACGACGCGGAGGAGCTCGCCGCGCACGTGCTGGGTGTGTCGCGCTCCCGGCTGGTGCTGCTCGACCGGCTGCCGGCGCCCGCCGCGGCCCGGTACGCCGAGCTGGTCGAGCTGCGAGCGGCCCGGGTGCCGCTCCAGCACCTGACCGGCGTCGCCGGCTTCCGGCGGCTCGAGCTCGCGGTCGGACCGGGAGTGTTCGTGCCGCGCCCGGAGACGGAGGTGCTGGCCGGCTGGGCGGTCTCGGTGCTGGCCGATGCCCGGGACCCGCTCGTCGTCGACCTGTGTGCCGGCTCCGGCGCGGTCGCCCTGTCCGGTCGCGCTGCATCGCGGCGACGTGCGCGACGCGGGGCTGCTCGGCGACCTGTCCGGCACGGTCGACCTGGTCACGGCGAACCCGCCCTACGTCCCGGTCGGCGCGCGCGTCCAGCAGGAGGTGGCCGAGCACGACCCGCCGGTCGCCCTGTGGGGCGGGCCCGACGGGCTCGACGTGGTCCGGGCGGTCGAGCGGGCCGCGGCCCGGCTGCTGCGGCCCGGCGGCCGGCTCGGCGTCGAGCACGCCGACGTCCAGGGCGAGTCGGTCCCCACCGTCTTCGTCGGTCCCGAGTGGACGGACGTGCTCGACCACCCGGACCTGGCCGGCCGGCCGCGGCTGACGACCGCGCGCCGGTCTACCCGGCCGGTGGCCGACTAGGACGACGTCAGCCGGGCCGCCACGCCGAGCGGCTGCTGCTGGCAAGCACCAACGAGGTGCGGCCGGGGGTACGCGTCCGCCGGCACGCCGATGCCGTACGCGCCGCCCGCGAGGCGCACGTCATGCACGTCGCGTACACCTCGATCGTCCGGCCGGCACGGTCCCTCGCGACGGCACAGCCCGGCTCGCCGGGACGCACGACCACTAGGGTGGCCGCGTCATGAGCCTCGTCTACGACTGCTCCGATCCGGCCGAGCGGGCCGCCGGGCTGACCGCCGCTGCCGACGCGGTCCGCCAGGGCGAGCTGGTAGTCGTCCCGACCGACACCGTCTACGGAATCGGGGCGGACGCCTTCCAACCCGCCGCCGTGGCCGCCCTGCTGGCCGCCAAGGGGCGTGGCCGGGACATGCCAGTGCCCGTGCTGGTCGGCTCGTGGACCGGGCTGGACGGGCTGATGCTGGTCGTCCCGCCGGCCGTCCGCGACCTGGTCGAGGCGTTCTGGCCGGGTGGGCTGACGCTGGTGGTGGAGCAGGCACCCTCGCTCGCCTGGGACCTCGGCGACTCGCGTGGCACCGTCGCGGTCCGGATGCCGCTGCACCCGGTCGCGCTCGACCTGCTCGCCCAGACCGGCCCGATGGCCGTCTCCAGCGCCAACCGCACTGGCCAGCCGCCCGCGTCAACCGCGCAGGACGCCCGCGACCAGCTCGGTTACCAGGTCTCGGTCTACCTCGACGGTGGCCCGGCGGGTGACCCGGTCCCGTCCACCATCCTCGACGTCACCGGCGAGGTCCCGCGGGTGCTCCGGCTCGGCACCGTCTCGGTCGAGCAGCTCCGGGAGGTGGTCGCGGACGTCGTGGACTCCAGCGGGGAGGGGTGAGCCGGGTTCATCCCGACGTAACCTGAGCCGATGGGCGACCCCGCACACGTCCTGTGCGTCTGCACGGCCAACGTCTGCCGCTCCCCGGCCGCCGAGCTGCTGCTGCGCACCGGCTTGCTGGCCCGGCTCGGGCAGCAGGCCGCGCAGGCCGTCGTGGTGACCTCGGCCGGCACCTGGGCCAGCCCGCGGCGGCCGGTCGAGCCGGGCACCGCGAGCGCCTTGCGGCGGCACGGCGTCGACCCGGCCGAGATCGCCGCGACCCGGTCGACGAGGCTGACCCCGCAGGCCGTCTCCGCGTCGGACCTGATCCTCGCCGCCACCGCCGAGCACGTCCGCGCGGTCTGGCGGTTCCAGCTCGCCGCCCGGCACCGCACCTTCACGGTCGGGGAGCTGGCCCGACTCAGCGAGGCCGTCGGCACCGGCGACCTGCCGGCCGGCGACGCCGCGCTGCGGTTGCGCGAGCTCGTCAGCCGGGTCAGCGAGCTGCGCGAGCAACGGCGCGGACCGACCGGCCCGTACGTGACCGACGCGTACGACCTGGCCGACCCGACCGACGACGAGCCGGCGCAGCGGGACATGGTGGCTCAGACCGCGCTGTGGGTCGACTTCCTGCTCGACCTGCTCGCGGGACCCGCCCCGGCTCGCCGGTCCACCCGGGATAGGGTCCCCGGCGTCGCCCGGGCCCTACAGTGGAGCCGCCACCGAGCCGCGCGAGGAGCAATCCGATGACGACGCCCATGCAGCCGACGCGGGGGTCGGCGGGCCCATTCTGGGGACCGGACTTCGACGCCCTGCAGGCAGAGGACCCGGACATCGCCGGGGTCGTGCTCGGCGAGCTCGAGCGGTTGCGTGGCGGCCTGCAGCTGATCGCCAGCGAGAACCTCACCTCGCCCGCCGTGCTGGCGGCGCTCGGCAGCACTCTGACGAACAAGTACGCCGAGGGCTACCCCGGCCGCCGGTACTACGGCGGGTGCCAGCAGGTCGACATCGCCGAGGAGATCGGAATCGCCCGGGCCAAGGAGCTCTTCGGCGCGGATCACGCCAACATGCAGCCGCACTCCGGCGCCAGCGCCAACCTGGCGGCGTACGCGGCGATCTGCCAGCCGGGCGACACGGTGCTGGCGATGGCGCTGCCGCACGGCGGCCACCTCACCCACGGCAGTAAGGTCAACTTCTCCGGCAAGTGGTTCCACCCGGTGTCGTACGGCGTGCGCCAGGACACCGAGCTCATCGACTACGACCAGGTCCGCGACCTCGCCGGCGAGCACCAGCCGAAGATGATCATCGCTGGTGCCACCGCCTACCCGCGGCTGATCGACTTCGCCGCCTTCCGGTCGATCGCCGACGAGGTCGGCGCGAAGCTGGTGATCGACGCGGCGCACTTCATCGGGCTGGTCGCCGGCAAGGCGATCCCGTCGCCGGTGCCGTACGCCGACGTGGTCACCTTCACCACCCACAAGGTGCTCCGCGGTCCGCGCGGCGGCATGATCGTCTGCCGGGAGGACATGGCCAAGGCGATCGACAAGGCCGTGTTCCCGTTCACCCAGGGCGGCCCGCTGATGCACGTGGTCGCGGCGAAGGCGGTGGCGCTGCGGGAGGCGGCCCAGCCGGCCTACCAGGAGTACGCGCGGCAGGTCATCGCGAACGCCCAGGCGCTGGCCGAGGGGCTGGCCGCCGAGGGGATGCGGCCGGTCTCCGGCGGCACCGACACGCACCTGGCGCTGATCGACCTGCGCGAGGTCGGCGTCACCGGCAAGGAGGCCGAGGCGCGCTGCGACGCGGCCCGGATCACGCTGAACAAGAACGCGATCCCGTACGACCCGCAGCCGCCCATGGTCGCCTCCGGCATCCGGGTCGGCACCCCGGCCGTCACCACCCAGGGCATGACCGAGGGCGACATCAAGCAGGTCGCGGCGCTGATCGGCCGCGCCGTCCACGACCCCGGCTCGGCCGCGGAGGTCCAGGCCGGCGTCCGCGCCCTGGTCGAGGCGCACCCGGCGTACCCCAGGAGCTGACGGGGGTTGCGCGAGTACGCGCTGGTCTGCTGCATCGCCGCCGCGGTCACCTTCCTGCTGACCCCGGTGGTCCGGGTGCTGGCACGGCGGTGGGGGGCGGTCGCCCGCCCGCGGGACCGGGACGTGCACGCCATCCCGACCCCGCGGCTCGGGGGGGTCGCCATCTACGGCGGGATGGCGGTCGCCCTGCTCGTCGCACACCTGATGCCGACGCTGCACCGGACCTACCGCGGCTCGGAGACCTCGGCCGTCCTCGCCGCCGGCGGGATCATCTGCCTGCTCGGCGTGCTGGACGACCGCTGGGAGCTCGACTCGCTGACCAAGCTCGCCGGCCAGGTCTTCGCCGCCGGTGTGATGGTGCTGCTCGGCGTGCAGTTGCTGACCCTCTACGTCCCCTTCGGCGGTGTCGGAACGCTGTCGTTCGGCCGCAACGACTCGGTCGGGCTGACCGTGGTGCTCTGCCTGCTCACCATCAACGCGATCAACTTCATCGACGGGCTGGACGGGCTCGCGGCCGGCGTCTCGGCGATCTCCGCGCTCGCCTTCTTCGCGTACTCCTACCACCTGGCCCGGCAGGGCTACGGCGACGTCGCGTTCGCCCCGACCCTGCTGTCGGCGGTGCTCGCCGGCGCCTGCCTCGGCTTCCTGCCGCACAACTTCACGCCCGCTCGCGTGTTCATGGGGGACTCCGGCTCGATGCTGATCGGGCTGACCCTCGCCGCCGCGGCGACCACGGCGTCGACCGGCGCCGACCCGCAGAGCTTCGGCAGCGCGGTCACCACGATCCCGCTCTACCTGCCACTGCTGCTGCCGCTCTCGGTGCTCGCGGTGCCGCTGGTCGACCTGGTGCTCGCGGTGCTGCGCCGGGTCAAGGCCGGCCGGTCGCCGTTCGCCCCGGACAAGATGCACCTGCACCACCGGCTGCTGGAGATCGGCCACTCGCACCGGCGCGCGGTGCTGCTCATCTACTTCTGGTCGGCGCTGATCGCCTTCGGCGGCGTCGCGATGTCCATAGTGGACGGCCCGCTGACGGTGCTGTCGGTGGTGGGCGCGCTCGCCGCCGTTGCGCTGGTGCTGTCCAGCGTGCCGCGGCTGCGGGCGACCCGGGGGCCGTCGTGACCCGGCCGCCGGTCGCGCCCCGGCGTCCGGGCGCGTCGGGCGACGCATGACTGCCGCGCCCGACGACCGCCGGCCGCCGTCGGCGGACCGGCCGGCGTCGCGCCGGATCCAGGTCCCGCCGCCCGGTGCGGTGTCGGACCCCGGCGCGGGCGCTCTGCCGGTCGGCGGCCCGGCGCCGTGGGATCTCGGGCACGTGCGGGCCGGCCTGGTCGCCACCGCGGTGCTCGCCGCCGCCGGGATCCCGCTGGCCTGGGCGCTCCGGGACGCCCGCGCGGCGGCCTGGGTAGCGGTCGGGCTCGCGATCGTCGCGGCCTTCTTCGGCCTCGGCGCGTTCGCGGTCGCGGCGGCGGGGAGGCTGGGCGACGAGCTGACCCTGCCGGCCGCGCTGCTGACCTACCTGATCAAGGTCGTGCTGCTCGGGGTGCTGCTGGTGTCGGTGCGCGGGCGCCCCTGGCTGGATCCGGTGGCGCTCGGGGCATCCGTGCTGGTCGGGACGCTGGCGTGGACCGGCGTGCACATCCGCCGGGTGTGGACCGCCAAGATCTACTATGTCGACCCCTGAGGTCGATCCCGACCCGGTCCCTTTGCCGTCCTTTGAGGAGGCGACCTGCACTGTGATCGCCGCCGACTGATACCGTACGGCTGCCATGACCGAGGGACGTCGGCCTCCGGACTGGTCCGGGGCTTCACAGGGCTGGGCGGTCTTCGGCACGCTGCTCGCAGGGATCTGCGTGTGGGGTGGGATCGGCTGGCTGGTCGACCTCTGGCTCGGTACCAGCTTCGTGAAGGCGATCGGAGTGATCATCGGAGCGGCGGCGTCGATCTACCTGGTCGCGGTCCGCTTCGGCAAGTGAGAGGGGAGAACGGTGAGCGCGAGCATCCTCGCCAGCGAATGCCCCCCGAACGACCCCGGCTTCTGCGCTCCGACCGTCCTCGAGTTCTTCCCCAAGCCGCTCTACGAGTTCACCCTCTTCGGTGTCCAGTTCGCCGTCACCCGGATCACGATCCTCTCCTGGATCGCCACGCTGGCGATCCTGATCTTCTTCGTTACCACGGTGCGCCGGCCGTCGCTCATCCCGGACCGGGTGCAGTGGTTCGGCGAGGCGGCCTACTCGTTCGTTCGCGACGGGATCGCCCGCGAGGTGATCGGTCGGGAGGGGCTGCGCTTCGCGCCCTACCTCGCGGCCGTCTTCTACTTCATCCTGGCGAACAACCTCCTCGGCATCGTCCCGTTCGCCCAGATCGCGCCGACCGCCAAGATCTCCATCCCGGCGTTCCTGTCGGCGCTCACGTTCATCCTGTTCAACTGGGTGGGCATCCGGCAGCAGGGGCTGGCGAGCTACCTGAAGAGCATCGCATTCCCGCCCGGCGTGCCGCCGTTGATGTACGTGCTGGTCACGCCCATCGAGATCGCATCGACGCTGGTGTTCCGCCCGTTCACGCTGGCCGTCCGGCTGTTCGCGAACATGTTCGCCGGGCACCTGCTGCTGGTGATCTTCGCGGCCGGCACGGTCTATCTGCTGCAGGTCGGCAACCTCTCGTTGGTCTTCTTTCCGGTGTCGTTCGTCATGGCGATCGTCATGACGTTCTTCGAACTGCTGGTCGAGGTTCTGCAGGCCTACGTGTTCACCGTTCTCACCGCGGCCTACCTGGCCGGTGCGCTGGAAGAGGCGCACTGAGGCCCGGCGGCCGCATTTCCCGTTCGGTACGCGTGAGTGGTCACGCGACTGGCAAGGAGGAGATCATCCCGTGTCCGTCCTCGCAGCAGTCAACGGCAACGTCGGGACCCTGGGCTACGGCCTGGCCGCGATCGGCCCCGGTATCGGGGTAGGCATCGTGTTCGCGGCCTACATCCAGGCGACCGCCCGCCAGCCCGAGTCCGCCGGCCTGACCCGCACGTACCTGTTCCTCGGCTTCGCGCTGTCCGAGGCGCTCGCCCTCATCGGCTTCGTCGTGCCGTTCATCATCACCTGACCTTCGCGAGACGGGACCTCCCATGCTCTACCTGGCCGCCGCCACCGGGAACACCGGCCCGAATCCAGTGGTCCCGAACTGGGGCGAGATCATCATCGGGCTGATCTCCTTCGCGGTCCTGGCGACCGTGCTGATCAAGTACGTCTGGCCGCGGATCGAGGCGACCTTCGAGGCGCGTCGGGACGCGATCGAGGGCGGGATCAAGCGGGCGGAGGAGGCGCAGAACGAGGCGAGGCGGCTGCTGGGCGAGTACCGGCAGCAGCTGGCCGAGGCGCGCACCGAGGCGGCGCAGATCCGCGACAGCGCGCGGGCCGAGGGCCAGCGGATCATCGAGGAGATGCGGGCGGCCGCCCAGGAGGAGTCGGCGCGGATCTTGCAGCGCGGCGAGGAGCAGCTCACGGCGCAGCGCCAGCTGGTGGTCCGCGACCTGCGCGCGGAGATCGGGTCGCTCGCCGTGCAGCTGGCGGAACGGGTGGTGGGTGAGTCGCTGGCCGACGACCCGGCGCGGCAGCGCACGGTCGACCGCTTCCTCGACGACCTGGACGAGATGGCGCAGTCGGTGCCCGCGGGAGCCGTGGCACCGGACGCGGGCGCGTCGGCCGGGGGCGGACCGACCTCAAGCGGCGGCACCGCCGGTGGCACACGCGGCGGCGGCGGCGGCGGTAGCAGCGGCGGCGGCGGCGGTAGCAGCAGCGGCGGCGGCGGTGGCAGTGGTGGCGGCGGTGCCGGCGGCGGCCGGTCCCGTCGGCGAAGGAGCCGGTGATGGCGCTGCGGATGGGCGTGGCGAGCCGTGACTCGCTCGCCGAGGCGATCCGCGGGCTCGACCAGTTCATCGACCGCGCCCGGGCGACGGACCTGGACACGGTGGCGGACGAGCTGTTCGCCGTGACCGAGCTGCTGGACCGGGAGGCGGTGCTGCGCCGCGCCCTCGCCGACCCGGCGACCGACGCGGACCGGCGCGAGCAGCTGCTGGTCTCCGTGCTGGGCAGCCGGCTCGACCCGCGGACGATGGAGCTCCTCCGGTCGGTGGTGCGCTCTCGCTGGTCCGAGCCGCGCGATCTGGTCGACGCCCTCGAGATCCTCGGCCAGCGTGCCGCGCTGGGCATGGCCGAGCGCAGCGGGACGCTGGACGAGGTCGAGGACGAGCTGTTCCGGTTCGGCCGGATCATCGACGCGGAACCGCGGCTGGGGCTGCTGCTGGAGGACCCGGCCGCGCCGCCGGACCGCCGGGCGGACCTGCTCGACCGGCTGATCGGCGGTCGGGTCAACCCGGCGACTCGCAAGCTGCTGGAGCAGGCTGTCCGGTCGCCCCGCGGGCGTACGCTGGACCGTGCGGTGACCGAGCTCGTCGAGCTGGCCGCCGCCCGCCGGCAGCGTTACGTGGCGTATGTGATGGCCCCTGCCCCGCTGTCGGACCGGCAGGAGGAGCGGCTGATCGCGACCCTCGCCCGGGTGTACGGACGCCAGGTGTCGCTCAAGGTGACGGTGGACCCGGACCTGCTCGGCGGGCTGGTGGTGCGGGTGAACGACGAGGTCGTCGACGGCAGCGTGGCATCCCGGCTGGCCCAGGTGCGTCAGCGGCTGGCCGGCTGAGCTGGCGGCGGCGACCGGCGACGATATGGACGAGACGATGGACGATTGCAGGGGTGCAGAGCCATGGCGGAGCTGACGATCTCCTCGGAGGAGATCCGGAGCGCGATCGAGGACTACGTCTCCTCCTACTCGCCGGAGGTCTCCCGCGAGGAGGTGGGGACCGTCGCCGAGACCGGTGACGGCATCGCCCGGGTCGAGGGGTTGCCGTCGGCCATGACCAACGAGCTGCTGGAGTTCGAGGGCGGCGTGCTCGGCATCGCGCTGAACCTCGACGTCCGGGAGATCGGGGTGGTGCTGCTCGGCGAGGCGGACACCGTCGAGGAGGGGCAGCAGGTCAGGCGGACCGGCGAGATCCTCTCGGCGCCGGTGGGCGACGCCTTCCTCGGTCGGGTGATCAACCCGTTGGGCCAGCCCATCGACGGCCTTGGCGAGGTCGCCGCCGAGGGCCGGCGCGCGCTGGAGCTGCAAGCGCCGACCGTCGTGCAGCGGCAGCCGGTCAAGGAGCCGCTGCAGACCGGCATCAAGGCCATCGACGCGATGACCGCGATCGGCCGTGGCCAGCGGCAGCTGATCATCGGCGACCGGCAGACGGGCAAGACCACGATCGCCATCGACACGATCATCAACCAGAAGGACAACTGGAAGACCGGCGACCCGAAGCAGCAGGTCCGCTGCATCTACGTCGCGATCGGCCAGAAGGGCTCGACGATCGCCGCGCTGCGCTCGGTGCTGGACGACGCCGGCGCGCTGGAGTACACGACGATCGTCGCCGCGCCTGCCTCCGACTCCGCCGGCTTCAAGTACCTGGCGCCGTACACGGGCTCCGCGATCGGCCAGCACTGGATGTACGCCGGGAAGCACGTGCTGATCGTCTTCGACGACCTGTCCAAGCAGGCCGAGGCCTACCGGACGGTCTCGCTGCTGCTGCGCCGCCCGCCGGGGCGCGAGGCGTACCCGGGCGACGTGTTCTACCTGCACTCCCGGCTGCTCGAACGCTGCGCGAAGCTGTCCGACGAGCTCGGCGCCGGGTCGATGACCGGGTTCCCGATCGTCGAGACCAAGGGCAACGACATCTCGGCGTACATCCCGACCAACGTCATCTCGATCACCGACGGGCAGATCTTCCTCGAGACCGGCCTGTTCAACTCGGGCGTCCGGCCGGCCATCAACGTCGGCGTCTCGGTCTCCCGCGTCGGCGGCAATGCGCAGGTCAGGGCGATGCGGACCGTCGCAGGCTCGCTGCGGCTCAACCTCGCGCAGTACCGCGAGCTGGAGGCGTTCGCCGCCTTCGGTTCCGACCTGGACAAGGCCTCCCAGGACCAGCTCGCCCGCGGGGCGCGGCTGGTCGAGCTGCTCAAGCAGTCGCAGTACTCGCCGTACCCGGTCGAGCAGGAGGTGGTCTCGATCTGGGCGGGCACCACCGGTGAGCTGGACATCGTTCCGGTCCAGGACATCCGCCGGTTCGAGCGGGAGTTCCTCGACTTCGTCGGCCGCGAGTACCCCGGGATCTACGACGCGATCCGGCAGACCGGCAAGCTGGAGGAGGACACCGTCGAGCAGCTGAAGCGGGCGATCGCCGACTTCAAGAAGCAGTTCCAGACATCGGAGGGCCAGCTGCTGGTGAACGAGCCACCGGCCGAGGCGATGGACGCCGACGCGGTGGGCCGGGAGAAGGTGACCCGCTACCACAAGCCGCAGGTCACCGCCGCAGGCGAGCGCCGGGAGTAAGGGCATGGCCGGCTCACCAAGGCGATGGAGCTCGTCGCCACCTCCCGGATCGCCAAGGCACAGCAGCGGGTCGAGGCGTCCCTGCCGTACACGAACGAGCTGACCAGGGCGCTGACCGCGCTCGCGTCCAGCTCCACCACCAAGCACCCGCTGCTGGTCGAGCGGCCGGAGCCGCGCCGCGCCGCGATCCTGGTGATCACCAGCGACCGCGGCCTCGCCGGCGCGTACAGCTCCAACGCCCTGCGCACTGCCAACGAGCTGGTGGCCCTGCTGCGGCAGGAGGGCAAGGAGGCGATCCTGTATGTGGTCGGTCGCAAGGGTGCCGGCTACTACCGGTTCCGGCGCCGGCCGGTCGCCCGGGAGTGGACCGGCTTCTCCGAGCAGCCGAGCTTCCTGGACGCCCGCGACATCGGCCCGACACTGGTGAGCGCGTTCCTGGCCGGCGCCGAGGAGAGACCGGAGGATGCCGGGCAGGGGGAGGGCGAGCAGGACGTCAAGGCCGGGGTCGACGAGATCCACATCGTCTACACGGAGTTCCGCTCGATGCTGACCCAGGCCGCGGTGGCGAAGCGGATCGCGCCGCTGGTGGTGGAGGAGACCGAGGAGGAGCCCCCGGAGGGCTACCTGCCGGCGTACGAGTTCGAGCCGGAGCCGGACGAGCTGCTCGGCGCGTTGCTGCCCAAGTACGTCAACGCACGCATCTACGCGGCCCTGCTCGAGTCGGCCGCGTCCGAGTCCGCCTCCCGGCGGCGCGCCATGAAGGCCGCCACCGACAACGCCGAGGACCTGATCAAGAACTACACCCGCGAGGCCAACCAGGCCCGGCAGGCGGAGATCACCCAGGAGATCAGCGAGATCGTCGGCGGCGCGGATGCGCTTGCCTCGGCAGGGAGCGAGAGGTCATGACCGCCGTACGCGAACCCCAGGAAATCACGGCGATCGGACGCGTCGTCCGGGTCACCGGCCCGGTCGTCGACGTCGAGTTCGGCCGGGACGACATGCCCGACCTGCACAACGCGCTGCACGTCGATGTCGACCTCGGCGAGCAGGGCAGCGAGGGCGGCCTCAGCGGCGAGCTCACCCTGGAGGTCGCCCAGCACATCGGCGACAACGTGGTCCGCGCCATCTCCATGCAGCCCACCGATGGGCTCATCCGGGGCGCCGAGGTCACCGACACCGGCCACCCGATCGAGGTGCCCGTCGGCGACCAGGTCAAGGGCCACGTGTTCAACGTGCTGGGCCGCTGCCTGGACGACCCGGACTTCCATCCCGCCGGGGAGTGGTGGCCGATCCACCGCCCGGCGCCGCCCTTCGACCAGCTCGAGGGGAGGACGGAGCTGCTGGAGACCGGAATCAAGGTCATCGACCTGCTCACCCCGTACGTAGCCGGCGGCAAGATCGGTCTGTTCGGCGGCGCCGGCGTCGGCAAGACCGTGCTGATCCAGGAGATGATCCGCCGGGTCGCGCAGGAGTTCGGCGGCGTGTCGGTCTTCGCCGGGGTGGGCGAGCGCACCCGCGAGGGCAACGACCTGTTCCTGGAGATGACCGAGTCCGGCGTCATCCAGCAGACCGCGCTGGTCTTCGGGCAGATGGACGAGCCGCCGGGCGTCCGGCTGCGGGTCGTGCTGTCCGCGCTGACGATGGCGGAGTACTTCCGCGACGTCCAGCGGCAGGACGTGCTGCTGTTCATCGACAACATCTTCCGGTTCACCCAGGCGGGGTCGGAGGTCTCCACGCTGCTCGGCCGGATGCCGTCCGCGGTCGGCTACCAGCCGACGCTCGCCGAC
>WNGJ01003307.1_pt1 | contig 16565 bp, 18 predicted proteins | sample 5400611 | NCBI WGS metagenome assembly WNGJ01 (sample SAMN13153375, study PRJNA577476) | soil metagenome | isolation source: 40 cm soil or saprolite under Garry oak tree replicate 1 | place: USA:California | collected 2016-06-15 | reverse complement strand
AGGCGTCAAGGAAGCCACCCGTGGTGCGTTTGAGCGCACTGTTGTGCCTGTGCCGAGCCGCCGCGTGCCGTTGAGGATCGACTGGCTGAGCGCGATATTGCCGTAGCCACGACCCATACTCGCCGTGAAATGCGGATTCCACTGGGCAACTGCGGCCGTGCTGCAAACACACGCAAGCGCTGAAATGATGAAGGTGGCTCTGCGGCGGCGCGCCGGTCCCGTTACGGCCGCGCATGTGGTGAGGCCGGTTTTCCCAGGGACGACGATTGCACTTGCAGGGATTCCGGCCATAGAGCTCAGCTGTACGAACGTTCGCACGGTAACGCCTCCCTGGTGGCGCGTGCTGCAGCGGTGGCCACTTGCATCCGCGGATGATCTAGCTTTTGTCGTTTTCAAAGTTTGCTTTTTTTTGGCAAACTGAGGACTTTCTTTTTTGCTTTTTTTGGTGCGTTGCCGCCATCGTTGGTGGAGCGGACGGCGGCGAGCCGATTCATCGGGCCACACTGTCGACATCGATCAGCGGGCTCGACGAGGCTCGCTATTCATGCACGCACCCGTTTGATCCCGTCGGTCATGCGCGACGAAACCATATCGATCGGTCACAAATAGTGCGGGAACAACGTGGAGCTGTGCATATTTCGGTCGAGGACGGCCTAAATGCTCGCGGGCGCGCGCGAGCATTTAGCGCGGCCGAAGACCGCGCGATGGCGTAACTGGTAGTAATCTGTGCGCGAGCGTCTCGCCGACGCTCAGTAGACCAGATGCCAAGCGGTGGTTTTCAACTCGCCGCGGGTGAGGCCGATATCGCGCAAAGTGCGGTCATCCAGATCGTTGATGCTGGCGAGCTGGGAGCGATAGCGAAAATAGCGGCCGATGGTTTCGTAAAGGAAGGCAATGAGCATGGCCCGGTCTCCCGAAATATGAGCGTGATGTGATGATGGCCATTGGTGGCATGGGGGCGTTAACGTATGGTTGCGCTGCAGCAACGGGATGCGAGCTTTGCCGTGTTTCGGGTAGTCTTGCGGACGCCTTGCCGGGTGTTTTCAGCCGGTCTAGATAACGCCGTCCTAACCAATGAGGTAAAACGCCGATGAACACCGTCGATCGCAGGACGATTTTGGCATCAGGTGCGCTGGCGCTGGCGGGCGCCGTGACACAAGGGGGCCGCGCGGAAGCGCAAGCCGGCCCGAAACCGATGTTTCCCGTGCCTGCAATCACGATCCCGATCGTCGGCGAGACCGACGTGTTCCAGGTGCGCCGCATCTATTGCATCGGGCGCAACTACGCCGCGCACGCCATCGAGCGCGGCTCCGATCCCAACCGCGAGCCGCCGTTCTTTTTCCAGAAACCGACCGACGCGATCCAGAACGTGGTGATCGGATCCGTCGCGGATCATCCCTATCCGTCGCTCACCAAGAACTATCACCATGAGGTTGAACTGGTAGCGGCGCTGAAATCAGGCGGCACCAATATTCCACCGGAGCAGGCGCTCGAACATGTCTATGGCTATGCGCTCGGCCTCGACATGACGCGCCGCGACCTGCAGAACGGCATGGCCGCTGAGAAAAAGCCGTGGGAAATCGGCAAGAGTTTTGACCATGCCGCGGTGCTCGGACCGATCCATCCCGCCGCGGCGACCGGGCATTTCACCAAGGGCGCGATCTCGCTCGCGGTCAACGGCACGGTTCGGCAGAATTCCGACCTCGACAAGATGATCTGGAGTGTGGCGGAGCAGATATCGAAACTGTCCGAGGCCTTCGAGCTGAAGGCCGGCGACATCATCTATTCCGGCACGCCGGAAAATGTCGGCCCGGTCGTGAAGGGCGACGTGCTGCTGTGCAAGCTGGAAGGACTGCCGGACATGTCGATCCGGATCACGTGAGGCGAGATATAAGCCGCAGGCGCATCATCATCTCCGAACTGAGCGAAATTAAAATTTGGAATGCCAATAAGGGCGCCGCCGGCGGCGGCGCCCTTTCTTGAAAAACGATAGCTACATCATGGGCTGCAAAGCTGCCATGGTCACGGTTCGAACTGTCCAAAAATCGTCAGAGAGCGACAAGTTGGTCAGGTATTGATACGGCATATAGTAATATCCTTGATCTCCCTTGCCCGTCCCCCAGGAGTTTCGGATGATAAATCGTTGATTGATGTCATTATATCCGACGGCGAGAACAGCATGACCGCCGATGGTAGCCTCACTTGCTGGCATGGGAACCATGCCGTTTGTGTCGCCTTGGAAGAAAGAGGGATAAATCACGAAGCCAAAAACGAAAGGAAAGCCCGCGGCGAGGCAGCTTTTCAATTCTTCGAGGTTTGCATTGTTCAGTCGAAAATAGCTGAGTGATTTGTATTTTGTTGCAGCGGTGTAACAGGCTCTTGGCGGCCTGTCGGCGAACTTGGCAATGAGGTAGGGCCAGTCGGCCTCTTTGCACACGCCTTTGGTCGCGATGGACTTAATACCGTCTCTGATAAACGCGCCCGAGTCTCTCGATACCGTTCCTTCCATGCTGCGTTCGTTGTAGTAGATGAACAGCCTGGATGGCACGAAGTCAGGTAGGTTCTGCTTTCGCCGGTCGAAATGAAATGCGCCGGCAATTGCATTGCCTGTACAAGACCCGAGGTGCCCTTGATCGTACACCGGCGGGCATTGAGGACGAAGATCTGCTTGTGGTGGCAGCGTGATGGGCCTTTCCAGCGACATGCGCATTGCGGCGTATGGAAAATCTCGATGGTCGGGTAATTCGGGCTTCCAGCCGAAGAAGACACCGTTCAAATTGGACAAATTGCTCGTTTGCGTAGGTTCGTGGTCAACGGTTTTCTTAACTCGTTTCTGTTTTTTGGCAGCCATAGTTCTACTCCTTTAAAATCAGAAGTGAGCAACTAGACGAACTAATAAGAACACAGCCTCAGGAATATTGCAATCTATAGTGGTGATGGCGGGATAAAGTCGATCACCGCTGCTGCACTGTTCAACGACCTCAAGTGCGATCATCTACAGTCCCACGCTGTTAGTGACGTTTGATGCGATCATTTCACCATACGTTGAGTAAGATATTTTGACCAATAACGAGCGAGGCGGCCGACGGCCCCGGCCTTTGTCAGACTGCGCCGAAATTCACCCCACCAAATCCGCGAATTCCGGATGCTTGTGCAGATAGTCCACCACGAAACCGCAGCCGGCGATGACCTTTAATCCGTCGGCTCGGATCAGCTGCAATGCGCCCTGTACCAGCTCCGACGCGACGCCGTGGCCGCGCAGCGCGCGCGGCGTTTCGGTGTGGGTGATGATCACGGTCGACGGCGTCAGGCGATAATTGGCAAACGCCACCCCGCCGTCGACATCGAGCTCGAACCGGCTTTGCGCCTTGTTGTCGCGGACCTTGGTCATGTCATGCTCATTTCAGCAGGTCAGTATGGTCGGGGCGCATTCTTTCCGTCCTGTTGCGGACTGCGAAATGGCTTTGACCGGGTCTTGCAAGAGCCAATGCTTTCCCTACGTATTTAGATGACATACGCCCCCGATGCGGCCGGATTGGTCGCTTGACAGTCGGAGTGTCATGCTTTGCCAGCCGCTGACGTATGCCTCTTTCCAAAGGAGGTTTACAATGTCGGACTTTCGTTTTCTTACCACTCATCGAACATGGGAAGACTGGTGTGGCATGCTGCTTGGCGTGCTCATCGCGCTGTCGCCATGGTTTCCTACCCAGAACAGCCATGAGCTTGTCGACGCGGACCGCAGCATAGTGATCCTGAATACGTTTACGGTCGGCATCGTGGTGTTCGGTCTCGCCCAGCTTCAATATGTGGCTCTGCAGCGCTGGGAGGAGGTAGCAGAAATCGTGCTCGGGCTGTGGCTGATCGCCTCGCCCTACGTCTTCGGCTATTCCGGCGATAGTCTGCTCCAATTCTGGCATTCAAGTCTTGGCGGACTGGTGGTGCTGCTGGCCGCCCTGCAGTTGTGGCAGGACTGGGGCCTGAGCGACCGGGACTTGGCCCAGCATGGGCAATGACAGCTATTTCGGCGCGTCGCGTTTGAATGGCTAGTTCTTCAGCGAACCGGTTAGCATCTCCCGGATCGACCACGGTTCGCCGCCGCTGCTGCCGCTGATATCGTCGATTTTCCATTGCCCGGCGTCGCGCACGAAATGGTAGCGGATGGCGTTATCGGCGGGTTTGGCGCGCGGCGGGCCATGGCCTGTGATGGTGACTGCGATTACCGCCTTCTCGGCTTCCTGCTTCTCCGCGATCGCCTGAAACGATTTGATATCCGGCTCCTGCGAATTGGTGACGGGATCAAAATCCACCGGCCCGACGTCGCCCTTGGGCGTGTGGGCATCGGCCTTGGCCCACAAACCGACCAGTGCTTTCGACAGGTATTTTGTCTTGGCCGCCTTGCTTTCGATAACGAACGCGCCGCCGCCGTCGCCCTTGCCCCTCGCAACCCGTGCATAGACCGCGTTGACAAGCGCCAGCGGGTCGGCAGCCACGGGCGGCGCGGTGAGGGCAGGGCAGGCAGGCGCTGTTGCCAACAGGCCTGCGGCGCACGCTAAAACAAATCCTCGGCGGCTGATCATGGGTGTCCTCAAATCAGTCAGGCTGTGCTTAGTGACCGGAGCGCGAAATCGTCGCCGGGAGGATATCATGGCCAACGAAAAAGGCCCCAACATCAAGAAGAAGCAGAAATGCAAGAATTGCGAGGGCAAGGGCCTGCTGAAGAAGGGCGACAAGGTGGTCAAGTGCCAGCGCTGCGGCGGGGCGGGTTTTCGTTAGCGTCATCGGAATCCGACTTCGGCGCGAGCCAGGCGACCGACAGCCATGATGCGCCTTCTCACATTGTTCATCGCTGCGCGTTGGACGGACCGAGCGAAGTCTCTATTTACCCCACCAGCTTTTGAGCTGGGCGTCCGTTCCGATGTAGTATTCGCGGTCGCAGGATCCGATTCCGTTGACATTGTGCGGCATTGGACCCACTCCGCCGTCCGTATATTGCCACAAGGTCCAAGTGCTCCAGCATGGAGGAACAACCGGGGTTGGGCCGTATTGCGCAAGCCAAAACCAGCAATTCTTGAGGACAGGATCAATCGAGGTACCCAAGGCTCGCTTGATAGTATGGCCGCTATAGAACCCCGGCCAACGTCCCAGTTGATCGTGGATATGAGTGACGAACGCGCGAGCTTCTTCCAGTGTCATGCTGCTGCCGGTGGGATTGTCCTCGAAGTCGAGCACAACGACGGTGTTCTTGTCCGGCTGGACGGTGTCCAGAAAATGCTGCGCCTGGGATACGCCATTTGAACCGGTACCAAAATGATAAGCGCCAAATAGTATTTCCGCTTCCAGCGCCGCGGCCCTGTTTTTCTTGAAAGTTGCGTCCACATAGGCTTCGCCTTGCGTCGCCTTCTGGATAACTCCCACGATTCCGTCGGCCTTGCCCTTGTCGAAACGAAGTCGCGCACCGTTGTGATGGGATAAGTCGATAACGGAATTGGTCGGCATGACGTTCCCCCCTTTCCTGCAATTATAGATTGTAAGATGTAGAAATTTTGATTGCAAGTAGATCGTGGCGCCGCGAGGCGATGGCGACGCCAGTAGGACGCCACGGAATGGACCGAACAACGGCCATTAACAAGCGCATCTAAATCTGTTTCAACTTTCGCAAAAGGTGAACCTGTGGGAGGATCAATCCATGAAGCTCGTGCTGACCTTGCTCGGCGTCGTCCTGCTCGTCATCGCTGCGGTCTATTTCCTGATACCCGCGGATCAATTGCCGGGCTTCTTTCCCGGCCACGAGGCCGGCGTGACGCGCGTGCACGCCAAGCACGGCATTGTTTCGGGCGTGGCGGGTCTGGTCCTGCTGGCGGCGGGTGTATGGATGGGCCGAAGGTGACAGGCGCAACCGTAACCACGGCCGCGCCGTCAGGCGGCATGATGCGGATGTCGCGCCGGGCGATGAATCTGGCGCATCTGCTGACGCAAAATGCCCGCCGGCACAGCAACCGCATCGGCTTCATCTGGGGCGAGAAATCCCACACCTGGCGCGAGATCGACGCCGGCGTCTCGGCGCTGGCGGCGGCGCTCGCCGCGCGCGGCATTGCCAAGGGCGACCGCATTCTGGTCCATTCCAAGAATTGCGACGAGATGTTCTGGTCGATGTTCGCGGCCTTCCGGCTCGGCGCGGTCTGGGTGCCCACCAATTTCAGGCTGATGCCGGATGAGGTGGCCTATCTCGCCACCGCTTCCGGCGCCAAGGCGTTCCTGTGTCACGGCGATTTTCCGGATCATGCCGCGGCGGTGAAAGCGGCGAGCCCGGCGCTCGGCTTCCTTTGGCGGATCGGCGAGGGCGGGTTCGGCGAAAAAGCGGTGAGCGATGCGATCGCCGAGCAGGCGGGCGCTGCGGTCGAGAACGCCGCGGTCGAATACGACGATCCCTGCTGGTTCTTCTTTACCTCGGGCACCACAGGGCGTTCCAAGGCAGCCATGCTGACCCATGGCCAGATGGCTTTTGTCGTGACCAACCATCTCGCCGACCTGATGCCCGGCACCACGGAGAAGGATGCCTCGCTGGTGGTCGCGCCCTTGTCGCACGGCGCCGGCGTCCACCAGCTCGTGCAGACCGCGCGGGCCGTGCCGACCATCCTGCTTTCGACCGAACGCTTCGATATCGACGAGGCGTTCCGGCTGATCGAGACGCATCGCGTCAGCAACATTTTTACCGTGCCGACCATCCTGAAAATGATGGTCGAGCATCCCGCGGTCGACCGCTATGACCATTCATCGCTGCGCTACATCATCTATGCCGGCGCGCCGATGTACCGCGAGGATCAGAAGGCCGCGCTGAAAAAACTCGGCAAGGTATTGGTGCAATATTTCGGGCTCGGCGAGGTCACCGGCAATATCACGGTGTTGCCGCCCGATCTGCACGATCCCGAGGACGGGCCGCAGGCGCGGATCGGCAGCTGCGGATTCGAGCGCACCGGCATGCAGGTCTCGATCCAGGGCGATGACGGAAGCGAACTGAAACCGTTCGAGACCGGCGAGATCTGCGTCATCGGCCCCGGCGTCTTCGCCGGCTACTACGACAACCCGGAGGCCAACGCCAAGGCGTTTCGCGACGGCTGGTTTCGCACCGGCGATCTCGGCCACATGGACGAAGAAGGTTTTGTCTACATCACCGGCCGTGCCTCCGACATGTACATATCCGGCGGATCCAACATCTATCCGCGCGAGGTGGAGGAGAAGATCCTCACCCATCCCGCGATCGGGGAGGTGGCGGTGCTCGGCGTGCCGGACCCGGTGTGGGGCGAGGTCGGCATCGCCGTCTGCGTCGCGCGCGAGGGCGCAAGTGCGGTGACTGAGCTGGAGCTGGCCACGTTCCTGGCTGCCAAAGTGCCGCGCTACAAAATGCCAAAGCGCTTCTTCTTCTGGGAGGCCTTGCCGAAATCCGGCTATGGCAAGGTGCCGAAGCGCTTGGTCCGCGACGAGCTCGAGGCGCGGGGCCTGCTCGACGTTCCCGCAAAACAAACCGGCTAATGCGGCAGATCCTCCAGCCCGGCCCGCCCGCACCCGAGCGCATCCAATGGGTGGAAGCGCGCGGCCGCACCTTCTCCTTTACGATGGAGACTGGTCTGCCGCTGCTGGAAGCCGCGCGCCGCGGCTTTGCGGCGGAAGGATTTGCCGGCGGCGTGCTGCGCTGGATGGGTGGGGCGCTCGGTCCCTTCGCCTATGTCATGCCGGCGCTTTCCAAGACCGCTGACAATGCCGCCTTCTACAGCGATACTTTTCGCCCCGCCGGCGTCACGCGGCTGAAGCTGGCGGCGATGACCTTGGGACAGCGTGACGGCGCGCCCTTCTTCCATTGCCACGCCTTGTGGACCGAAGCCGACGGACGCGCGGGCGGCGGCCATATCCTGCCCGAGGAGACTGTGGTCGCCGAGCCTGTTGCGGTGGAAGCCTTCGGCATCGATGGCGCAACGTTTGTGGCGGAGCCGGACCCCGAGACCAATTTCAAGCTGTTCGGGCCGGTGGCTCGTCCTGTTGCAAGTGTCGAAACAACGAGCCGCGCCTTCGCGCTGCGGCTGCGGCCCAACCAGGATTTCGCCGGCGCGCTGGAGGCGTTCTGCAGGGAACGCGGAATCAGCCACGCCAAACTTCATGGCGGCGTTGGCAGCACCGTCGGCGCACGCTTTACGGACGGCCGCATCGTCGAGCCGTTTGCGACCGAACTGGCGGTGAAGTCGGGCGTGATTGCGCCCGGCGCCGGCGGCGAGCTCGAAGCGGTGTTGGACATCGCACTCGTCGACTACACAGGCGGCCTCGCCGAGGGCCGGTTGATCCGCGGCGACAATCCCGTGCTGATGACGATGGAGCTCGTGCTGGAAGTGCTTGGTTAGTCGACGAGGGTGTAGGGGAAGCCGCCCACGGCTCACGTTCTGATTCACATTTCAAACAACCCGACCGTCATTGCGAGCGGAGCGAAGCAATCCATCTCGCCGCGTAAAGGAAGAATGGATTGCTTCGCTCCGCTCGCAATGACGTTGCTATAATTTCGGATACGACTTCGCCCTCGCAACGCGAAGCGTCCGAGGTTTGCTTTTTTATCTCGCCCCCTTGAGGGCGTGGGGAACGCCGGGTGCCCGCTGCACCCGCGGCCTCGCGTGCACTTTGTAATTGGTGAAACGCACACGAGTAACAACGAGTACACCGAGATCACCCGGCATTCCCGCACGCAATGGTTTTAACGGTTTCCTTCGTGCTCTCCCCGGTGACCGGGCTCTTTTGCCACCGTCGTCAGCGGATAGGTTTTGTCTAAGCCCGGTTGGGCCAACTTAAACTCCGCGAACTTGACGCCAGCATCGGGGCGTCAGGACCACACGATTTTGTCGTACGCTGCAACATCCCTCGTCCGCTCGCTCCTTGGTCGCTCACAGATCTTTCGACCCGCCCTGCAACCCTATTGTAGCGCGCAAAATCAAATGGCACCGCGCGCAACTTCACTTGTCACCCACGACGTGCACTCATAAAGCGAGAGACATGTCCGGCAAGGTTAACGCAGACATGCGCTGATCACCCCGGATTTTCGCCTTTTGACCCATCTCGGACATCAGCAGCACAGGCTCCGTCGTTGAAGCCGTCCTGCGTAGCCGGTATGCTCGACGGGAGGTTGCAAAGGCTCCCGCGACGTCTGCCAGGAGGACAAGCTAGATGGACTCGATGTCCCGAAGGATTTTCGTCGCTGCGCTTCCGCTTATGGCCGTCGGGCTTGCGTCCGCCGCTCCTGCGCAAGGCAATCCGCCAGCGAATGCCAGCGCAACGCTGTTCCAGAATGTGCGTATCTTCGATGGCAAGAGCGGCTCGCTCTCCGCGCCGTCCAGTGTGCTGGTCAAAGGCAACACCATTGAACGCATCTCGACGACACCTATCGCTATCGAGCCAGGCGTGGTCGTGATCGCCGGCAATGGGCGAACGCTGATGCCCGGCCTGATCGACGCACACTGGCATGCGATGCTGATACGGCCCAATCCCGTTCAGGCGGTCACTGGTGACGCCGGATACAACAATATCGTGGCGGGCGTCGAGGCGACGGACACGCTTATGCGCGGCTTCACTACGATCCGCGACGTGGGTGGCCCCGTATTCGGACTGAAGAGCGCTGTTGACTCAGGGATTATCGCGGGGCCCCGTATTTATCCCTCAGGGGCTTTCATCACGGTAACCAGCGGACACGGGGATTTCCGCCAGTTGTCCGAACTGCCGCGGACGATCGGCGGCATGCTCAGCCGCATGGAACAGCTTGGCGGCAGTATGGTCGCCGACAGCCCCGACGAGGTGCGCGTTCGCGTCCGCGAGCAACTCATGCAGGGCGCCTCCCAGATCAAACTGACGGCCGGCGGCGGTGTTTCCTCACCGTTCAGCCCGATCGACGTGGTGACTTTCACCGACGCGGAACTGCGGGCGGCTGTCGAAGCGGCCGAGAATTGGGGTACTTATGTCACCGTACACGCCTTTACGCCGGCGGCTATTCAGCGGGCCATTGCTGCTGGTGTGAAGTGTATCGAACATGGCTTCCTGATGGACGAGACAACCGCCAAGCTGATTGCCGAGAAGGGCGTGTGGTTGAGTCTGCAGCCCCTCCCCGAGGAGTTGAGACAAGGCTTTCCGGTAGGCTCAGTTCAACGAGCCAAAGCTGATGAAGTTTGGCCCGGCATAGCCGCGACATACGAACTGGCGAAGAAGTACAAGATCAAGACGGCGTGGGGCACCGATGTCCTGTTCTCACAAGCGCTAGCGCAGCAACAAGGGGCAATTCTGGCCTCGCTTGTCCGCTGGTACAGTCCAGCCGAAGCGCTCGCCATGGCGACCGGAACCAACGCCGAATTGCTGGCATTGTCCGGCAAACGCAGTCCGTATCCTGGCAAGCTCGGCGTCGTGGAACAGGGCGCGCTTGCCGATCTGCTGCTGGTCGACGGCAATCCACTGGAGAATATCAACCTGATCGCCGATCCCGCCAAGAACTTCAAAGTTATCATGAAGGATGGGCGGGTATACAAGAATACCCTGTGACCGTAGCCACTCCGGTCGGTTCATGTCTCTTGTTGGCACTTTTCGGACGTAACCTTTCGAGCTGACGACGGAACAATCATGTAGATTGCTTCGTCACTGACGCTCCTCGCATGACCGATGTTAGGCGACGCAACTTATCGCAATGTGCGCACGTGAATGTTGATGTCGAGATCGATTGCGGTGACGCAACGCTGTTCGGTCTTGTGGGAGCCGCCTTCATGCCAGCGGCCATCGCGTGCGTGTGCATTTCTAACGTTGGCCAGCCTCAGACAGCGCCATTGCGGCAGCTTGCCACTGCTTTCGCCGGCAAACTGCCAGGCCAGCACAACTTCTTCGCCGCGCTTGTTGGTGCCGATGATGTGCGGACACAATTCGCGATGGCGTCCCTCATAGCTGCAGATCACCTGCTGCTCGGCGAGGATGGCGTTGCGGAAGAGATTGTAGGTGGCGCTCGGCATCGGCGAAAAATGTTCTTGTTATGTTCCAGATAGTGTGGCACGGGATTACATTGGGATTGGAGTGCTAGACTGCATTGATTATTTGGATCCGAGCGCATGGCCTCACGACGAAATCGAACGATCGATATGCCCGCGCCGTATCTCAGGCGTATCTGGCTCGAGCCATTGCGGATCGAAGACCGCGCGGCCTATCCGTTCTGTCTTCCTTTCCTGCTCGATGATTTCGAACTGAGTTTCGATCGGTCGATCACCATCATCGTCGGTGAAAACGGCACCGGCAAGTCCACGCTGCTTGAAGGAATAGCGGTGCTCGCCGGATATGACGAAGCCGGTGGCGGCAGGGGCTATAGGCCGGTCGATCATTCCAACGCGATCGAGGCCATGGGCGGAGCGCTTTCAGAAGCTCTGCGTGCGAGTTGGCTGCTAAAGATTACCAACGGATGGTTTTTTCGAGCAGAGAGTTTCTTTTCGATCGCAAGATATCTCGACGAGGCGGCACGCGACGTTGGCGCGCGCGGGCCAGACTTCCTCTCGCATTCGCACGGCGAAGGCTTTCTGCGCTTCTTCGAAGAGCGCTGCCAGAAGCAGGGCATCTTCATCTTCGACGAACCGGAATCGGCGCTGTCGCCCGCGCGCCAGATGGAGTTCCTCAAGCTGATGCGTCGGATGGAGGAGTCCACGATTTGCCAGGTCGTCATGGCCACGCACTCGCCGATGCTGATGGCCTATCCCAACGCGCGCCTGCTGCGGCTATCGAAATATGGCCTGGAGCCCGTGACCGTAGAACAGACGGACCACTACAAGGTCATGCGCGAATTCTGCGCCGACCCGGCGGGGTTCGTGGAAGGCGCGATAGCGGAATAATGGCGTCGGAATGCAGGGGTCTCGCAGGTCAATAATGCCGGGGGGAGCGGGAGCATGAGCTACAAACGGAACATTCGTTTGGCCGCGCCGTACCTCAAGCGGGTCTGGCTCGATCCATCGCGCATTGCCGACCGGGCAGCCTATCCGTTCTGTCTGCCGTTCCTGCAAGATAACTTCGAACTGAGTTTCGACCGTCCCATCACCATCATCGTCGGGGAAAACGGGACCGGCAAATCCACTTTTCTGGAAGGGATCGCCGTTCTGGCCGGCTATGACGAAGCCGGCGGCGGCAAGGGCTATCGGCCGGTCGATCATTCCAATGCGCTCGAAAAGATGGGCGGAGAATTATCAAAGGCGCTGCGCGCGAGCTGGCTGCCGAAGATCACCAACGGATGGTTCTTTCGCGCCGAGAGCTTCTTCTCTGTTGCGAGATACCAGGACAAGGTCAATCTCGAAGATATTCCTGACGTTCCTCCTGGTATCCCGCCTGACTTCCTCTCGCATTCGCACGGCGAGGGCTTCCTGCGCTTCTTCCAGGAGCGCTGCCAGCGGCAGGGCATCTTCATTTTCGACGAGCCGGAGTCGGCGCTGTCGCCAGCGCGCCAGATGGAATTCCTCAAGCTGATGCGTCGGATGGAGGAGTCCACGATTTGCCAGGTTGTCATGGCCACGCACTCGCCGATGTTGATGGCCTATCCCAATGCGCGCCTGCTGCGGCTATCGAAATGCGGCCTGGAGCCTGTGACGGTCGAACAAACGGAGCATTACAAGGTCATGCGTGAATTCTGCGCCGACCCGGCGGGGTTTGTAGAAGGAGCGATAGCGGAATAATTACTCCGCCGCTCCACGCGCTCCCAATTCGACAAGTCGGTCCTCGCAAGGACCGACATACCAATTGAGATCGTCATCACCGGGCTTGACCCGGTGATCCATCTTCTTGGAAAACTTTTTGCGAAGATGATGGATGCCCGGATCAAGTCCGGGCATGACGGGTACGGTTTGTGGAGCGAGATGAGGGAGCGCTTCGCAAGCAAACACACAGCTTCAAACTTTTCAATCAGCCAAGAAACGAGAACGTTTGAACCGTCATTGCGAGCGAAGCGAAGCAATCCATCTCGCCGCGCAAAGGAAGAATGGATTGCTTCGTCGCTTCGCTCCTCGCAATGACGGTGCCCTAATCTTTCACTCACCTTGCTATTCGCCATTCGCCGGCCATGGCGACGGAGGTGAGGGGACGGCAGACAACCAGCTAAACTCGATCGCGCTCGCGGCCGAGGCGCCATTGCAGCATTTCCAGCCGGTCATTGCCGAAAAACACTTCGTCGTTGCAAACAAAAGTCGGCACGCCGAAGACGCCGTTCGCGAAAGCGAGCGTTGTTGCATCGGCCAAAGCTGTCCGGGCTTCCGGCAAAAGTGCCCGGTCAACGAGAGTGGGATCTCTTCCCGCGCGAACGAGGCATGACGCCAGCACGCTCGCATCCCCGATATCGCGTTGCTGCTGCCACAGCGCGTCGAACACCGCATTCCTGAAGCTGTCGTGGCCCTCCTGATCGAGCAAGGCCGCCGTGCAAAGCGCCGGGATCGGATTGGGCCGCTGCGGTTTCGGCGCCCGCAGCGGTGCGCCGTAAAACGCGGCCGTGCGGCGGACGTCGGCAATGAGATGCGCACGTTTCGGCCCGGACAAGGGATCGACATAAGAAGCCCATGCATCCCGGCCGGCCTGGAGATTGAGGAGGATATCAATGGAGACAGGCCGCCAGCGCTATGTGGCCGGGGAGGGCAGCGCAAACGAGCCCTGCCGGATTCGATAATTGGCGAAGTAAGCGTAGGGTGACCTGAAATCGTAGTAAGCGTCGATCGTGGCTGCCATGAAGTATCCAGGGTGAAGGCTGGGCGGAAACTGTACCGGCGCCGTGACTAGTTCGTGGCTCCCAGGGTGGGTTAGAAAAGCGTACCCCACCGACCCCGCAATTGAAACGGCGGATTACGCCGGAGCCCGTCATCGGGCCGCGCCTTCCGCGGACTCGTTGGGCTAATCCGCCCGAGCTGCGGAAATTATTGACCCTTAGCCGTGCATTGCGCGGTGCGCGCGCTGTGCTATCAAATCGCGCCTGGCGTGCGCTGACATGCGCTGAAAATTGGAGACGTTTCTTATGCATGACTGGATGTCGTTGGTGGATACGTGGTTGCCATTCCTGGTGCTGATTGGCCTTTGGTTCTGGTTTTCGCGCAGGAGCGGCATGCAGGCGCGTGGATCGTCCGGAACGACCATGATCGATCTTTACGAGCAACAGGTCGCGGAGTTCCGGAGCATGAACCTTATTTTAGAGCGGATCGCCGGGTCGCTGGAGAAGTGCGAGGGTTCTCCGAAGAGCTAGGCCGTCTCAGTAATCAGAGGGCGGATGGGTGGAGCGAAGCGATACCCACCATTCATGACGGTGATGGGTTTCGCTGCGCTCTACCATCCTACGCGCTGACAAAATTGATTTTATCTGCTATGTCAGGGGTTGAAGGTGCCGAATGACAGACCTGTTAACGAGAATTACAATTGATCCCGGCCGAATGCATGGTCGTCCCTGTATTCGCGGGCTACGCATCACTGTTGCCGATGTTCTGGGCCTGCTGTCGGCCGGTCAATCGCGGGAGATGATTCTTCAGGAATATCCCTATCTCGAAGGCGCTGACATCGATGCGGTCCTGGCCTTTGCGGCACGTCAGGCGGACCACCCCATCATCGCGGCGGAATGAGTTTTGTTTTTTCTCATTGATGCTCAGCTTCCACCATCGCTAGCCGAAGCTCTCAGACTGAACGTCATGTACTGCGAGGCGACCAGTGTTTAGAAAACGTCGCCAGCTTCTCTGACAAATCGATTCTATCGCTCATTGGTCCCTCCGACATCGTCGGTCCCTCGGACATTATCGCTTTTGAGTTTAGCCGACAGCATCGCTGGCCTGCAATCCGATGAAACGGGTCGGAGCAAATCTGTTGTCGGCACATCGCGACATGTGGCCCTGACGCGGATGTTGGACGCGTTCGCGGCATAGCTCGATGACGACGACGTTCTTTCCCTGCGACATGAGGGCTGTAGGGCGCAATAGCGAAGCGTATTGCGCCGCAATGCAAGATGCAAGTGACGGAATACGCTGTGCTATTCCGCCCTACGCGTTGTTTTGAGCTGGACTTCGCTGAACCGCCATTTTGAAATGTCTCCAAACGATTCAAGTTTGTCTGAATCAATTAAATATCGGAGCCGCTCATTGAATTTTTCGTTGCTAACGATTCGCCCTTCAGCTTTGCATTTCTCCCAAACCCGAACGTGAAGCATGGCGACTTTCAGTTGCCGACGACCGGCTTGAGATAAAATGAGAGCGTCGAGGTACTCGTTAGTTGCATTTTCCACGACCTTACTCCGCCGCCTCGCTGGCCCCGCGCTTCCTTCTGCCACCATCCACTTTCGCCAGCACCGGCGCCAGGAACTTGCCCGTATAGCTCCGCGGCGCCTTGACGATATCTTCCGGCGGGCCCCAGGCGACGATCTCGCCGCCGCCGTCGCCACCTTCGGGGCCGAGGTCGATCACCCAGTCAGCGGTTTTGATCACTTCGAGATTGTGCTCGATCACCACCACGGTATTTCCCTGCGACACCAGTTCGTGCAGCACTTCCAGCAGCTTCTTCACGTCGTGGAAATGCAGGCCGGTGGTGGGCTCGTCCAGGATGTAGAGCGTGCGTCCCGTCGCGCGCTTTGACAGTTCCTTCGCCAGCTTGACGCGCTGGGCCTCGCCGCCGGACAGGGTCGTCGCCTGCTGGCCGACATGGATGTAATCCAGGCCGACGCGGTGCAGTGTTTTAAAAGTTTCGCGCACGCGCGGCACCGCCTTGAAGAATTCGGCGGCTTCCTCGACCGTCATGTCCAGGACGTCGGCGATCGACTTGCCCTTGAACAGCACTTCCAGCGTCTCGCGGTTGTAGCGCTTGCCCTTGCAGGCGTCACAGGTGACGTAGACATCGGGCAAAAAGTGCATCTCGATCTTGATGACGCCGTCGCCCGGGCAGGGCTCGCAGCGGCCGCCCTTGACGTTGAAGGAAAACCGCCCGGGCTCGTAGCCGCGCGCCTTGGCCTCGGGGAGGCCGGCGAACCATTCGCGGATCGGCGTGAATGCGCCGGTATAGGTGGCGGGGTTGGAGCGCGGGGTGCGGCCGATCGGCGACTGGTCGATGTCGATGATCTTGTCGATATGCTCCAGCCCCTCGATGCGGTCGTGCGGGGCCGCGCCCTCGCTGGCGTTGTTGAGTTTTCGGGCGATCGCCTTGTAGAGGGTGTCGATCAACAGCGTCGACTTGCCGCCGCCGGAGACGCCGGTGACGCAGGTGAACAGCCCCAGCGGAATTTCCGCCGAGACGTTTTTCAGATTGTTGCCGCGGGCGTTGACCACCTTGATGGTGCGGCGATGGTTCGGCGGCTTGCGTTCGGGGATCTCCACCGACAATTCGCCGGTGAGGTATTTTCCGGTCAGCGATTTCGGATTATTCATGATCTCGGCGGGCGTGCCCTGGGCGACGATATGGCCACCATGCATGCCGGCGCCGGGACCGATGTCGAGCACATGATCAGCCAGCCGAATGGCATCCTCGTCGTGCTCGACCACGATCACGGTATTGCCGAGGTCGCGCAGCCGCTTCAG
>WNGJ01015951.1_pt1 | contig 16568 bp, 29 predicted proteins | sample 5400611 | NCBI WGS metagenome assembly WNGJ01 (sample SAMN13153375, study PRJNA577476) | soil metagenome | isolation source: 40 cm soil or saprolite under Garry oak tree replicate 1 | place: USA:California | collected 2016-06-15 | reverse complement strand
TTTTGAAAACCTCTCCAAAGCATTTGTATTTCTCCTTTTCCGGCTCACTCGCGATGCATTCTGCGAGATGGCGGGGTGGTTCTGTTGCGGGTTAGGTTGTGTGGTGCTTCAGCATTCGTTACGCAGCGAAGAACAAATATAGAGGTTCTTCGCTGCGCTCAGAATGACGAACTTTATATATGTAACCGTGAACGCTACGACTACTTCGAGTAGAGTTCGACGATCAGTTGCTCGTTGACGGGCAGGTTGACGTCTTCGCGCTTCGGCAGAGCCAAGACCTTGCCGGAGAGATTGTCGCGGTTGATGTCGAGCCACTGGACCTGGTTCTGGCCAGCGGCGAAGTTCTTTGCCTCTTCGAACTGGGGCAGGGTCTTCGAGCCTTCGCGAATGGCGATCTCGTCGCCGACCTTGACCTGGAAGGACGGGATGTTGACCTTGCGGCCGTTGACCTGAAGGTGGCCGTGACGAACGACCTGACGGGCTTGGCGGCGGCTCATCGCGAAGCCGAGGCGGTAGGCGACGTTATCGAGGCGGGTCTCAAGCTGCTGGAGCAGGAGTTCGCCGGTGACGCCGGTCTTGTTGGAGGCCTTCTGGTAGTAGGCGCGGAACTGGGTCTCTAGGGTGAAGTAGATGCGCTTGGCCTTCTGCTTCTCGCGGAGCTGCAGACCGTAGCCGACGACCTTCTTGACCTTGCGGGACTGGCCGTGCTGACCCGGGGGGAAGTTGCGCTTCTCAACGGGGCATTTCTCGGAGAAACACTTGGTGCCCTTGAGGAAGAGTTTGGTTCCGTCGCGGCGGCAGAGGCGGCAGACGGGTCCTGTGTAACGTGCCATTTTTATAACTCCTAACTTCGGGTGACGATCGGTTTACGCGCAGGCGCGCTTCTGGTCCCGATCCGTTGCTAGTTGTCAGTTCTCAGTTGTCAGTTCTCAGCGGCCTTTACGGACAACTGAGAACGGACAACTGAGAACCAGTTGTTATACGCGGCGGCGCTTAGGTGGACGGCAGCCGTTGTGCGGCATCGGCGTAACGTCGCGGATGCTGCGAACCTCGATGCCGGTGGTGGCGAGGGCGCGGATCGCGGACTCGCGGCCGGAGCCGGGACCGGAGACGCGCACATCGACCGAGCGGACGCCGTGGTCGCGGGCGGCGTTGGCGGCACCGACGGCGGCCTGCTGCGCGGCGAACGGGGTGCCCTTGCGGGAGCCGCGGAAGCCGAGCGAGCCGGACGATTTCCAGCTGAGCGTGTTGCCCACCTGGTCGGTGATGGTGACGATGGTGTTGTTGAACGACGCCTGAATGAAGACGAGGCCAAATGGAACGTTCTTGCGTTCGCGCTTCTTGAACTTCTTGTTCTTGCCGGGCTTTGCTGCGCCCTTGGTGTTCTGTGTCTTCGCCATGTCTTATTTCGTCGCTTTCTTCTTACCGGCAACGGTTCCCTTGCGAGGACCTTTGCGGGTGCGAGCGTTGGTGTGGGTGCGCTGTCCGCGAACAGGGAGAGAGCGGCGGTGGCGGAGGCCACGGTAGGACTGAATTTCGATGAGGCGCTTGATGTTGAGGGAAATGTCCTTGCGGAGATCGCCTTCGATCTGGCCCTCGGCTTCGATAACCTGACGGATGCGGTTCAGCGCGTCCTCGTCGAGCGTGCCCAGCTTCGCGAACGGATCGACGTCCGCCTTCGCGAGAATCTTGGCGGCGCGAGAGTTGCCGATTCCGAAGATGTAAGTGAGACCGATGCGCGCCTGTTTGTTGTTAGGGACATCGACTCCAGCAATACGTGCCATGGGGTTCCTTTTCGGTTGGGCTCAAGTAGCTTCGCCACGGGAGCGGTTGATGGTTGGCGGCGAGTCCGGCGGGTTCAACGCAAGCCTTAACTTCAGCTAACTAGCCCGGCGGGGCCGGTGGAACAGTGGTTAGTGATGAGTGCTTAGTGGTTAGTAACGACTAGCCCTGGCGCTGCTTGTGTTTTGCGTTCTCGCAGATGACACGCACCACGCCACGGCGGTGAATGACCTTGCACTTATCACAGATCTTTTTTACTGAGGCACGAACCTTCATTGTGATTCCCCTTCTTTTCTTGCAACGTAGAGCCGGTGGAACAGAGGGAGTGCAGATGCGCTTGAGTAACCCATGATGGAGACGGGATGGGCTCCCGTAGCCGACGCCTACTTGTAGCGGTAGACAATGCGGCCGCGGTTGAGGTCGTATGGGCTGAGCTCAATCGCGACGCGGTCGCCGGGGAGGATGCGGATGAAGTTTTTGCGCATGCGTCCAGAGACGTGAGCTAGGGCCTGGTGCTTGTTTTCAAGCTCAACCTTGAACATCGCATTCGGCAGGGTCTCGACGACCACCGCCATCACTTCAATTGCATCTTCCTTCGACAAACGATCTCCTTTGGAAAGTTGGGAGGCTAAGCCTCTTTATTTCCGGAACTTCTGATTGGGTTGGAGCTTTTGGCCCCAACCGGGGTGCCGTGCTGCGTACTTGTACACACAGCATCTTCTATAGTAACCCGAATTGGGGTTATTTTTCCATTCAAACCCGAATCGCAGTCTGTTTTTAGCGAGTCAGCACCTGGGGACCATCTTTTGTGATGGCGACGGTGTGCTCGAAGTGGGCGCTGTAGCTGCCGTCGATGGTTATGGCGGTCCAACCATCATTGAGGCGGCCTTGAGGCGGGGGCCCTTGCCGGGGTCGCCGAAGTTGGGGACCTGGGGGTCTTCGTGCATGGCGCGGCCGATTCCGTGGCCGACAAACTCGCGGACGACGCCGAAGCCTTCGGCCTCGCAGAACTCTTGGACGGCGGCGGAGATGTCGCCAAGGCGGCCACCAACCTGGCACTGCTGGATGGCTCTTTCGAGAGAGGCCTGGGTCACTTCGAGGAGCTTTGTGGTCTTGGGGGCGACCTGGCCAATGGGGTAGGTGACGGCGGCGTCGGAGTAGTAGCCATCGACGATGACGCCGCAGTCGATCGAGAGGATGTCGCCTTCGTTGAGGATGCGCTTGGCGCTGGGAATGCCGTGGACGACCTCGTCGTTGACCGAGGTGCAGAGCGCGGCCGGGTAGCCGTGATAGCCCTTGAAGGCGGCGATGGCGCCGAGTTCAGCAATTTTTTTTACGGCGATCTGCTCGAGGTCCATCGTCGAGGCGCCGGGGACGACGTGGGGCGCGATCGCGTCGTGGACCTGGCGAAGGGCCTTGCCGGAGATTCGCATCTTCTCGATCTCGTGCGGCGTTTTGATCATGATGGCCATAAGGCAGTGGTTAGATTCTAGTGGTTAGTGGTTAGTTTTTTGTGGCCCGGAGTCGCTTGAGAGCGGTTTTGATTGCGGCGGTGACCTGTTCGACGGGTTGGTCGCCGTCTATTTCTTCGAAGCGGCCTTGCTTTCGGTAGTGCTCGATGACTGGAGCGGTCTGGGATTCGAAGGTCTTCATGCGTTCGATGAATACGGCTTCAGAGTCGTCGGGGCGCTGGACGAGTGCTGAACCGTCCTCATCACAGATGCCGGGAACTGCGGGGGGATTCGAATAGGTATTGTAGATGCGGCCTGAGGGCGAGATGCGTCGACCGGTGATGCGGCGGAGGAGGTGGTCGTAGTCGACGACGATACTGATGGCGACGACGGGAAGTGTGGCGGGGTCGGCGGTCAGTTGCGCGTCGAGCCAGGTTGCCTGGTTGAGGGTGCGAGGATAGCCGTCGAGGATGTAGCCGCGGCGTGTGTCGGGCTGAGAGTGCCGGTCGGCGACCATCTGGTTGACCAGATCGTCGGAAACGAGCTTGCCCTGATCGACGAGGCCTTTCGCCAGCTTGCCCAGGGGGGTACCTTTTGAGATGTTGGCGCGGAGGATGTCACCGGTGGAGATCTGCGGGATGCCGTATACGGCCATGAGAGCCTTGGCCTGAGTGCCTTTGCCAACGCCAGGGGCGCCTAAAAGAAGAACCGGCCCTGGCAGAAAATCTTTCTCTGCCGGGGCCGCGTTGGGTTCAGTCATCATGCTGGTGATCAAGGGGACGATTTTCCCTACCAGCTCTTGCGGCCACGAATGCGGCCACTCTTTGGAGTGAAGCCGTCGTAATGGCGCATGATGAGCTGCGATTCGATCTGCTGAGCGGTGTCCATGGCGACGCCGACGACGATGAGCAGCGAGGTGCCGCCAAAGTAGAAGTTGACGCCAAGACCATTGGTCATCCATGCGGGCAGGTGGTCGAAGATGGGGCCGATGAGCCAGATGTGGTTGAAGTGGATTCCGCTGATGAGCAGGGTCGGAATGATGGTGATGATGACGAGGTAGAGCGCGCCGACCAGCGTGATGCGGGTGAGCACGTCATTGATGAAGTCGGCGGTACGCTTGCCGGGGCGGATGCCAGGGATGAAGCCGCCGTACTTGCGCATGTTGTCGGCGATGTCGTCGGGGCGGAAGACGATGGAGATATAAAAATAGGCGAAGAAGATGATGGCTGCGATCTGAAGGACTTCGTACCATGGTTCGCCGGGGGCGATGGCGCGGAAGATCGGGCCAAAGAAAGCAGAGTCCTGCAGCGAATAGCCGAAGATGTGAGCGCCGGAGAAGAGCAGAGGCGCTGACAGAATGGAACTGGCGAAGATGACCGGCATCACGCCGCCGGAGTTGACCTTGAGGGGAAGGTGAGTCGACTGGCCACCCATCATCTTGCGGCCGACGATACGCTTGGCGTACTGGACAGGAATGCGGCGCTCCGACCGCTCGACGAAGACGATGAAGGCGACGACCGCGATCATTCCGACGATGAGGAAGACGATGGCAAGGGGCGTGAGTGCTCCCCAGGCGCTGTCGCGAGCCTTCTCGTAGAGGTTTTCGATGCCCTTGGGCAAGCCGACGACGATGCCGGCGAAGATGAGCAGACTCATACCGTTGCCGATGCCGCGCTCGGTGATCTGCTCACCAAGCCACATGATGAAGGCAGTGCCGGCGGTGAGGGTGATGACGCAGAGGGGGATAAAGGCGCTGCGCGAGATGGTGACCATCGACTGACCGGTGCTGGTGTTGGTCAGCGTGAGCGCGATGGCGAAGGACTGCACGATGCCAAGCAGGACGGTGACGTAACGCGTCCACTGGGTGATCTTGCGCCGGCCGAGTTCGCCCTCTTTCTGAAGCTTCGCGAGCGGCTCATAGATGACAGTGAGCAACTGGAAGATGATCGACGCCGTGATGTAGGGCATAATGCCGAGGGCGAAGACCGTGAGCTTGCGGAGATTGCCGCCGGAGAAGAGATCGACCAGACCGAGAGCGGAGCCGGAGTTCTGATTGAAGAACTGGGCGAGCATGTCGGCGTTGATGCCGGGGGTGGGGATGTGCGAGCCGAGACGATAGACGGCCAGCATGCCAAGCGTGAAGAGAACGCGCTTGCGGAGATCGGGGATTTTGAAGATGTTTGCGATTTTCTCGAACATCGGGTGCTGATACCTCGGGAGAAACTGTGGTCCTGATGAAACGGCGATGCGAGGGCGTGTGCCCTCGCCTGCCACTCTATTCTAAATGCTCCGCCTAGCCGATGAGGATGGCCTTGCCGCCGGCCTTCTCGATCGCCTCCTGGGCGGTCTTGGAGAACTTGTGCGCGTGGATGGTGACTGCGGTCTTGATCTCTCCGTTATTGAGTACTTTGATAAGGCCGTTCTTCTTGCGGAGGAGGCCAAGGGCGACGATCTTATCGAGGGTGAACTCAGAGACGTTTTCGGCGGCGGCGATCTCGGCGACGCGGTCGAGGCCGAGGACCTGGTACTCGACGCGGAAGATGTTGGTAAAGCCGCGCTTGGGCAGACGGCGGTGTAGGGGCATCTGGCCGCCTTCAAAACCGCGCATCAGAGAGGAGCCCGAGCGGGAACCCTGACCCTTGTGTCCGCGGGTGGAGGTCTTACCCATGCCCGAACCCATACCGCGGCCGATGCGCTTCTTGTTTTCGTTCGCCTTCTTGGGGGCGCGGAGATTGGAGAGATTACGGATTGCCATTGTTTCCTCGCTTAACGCCGGTGGACTTGTTGGCCCAGCGACTCGCATTTGTTTATGAGTTGTCAGTTGTCAGTTGTCAGTTGTCAGTTGTCAGAAAACACGCTCTTACTGAGAACGGATAACTGACAACTGAGAACTGTTATTCGACGACGCGGACGAGATGGGGGACCTTTGCGACCATGCCACGGATGGATGGAGTGTCTTCGCGTTCGACGATCTGGTTGAGATGAGTGAAGCCGAGGCCCTTGACGACGAGCTTGTGCTTGACCGGTGTGCAGATCTTGGAACGGAAGTATTGCAGCTTGATTTTGGCGGTTGCGTTCTTGGTTGCCATTGGACTAGAACTCCTCTGAATCTTTTGAGCGAAGAGCTAGAGCTCTTCGGCTGCCTTGCCGCGCAGGGCGGCGACTTCGGCCTTGTTACGAAGCTGGATGAGAGCGTCGAAGGTGGCCTTGATGACGTTGTGCGGGTTCGCTGAGCCGAGGCTCTTGGTGAGCACGTTCTGGACGCCGGCGGCGGTCATAACGGCGCGAACCGTCTTGCCGGCGATGACGCCGGTACCTTCGGGGGCGGGCTTGAGCATCACCTGGCCGGCGCCGTAGTGGCCGAGGACCTGGTGGGGAATCGTGCTCTCAGTGAGGTTGACCTTGTGCAGATTCTTCTTGGCGGACTCGATCCCCTTGCGGATGGCCTGGGGGACCTCCTTCGCCTTGCCCGAGCCGTAGCCGACTACGCCTTCGCCGGGGTCACCGATGACGACGAGTGCGGCGAAGGACATGTTCTTGCCACCCTTGACGACCTTGGTGACGCGGTTGATCGAAACGACCTCGTCCTTGAGGTTGAGGCGGTTCGCATCGATTTTTTTCTTCATTGCCATAATGTCTTATCCAGCTTTCTGGCGGCCGATGAGGGCGCCTTCGGGAAACCTTAGAAGTCGAGACCCGCTTCGCGGGCTGCGTCGGCGAGGGCTTTTACGCGGCCGTGGTAGAGGTAGCCGCCGCGATCGAAGACCACCTTCTTGATGCCCTTCTCTTTCGCGCGCTCGGCGATGAGCTTTCCGACCTCGGCTGCGGCGGCGACGTTGCCACCGTACTTCTTGTCTTCGGATTTCTTGCCGAAGGACGAGGCGGAGGCAATCGTGACTCCGTTTAGGTCGTCGATGAGTTGAGTGTAGATGTGGTTGAGCGAGCGGTAGACGTTGAGACGTGGGCGCTCGGCAGTGCCGGACATCTTCTCGCGGATGCGCGTGTGGACGCGCTGGCGGATGACGTTGCGTTGACGGGGATTGATCATAGTGTCTTTCCTTCCTAATGGCGTACCCAGAGTGCTGGGGACGTTCGGGTTTGAGTACAGTGGTTAGTGTTTAGTGAGGAGTGTTTAGTTCTAAACACTAACCACTATCCACTAATCACTACTTATTTCGCTCCTGTTTTGCCGACCTTCTTCTTCAGCTTCTCGCCGGTGTAGCGGACGCCCTTGTTTTTGTAGGGGTCGGGCTTGCGGAGAGAGCGCATGTCGGCGGCGACCTGGCCTACCTTCTGCCGGTCAATGCCGGAGATCGTGAGGTGTGTCTGCTTCGGGTCGATCTCGACGGAGATGCCGGTGGGCAAGGGGAACTCGATGGGGTGAGAGTAGCCGAGGGTGAAGACGACCATGTTCTTGCCCTTCATCTCGGCGCGGTACCCAATGCCGACGATGTCGATGTCCTTGGTCCAGCCGGCGGTAACGCCGGTGACGGCGTTGAAGACCAGCGCGCGGGCGAGACCGTGGAAGGCCGCCTGCTTGTCGTTCTGGCGCTCGGTGACGAGGTGGCCGTCCTTCTGGACGAGGGTGATGCCGCCGGGAAGCATGGCGGTGACCTTGCCTTTGGGGCCTTCGACCAGGACGGTGTTGCCGCTGACCGTGTACTTGACGCCGGCGGGTAGCGGGATTGGCTTCTTACCAATACGTGACATGATGATTCCTTTTGTTGCTTGCGAGTCGCGGAAGCAGCGATGAGCTTTGAGCTGTAGCTCTCAAGTCAGGACTGATTTCGTTCCACTGCAGCCGGTGTTGCTTTGCATCGTTCATCCTTATGCTGTGCGAACTATCGTTCGTGCAGCGTAAGGAAATCAATAGAGCTCGTTCAGCGTCGGGATAAAAGCCCCGACCTACCTACCAGACTTCGCAAAGGATTTCGCCGCCGACACCTTCGCGGCGGGCCTGACGGCCGGTCATGACGCCCTTGGGGGTGGTCATGATGGAGATGCCAAGACCACCCTGGACGCGGCGGATCTCGTCGCGGCCGAGGTAGACTCGGCATCCGGGACGGGAGACGCGCTGCAGGTCGCGAATGACGGCTTCGTTGTTAGGGCCGTACTTGAGATAAACGCGGAGAACCTTCTGCCCGTTCTCTTCGGTAGGCTTGTAGTTCGCGATGTAACCCTCTTCCTTGAGGATGCGGGCGATTTCGGCCTTGAGCTTGGATGCGGGGACGTCGAGCTTCTGGTGACGCGCGACTGAGTTGCGCACGGATAGTCTTATTCTACCAGCTCGACTTGACGACGCCCGGAATTTCTCCCTTGAGGGCGAGCGAACGGAAGCAGAGACGGCAGACGCCGAACTTGCGAAGGAACGCGCGAGGACGACCGCAGAGCTGGCAGCGGTTGTGCTTGCGGGACTTGAACTTCGGCTTCTTTGCGTCTTTGACGCGCTTTGCGGTAGTTGCCATATTTTTTGCTCTCTATCTTTGGTGCGAACTGCAAAAAGGTTCGGTTGTCTTTCTTTATGCTCCGACGCGGAAGGGCATTCCAAAACCCTTGAGCAGAGTGCGGGCGCCGTTGTCATCCTTCGCCGTGGTGACGATGGTGACGTTCATGCCCTTGAGTTTGTCGACCTTAGCGTAGTCAATTTCAGCAAAGATCAGCTGATCGCGGAGGCCAAGGGTGTAGTTGCCGCGGCCATCGAAGCTCTTCGAGGAGACGCCGCGGAAGTCGCGGACGCGAGGAAGAGCGATGGAGATGAGGCGGTCGAGGAACTCGTACATGGTGTCGCCGCGGAGGGTGACCATGGCGCCGATGGGCATGCCCTCGCGCACCTTGAAGGCGGCGATGGACTTCTTGGCCTTGGTGGTCACAGGCTTCTGGCCGGCGATGGCGGCGAGGTCGGCCACCAGAGGATCCATGATCTTGACGTTCTGGGTGGCTTCGCCGAGACCCATGTTGATGACGATCTTCTCGAGCTTGGGGATCGCCATGGCGTTGGTGATGTTGAGCTCTTTGCCCAGCGCCTGCTTGATCTCGGTCTCGTACTTCTGTTTGAGTCGTGCTGCCATGATCGTTCTTCGCTTTCTCCACGGTTGCCGGGTTGGGTTTCAAGTCCCGTGTACCGATGCGTGGGGTGAACCGTTGTTACAAGGATTTGGACTGCTGTGCTTCGAAACAGACTTCTGTTACTTCCCTTTGCTCTTTTTCTCGGGGATCGTGTTGCCACTTGCCTTCGAGTAGCGAACCCTTTCATCGCCTTCCACCCGCGAACCAACGCGGGTCTTGTTGCCCTCGGCATCGACCAGCATCACATTCGAGACGTGGATGGTGGACTCCTGCTCGGCAATGCCGCCCTTGATGTTGCGCTGAGGGTTGGGCTTGACGTGCTTTTTGACCATCATGACGCCCTCGACGAGGACTCGGTTCTTGTCGGCGATGACGCGGAGGACGCGGCCTTGTTTGCCCTTGTCTTTACCTGCGATCACTTCGACTTTGTCGTTCCGCTTGATCTTGATGCCTGCCATAACTCTCTCTCATCCTCGACGATCGTGTTACCTCGGAGCCGGACTCCGGTAAATTTTGTGGTGCGAACCTGACTCACAGGTCAGAGCGCAAAGTTCATCGCTGCTAAATAACTTCGGGTGCGAGCGAGACGATCTTGAGAAACTTCTTCTCGCGGAGTTCGCGGGCTACGGGGCCGAATACACGGGTACCGACCGGCTCGTTGACGTCGTTGATGACGACCGCGGCGTTCTGGTCGAAACGGATATAGGTGCCGTCGCGGCGGCGATATTCTTTGCGCGTGCGGACGATCACGGCCTTGACGACTTTTCCCTTTTTGACGGTGCCATCGGGAGAGGCTTCTTTGACAGCTGCGGTGACGACATCGCCGAGGCCGGCCTTTTTGCCGAGACCGCCACCGAGGGGCAGGATCACCTGCAGCTTGCGCGCACCGGAGTTGTCGGCTACGTCAAGGATTGTTCTCATTTGTACTGACATCGTTCTTCTCCTGATGCTTCTCGGGGTAATACGACCGGGGCTCATGCCCAGGCTTGAAGTTACTTAGCTTCGACGGCTGCTGCTGCCTTCTTGTCGTCGGCGAGCGCGAGCGAGGAGCGGCGAACGATCTCCTCGAGCGACCAGCGCTTGAGCTTGGACAGAGGACGCGCCTCGCGGATGCGGACGACGTCGCCGACGCGGGCGGAGTTCTGCTCGTCGTGCGCGTAGAACTTCTTGTTCGACTTCATGACGCGCTTGTACTTGGGGTGGGCCTTGCGCATCTCGATCTCGACGACGATGGTCTTCTGCATCTTGGTCGAGACGACGAGGCCGACCTTCTCGTTGCGGCGTGAGGTCTGAGCTTCGGGAGTTGCAGCTGCGGTGGTGTTGGTTGTGTCTGCCATGATTAGTCCTTCTTCGCTTTCTTGCGGGCGGTGCGAGTGCTCTTGGCCGGCGCAACGTTGGCGACGACGGGATTGGCGGCCTTCTCGGCCGCGAGAGTGCGCTGACGCTCGACGGTCTTGATGCGGGCGATGTCCAGCTTGAGGGTCCGCAGCTTCTTGAGGCCCTCGACGTTGCCGAGGCTCTTCTGAAAGCGGATGCGGAAGAGCTGCTCGGCTGCCTTCACCTGCTCGCTCTTGAGCTCGTCGTCACTGAGGTTGCGAATCTTTTCGAATTCCATTGTCTTTTCCTTGAACTGCTAAAAGCTACTTGGCCCGCGGTCTTACTTGGTAACGACCGTTGCCTTGACATCGTGGCGCTGGACGAAGCTGGTTTTGAGCGGAAGCTTGTGGGCCGCGAGACGCATGGCCTCTTTGGCTAGCTCTGGAGTGACGCCTTCCATCTCGAACAGGATGCGGCCGGGGCGAACGACGCACACCCAGTGATCGGGAGCGCCTTTACCCTTACCCATACGGGTTTCGGCAGGCTTCTTGGTGATCGGCTTGTCCGGGAACAGACGGAGCCAGACCTTGCCGCCACGCTTGATGAAACGTGTCATCGCGATACGGCTGGCTTCGATCTGGCGGTCGGTGATGTAACCGCACTCCATGACCTTGAGGCCGTAGTCGCCGAACGAAAGATCGGAGCCGCGCCACGCTTTGCCGGTCATGCGGCCGCGCTGCTGCTTGCGAAACTTGACCTTCTTTGGCATCAACATAAGAAAACCCTCTTCACTCTTTCGGGGATGCACTCCCCTTCAAACTCCGGCCGCGCCGGGAAAATCGTTAGGAAGCGAACGCACCAGTCGTGAGGCCCTGGTCACGGCGCTTCTTCTGCTCGTAGATGTCGCCACGGTAGACCCAGGTCTTGACCCCGATGATGCCGTAAGTGGTGTGCGCCTCGGCAAAACCGTAGTCGATGTCGGCCCTCAGGGTGTGGAGCGGCAGACGGCCCTGGAGGTACCACTCCGAGCGGGCGATCTCGTTTCCGTTGAGACGGCCGGAGACGCGGACCTTGATGCCCTTGCAGCCGAAGCGGAGCGCGGAGTCGACCGACTTGCGCATGGCGCGGCGGAAGCTGACGCGCTTCTCGAGCTGCAGCGCGATGTTCTCGGCGACCAACTGAGCGTCAAGCTCGGGCTTGTTGACTTCAAGGATGTCAATGAACACTTCGCGAGACGTGCGCTTCTGAATATCGGCCTTGAGCTTGTCGATCTCGGCGCCCTTGCGGCCGATGATGATGCCCGGACGTGCGGTGCGGATAATCAGGCGCAGCTTGTTGCCTGGACGCTCGACCTCGACCGAGCTGACGCCGGCTGCCTTCAGCTTCTCGCGAAGCTCAGCCTTGAGCTTAACGTCTTCGACCAGCAGTTTGTCATAGCCGCGCTCCACGAACCAACGCGACTTCCACGGCTTGTTGATGCCGAGGCGCAACCCATACGGATGGACTTTCTGTCCCATAGCTTCCCTTTACTTGTGTGCCCTCTCCGGTTGAGCCGGTGGGCGGTAGTACAAAACTCTAAGTTTACAAGAAACTGCTTACTTCGCGGCCTTTTTGGCTGCAGGTTTCTTGGTGGCTGTCTTCTTCGCGGTGGCCTTTTTGGTTGCAGGCTTTGCCGCTGCCTTCTTCGTGGTCTTCTTCGCTGCCGGGGCCGGAGTTGAATCGGCTGCTGCGCTGACGGCAGTGAGCGCCTTCTTCTCAGCAACAGTGACGATGATGTGTGCGAGTCTGCGCTGATAACGGAACGCACGGCCCATTGGGGCAGGGCGGATGCGCTTCATGCGCGGGCCTTCGTTCGCGACGGCGGTGCGAACGTAGAGGTTGTCGACGTCGACGTCGAGGCCCTGTTCCTGCGAGACGTAGGTAGCGTTCTGGATCGCCGAACGCAGGACCTTTTCAACCACCGGCGCCATGCGCTTGGTGCTGAAGTGAACGGTGTTGAGCGCCTGCTCGACGCGGAGGCCCTTGATGAGGTCCAGGACCAGCTTCGCCTTCTGCGGGCTGGTGCGCTGGAACTTCGCCTCTGCGCGGAACTCTCTGATTTTTTCTGCTGCGTTAGCCATAATCTTCGTCCTTCAAAATTCTTCTTCGCTAAACGGTGATGCATAACTGCAAACGGTCGCTCCGGGCTTATTTGGGCTTCGCGGAGGTCTCAGCGGCGCGCGCAGAGTGGCCCTTGAAGGTGCGGGTGGCCGAGAACTCGCCGAGCTTGTGACCAACCATGTTCTCGGTCACGTAGACCGGGATGAACTTGCGGCCATTGTGAACGGCGATGGTGTGGCCGACGAAGTCCGGGTGAATGGTGGACCGGCGGGACCAGGTGCGCACTACCTTCTTGTCGTTGACCTGATTCATCCCCTCGATCTTCTTCATGAGGTGCTCGTCGATGAAAGGACCTTTTTTCGCTGAACGTGACATTGTGCTGAGCTCCGACTTTCTTTGTTGCGATGCTGGATACGACGAATCTCTTGCTTGCGAGACTTGGTGTATAGAAAAACAAACAAAAGCTTCTTATTTACTCCTGCGCTTGACGATAAAGACATCGGTCCGCTTGTTGTTGCGGGTCTTGTATCCGCGGGTTGGCTGACCCCAAGGAGTTACAGGGTGACGGCCGCCTGAGGTCTTACCTTCACCACCACCGTGCGGGTGGTCGACCGGGTTCATCGAGACGCCGCGGTTGGAGGGGCGAATACCCTTCCAGCGATTGCGTCCGGCCTTGCCGACTGTGACGTTCTCGTGATCAGTGTTGCCAACCTGGCCGATGGTCGCCATGCACTCGACGAGGACCTTGCGGGTTTCGCCCGAGGGTAGCTTGAGGAGCGCGTAGTCGCCTTCCTTGGCGATGAGCTGAACCTGGGCTCCGGCAGAGCGGGCCATCTGCGCACCCTTGCCGGGACGAAGCTCGATGTTGTGGACCGTCGTACCGGCGGGAATGTTCTTGAGCGGCAGAGCGTTGCCGACGAGAATATCGGCGTCCGGGCCGCTCATGATCGACTGACCGACGGTGAGACCGATGGGCTGAATGATGTAGCGCTTCTCGCCGTCCGCGTAGTGGATCAGGGCGATGCGGGAGCTGCGGTTCGGATCGTACTCGACGGTCGCGACGGTGCCCGGGATGCCGTATTTGTCGCGCTTGAAATCGATGAGGCGCAGCTTCTGCTTGTGACCGCCGCCGTGGTGGCGCACGCTGAGCGAACCAGTGTTATTGCGGCCGCCGGTGCGCTGCTTGACTCCGAGCAACGGCTTATGCGGCTTGTCCGTCGTGATGTCGTCAGTGACGAGCTTCGTCGCGAAGCGGAGTGATGGAGTAATCGGTCGAAATGATTTGATCGGCATCGTCTTTATTCCCTTGCCTGCGCGGCTGATTGCTCAGCAGCGCTTCGTTTCCTGAATTCTGTTGCGGCGAAAAAATCTCGCTTAGAGGCTGTTGAGGTATTCCGGCATCTTTTCGCCATCCTTGAGGCGAACGTAAGCCTTCTTCCAGTCGGGGCGGTAGCCGGCGAACTTGCCCCGGCGACGCTCCTTGCCCTCAACGGTCGAGGTGCGAACACCGGTAACCTTGACCTTGAAGAGGCTCTCAACAGCTTGTTTAACTTCGGTCTTGGTGGCCTTGAGGGCGACTTCGAACACCAGGGTGTTCTGCGTCTCCTTCACGGTCATGCCCTTCTCGGTGATGAGGGGGCGGCGAATGACGGTATAGAGGGTTGGCATTACGCAACCTCCTTCTGCGCGGCGAACTTGCGCGTCTCTGTTGCCTTGCTGCGTTTCGATACAAACTTCTTGAGGGTCTCCTGCAGGGCCTCGATGGCGTCCTTCGAAAAGACGGCGTGCTCGTAGCGGAGCAGGTCGTAGGGGTGAACCTCGGAGCTGAGAACGAGTTCAACGCCGGCCAGGTTGCGCGAGCCGAGGTAGAGCTTCTCGTCGAGCTTGCGGCTGCTCTCGACCAGGAGAGTGGTCTTGCCGGCCTCGAGCTTGTCGAGCGCGGTGCGGAACAGCTTGGTCTTGGCCTCGGCGACTTCAAACGAATCGACGATGGTGAACTTACCGTCTGCGATCTTCGCGGCGATGGCGGAACGGAGAGCGCCCATCAGCTTCTTCTGTGGGAAGGCGTACTCGTAGCTGCGGGGCTTGGGTCCATGCACCGTTCCGCCGCCCCTCCAAAGAGGCGTACGAATAGAACCGACGCGAGCGCGACCGGTTCCCTTCTGCTTCCAGAGCTTCTTGCCGGCGCCGGAGACCTGGTTGCGGCTCTTGGTGGAGGCGGTTCCCTGACGGAGGGCGGCGCGGTAGTGCTTGACCGACTCCCAGAGCAGCGCGTCGTTGATCTCGCCCGCGAAGACCTCGTCGGCGAGTTCGAACTCACCGACCTTCTTCCCGCCGAGATTGACTACATTGATGTTCGCCATCGTTCTTCTCTCTTTGCGCCCGCCATCGATGCGGCGGGCAAAAACTTTGTATAAAAGGTGGAAACCAAAAAGCCTTTTATTTATTTTTCTTTACTTCTTCTTCGGTGCTGCCTTCTTCGAAGCCTTCAATGCATCCTTCGTTGCGGCGCCGGCAAATCCACGACGCTCACGTGGTGGCGCCTTGGCCTTTGAGATGAGGACGAAGCCATCGCGAGGACCTGGAACTGCGCCTTCGACCATGATGAGGTTGTCCTCGAGGTCAATGCCGCGGATGCGCAGGTTGCGGACCGTAACCTGCTCGTGACCCATGTGGCCGGGCATGCGCTGGCCAGGGAAAACGCGCGACGGGAAGGATGAGGCACCGATCGAACCCTGCACCTGGAACATGTGACCGTGCGACTTGGGACCGCCGCCGAAGCCGTGGCGGCGAATGACGCCAGCGAAGCCGCGGCCCTTGGAGGTGCCAATGACGTCAACGAACTTTTCGTCATTGAAGATGTCGACCAGAACCCGGTCGCCAGCCTTGACGGCGACCGCCTCTTCACCGTCAACAGGCTTGACAGCCTCGATAGCAACCTCTTTGATCATCTTCACCGGAGGAACGTTTGACTTGACGAAGTGGCCGGTCATTGCCTTGTTGACCTTGGAGGCCTTGACGAAATCGACGTACCCGATCTGGGCGGCATCATAGCCGTCCTTTGCGAGTGTTTTGAGCTGAGTGATGACACATGGGCCAGCCTTGAGCACGGTGACCGGGTGAATGTCACCGCTGTCATCAAAGACCTGGGTCATGCCGATTTTCTTACCGAGAATTCCGACTACTGACATTGGAGCTTCCTTTCCTCATCATGCTGGATGAATGGCTCAGCACTGCCGGGTTGAACACCTAACAATTCGAAAACTAAACGCAATTGCTGAAATCTTCTTTACTTCTGAACCGTCTTGATCTCAACGTCGACACCAGCAGGAAGATCGAGCTTCATGAGTGCGTCTACTGTCTGCTGGGTCGGCTCAAGAATGTCGATGAGCCGCTTGTGGGTGCGAATCTCGAAGGCCTCGCGCGACTTCTTGTCGACGTGGGGCGAACGCAGCACGCAATACTTGTTCTTCATCGTCGGCAGCGGAATGGGACCCGCGACCTGGGCGCCAGTTCGCTTGGCCGTCTCAACGATCTCTCCCGTGGAGGTGTCGAGTACGCGGTAGTCATATGCCTTCAACCGAATTCTGATTCTCTGTCCAGCCATTGTTTTCTCTTTCCTGTTTCAAAGAACTGTTGGAGTAGCTGCCGGTCATTTCTTTCTCACTTCTCAATGGGCCGGCAGCCCTCGTCAATCCTGAACCGCTAAAACGAAAAGCTTTCTTTGTGAAGCTTTTTCTTTACTTGATGATGTCGGAGATGGTTCCTGCGCCTACGGTGCGTCCGCCTTCGCGGATAGCAAAGCGCAGGCCCTTCTCCATGGCCACCGGGGTGTGCAGCGTGATCTCCAAC
>WNGJ01003302.1_pt1 | contig 16573 bp, 12 predicted proteins | sample 5400611 | NCBI WGS metagenome assembly WNGJ01 (sample SAMN13153375, study PRJNA577476) | soil metagenome | isolation source: 40 cm soil or saprolite under Garry oak tree replicate 1 | place: USA:California | collected 2016-06-15 | reverse complement strand
GTGTTCGAGCAGGTCAACCGCGCCAAGGCGGCGGCGCGCAACGCGGGTGCCGACATCATCGACCTCGGCATGGGCAATCCCGATCTGCCGGCGCCCGCCCATGTCGTCGACAAACTCAAAGAGACGATCGGCAAGCCGCGTACCGACCGCTACTCCTCCTCGCGCGGAATTCCGGGGTTGCGCCGCGCGCAGGCGGCCTATTACGGGCGCCGCTTCGGCGTGAAGCTCAACCCCGAGACCCAGATCGTCACCACGCTGGGCTCGAAGGAAGGCTTCGCCAACGTGGCGCAGGCGATCACGGCGCCGGGCGACGTCGTCGTGGTCCCCAATCCCAGTTATCCGATCCACGCCTTCGGCTTCTTGATGGCGGGCGGCGTGATCCGCGCCGTGCCGTCGGAGCCGACGCCGGCGTTCTTCGAAACGCTGGAACGCGCCATCATCCGCTCCATTCCCAAACCGATCGCGGTCGTCGTCTGCTATCCCTCCAATCCCACCGCCGCTGTCGCCGATCTCGATTTCTACAAAGAGTTGATCCCGTTTGCGAAGAAGCACGGTGTGTTCGTGCTCTCGGATCTTGCTTATGCGGAGGTCTACTTCGACAATGATCCGCCGCCCTCGGTGTTGCAGGTACCGGGCGCAATGGAGGTCGCGGTCGAGTTCACCTCGATGTCGAAGACGTATTCGATGCCCGGCTGGCGCATTGGCTTTGCCGTCGGCAACGAGCGCATCATCGCGGCATTGGCGCGGGTGAAATCCTATCTCGATTATGGCGCCTTCACGCCGGTGCAGGTGGCGGCGACCGCCGCGCTCAACGGCTCCGATGACTGTATCCGCGAGATGCGCGCGATCTACAAGCGTCGGCGCGACGTGCTGGTGGAGTCATTCGGTCGCGCGGGTTGGGAGGTTCCTCCTCCGCGCGCCTCCATGTTCGCTTGGGCGCCGATTCCGGAGCCGTTCCAGAGCATCGGCAGCGTCGAATTTTCCACGCTCCTGGTCGAAAAGGCCGAGGTCGCGGTCTCGCCCGGCATCGGTTTCGGCGAACATGGCGAAGGATACGTGCGCATCGCGTTGGTGGAGAACGAGCAGCGCATCCGTCAAGCCGCGCGCAACATCCGCCGCTTTCTTGAAACCGGCCTCAAAAAGTTGCACAACGTCGTCCCCCTGGCCCAGCGGGGCTAGACGCTCCGTTTCCACGCAGGCCGACGATGTCCGCTCCACTGAAACTCGGTATTGCCGGCTTGGGCACGGTCGGGGCGTGCGTCGCCCGGCTCCTCGAGCGCCAACGTGACGCGCTCGCCGCCCGTTGCGGCCGCCCGATCGAGGTCGTCGCGGTCAGTGCGCGCTCGCGCGGCAAAAAACGCGACATCGGTCGCAAGAAACCGCGCTGGGTCACCGACCCCGTTACGCTTGCGACCGACCCTGAGATCGACGTCTTCGTGGAATTGATCGGCGGCGAGGGCGATCCGGCCAAAGCCGCAGTCTCGGCTGCGCTGGCGGCGAAAAAATCGGTCGTCACCGCCAACAAGGCGCTGCTTGCCCGCCACGGCGTCACGCTGGCGGCCATCGCCGAGAAGAACCATGTGGCGCTGAATTTCGAGGCCGCAGTCGGCGGCGCCATCCCGATCGTGAAAGCGTTGCGCGAGGGTTTGGCCGGCAATTCGCTCGCGCGCATCTACGGAATCCTCAACGGCACCTGCAACTACATCTTGACGCGCATGGAGGAGGAGAAGCTTGCGTTCGCGGACTGCCTGAAGGAGGCGCAGCAGCTCGGTTACGCCGAGGCCGATCCCACTTTCGACGTCGAGGGCCACGATACCGCGCAGAAGCTTGCGATCCTGGCGAGCCTGGCTTTCGGCACCAAGGTCGACCAAGGCGCCGTGTATGTCGAAGGCATATCGTCGATTGCGCCTGAAGACCTCGAATGGGCGGCCGAGCTCGGCTACCGCGTGAAGTTGCTGGGCGTGGCGGTCAAGACCGACAAGGGCATCGAGCAGCGCGTGCATCCGACCATGGTGCCGAAGGAGACCGCGATCGCCCAGGTGATGGGCGTCACAAACGCCGTCACCGTCGACGTCGATGCGATCGCGCCGATCACGCTGGTCGGCCCTGGGGCCGGTGGTTTGGCGACCGCGTCCGCCGTCGTCTCCGATATCGGCGACATCGCCCGCGGGATACGCACGGCGCCGTTCGGCCGGCCTTCGGCGCGGCTGACCACCAGCAAGAAGGCCCCGATGCAACGTCACGAAGGCGGCTACTACATTCGTCTGCTTGCGGTCGACAAACCGGGCACCGCCGCGACAATTGCCAAGCGGCTCGCGCAGCAGAACATCTCGCTCGAGTCGATCGTGCAGCGTCGCCGCGGCGAGCCGCCGCATGGCGGCGATGTCGCCGGCAGTTCGGGTCAGCCGGTGCCGGTGATCCTGATCACCTATGCGACCACCGAGGACGCCGTGCGCAAGGCGCTCGCCGCGGTCGGCCGCGACAAGGTGATCTTGGGTAAACCGCAGGTCATTCGGATCGAGAAAAACTGATACAATCATGCCCTATCGTCGCCACCCGCCGCGAGGCGAGGCGCAGCACGAGCAAGCGGCAAGACAGGCGCGAGGATGAAGACATGAACAAAGGGGAACGCAGAGCCGTGCCGTCGATCACCGTCCAGCCGGACCTGGCATTGGAACGCGTTCTCACGCTGGAGATCGTGCGGGTGACCGAGCGCGCGGCGGTGTCGGCGGCGCGCTTGTGCGGGCGCGGCAACGAGAAAGCCGCGGACCAGGCGGCGGTCGACGCCATGCGGCGCGAACTCAACAAGCTTCCCATCAACGGCACGATCGTGATCGGGGAGGGCGAGCGCGACGAGGCGCCCATGCTGTTCATCGGCGAAACGGTCGGCAACAAGAATGGGCCCCAGGTCGACATCGCAGTCGATCCGCTCGAGGGCACCACGCTGTGCGCCAAGAACATGCCGGGCGCCATCGCCACCATGGCCATGGCGGAAGCGGGCACGCTGCTCAACGCGCCCGACGTCTACATGGAAAAGATCGCGATCGGTCCCGGCTATCCGAAAGGCATCGTCGATCTCGATGCGCCGGCCGAGCAGAACATCCGCGAACTCGCCAAGGCCAAGGGCGTAGGGCCGGCCGAAATCACCGCGCTGATCCTCGACCGCCCGCGCCATGCGGATCTCATCGCGGGCGTGCGCAGAGCGGGCGCCGCGGTGCGGCTCATCACCGATGGCGACGTCGCGGGCGTGATCCACACCGCCGATCCCGCCGACACCGGCATCGACATTTATATGGGCGTTGGCGGAGCGCCCGAAGGAGTGTTGGCCGCCGCGGCGCTGCGCTGCATCGGCGGCCAGATGCAGTGTCGGCTCGTGCTCGACACCGAAGAAAAGCGCGAGCGGGCGGGGAAAATGGGCATCAAGGACCCGCGCAAGAAGTACGAGATCGGCGACCTGGTGAAGGGCGATTGCCTGTTCGCCGCGACCGGCGTCACCAACGGGGCGCTGCTCACAGGCGTGCGGTTCCGCAAGGACGTGATCGAAACCGAGACGGTGGTGATGCGCTCGATCACCGGCACGGTGCGCTGGATCAGAGGCGAGCACCGGCAACTCGAGAAGTTTCATTTGGATTGACGACAGGATACCAAACGATTTTCACGCATCACCCGTGCTGCCGCGCAGTTTTTTGGAAGAGCCGGCTCAAAATTTCACACAAAATGGCCCGGTCAACTGTCATGGCCGTGCCTCGAGGTTATAACGCGATGATTGCGCTCCAAGGTCCTCGTTCGGACCGCCGGCAACGGCGCGGAATCGCGGCAATCTTCGGCGCCGGCGTGGCTGCGCTCCTCGCTTCGTTTTCCTTCGACGTCGAAGCGGCGTCATGCGGCAGCTACCCGAAAGACATCCGCGCCGCCATCAAGAAGCACGTCGAGACGCTGCGCGCGCTCGAGCGCGAGACGACCGACCGCCTCAAGGGCCTCGATACGCGAACGTTCGACTATCTCGCCGCTCAAGCGCGCGCCGCGACCGGCGCGATTGCGGACAAGGATGCGCTGGCGGCGGAGGAGGAGCTCAGCCGATGCCGCGAGTCGATTCCGCCGGTGCGGCGCGTGTGCGCGCAGGCGGCGCAAGCGCTGGTCAGTTTGATCGAGGAGCAGGCGGCTGGAGCCGCGACTACCGCATCGAAGCAGCTTTATGCACAGGCCATGCCCCAATGCGAGCGATGGATGGGCTTTGCGCCTTTCATGACGGTGTTCAGAACCATCGACTGAGCTTCAGAAGGTGACGGGGCGTGCCGTCTCGCAACATTCATCTCGTCGGCAGCGTTCCGCTTGCCAATGCGTGTGACGTGTTCACGACCGTGAGTGCCGCGCTCGGGCCGCGCCTTCTGCGCATTCCCGATGGCGAGACCGGCGAGCGCAGCGACTGGATCGCGCACCTCGAGCCGGTATTCGCAAATCATCCGGCATTTGAGAAATCGGATGAGGTCTTTCGCCTGCACCCGACTGCGCCGCCGCGGACGCGCTACCGGCTCAAATCCGGCGCGTCGATGAAGGACGTGACGTTCGACAATCTGCTCTACGCGGAGACCGCGATCCGATCATACCGAGAGTTTTCTGAACTGAAACAGCGGGGGACCATTCCGGCCCACTGCCGTTTCCAAGTCGATCTCGTCCCCGCGCATTCGGTGATTTGGCTATTCGTGCAGGAGGACCTGCATCGCGCGCTCGATCCGATCTATAACGGCGCGGTGCAGCGCGAGATCGATCGGCTCGCGGCAGTGATTCCGCACAATCAACTTGCCATCCAGTTCGACGTCGCCTCCGCCGTCTTCGCCCGGCTGCAGCTGAATGAACCCAATGCCTATGGGCAAAACAAGGAGGAGATGCTCAAGACATTCGCGACGATTTTGGTCGAGCTCGCCGATTACGTGCCGGCCGACATCGAGCTCTTGTTTCACTTCTGCTACGGCGATTCCAATCATCGTCACGTCGTCGAGCCTATCGACATGGGCGACATGGTTGCGCTCGCCAATTATCTTTCGCGCGCGATCAGCCGCCCCATCCAGTTGATCCATATTCCGGTTCCGCGCAATCGCGCGGACGATGGGTACTTCGCGCCGCTCGATCGGCTCGAACTTCGCCCCGAGACCGAGCTGTGTCTCGGCCTCGTGCATTACACCGACGGACTGACCGGCACGCGCCGGCGCCTGGCAACGGCACAAAAATATGTGAAAAACTTCTCGATCGCGACGGAGTGCGGGTTTGGGCGCCGGCCGGCGGATACTATACCGGAGCTGTTGCGGATTCATGCCGCAGCGGCTGAATAGCGTAAGCAAACTGCCCGAGTCGCCGCATGGCTGCATCCGATGTCGAGGTCCGGGCTATCCGCGCGGATGAGCGCGCCGATTGGGAGCCGCTGTGGAAGGGCTACCAGGCCTTCTACAAGGTCGAGATCTCCGACGAGACTACGACCGTAACCTGGGCCCGCCTGCACGATCCGGCGGAACCGATGGCCGTGCTCGGCGCCTATGTGGGCGGGCACCTCTGCGGCATCGTGCACTACCTCTTCCACCGCTCGTGCTGGACGATCGGCAACTACTGTTACCTGCAGGACCTGTTCGTCGCCGAAAACGCACGCCATCTGGGAGTCGGACGCGCGTTGATCGCGGCGGTGGAAGAACGCGCGCGCCGCGCGGGTGCGAGCCGCGTCTATTGGCTCACCCACGAGAGCAATGCGGCCGCCCGAGCGCTCTACGACAAGCTGGCGGAGCGCTCCGGCTTCATCCAATATCGCAAGCTTTTCTGACGCGATTCGCGGGCCTGAGCATGACCATCGCCTTGACGGCACCGATCGTTCCGACGCGGCGCCTCTTTCTCGGGGTCGAGCGCTCGGCCTGCGGACGCGCCTGGCGCGACCGGCTCGACGAGCGAGACGCGGCGCGCGCGCTCGCGATCGCACAGCGCTACCAGGATGTACCCGAGTTGCTGGCGCGCATTCTCGCCGGTCGTGGGGTCGAAGTGGACGAGGTCGCAAGCTTCCTCGATCCGACGGTGCGCGCGCTGATGCCCGATCCGCACACGCTCGCCGACATGCGCGGCGCCGCGACGCGGCTGGCTGACGCGGTCACGAGCGGTGAGACGGTCGCCATCTTGGGCGACTATGACGTCGATGGAGCGACATCGGCGGCGCTGCTCGGGCGATATCTGCACCATTGCGGCCTGCGCCCCATCGTCCATATCCCGGATCGCCTGTTCGAAGGCTACGGCCCCAATGCCGAGGCGGTTGGCGCGCTCGCCGCGCGAGGGGCAAGCCTCCTCGTCACCGTCGATTGCGGCACCACCAGCCACGAGCCGCTGGCGCAAGCGCGCAAGCTCGGCCTCGCCGTCATTGTGATCGACCATCACCAGGCCGATGAACGGCTGCCGGCGGCGCTCGCCGTCGTCAATCCCAACCGACTCGACGATCTATCGGCGCTCGGCCACCTCGCGGCCGTCGGCCTCGTGTTCATGACCGTGGTCGCGGTCAATCGCGAACTGCGCGCGCGTGGATTTTGGACGCCGGAGCGGCCGGAACCAGACCTCCTCGGGTTCCTCGATCTGGTGGCGCTCGGAACGGTCGCCGACGTGGTGCCGCTCAAGGGTCTCAACCGCGCTTTCGTCGCCAAGGGTCTGTTGGCGCTGCGCCGCCGCGACAATGCCGGGCTCACCGCCTTGATGGATGTCGCGCGCCTCGGCGGCCCGCCCGAGCCTTGGCATCTCGGCTTCCTCCTGGGACCGCGCATCAATGCCGGAGGCCGCATCGGCCGAGCGACCCTCGGGGTAGATCTGCTCATGCAGGACGATGTGTCCGAATGCGCGCGTCTCGCGGCCGAGCTCGATCGACTCAACCGCGAACGTCAAGCGATCGAACTCGCCACCTTGGCGCAGGCCGAGGCCGAGGCCATGGCTGCGCTCGGTGTCGAGGAGAAGGGCGCCGTCGTCGTGACCGCCGCCGATGGCTGGCATCCGGGCGTGGTCGGCCTCGTGGCCGCGCGATTGAAGGAGCGGTTCGGACGGCCCGCTTTCGCCATCGCGCTCGAGCCGGGCGGCATCGGCACCGGTTCTGGGCGTTCGATCGCCGGTGTCGACCTCGGCCGCGCCGTACGCCACGCCGTGAGCACGGGCCTCGTCATCAAAGGCGGCGGCCACGCCATGGCAGCCGGTGTCACGCTGCGCAAGGATACGCTGAGCGCGTTCCGCGCCTATCTCGAAGATGCGCTCGCGGGCGCGGTCGAAGCTGCGCGGCGCGAGGATGCGCTGCTGATCGACGGGGCGCTCACCGCCGCTGCCGCCAACGACGACGTCGTGGCGACGCTCGCGCGCGCGGGTCCGTTCGGCGCGGGCAATCCGGAACCGGTCATCGCGCTGCCTGCCCATACCCTCGTCTATGCCGAAGAGGTCGGGCAGTCCCATATGCGTGCGCGGTTGCGTGCCGGCGATGGCTCGATCATCAACGCCATTGCGTTTCGCGCCGCCGGACAAAAGCTCGGGATCGGGCTCGGGCAGAGCCGCGGGCGATCCGTGCACGCCGCCGGCACGTTGTGCCTCGACCGCTGGAACGGTGTCGAACGGGTGCAGCTGCGGATGATTGATATAGCGCCGGCTGACGCCAGCCTCGGCATTCATTAACATCGTTCATGCCCGTCCTAGGGGTCGGCAGAAGTCGGTCCCAGCGCACGCTCAGCCGGAGGCACCCTGATGGCAACCCAACTTTCGCGTCGCTTCGTCATCGCGGGCGCCACCGCAGCCGGATCGACTATCATCGTCAAGCCGACGCGCGCCGCCGACCATAAGTTCGTGCAGTATCACAATCAGCCGGCCGGCGGCACGCTGCACAAGAATCTCGTCGCCATGTGGGATGCGGTTCGCGCCGAGACCAACGGCCGCGTCGAGACGACCGTGTACCCCGAAAACAACAAGATTGCGGGCGGCGATCCCGAGGCGCTGAAGAAACTCCTCGCCGGCGAAATCCAGTTCTTCACTCTCATGGGCGGCATCATCGGCACGGTCGTGCCGGTGGCGGAGGCCCAACAGGTACCATTCGCCTTCAAGTCGGCGCCGGAGGCGCACAAGGCGATCGATGGGCCGTTCGGCCGCTATATCGGCGAGGAGATGGCGGCCAAGGGGATGTATCTTTTTCCCGTTGCCGGCTTCGACAACGGCATGCGGCAGGTAACGACCGTCAACCGCCCGATCGCGAAGCCGGACGATTTCGCCGGTATGAAGATCCGCGTTCCGCCGGGGCAGATGATCTTCGACACTTTCGCGGCGTTCGGGGCGCAGCCGATCACGACGCCCGCCAATCAAATCTACGACGCCCTCAAGAGCGGCAGAGTCGAGGCGCAGGAGAATCCGCTGGCGATCATGCAGGGATACAAGCTCGACGAGATGGTGAAGTATGTCAGCATGACCAACCATATGTGGTCGGGCTTCAACTTGATGGCGCACTTGAGCACGTGGACGGCGCTCCCCGACGAGATCAAGGGCGTGATCGAGAACAACGCCGCAAAGTATGTGCGCCAGCAGCGCGAGGAGCAGGGCAGGCTCAATGCCGGCCTGCGGGATACTTTTGCCGCGCGAGGGATCGCGTTCAACGAGGTCGACCAGGCGGCGTTCCGTGCGCGTCTTCCGGGCGTCTATGCGACCTGGAAGGACAAGCTCGGCAATAAGTGCTGGAGCTTGCTCGAAGCCGAGGTCGGAAAGCTGGGATGATAGCCGGCCATCGCCGGCGCAGGCGGGCGATGGACAAACGCGACACCTTCTCAGGTCGAATATTCCCGCCCAGCCGCGCCTGACTTGCAGAAAGATCGAGGACGATGTCGAAACTTAAGCTCTCCGTCGCGGTCGGCAACTACGACCGGGTGCGTCCGCTCATGGACGGCGCGGTGCAGATCGACGGCGTCGATCCGGTGTTCATGAACCTGCCGCCCGAGGAAATCTTCTTCCGTGCCTTTCGCGGCAAGGATTTCGACATCTGCGAATTGTCGATGTCGAGCTTCGCGGTAAAGACCGCCGAACGCAATTGCCCCTATGTGGGAGTGCCGGCGTTCGTGTCCCGCGCCTTCCGTCACAACTCGATCTACGTGCGCAAGGATCGCGTCAAGTCGCCCGCCGATCTCAAAGGCAGGCGCGTCGGGCTGCCGGAATATCAGCTCACCGCCTGCGTGTGGGCGCGCATCATTCTGGAAGACGACCACGGCGTGAAGCCGTCCGACATTGTCTGGGTGCGGGGCGGGATCGAGCACCCCGGCCGGCCGGAGAAGATCGCCATCAAGCTCCCAGCCGGCGTGCGCATGGAGGACGCGCCGCCGGACGTCACCATTTCCGAACTCTTGGAGCGCGGCGACATCGACGGCTTCATTGCGCCGCGCGCGCCGAGCCTGGTGGGCAGGAAGAATCCTCATATCGGTTGGCTGTTTCCCGATCCGATCGCCGCCGGCCGCGATTATTTCATGCGCACAGGCATCTTTCCCATCATGCATATCACCGGTATCCGACGCGAACTCGTCGACCAGCACCCGTGGCTACCGGCGGCGGTGCTCAAGGCGTTTCAGCAGGCCAAGGCCAAGTGCCTCGAGGCGCTCGAAGACACCGCCGCGAGCAAGGTGACGCTGCCCTTCGTCGAGGAGCAGCTGCGCGCCGCGCGCGAGTTCATGGGGCGCGACTTCTGGTCCTACGGGCTCGCGCCCAACCGCAAGGAGCTCGAGACCTTCCTGCGTCACCACCATGCGCAGGGTCTTTCCTCACGACTGGTGTCGCCTGAAGAGCTGTTCCATCCCTCGACCCACGAAAGCTTTGCGATCTAGCGCAATCGCGGGCGAGAGCGTCACTTCTTCTCGGTTCCGCGCAGCATGGCCGCGGTCGCGACCGCCGAATAGCCTGGTTCGACCCGCACATCGACCACGGCCACCTGGCCCGCCTCGACCGCCGCGATCGCCTTCTCGAAGGTCGGCACCAGATCGGTGGTCTTGGTCACGGGGTCGAATCCAACCGCTCCCTGTGCCCGTCCGAGCCCGGCACAATCGATGTCGGGATCGGAGATGCGCTGCCCGATCCAGCGGTTCTCCGGCGGCCGATTGCGCAGGCGAGCGACGCGCTCCTGATGCAGCTCGTCGTTGAAGAACGAACGGTTGTTGCAGACGACCACCAGCAGCGGAATGCGGTAGTGCACCGCGGTCCAAAGCGCCGTCGCGCCCATGCAGAAGTCGCCGTCGCCGCAGATCGCGACCGGCAGCCGTCCCGAGCCTTTGAGCGCCAGCGCAGCGCCGACGGAAATGCCGGGCCCGCCTCCGACGCCGCCGCCGCCCTCCGAGCCGATGTAATCGAGCGGATGACGAAACGGCCAGGTGGCGCCGTTCCACGAGAGCGGCAGGTGCGTGAGGGTGACCTCGCGTTCGCCGACCGCCGCCTTGAGCGACCGCGCGAGGTCGTCGACCCGGAGCGGGCCGCTCGCCGGTTGGTATGTTTCCGCCCTTGCCTTCACCGCCGCGGGCTTGCGCGCCTTGGCGCCGCCGAGCGCGGCTAGCAGTTGCGGCACGGCCTCGTCGGGCGTCGTCGGCAACTGCAGATCGACCGGCGGCAGGCCTTCGTAATCCATGCTCCAGCCGTTGTGGATGTGGAAGTCGGCGCTGACATTGATGATCTTCGCCTTCGGCGCCTCGTGGCCGAGCGCGTTGCGCAGGCCGCCCGCGAGGTCGACCCAGTCGAGCGCAAGGATCACGTCGGCTGCTTTGATGGCCTCAATCGCCTCGGGCACCATCGCGTTCGACGCCGGGGCGCCGGCGTGCAGCGGGTGATCGGTCGGGAAGCCGCAACCGATCTTGAGGTCGCTGATCACTTTGGCATTGAGCGCCTCTGCGAGCGCGACACGGTCGTTCCAGCCGTCGACGCTGCGTGACACGCGCCCCATCAGGATGACGGGGTGGTGCGCGGCCTTGAGGATCGCCGCCGCGTCCTCGACGAGTTCGGCCGACGCCGCGGGATCGGCGAGCGGCATGAAACGGGCGGCCTCGATCGGCGCGAGCGGCTCCGCCAGCCTTGCCTCCTGCATCTCGGCATCGAGATTGATGTAGACCGGCCCTTTGGGCGCTGTGTCCGCGATCCAGGTGGCGCGTATGAGCGCCTCGCGGGCGGCGGCGGGGGAGGCGGGCTGGTCGTCCCATTTGGTGTAATTGCGAACGATCGCTCCCTGATCGCGCGCGGTGTGAATCCAGTCGATCCAAGGCCGGCGCTTGACGGCGTCCACCGGACCGGTCGCGCCGAGGACGACGACCGGCTGGCGATCGCACCAAGCGTTGAAGATCGCCATGGTGGCGTGGAACAGCCCGACGTTGGAATGCACGGCCGCGGCCATGGGCTTGCCGGTTACCTTGGCGTAGCCCTGGGCGACGGCGACCGCGCTTTCCTCGTGCAGACAGAGCAGCATCTGCGGCGTCTCGTTGCCCAGGAAGTTGACGATCGAATCGTGCAGCCCGCGATAGCTCGCGCCGGGATTGAGCGCGATGTAGGGAATTTCGAGCGCGCGCAGCGTGTCGGCAACCACGTCGCTGCCGAAAGCAGGCGCGTTCGTGCCGGTGAGATTGGCCGGGCGCTCGAGCGCGCGCAGCGAGGGATGGGCAGCACTCGCAGGCTTTCCGGCGGCGCGCGCCACCTTGGCTTTTGCGGTCGTCACGGGGATGATCCTTGGGTTCTCCGAAAGGAGCCCCATAGAACCGGATCAGAGGCCTTGGCGCAACCGCGCCAGAAGCTTCACGCCGGCATAGCCGTCCGCGGGCTGCATGCCGGCCTTGCGCTGGAAATTGCGCACCGCAATCATGGTGTCGTTGCCCACGCGCCCATCGGTGCCGCCGGTGTCGAAGCCGAGGTCGGTCAGGCGCTTCTGGATTTCCTGCACTTCCGCGAGCGTCGGCGTGCGCTCCCCGCCGGGGAAGGACTGTACCAGCGGCCCGCCGCCCATGATGCGGTCGCCGAGATGCACGATCGAGAGCGTATAGTTCATCGAGGGGTTGTAGGAGCGCACGGCATAGAAATTCGGACCGAGCAGGAACGCCGGTCCGCCCGGCACCGGCACCCAAAGCTTTGCCGATGCATTGGGCTGCGGAAACGCGGTGCCGTCGGCGCGCGTCACGCCGGCCTTCTGCCAGCTTTCGTAGGTTCGTGGCGCCGCTTTGCCGCTCATCCCGCCAGCCCCGCGCACTTCGTAGCCCCAGTGCTCGCCAGGGCGATACTTGCCACGCTTGACGAGATATTGCGCCGTGCCGGCGAGCGCGTCGTCGGGCTTGCCGAAGGGCGAGGCCCGCCCGTCGCCGTCATAGTCGAGGCCGACATTGAGCCATACCTCGGGCATCCACTGGGTATGGCCCATGGCGCCCGCCCAGGAGCCGCGCATCTCCTCGGGCGTGCTCCAGCCGCGCTCGATGATGACGAGTGCGTTGAGCAGTTCCTGCTCCCAATAGGCGCGACGGCGCGGCTCGCCCCACGCGAGCGCCGCGAGCGCGGGGATGACCGGGCGCATGTGGTTCTTCTGCACGTCCGGATCGCCGAAGGCCGATTCGATGCCCCAGAGCCCGAGCATGATCCCGCGGTCGACCCCGTAGTCCTTCTCGATGCGGGCAAAGAGCGGCGCGTATTCCTTCGCCTTCTCCTTGCCGGTCGTGATGCGCCAGTCGGAGACGCGGCGATTGAGATATTGCCAGAGCTGTTCGTTGAATTCGGGCTGGGAGCGGATGAGCTCAAAAACTGTCGTATCGGGTTTGATATTGCCCATAACCCGTGTGTACGTGGCGTCGGATATGCCACGTGCGCGCGCCCGCGCGCGGAAGGCTGCGACCCACTGGTCGAATGACGATTTGCTTGCCTGCGCGCGTGCCGTTGCGCTCCACGTTGCCGCGGCCACCGCCAACATGGACAGACAGGCTCGCCTTGACAGGGGAGGATTCGTCCACTCGCTCATCGCGCCGTGTCCCGGGTTCCTTTGGCGGCGGCGATTCTACAGCCGTTTCTGTCGGCTTTGCGGCCGCGTCCGCGGGCGGCACAGGGGCCACAGCGGGCAGCGGCTTGGCGGGGATCGAGGCGGTCGGGAGGTCGTCTTTGACGTCTTGTTCCTTGATTTCCTCGCCGCGGCCGCGGATCAGCCGCTCATATGAGGCCACCAGCGTCATGTAGGGATTGACGAAGACCCAGCCGTATTTCGTCGGCACCTGCAGGTCGAAGTGAAGGTGATAGGTGGTGGCGCGCTCGCGCCGGAAGAAGTTGCCGACCTTGCCGATGACCTCGCCCTCGTGCACGAAGCGACCGCTCACCAGGCCGTCGGCGTTGAACTGCTTGGGCAACATGTGCAGGTAGCGGAAGCGCAGGCGCTCGTTGGGCGCGTTGACCACGATGTAAAGCGCCTCCTGGGTGGGTGCGCGCAGCACCACGCCGTCGCGCACGGCGACCACGTCGTGCAGATAGGGCTCGCAGCGGTTCGCCCCCTCGATGCGCTGCTTGCAGAAGGCCGGGCGGATGTCTTGCCCCTGGTGACCGAGACCCCCGGGACACTGCCCGACATAGAAGTTGCGGGTCTCGCAGAAATTGTCCCGCCACGGATAGGAGTAATTCTCAGGGGCCGATTCATCCAAAACCAGCATCTGGCCGTTCACGCGACAGCGATAGGCCCGCACGCCGCCCAGCGTCCCGGCCCCGGAACGTCCGGTCGCCTCGCAGTTTCCCCAATTCATGAAGGACTGGGAATTGGCGAAGGCCGGCGCGTCGGCAAGCGGGAAACGGATCTTGGAATAGACCGTGTGGTCGGCCACGCCGCCTTTGCGCCGAAAGCCGGTGCCGGGAAGGATGTCGCCCGGGCTGTAGTAGGTGAAGACCGTGGACTGTTCCGCAGGCCGATCGATGGTATCGGCGGCGATCGCCTCCGGTTGGGTCTGCGGCGTGCCGCCCGCGATGCGCAGCGACTTGAGAAAGCGAATCGCAACCTTGTCGGCGTCGCGGCATGACATTTTGCGGAACCGCAACCTGCCGTCGGAGCATTCGATCGCGACGACATAGGGCACCCCGTAGCGCACGAAGGTGTAGCGCACGTAGTTTTCGAGAAACATGCGGCGGATGCCGGGGAATTCATCGAGGCCATGGACCGGCCATCCGACCATGCCTCGAGGCTCGTCGAGCTCGTAAACGAGCGCGGAGCCTCCGATGTGGATGTAGATCGTATCGGGAAAGCCTACTCCCAATTCGCGCATCTCCTGCGCGCGGGCGACGACTACGGCGTCATAGCCGGCCGGCCCGGGATAGAAGAACGGCACCGCGTTGAAGCCGAAGAGATAAGTGTCGGCCGGCGCATTCGCGCTGGCAGCGGCCGGGTCGGATGCGGCGGCGCGGTCGCGCACAAACGCCGCCATATCGAAGGGCAGCAGCACAGGCACGGGGCTCGCGGCGATATTGGCGAAGCGCTCGCTGGTCGCGCGATTGAGCTTCGCCATCACCTCCGGCACGACCACCGGTTTCGGCACATCGAGCGCGTCGAGCTCCACCGCGACCGCGTCCCAATCGACGTGGGTGGGGGCGATGCGCGGGCTCTTCATGTCCTGCGCGGCCGCGGCGATGACGCCGGCGGCGAGCGCGAGGCCCGCAATTCCGAATCGCAACATGACGCTCCATACCTTGCCGGAGCAGTCGCCGCGACGTCCGGGCACGAATCAAGTATTGCCGCGGCCGTCGATTCTGCCAAGTAGGTTAACAAAAACGATTTGCAGTGTTGCAAATGGGTTGCGCGTTCGTCCAGTTCTTTTGTCGCGCGGAAAATAAATACGTCAGTCCTTGGCGCGCTCGACGTAGGAGCCGTCCGCCGTCATGACCACGATCTTCGTCCCCGGGCCGACGAAGGGCGGGACCATGGTGCGCACGCCGTTCGACAGCAGCGCGGGCTTGTAGGAGGAGGCGGCAGTCTGCCCTTTCACCGACGGCTCGGTCTCCACCACCTCCAGGGTGGCCTTCTGGGGAAGCTCGATCGAGACCGGCACCCCCTCGTGGACGGAAAGCATGACCTTCATCTCCGGTTGGAGGTAGGCGGTCTGGTTGCCGATGATGTCGGCGGGCAGCGTCACCTGGTCGTAGGTCTCGGTGTTCATGAAATGAAAGCCGTCGCTGTCCTGGTAGAGGTATTGATGCTCGCGATCCTCCACGTAGGCGCGTTCGACCTGCTCGGTCGTCTTGAAGCGCTGCGCCACTTTTACGCCGTCGCTGATGCGGCGCATGTCGACCTGAGTGGTCGGGGTACCCTTGCCGGGATGGAAGCTTTCGGCATTGAGGACGACATAGAGCTTGCCGTCGAATTCGACGATATTGCCCTTGCGGAGCGAGCTGGCGATGATTTTCACGGCGAGTTTTCCTCGATTACCGGACGAGCGCGGCCAATCCTGGGCCCAAATGTCGCGCCGCACCATACTGATCTTGCGGTAGATCGCCAGTGATTTTCACGGCTGCTGGACGGTTGAGACCGCGCTGGAAGGAACGCCCCTGATGCCGCCGCCCTTTTGGGCTCTGCACGCCGGCCGACGGCCCTTCCTGCTCGGGCGCATGCGCATGGCTGCGGCGTTGCGGCAATTCTTCGCGGCGCGGGATTTCGTCGAGGTCGAGACCACGGCGCTGGTGCCTTCGCCGGGGAACGAGACCCATCTGCATGCCTTCGCGACCGATCTGACGGCGCCAGCCGGCACACGCACGCGACTCTATCTGCGAACCTCGCCCGAATTCGCCTGCAAAAAATTGCTGGCGGCAGGTGAACGCCGCATCGTCGAGTTCGCCCGCTCGTTTCGCAACCGCGAGCGCGGTGTCCTGCACCATCCCGAATTCACTATGCTCGAGTGGTATCGGGCACAGGAGCCTTACGAGGTCCTGATGGAGGACTGCGCAGCTATTCTCGCGCTCGCGGCGGAGGCGACGCGCTCGAAGCGGTTTTCATTCCGCGGCCGCGCAATCGATCCGTTCGCCGCGCCCGAGCGATTGACGGTGGTGGAAGCGTTTGCGCGCCACGCCAGCATCGATCTCTTGGCGATGCTGCCGCCGCAGCCCGCGGCCGCCTTCGCCGCCGCCGCTCATGCCGCCGGCGTCCGCACGGCGGCCGACGATACCTGGGGCGACATTTTCAGCCGCGTGCTGGTCGAGAAGGTCGAACCGCGCCTCGGGCAAGGGCGGGCGACCATCCTTTACGAATATCCGGCGGCGCAGTCGCCGCTCGCACGGCCGAAAGCTTCCGAGCCGCGCCTCGCCGAGCGCTTCGAGCTTTATGCCTGCGGGGTCGAGCTTGCGAATGGCTTCGGCGAGCTCATCGATGTGGCCGAGCAACGCAAACGGCTCGAACACCAGATGGCGGAGAAGGAGCGCATCTACGGCGAGCGCTATCCGATCGACGAGGATTTTCTGAACGCCCTTGCGGCGATGCCGGAGGCCTGCGGGATTGCGCTCGGCTTCGATCGGCTGGTCATGCTCGCGACCGGAGCCGCCCGCATCGACGAGGTGATGTGGACGCCGATATCCGAAA